>Ga0209810_1001179_pt1 | contig 42667 bp, 38 predicted proteins | sample Coa_R1_7_FD_187159 | JGI IMG/M metagenome (GOLD analysis project Ga0209810, IMG submission 187159) | Surface soil microbial communities from Centralia Pennsylvania, which are recovering from an underground coalmine fire - Coalmine... | ecosystem: Environmental > Terrestrial > Soil > Unclassified... | reverse complement strand
CGCTTCCTGTGCCTGTTTCCAGAGTTGAGCTACCTCGCGCTGCCTGCGAAGCTGCCAGGCCGGAATTGCGGCAGGGGATTCGTAGAGGAACAGGTAGCCGTTCTGCCGCAGCACAGGCTGCTGGCGAACCTCCGGGGGACTCTGCAAAAGGTCGTGAAAGTGGCTATACCACCACTCACTATATTGCATGCCAACCACCGTCTCTTCGGTGCTGAACTGCGCCCGAATACCCGCGGCTGAACGGCTGGACGAACCATTGCCTATAGAGGCTTTCTCAAGGGCAGTCACGCGGAATCCGCGCTCGGCCAATCGCACGGCGATAAGCGCGCCCGATACACCCCCACCAATGATGACGACATGCCCGGCGGAAGAGGAAGCTGCCATATTTTAAGTCTTCTCCTGGACTGTGCAACGCCTGCGGCAAGGAATCTGAATAGTTACGACGTATATTATACCCGGTGATAGTCCCTATCCCGGAGTGCTTCCCCAGGCCGACACAAACAACAACTGGCCGCAGAAGCTCTGGCTGCTCATCTCTATGAGGCACTGCTGATAGAGCGCCTCCATCTCCTCGCGGCTGTGTGATGGATCGACTCTGGTGATGAAATCGATGAGTTCGTAGAGCACGATTTCATGGTTGCGATAGATCGTGGTATGTTCTACGCTGCCCGCCTGGTAATCAATGAGGTAAGGCGCCGTCTGCACGTTAGTACATCCGGCAGCTACGAGCCAGGGCTTGAGCAGCGGCGTCACCACGGCCAGGCGGCCATTGCGCCGCAGCGTTTGCGCAAGGATCTCCCGATAACGTTCGAGCGCCAGGCTGTTCGTGACAATATCCAGGCCATTGCACTCGGTCAGGCGAATGATTCCTCCCGGCTTCGTTACGCGCATCATCTCGCGGATCAACCTGGGCCACCATGATTCTTTGAGGAATCCGACCAGAAAGCGTGCATTGACCAGATCGAAGCGCTGGTCGGCGAACTCCAGGCTATGGGAAGACGCCTCTTCATCCTGGAAACCGGCCACCACATTCATCACCTGGAAGGTCACGTTCTCCAGCCCTTGAACCTGTGCGGTTGCCTGCGCATAAGTGATGTATTGCTCGTTGATATCGACGCCGACGACCCGGGCCTCGGGAAAAGTGAAGGCAAACTCACAGGCCCAGCCACCGGGACCGCAGGCAATATCTAACACCTGGGCATCCGCTGGTAGTTTCACCCCCGGGGGCACCAGGGGCATATAATCGTTTATCATACGCTCCTGGCCTAGCAGGCGAGCCAGCTCGCTATTCATGTGCTGAATACCTATAACATAGGTGTTATCAGGGTGGGCAGGCAAACGCGGATCGTGGTAGGAAAAAGGGCGTGCATGGGGATCGGTTGCCATAGAGATTGCTCCTCTGGTTCCTGGCTGCTGTTCTTGTTCACACGGTCCTGCTCATCCTGCACCTCGCTTCTGGCAGTGACAGCATGAGCAGCCGTATGTACCCATACTCTACCATGCCTTTCTCCTTTTCTCAAGCCCTCATGGGGCGCTCGTGCGGCTTCGCCCACAAGGATCTTATGAGATGTGGTGTGTGGGCCAGTCGCGTCGCGACTGGCCCACACACCACATCTCATGGAAAAGAAATTCCCAGCTTGATCGCATGCACGGGATTATGATAAATCGCCAGGAAAGCGGCAGGAGCCTCCGCAAAGCTGACTATCGGATCGACTATGCCCTTAGAACTGAGCTGTCCTTTGATAAACATGGCGATCAGGCTGCTGGAGAGGCGCCGGATATCCCAGAGCGGATATTCTCGCAATGGATTGTTCCAGACCGGCATGCTGCTGATTAATTCCAGGCGATTATGATGCCACTCGGCGCCAAGCTCAAGCACGCTATCCCTGCCTTTGTAATATCCCAGTGTGACGATACGGGCGCAATTGCGAACCGCGCGCATCGCTCCGTGCAGCGCGCGATAGCTGCCGCTGGCCTCAATCGCAATATCGGCGCCTCTGCCATCAAGAAGAGCGCGTATGGCGAGACCGACATCATCGACGGCTGGATCGTATACAGCGTCGGCGCCAAAGCGCAGCGCCAGTTCGCGGCGTTTGATGATGGGATCGACGGCGATAACGTGCGCGCAGCCGCTGAGACGCAGCATCTGGACAATGAAGAGGCCAATTGCCCCCAGGCCAAAGACAACGACATCATCGCCCAGCCGCGCCCGCGAGTCGCGCACGGCAGCGAAGGCATAGAGCGCCGGGTCCAGGCAGAGGGCATCCAGCGCGCTCAGCGATGGCAGCAGCGGCTCTACCTCATCCTCCTCCTTTGTCACCAGCTCGCAGGCCGGTCCATAACAATAGACTTCCTCGCCCACCTGAAATTTGCTTACCGCTTCCCCGACCTCCACCACGCTGCCAACGACCATATTGCCCACGTAACGCTGTACAAAGCCTTCGGGCCGCTCATCCTGTTCCGCTTTGACGAAGAGGCGCAGATCACTATCAAAGCGCCTGTCCTGAAATGGCGATTCCCCGCTGAAAAGATGGAATTCCGTGCCATGTTTAATTGCGGCAAGGCGCGGGCGGATACGCACCTGGTTCGCCTGGAGGGGATGTTCTTGCTCCTCGCGGATGATAACGCTCTGCGGTCTATCGATATACAGCCCGTGATACATGTTGAAACCTTTCTAGAATTCGGCGAAGAAGTTATTTCAAGCCACCAGCGGTCAGGCCCTCGATAAAGCGGCGCTGGAGGATGAGGAACAGCACGATGATCGGCAGCATCACAATGACGCCGGCGGCATCGGTCAGCCCCCAGTAGCGATGGAACGACTGCTGAAAGGCCAGAAAGCTCGTAGAAACGGGTAAAAGAGCATTGTTCTGGATAAAGGTAACGGCGTAGATAAACTCGTTCCAGGCCGCGAAGCCGGCGATCAGGCCCACGGTCAGGAAGCCGGGCAGGGCCAGCGGCATAACGATCCCGGCAGCGATCTGGAACTCGTTCGCGCCATCGATGCGCGCCGCCTCGCTAAAATCGCGCGGGATAGTGATGAGATACGAACGCAGCAGGAGAATTGCCAGCGGGCTGTTCACCGCGCAATAAATGATAATCAATCCCAGCAAACTATCGGTGAGGTTGAGCGCGCTCCAGATGAAGTACAGCGGAACCAGAAAGAGCTGGAAGGGAATGGCGAAGCAGATTACCAGGTACAGGAGAACGCCGTCGGCGCCCGGCAGATCCATATGCGCCAGCGCGTAGGCCGCCAGGCCGGCGATAATCCACACGCCGAGGATTGTGCCCCCGGCAAGAATACAACTGTTGCCCAGCGCCTGCCCCAGATTTCCCTGGCTCCAGGCATTGATATAGTTGCTCAGCAGGGGATGCAGCGGCAGGCCGAGGGGGTTATTGCCCAGTTCGTTCTCCGACTTGAGCGAATTGAAGAACAGAACGAGCACCGGCCCCAGCGAGAACGCGGCCAGTATGATCGCGGCAAGGTAATAGGAAAGGCCGGCAGGAAGCTTCAACCGGCGCGGCTTCGCTTTCATAGTCGAGGACATCAACTTTCCCACCCCTTTCGTCTCAGCAGCACAAAGATCAGCGCAACCACGATAGCCAGGAGGCTGATGCACAATCCCATAGCGGCTGCATAGCCAGGCTCGTTCAGCGCGAAGGCGTCCTTGTAAAGCAGAATGGTCATCACCTGCGTGGCGCCCGCCGGGCCTCCCTGCGTCATAATGAAGGGATACTCAAAGACGAGCAGCGACCAGACTGTGACCAGGAGCAGCGCCAGGCCCAGCACCGAGCGAATCCCGGGCAGCGTGACGTGGTAGAACTGGCCCCAGCGCCCGGCACCGTCAACGCGCGCCGCGTTGTACAGTTCCGCATCGATTGATTGCATCGCCGCCAGAAAGATCACCACCAGAAAACCCCAGAAATGCCAGTTATCGACAAAGGCCACCGAGGCCAGCGCGAGCCTCTTATCCCCTAAAAAGTATACGTTATCGAGCCAGTGAATCCCCACCCTGTCGAGCGCGAAGGCGAGGCCCTGCTGCGGATCCAGGATCTGCTGCCAGATCGCGGCATTCACGACGCTGGCAATAATATAGGGAATGAAGTAGATGACGCGGAACAGAAGCTGAAAGCGCCTGATCTGCGAAAGCAGAAAGGCTCCGAGCAGTCCCAGAGCAATCGGCACCGTCAGAAACATGGCAACCCAGAGCAGATTATAGATCACCGCGCGATGAAAATCCGCGTCGTGGAGCAGTTGCGCGAAATTAGCCAGCCCGATGAAGTGGGCCGGACCAATCCCCGACCAATCGGTGAAGGCGTAGTAAAACGTAGAGAGCGAAGGGCCAAGTACTACCGCGAAGTTGGCGAGAAAAAAGGGCAGCATGAATGCCCAGGCGAGGAGCCTGTACTTTCTTCTGCTCCTGTGAGGCGCCACACCTCGCCCGGCGCGGGATTCTGTGGAGAACCCCGCGCCAGTTGACAGAGGCGCACGCTGCGTCATCTGTTTTGCCGCCATGCACTTCACCTCTTTGGAATAGGTGGAACCACGCCCTGCGCGAGTTCCTGCTGAAAGGTCTGATTCATCTCGGCGCAGAACTGTGCGGGCGTCATATCCCCGGAGAGAACTTTATCCAGGCTGCTATAGGCGATAACATCAGATCTGGGCGGCCAGAAGGTCCAGGTAGTGTAGCCAAAGTTTCCTTGCGCCGATGCCTGGTCCAGAGCCAGGTAGTGGCGCTTGATGCGTGGATCGAGTCTGGCCGGGAAATCCGCCGGGTTGAGCGGAATGGGCGGCGGCGGAAAGTTGATGTCCGCCAACTCCTGGGCGGCGCGCTGCGGCGTGCTGTAGAGCCAATCAAGATATCTGGCCGAGGCGCTGGCTACCTTGCTGGTGGCCTTGATCGAGAGCGTATACCCGATGCCCAGCGTGTAGAGATTCTGCGGGACGCCATCGCGCAGGGGAGGAATGGGGAACCAGTCATAATCCATGCCAGAATTGCCCGGGCCGAAGTAGGAGGGCCAGTTGGCAAAGGCCCAGCTCCCCTCCACGTCCATCGCCGCTTTCCCCTTCGCGAAAGCCGCATCCAGCGTACTGAACGTGTTGGTAAAATACTTCTGCACGCCCCCGCCAAACCAGCCCTTCAGGAAGTAGCTGCGCAAAAGCGTGATGGCATCGACAAAGACCGGATCGGTCCAGGCGAGCTTGCCGGTGAGCGCCTGGTAGACTGCATCGGGACCGGCATAGTGATTGAAGAACATGGTCGTGTACCACTCGGAGGCGCCCCGGCTGTCGGCGTTGCCGGCCATAAAAGGCATGATCCCCTGGCCCATCGCCTCCTGCGCCAGCCCCTCCAGCTCGCTGCGATTCGTCGGGATCTTCCAGCCCTTTTGCTCAAAGAGCGTCTTGTTGTAGTAGATAATCAACGTCTGGTAGGAGCCGGGGAGCGAATAGAGCTTATTATGCACGCGTCCGGCGTCCAGCGCCCAGCCCAGAATTTTGTTCTTCCAGTTGTATTGCCGGGCATAGGTATCAAGGTCGAGGAAGAGGTTCGCGTTGATGTACTGCAAGGCGTAGGCCGGACCAGGGGTGGGCACGATGTCGGGGCCTTTGCCCGAAGCCAGCGCGATTTGAATCAGGCGATCAACGTCGGCTTCCGGCTTAAAACTGATCTCGACGTTGATGTTCGGGTTGGCCTTGTTAAAGGCATCGACATCGTGAGACTTCATGTAAGCGCGCTGGTTCCCATCATCCAGCCCATACCAGAAATTGATGGTGGCGGCATTCGACTGACTCCCCTGCCCGCCACAGGCCGCTAACAAGGCTCCACCGAGGCTCGCTCCCAGAGCGGCTTTGCTGCCGTCCAGCAAAAAACGTCTGCGTGAAATAGGAAGATGCACGGCGCACACTCCTTTGCTTGCGCTAGAAACGAACGATAAGTTCATAGACGCTACTACATCATGACATCATGGATACCGGTTGTGCGTGCTTCGAGGGAGAAAGGTTTACCGACATCTCCTTCCTTACCCCTCAGGTTGAAATAGGCTCAGGAAAATTGTCATCGATGACATGAACAGAGTATAACCAGTCTCGTTTTCTTTGTCAAGGCACCGGTAAAATTACGCATAAAGCTAGCGATACTTGACAAAAAGCAAGAAAAATGCTATGTTCTTGCTGTCATCGATTTCATTACAGAGCGTGGAGGGGGGAACCCCGATCTCAACTATGATAAAGAAGAACGTAACCTTGAAGGACGTTGCCCGCGCAGCCGGTGTATCGACTGCTACCGTGGCCCGCGTTATCCACGAGAAAGGCAATATCGCGGAGGAGACGCGCAGGCAGGTGGAGGCCGTTCTCAACCAGACCGGCTACCGTATAAACGTGGTCGCTCAGGGTTTGCGCAAACAGCAAACGATGTCAATTGGTCACATCCTGCACAGTATCATGCCCAACCCCTTCTATGCCGGAGTCGCGCTGGGAGTTGAGCAGGAGGCTTTGAAGCAGGGATGGGGCGTATTGATGATTAATGTGCAGGGGGATGCACAGCGCGAGCGCCTGGGGGTTGAGACGCTGATCCAGCGCCGCGTCGATGCCATTCTCTTTACCGCTGCTGTCGCGGAATCCAACGTGAAACTCGCGCTGGACGCCGGTTTACAGGTTGTGCAATTGCAGCAGCCAACGGCTGTTCCGACCCACCAGGTCACAGCGGATAATTATGTTGGCTCGATGGCGGCGGTGGAACATCTTATTGCGCTCGGCCACCGGCGTATCGCCTATATTGGTGCAGGCCCGACGTACAAGCGGCAGGATGCAACCTTCCTCTCCCGCCTGGGGCTGGTCGATCAGGAACGCTTCTCTGGCTATCTCGCCGCCCTCCAGAAGTATCAGATTCCGGTTGATGAGCAGCTTATCGCCTTTGGCCGTTACTATTCTCTGGATCACGAAAAAAGATCCGACGATGGCTATGTCTTTACAAAACAGTTCTTGCAGCTTGAGGAGCGGCCCACGGCGATCTTTGCCACCTGCGATATCCTGGCCGCCGGCGCATTGCAGGCGATCTACGAGCAATCGCTGCGCGTCCCGGAAGATATTTCGCTGGTTGGCTTCGATAATACATTCGCGCCCTACCTTGCGCCCCCGCTGACAACGGTGGAGTTGCCCATGTTCGATATCGGCAAAGCGGCGGTGCGTATCGTGCTGGAGCAGCGCCAGCAGGATGAGGCCGGGTCCTGGGTTCAGCAGCATGTGCGGCTCTCGACGCGCCTGATCGTGCGCTCGTCAACCGGTCCCGCGCCCTGTGGTTGATAATGACCTCTTTAAACTAGAAAGCCGAGGAACCATGCACTCTCCTACATCTCTCAAGCAATCCTTCTGCTGGGGAGGATTCGCCGCGCGTGTCCCTGCCCCGCAACTGCTGCGCTCGGCGGCGGAGATGGGCCTTAGCGGCGTTGAACTGCTGCCCCGCGAATACTGGCAGATGGCGAAGGATCACGGCCTGACCATTGTTTCTGTCGATGGTCACGGCACTATCCAGGAGGGACTGAACCGGCGAGAGCATCACCAGCGTATCGAGCAGGAAATTCGCGCGAAGCTTGCTCTGGCCGAGACATGGGGCATTCGCCATCTGATTGTCTTTAGCGGCAACCGTGCGGGTCTCGACGACCAGAGCGGCATCGCGTACACCGCCGAGGGCCTGAGCCGCGTGGCAAAGGCGGCAGAAGACGCGGGAGTTACGCTGGTCATGGAGCTATTGAATAGCAAAGTAAATCACCGGGACTATCAGTGCGATCACGTCGCCTGGGGCGTTGAGGTCTGCCGCCGCGTAGACTCCCCGGCGGTACGCTTACTTTACGATATTTATCATATGCAAATCATGGAGGGCGATATTATCCGCACTATCCAGCAGTATCATGAGTATTTCGCTCATTATCATACGGCAGGAAACCCTGGTCGCCACGAACTTGACGAGCATCAGGAACTCTATTACCCCGCTATCGTGCGCGCGATCCAGCAGACCGGATACCAGGGCTATCTCGGACACGAGTTCAGCCCGCTCGGCGATCCACTGCGCTCCCTCCAGCAAGCGTTTGAACTGTGCCAGCTCTCCAGTTAACACTTCACAACCCTTCCCATCCCTTTCCGCCTGTGGTACACTTGACGCGGTACAGCTTTCCATTGAAGCATAAGCAGTAACCATATGCGCAGGTATGCACAAAAAGCAAGAAAGGATTCCCATGAGCCAATCATCCTCGTCATCCCCTCAGCCCCGGCGAAATCACGCCGCGCGGCGTCAAATTTATGGAGACAGCCGGCATGGCTACGAGCAGGAGAGTTCGTATATCCTGCCCGCTAACTCCGCCGCTGAGATCGCGCGCCTGGCGAATCAAGATCGCTTTTTTAACGAGGCCCACCAGCTCATCCCGCCCGCCGTCCCGGAGAACGGACGCGTGCTCGACCTGGGATGCGGCGCGGGGGCATGGTGCGCGGAGGTCGCCTTCCATCATCGGAAGATGGAAGTTATCGGCATCGATATTTCGCGGGAACTGATTACCTACGCCACCGCTTCGGCCCGCACGCAGATGCTTGATAACGTTCACTTTGAGGTCATGGATATCAGGGAAAAATTCGCCTTTGAGGATGGTTCCTTTGACCTGGTAAACGCTCGCTTCATGAGCGGATTTTTGCAGGCCGGGGAGTGGCCCACTGTCATTGGCGAGATGGTACGCGTCACCAGGCCCGGCGGGATCGTGCGCCTCATCGACACCGATGGCAACAGCGTCACTTCATCGCCCGCCGGGACGAAGTTCCGCGATCTGATCGTCCAGACGATGCAGGCCGATGGACGCACGCTGGTGCTCACTCCCTATTTCAAGTTCTGGCTGCGGGAAGCCGGCTGCTCCGAGATCCAGCTCATCCCGCACCTGATCGATATTTCCACGGGAGAGCCGGCCCACCCGGTTATTTATGAAGATTTCAAGGTGCTTCTGACGCAGGTAATCCCCTACCTGGTGGCCCGCAATGCCTCGCTCACCGAGGAGATGCTTACCGATCTCTTGCGCCAGGCGCTCGGTGAGATGCTCCAGGACAGCTTTCGCGGGCACTGGCCCTTTGTGGAGTGCTACGGCAGGAAAGCGTGACGAAAACCTTAGAACGTGATGATTTCGCCGCAGCTTTCGCACCAGCCCTCGAATTTGCCATCGTGCTCGCGCACATCGGAGAGGCGGCGGGCACAGCGGCAGACGTAGCCATGCTGGCGGGCGGGATTGCCGAAAACCAGAGCATGCGGGGCCACATCCTTCGTCACCACCGAGCCGGCGCCAACGAGGGCGAACGTGCCTATCGTGATCCCGCACACGATCACCGAGCCGGCCCCGATAGAGGCGCCATACCTGACGAGCGTTGGCGTAATTGTCCAATCCTCGGCTCCTTTGAGCTTCCCATCAGGCGTAATCGCACGCGGCAGCAGGTCGTTGGTAAAGCAGACGTGCGGGCCGACGAAGACGCCATCCTCGATGGTGACGCCCTCAAAAAGAGAGACATGGTTCTGGATCTTGACGCGCGAGCCGATACGGACGTGACTATCGACAAAGACGCCCTTACCGATGTTGCACTGCTCACCAATCACGGCCCCGGCGCGCACATGTGCCTGCCGCCAGATGCGCGTCCCGGCGCCAATCGAGGCCCCCGGCTCGACCTCCGCGCCAGGGTGGACATAAAACGAGGCTGCCTGCATTCCTGTTCACTCCTGTTCCCACTACTAAATTTCGTGCCCACACTCTACACCGCGCCATCGTTTTTTACAAGCCCTCAGCGCATCCGATCCTTACATGTAATGGTCCTTTCCACCGGCAATGCTTCTCACCCGTAAATCACGATCCCCAACCCTACCTCCGGCACCAGCACAATATTCATGCTGTTATCAGCGGCAACGGAGTGCGAGTCGGTCTTTGTGCGGATATTTTGCACCCATTTCAGTGTTTTTGCGTCGACAACCGCGAGGACGGAGCCGCCGGGATTATCGCCCGCCGCCAGGAAGTACTGCTGACTGCCGCTGTCGTACCAGACCTCATCGCACCCGCTGGCCTGGGTAATCATCGCCAGGACCTGCCAGGTAGTCAGGCTGAGAACGACAGGATCCCCGTCGCAGCCGATGATCGCTTCGTGCGATGGCCCGATGGCAAAACCGCTCGGATTACATGACTTCAAGGGGACGACTTTCACGACCTTGCCCTGGACGGGATCGATCACGTCGATCTCCCCGCCCGCGTTGGCCGAGGTTTCGGGCACCGATACATCGAAGTCGTCTGTTGTGGCATCCCAGGCTGGCTGCTCTATACCATCGGCGGTGCTGAGCGTAATCTTCTTCACTACCTTATGACTGCTCGCCGAGATGAGCGTCAGAAACGGCGGGCTGTCATCGCCATTCCCCACAGCGATCAACTGATCCTGGGCATCATAGGCCAGTTCGTCGGCGCGCTCCTTGCCGCCAGTAGAGACGCGGGCCACAATCTGGCGCGTGCTGAGGCTGACGACCTTGACACTGCTATCACCATCCGCCGCCCAGAGCTGGCCCAGGTTATCTGTCACCACGCCGTTTGGCCCCTTTGTTCCGCCGCTGATGCCGATAAAACCGCCGATAGTCGTAACGAACTTTCTGCTCTGAAGGTCAAAAACGTCGACACCTTTACTCGTGCGGTCAGCCAGGTAGTAGAGGTGATGGGCCTGGTCAACCCAGCTAATATCAAAGCTCCACGAACTCTGGATCGCGGCCATATTGGGCAATGACATGGTGGCTATCTGCTGATACGTTTTCGGAAGAACCGGCGTAGGAGTGGGAGCAGGCGGGGAAGAGCGCGCGGCGGGAGCGGATGAAGAAGGTCGTGGAGTCGGGGTAGGCGATGGCAGAGCCGCAGGCGTGCTCGTAGGTGTGGCGGCTGTTGTAGATGTTGCCGCGGGCGAAGATGTGTTTACCATGCTGCCATCTACAATCGCTGTTCCCTCAGGTGAAGTTGTGCCGGTTGAGGGGGTGCCGCTCTGGCTTACGTTCGTACACGAGGAAAGAAACAAAATAATGAAAACAAGCGCGACCAGGTGATGCAAGCGTTGCTTGTCCAAGTTCGTGTGACATCCTTTCAATGAAGTTGCAAAAAAGAAATAATGGGCATGTGGCTATAGCTTCATAAGATTACCTCTCCTGGATGAATAAAGGGCACAGTAATTCTACTGAAAAGCTCATCAGTAGAATTACCGAGATGAAATGGATAGAGTGTTTTTAGCTACGACTTCGGCGCGGTATACGGCGCTACCTCGAAGGTCGCCAGCCGTTGAAGGTTGTCATAGATCCAGAGGGCGCCCCCCTGTGAGAGACCGGTAGAAGGATCAGGCTGGCCGGTGTAAGCATACTGAGCCTGCGTCGCCATATCATCCAGGATCGCCAGGGAGGAGGTCTTGAGAAGCCGGGCATCTGTCATGGGCAGGAGTTGTTTCGCATCCTGATAAACCCTGGTCAACGCGCGCCTGGCACTATCGATGCCACCATTGATCTGTACAGCGAGCCGGTGCTGCGCGGCGGTAGCCTGGGGAGCGAGAATCGCGCCATTGAGATGCGTCTGAACCAGGTAAGCATATCCGGGAGGAGCCTCGTTCTGGTAGACATAGCCCGGGGGATCCGCATCTTGCGGGACAGGTCCGAGCAGCGGCACTTGAGCCATCGACGAATCGGCCAGCCAGGGGGTTGCGGGCGGCAGGTCGCGTTTGACAAATGAGCTGCCATCAAGGTAATCGAGAATGCGTATGACCTGATTGCGGAGAGCGCCCGGATCCTTATTTTGCCAGTCTTCGGGCAGCGCACGAGATAGATCCGCGACGGTAGCCGTGTCTCTGGCGAACCAGAAGGCCAGGCCCCCGTGCAATCCACGGATGGCAAGCTCGGGCGATTCCACCAGCAAATGACGCAGGTGGTCGAGCATGCTGAAATGGAGCGCGTCCGCCGGGTCCGGCGTCTGCGGGATCACAGCATAGTAACGCCAGGTACTTTGATCCAGCAGCGGATTACCCGATGGCGTATGCGCATCATCCTCGGTGACAAGAAAACGGCTGGAGGAAGCGAGGAGGTTGGTATGCTGCTGGTTGCCCGTGTAGAGAAAATGCACCTTGCCCTGTTCAATGGTCAAACGTCCGAGCAGGAGGGGAAGCGCCTCGCTCTGACTGATATCTCCAAGCAGCCAGGCGTAATAGCTTTTGCCTGCGGGGGGCGCGGGAAGGTTGGCAAGGTCTATCTGTAGCTCATCGTTGATGCCCTGCGTCGTATGCTCATTTAACTGGCCGCTATTGAGAAAGAACGCGTGGCCGGTTCCTTGCGTTGATACGGCGGTCTGGCGCTGCGCAAGCAGTATCGCGCTCAGGCTCGCGCCAACGATGAGGACAAGGGCGAGGACGGTCATAACGACAAGAGAGGGCTTTAGCCGCCCACGCAGAGGGGAAAACGCGGCGCCCGCCAGACCCTGCTTCGGCCACGAGGGCGGAGGTATTGCTGGAGCAGCGCTTCGAGGTTCCCTGGCAGCGGCGGGCCGCACATGCTGCGGTTCTTCATAGATCGTGATATTGAGCAAGAGCGCGGCCCGGCGCAGGTTTTCGGGAACGGGCACATGCAGTGCATGCGCCAGGGCTATCGCCAGAGAGGTCGCATTGGGGAAACGCGCGCCCGGCTCTTTGCTCAGGCAGCGCAGGATAAGCTGCGTCAGCGCTGGCGAGACGGATGGATTCACCAGATCCGGTGAGGTGGGCAGCGCGTTGACGTGCTGCATCATGACGGCGATGGGCCGATTCCCACGAAATGGCGGCATCCCGGTGTAAAGCTCATAGAGCAGCACCCCGAGAGCATAGCTATCACTGCGCGCATCGGCCACAGCGCCTTTGATCTGCTCGGGCGCCAGATAAAATGGGATATCACTGCCATACTTCTTCGGCAGCAATTTGCTGGTCGCAAAATCGGTCAGCATCGGAGTGCCGATTTTATTCTCGGCGCCTGCGGTGAGCAAAATATTTGTGGGCTTGAGATTTCCATGAGCAATGCCGTGTTGATGGGCGTTATCGATAGCAATGGCAAGCGAGGAGAAGAGTTGCACAATTTCGGATGATGGTGGCATCTTGCCCACAGCGGAAGTGCTTCGAATGTAGTCCGCCAGAGTTTCACCCTCGACATACTCAATGGCGAGGCAGATCATGGGAGAAGGCTCGCCCGTGTAGCGCGGGGCCAGAACCTGAATGTCATATATGGGCACGATATTGGGGTGATGTAGAGAAGCAAGCTTCTCAAGGCGTTGCAGATATTCGGTCAGGGCATCCGCTGTATCCAGCATGTCTGTGCGATATAATTTCAGAACCACTATGCGCTGCGCGGCCTTATTGTAGGCCAGCCAGGTCTCACCGGCAGCGCTCTGATGCAGCCGCCGGCGCAGTTCATATTGTCCGAGATGTTGCGATTCTATTCTCATACATAATTTCTCCCTCAATCTGAAACCTCAGGAAGACACAAAGAGCCTCACTCCTGCCTTATGGACAATATGATCGAGCGTCCGAATGGTTATACCAATCGCCCAATGACCGCCCATACTCAGGACATCACTCGTCCCGCTGAACCGCCCCGGTCCATCGGCGTGCAGCACAACAGAATCGGTTCCCATGAGCATATCCTGCATGGTGGTATACAAGGTAATCTCCACATGAGATGCCGGCTGGCCCCGGTGATCGAGCACCTGCATGGTGAAGAGATTGGTGCCCGCCCGGTCAGGCGTGATAGTGAGGGTAAGAGTAAAATCTCCGTCAAAGGTCCGTGTGATGGTGTGAAAAGGAGGCTCTGTGGGGGTTGGCTGCGGTTGTGGTGAAGTAACGGCTGCCTGCATGGCGCCACAACCACTTATACTCATGCTGAACAGGAGAGCCAGACATCCTACCAGCTTGCGGCATCGCGGTAGAAGCCTTGCGCATGCGCTCTCTATACTGGTTGTTCTCACTAATGTACGCACTATTCTGAGAATGTGTCTGATTTCCTGCACCAGCGCAGGCTCGCACCTGCGGCGCTCGCCGGATCACACCATCCCCCATAGCCCCGGGTGCGGCTCCGCCGCACCAGCGCCCGGCGAGAGCGCTGAGCCTCGGACACTCTCTGAAGACTTTCATGAAATTTGGAGTCAAAAATCTCCTCGATAATTTATACGTCACAAAGTTACACTAACGGATTTTGCAGAGCTAAATTAAAACCCTACCTTTTTCACTTAACCCGATCCCCCGCTATCCGTATGTATCAGTAAAAGGCATCAGGCAGCCTGGGGAGTATATCGTACCGCGACCACTTCTCCACGGGCGCATTCCTGATCCTGAGAAAAGACCGAACACTGCACGATCATCTTTCTCCCCGACTGCTCTTTAACCCGTGCGCGCAGCGTAACCGGATAGGTCATCGGCGTTGGCTTGAGATATTGCACCTGCAAGGAGGCGGTGATGTAAATGATCTCAGGCTCGCTGCTCCACTCAATGCCCTCCTCGCGCAGCGCCACCATCATCGCCGTGCAGACGCTGTGGCAGTCAATCAGGGAGGCGAGAACGCCGCCAGAGAGGATATTGGGCCATGCAGCGGTATGATACTCTCGTGGCTGCCAGGTGCAGATCGTCTCCTCGCCATTGTCCGCCCAGTAGGTCTTGATTTGCAGGCCATGAGCATTGTGCGAGCCACAGCCCCAGCATTGAGTCAAACTTCCGGTAAATACATCCTGGAAAGCGCGTTTCTCCAATGCGGTCTTCTCCTCTCCGTCTTTATTGCAACTGAACACATTAAAAAGATGAGGCGGTCCTGTCAACCTGAGCGCAGCGAAGGATCCACGCGTCACCATCGGATCCTTCGCTGCGCTCAGGTTGACATGGCTGATCCTAGCCGCGCAGGGTTGCGATCAGGCGCTTGGGGTGAAGCAGCAGATCGAGGCCCTCAACCGGGCCGGGGACAACAACATCGGCGGCCTGAAGGGCCGGCGTCGCCAATCCTTCCGCGCCGAGTAGAGCCACCCCCACAGCGGCCACGCGCAGCATGCCAACATCGTTCATGCCGTTACCAAAGGCGATGACTTGCGCGGGACCAAGCTGCTCCACAAAGCGCTGCTTCTCGTCGCCCCGCCCGATCATGCGCAGCGGCAGGCCCAGCGCCCGTTCGATTTCCTGCATATTGCCGTGCGTCCCCGCCGTGAGCGCATGCAGGGAAAGCCGCGTGGCGAGCTGCCGCAAGCGTTCTGCCACGCCTGGCACAGGGACACCATCGATAGCCAGCGTCCCGTTGATATCAAAGACGGCATGCTCAAGTTCGAGCACCCCTCTATAGGGAATGTCTATTCGTATCATCGCATTTCTTGCCACTCCTCTCATCAATGCATATATTCTACCCGTTTACCCACGTACCATGCAATCTATGAGGTGCAGGGATATGCCTCAGCTTTGCCAGGAGAGCAGGCTAATCATCGAGCCTGGACGGCCGGTCAGCACCCGCCGGGAGAACGGAGCAAGAAAGACCATCTGTATATCTGAAGAACCCATCACCCATTAATGCCTCATATGACATTTGTCATCTCCACTTCATGATAGTCTTCACTACCAGTGTCATTTCTCTATCTGTACACTTGAACTTAAAGAATGCTCTTCTTCAAAAGGAGATTGAGGGATGGATACCAGCACAACATACGATACACCTCCGGTTTCTCATCATCCGCACACCGCCTCTGGATGGCTTACTGCAAACCGCCTCAAGCGCGGAGTGTTCCTGTACTGGGCAGCTTTCCTCACCCTGGGCGCCAGTATCGCCCATTGCATGGGTATCCTGCTCCAGACGCCGCAATCCGGCCTTCTGACAGTGCTCATCCTGATCGGCGCTCTTATCCAGGCGGTCAGTGCCGCCGGCGTCCTGCTATGGCCCACGCGCCGCTTGCTGATCGCAGCCGGAGTTGTCGATGGGCTTGCGCTGCTCCTCTGGCTGCTCGCCCGTGTGACCGGGCTGCCTGTCGGACTCACCCTCTGGCGTGCGGAATTCACCAGCGTCGCCGATATGTGGCTGCCTATGATGGAGGGGAGTGCAGCTTTCTTCTTCTTCAGCCTTGCGGCCCGTACCTGGACTATATCCTCTCGACCCTGGCGCATCATCGTGGGCACGCTGCCTGCCCTGTTCCTGGTAGCTGTCTTGATCCTGGTGTCACTCAATCAGGCCATGGCAGCGCTCTTCTTCATAGCCCTCTTCACGGTCAGTGGCGCTATTCAAGGCAGCTTTGAATTCATCTTCCTGCCGATTCTGGGGCTTATCGTCCTCTTCCTGCTGCTGCGTCTGCTCCTCCCACGCCTGCGCGCGCGGACGCCCGGGGCATGGCCTGTCTCTCTGGGCCTCTTGCCTGTGCTGCTCATCACCAGCCTGCTGAGCTGGAATGCTGCTACTCAGAGCGCTCCGAGTGTGACCTGGTTCCCCGCGACTCAGGCGTCAACGGTCAGCGCACCCGCCGGGAAGATGACTACGCTGGAATATTGCGCTCCAGGCGGCGATCCACTGGCAATGGACCTCTCTGAACCAGCCGCCACCTTCGCCCGGCCCGTACCCATCGTCTTCCATATTCATGGTGGGGAAGGGACCGTCGGGAATCGGCTGTTAACTGGTTCGGACCTCGATAGCGTCTACTTCGCTCGACTGCGCAGCAATCTGCTCGCTCACGGCTTTGCCGTCGGTTCGCTCGATTACCGTCTCGCCCCGGTGGGTGGCATGATCGAGCAGGTGATCGATGCCAAGTGCGCGGTGCGCTTCCTGCGTGCCCACGCCCGGGAACTGGGGATCGATCCGCAGCGCATCGGCGTCTATGGGGAAAGCGAGGGTGGGTATCTCGGCGCGATGCTGGGCCTCACCGGACGCGATGCGGGCTTCGACCAGGGCCAGTACCTCGATCAGTCGAGCGGCGTGCAGGCCGTGGTTGATATGTGGGGACCTACCGACCTCACCGACTGGAGGGGCACGTCGAGCTGGGTATACACGCTGGGCGAGGATCTGGGTGTGTCCAGGCAGGGCACAGACCTGAGGGCAGATCACATCCCGGCCAACGCCAGGAAGAACTATGCCAGCCCGGTCAGCTACGTTGCGCCAGGAGCCCCGCCTTTCCTGATCATCCAGGGATCCGACGACTGGTTTATCACGCCGCATCACTCTCAGAAGCTGGCGCGCCTGCTGGAAGCTGCCCGGGTGCCCACGACGCTCGTCATGGTGCAGCATGATGAGCACGGCCTGGCTGCTCCCACACCCGGTCAGGTCGAGCAGCCGAGTCCCGCCGCGCTGATCCAGATGATCCAGAATTTCTTCGTCAGAACGCTCGCGTCCTGACTCCTCAGTGCTTGCTCGCGCCTGCGGCGCTCGCCTTGCAGGTGGTATGGAATGGGAAATGCGCAAAGCGCATTTCCCATTCCATACCACCTGACCTGGTGCGGCGGAGCCGCGCGACTGCCGGTCCGCGAGGGCGAGGAGGCAGAGCACCAGGCATACTCTCGATGGTGCGGCGGAGCCGCACAAAAATATACACATCGGATCCGGTAATCTTCATCATCTGCGCAATTATCATGATGTGGTACGATAGTGCTGGCGGTACAAAACAGGGAGGTCTCAAAAAGGTGAAACAGATGCAGGGCAGCAATACCAACAAGATGCACAAACCCTTGCATGGCAAGGGACGATCTCCTTATCTCGTCTGGCTCATATGGCTCGTCTGGCTGCCGCTTATCCCTCCTATCATCATTGCGCGCATCTTCTCCCACGCTCCTTTGCCGGCTCTTATCATCTCTCTCGTCGGTATCGCACTCTTCTTCGGCATCTATCTCTGGATATCATGGCGGCACATACACCGGCTTGTCATCGATCCGACACCTCCAACAGATGTCGCCGACTGGCTGGCGACGCTCATGTTGACCATATTGAGTGTCGCTGTGACACTTTTCGACGGGAAGGAATGGATTATTCTGTTCTACTTTACAAGTGGCGACGCAGGGGCGCGTCTACCTACAGCCCGGGCCATCCAGGTGGCGGGGACGCTCCTGCCGCTGCTGGTCATCGTTGGACTGTTTCTGCATCTAGACTGGCTTATGATTGGGCAGGACGCTCTATTTATCGTTGTGATTGCTGGTATCAGCCTCACCATTACCCGGGCCATTACAAACAGTTGGGAATTGCACGACGCGCGAGAAGAACTGGCGCGTTTAGCCGTGACGACAGAGCGAACGCGTATTGCACGAGATCTGCATGATCTGCTGGGCCATAACCTCTCCCTCATCATACTTAAAAGCGAACTGGCCGGGCGCTTAATCAGCGTGGCGCCGGAAAGGGCACGCGTTGAGATCGGCGATGTCGAGCAGGCAGCACGTAGCACACTTCAGGAGGTCCGCGAAGTCGTTGCCAGCTACCGTCAGCCCACACTGTTGAACGAACTCCACAGCGCGCGGGAACTCTTAGCCGCGGCCGGTATTGGCTATCGCTACGATGGGGGTGGGAACGATGAAGTGATGCTGCCAACCACGATTGAATCCGTACTCGCGTGGACCGTGCGCGAGGGTGTGACCAATATCATCCGGCATAGCCGCGCCCACCATTGCCTGATTCGCATAACACGGGATCAGCATAATGTGCAGGTCGAAGTCATTGACGACGGAATCGGTGCCTCGCCGCCTGATGCCCAGCCGAAGGGTACGGCCCTCACAGAAGGACAAGGCAAGGGAGGGCATGGCCTGCGCGGACTCGGTGAACGTGTGGAGGCGCTTGGAGGTCGGTTGGAGGCGGGACCTCATGCCGGCGCTGGCTTCCGCCTCGCTGTTTCGGTCTCCCTTGCACACAAAACAGGCTTACCCGGCACGGGCGCTGTTTGAGAACCAGAAGCTTCGATGAAGAGAGGAGGAAACCGCTATGATTCGTGTCCTGTTAGCAGAGGACCAGGCAATGGTTCGAGGAGCGCTTGCTGCTTTGCTCTCCCTGGAAGGCGATATCGAGATTGTCGCGGAAGTGGGACGCGGCGATGAAGTAGTCGTGGTGGCCCGCGCGACCCATCCTGATGTAGCGTTACTGGACATTGAGATGCCCGGCTGCGATGGCATCAGTGCCGCCGCCGCACTCCACAAGCAACTGCCGTCGTGCCGTGTGCTCATCCTGACTACATTTGGCCGCCCTGGCTATCTACGGCGGGCTATGGAGAGCGGCGTGGTTGGCTTTCTCCTCAAGGATGCCCCCTCTGCTCAACTGGCTACAGCTATTCGGCGCGCCGTAGCGGGTGAGCGCGTCATCGATCCCACCCTGGCGCTGTCAGCGCTGAGTGAGGGCAACAATCCGCTCACCGAGCGGGAGTGCGCGGTCCTGGCGGCTGCCACGCACGGAGCGAGCATTGCCGAGATCGCTGCCTCGTTCGCACTCTCGGAAGGCACCGTGCGTAACTACCTCTCGGTAGCGATCCAGAAGCTCGGCGCACGCAACCGGGTTGAGGCAGCACATATTGCCAGGGAGAAGGGCTGGCTCTAAACGCTGATCGCCCCATTGACTTCTTGCGAAAACTCTGCTATCCTTTCCACCAGGCAACGTATAGCCTCTTGAAAGGCAGGTGTTTGATGCACGTACCCATACCCGGTGTTTGTGCGCAGTGAACTGCGAATAAACGACCGGGCCCGATAACTTGAGAACCGAAAAGAGACGTAGGACCTGTCACTTCCGGGCAGGTTCTGTTGTGCTTGCTCTCTAATCTCAGTTACAGGGTGCCTGGTTCTCCGGGCCAGATGGGTGCCGTTCCTCCATGTTGCCTTGTCTCACTCACCCCTGGCTTCTTTCTAGAAACAGTTCACTGCGCACGGGTTGTATTCCCCACACATGTCAGTAGCAGTATTGTCCCTTGAAGGGTACATTGTGCCCTTCATTCAAGGGAAGTCTCTTCAAGCCTGTTTCTAGAAAGGGGCCTGTTTTATGTGTAAACAGCCATATTCTACACCCACGATGGATCTCGTCCTTCGCGCGGCCACCGTTGCCGCGCCTTCGATCCTTGAGATGATGTCCCATCTATCGAAGCGAAATGAGGAGATCCAGCATTGGGAAAAACATACCGTAACGCTCCATCCTGGAAGGAGGAGGCGACGGCCCGTCCACGCTGGCAGCGCAAGCAGCGGTCCTCTGCACAAGCAGCGTTCAAGTGCAGGCATTGCCATCGTTTTGTCTGTCCACCGGCTTCCGGCTCGCAGCACCGCAATCACTGTCCGTTCTGCCTGTTCTCGCGCCACGTTGATGACCGGCGACCGGGAGATCGCTTGAGCACCTGCGGAGCCAGCATGCAGCCCATTGGCAGCTTCCAGCGGCCAGGCGGGGAGTATGTAATCATTCACCGCTGTGATGGCTGCGGGTTCGAGCGCTTCAATCGGATTGCTGCCGATGACGATTTCGACCTCGTGCTGTCCCTGCCTGTCCTTCCTCCACGGACCAGCCGTGAGATGAAGACCGAACGGGTGGTACGAGAAGTCGGCGAGGAGCCTGGCACGCACCAGGTTGCATAAATTGAACTGTGAGTGGGGGTGGTGCTGGCGGGCAGGCAGCGTTTGCCCTGCCAGTACCGCCCTCTCGCGGTTACTTTCGCCGATGGGTTCGCAAGACAGCATGCTATATTCTTTAATAGCAGATGTCCGCAATACCAGGAGAAAGAATGAGGAAGGATAGGATGAAAATTTTCATAGCAGGAGCTACAGGCGTACTTGGCCGCGCCTTACTCCCTCTGCTCATTCAGCAAGGCTCTATCGTGCGCACGATAGCACGGACACAGGAGAAAGTGCACGCACTGGAGCTGGCCGGCGTTGAGGCGGTGCAGGGCGACCTGCTGGCGCAAGAAACCGTGCGCCAGTTGCCCGATCTCATGGAGGGCTGTGATGCCGTGGCGCATATCGCGACTGCGATCCCCCGTGATAGGACAGCCCCCGGCGCCTGGGATGTCAATACGCGACTGCGCACGGAGGGAACACGCGCGCTGCTCCAGGCATCGCTTGCCGCCGGGGTGCGCCGCTATATCCAGCAAAGCATTGTGATGGCATACCCCGACGGAGGCGATCAATGGCTTGATGAAACGACTCCACTGGATGCCTCACCGGACAGGGCCTCGGTCAATGAACCTGTAATCGCGATGGAAGATATGGTCTGGGATGTCGCGCCCGAGCAGTTGCAGTGGTGTATTTTGCGCGGCGGCAATTTTGTAGGGCCAGAAACCATGCAGGATGACCTCATCGAGCAGTTGCGCGTCGGCAGGGTGACGGTTCCTTGCGATGGGCGCAATTTCATCTCGCTCGTCCACGTGGCCGATATGGCAACCGCCGTTATGGCCGCGCTGGAATCCGCGCCTGCCGGTTCCGTCTTCAATATCGTTGATGAACCTGTCCGTAATGGCGAGTACCTGGATCGCCTGGCCGCGATGTTAAACGTCCCGCCTCCACCGCGCGATCCTGCGCAGCCCTGCCCGCGATCTCAGCGATGCAGCAACCAGGCCGCCCGCAGCATCCTTGGCTGGACGCCCGTGCATGGCATCTGGCCGACGTTCTAAGGCAGGAGATGAACAGAGATCAAGCTTCGCCTTTCCTGACCGCCTGAGTCGCGCGTATCCGTATGAGGATATCCGCGGCAATGACGACGGCGAAGGCCACGGCAGGAAGGGCGAACTGTGTCCAGGGGAAATGCTCAAGTAGCGGAGCCAGCCGGATATCGTCGAGGATCATATGCGCCGCCGTCCACGCCAGGACCAGGGCGGCCACGTCCAGCAGCCAGGGAAGGCGTCCGATCAGAGTGGCGATCAGCGCGCTTCCAAGCAACAGGAGGGTAATGCTCAGCAGCAATCCCGCAGCCAGCAGTGGCAGATTGCCAGCGGCCAGGGCGCCGATTGCCAGCACATTATCCAGGCTCATTGTCACATCAGCCACCAGAATTGTGAGCAATGCCGCCCAGAATCCCCTGTTCGCCGCCGCATTCGCCATCGCGAGCGGCTTACTGGCTTGCCTCTCTTCCGCGGGCCGGGCATCCGGCGCAGGCTTCGCATGATTTCTATCCAGCAGGAGTCGTATGGCGATCACCAGAAGCAGGCCCCCCCCAATCGCTTGCAGCAGCGGCAGGCGCAGCAGGAAGGTCGCCGCGAAGGCAAAGGCGATGCGCAGCAGGATGGCCCCCCCACCCCCCAGAATAATCGCCGACCAGCGCTGTCGCTTTGGCAAGCCAGCCGCAGCGGCCCCGATGACCAGAGCGTTATCGCCGCTCAAGACCAGATCTATCAGAATAATACTCGCCAATGCCCCTAAAAATTCAAGCACGTATTTTACTCCTCACAACGCTTTGATAAGCGTGGATTGCTTCTTCTATAGAACAGAGTCAGCAGATGGGAAAAGGAGACCAACGACTGTCTCTCCCCTCCCCATCTGCTGTTGTAAGCATACGTGATGAGCGTAAGATGACTCTGAGGGCATGCTGAGACGAAGCTGAGAGCGTCTGGTCCGCCGCGCCCCGATGGTAAGATTTTGACCGTGCAGGTGTGTTAGCGTAGGCCATCCTGCCTGGAGCTATGCTGGTCGGAGGGCGATCAAGGGCTTGGCGTCCAGTTTGCCGGCCGCCATCGCCTCCAGAAGCGCGGGCAGACTTTCGAGTGACTGCGGCGGAGCTGCCGTGTCTCCCGGGGAGAGCTTGCCGGAAGCGATGAGATCGATGGTTCGCGCGAAATCATGAGGGTGCTCGTAAATGAGCGCTCCACGTAGCTCAAGTTCGCTGCGCACAAAACGGAGTGGATTGAGCGCGATATCTTCCGTTGCTATACCCACCAGTACGATGCGCGTCCCTTGAGGTGCCGCATCAAGGCACAGTTGCGTGGTAATCGATAAGCCCGCGCATTCAAAGATCGCAACCACCCCGGCTTGCTCAAAAATAGTATGGGCTTCCCGCGCGTCGCTCGTGGCAAGGGCGCATATGGCCCCGGCAGCCAGAGCCGCACGGCGGCGCGTTTCGTTCGGCTCGATGGCTACCACATGGTGGCCCTGAGCAATCGCCACAGTAGCAAGCAGAAGGCCCACTCCTCCGCAGCCAATAATGGCGATGGGTGCGCCAGGTTCGACCTGCGCATGGCTCAGTGCGTGCATCGCTACCGCTGTCGGTTCAATCGTGACTGCATCGCTGAGCGCCAGGGCTTCTGGTATCGGCCAGGCAAAGCGTTCGGGTACGGTCACATAGTCGGCTAACCCACCCCAGCGTGTCAGGCCAATAGATTGTTTGTGCGCGCAGATGCGCCCCAGCCTGCGGGTACACAGCGCGCACCTGCCACATGGGATATTTGGCTCAACGACGACCCGCTCACCCAGGCGCTGCGCCTGCACATCCTTCCCCGCTGCGACAATGCGCCCGGTGATCTCATGACCAAGCACCATCGGATACTCTACAGGTCTCTTGCCGGTATAACAATGAACATCGGTGCCACACAGCCCGACGGCATCGACAGCAACGACGACTTCGTTCGCCGCCGGTTGTGGCACAGGGACACGCTCAATACTGAGTCTGCATGGCCCGTGTAGAACCGCAGCCCTCATTGTGGTTGGGAGATCTGTCCTATTGATCGCTTTGCCTCCTCGTAGATAAATATCCTGTTCCTTCGTTGCTTCCAAGATAAAGGGCCTGTACCTCCGGGTCCTTCACCATATCAGCGGCCCTGCCACGCAGCCGCACCGTCCCGGTCTCCAGCACAATAGCAAAGTGAGCTATGCGCAGCGCGGCATAGGCATTCTGCTCTACAAGCAGGATTGCCAGTCCCTCCTCGCGATTCAGGCGCTGCAAGAGAGCGAATACCTGCCTGACGATAATTGGAGCCAGGCCCAGACTCGGCTCGTCCAGGACCAGCAGGCGCGGGCGCGTCATCAGGGCGCGGCCAAGCGCGAGCATCTGTTGCTCGCCGCCGGAGAGTCCCGCCGCCAGTTGATCGCGGCGCTGCGCCAGAATCGGGAAATAGCCGTAGATGGTCTCTAACTCGCTGGCGAGCGTCGATTTATCGCGCCGCGCATAGGCGCCAACCATCAGATTCTCAAGAACGCTCATCTGCGGAAAGACGCGCCTTCCTTCGGGCACATAGCCAATTCCGGCCCGTACTATACGCTCTGAACTCAGCCCGGTGATATCGCTTCCAGCGAGGAAAATCTTTCCACTTCGAGGCTTGACCAGTCCACAGAGCGCTTTAATCGTGCTGGACTTGCCGGCTCCATTGCTGCCCACCACCGCCACAATTTCCCCCTCCGCTAAAGAAAATGAGACTTCCTTTACGGCATGGATATGCCCGTAATACACATTGAGATTCTCAACCTTGAGCAGCATCAATCGTCCTCCCTTCCCAGGTAGGCCGCCAGGACGTGTTCGTTGGAGCGTACCACCTCTGGTGTTCCATCGGCGATCACTTTTCCCTGATCCAGCACCGTTACCCATTGACAGACGCCCATGACGAGTCGCATATCGTGCTCGATCATGAGAATGGTCAGCCCTTCAGCGACCAGCCGGATGAAGGTCTCTTCCAGCTCGCGCGTCTCCTCGGCATTCAATCCAGCAGCCGGTTCATCCAGCAGCAGCAGACGCGGCTGAGTCGCCAGGGCGCGGGCGATCTCTACTCGACGCTGCTTCCCATACGGCAGGCTCGTCGCGGGTACGTCCGCGAGGTCGGCCAACTGGAAGCGGTCAAGCAGCGCCATCGCCTCCGTTCGCATATGCGCCTCGGCGGCATGCGCGCGCCAGGGACGTAGATAGGGATCCCAGGGGAAGATGGTGTCGCGCCCACGGGGTGAGCCGCCAAGCCCAACCAGCACATTCTCCAGTACGCTCATCGTTTTGAAGAGGCGCAGGTTCTGGAAGGTGCGCGCGATGCCAGAGCGTGTGATGCGATGGGCCGGCATGCCGCTGATAGTGACGCCATCGAAGATGATTTTTCCTCCATCCGGGCGGTACATGCCGGAGATCACGTTGAAGTTGGTGGTCTTGCCGGAACCGTTCGGTCCGATCAGACCGTGTATCGTGCCAGGACGGACCGCGAAAGAAACATCTTGCAACGCGGTCACGCCGCCAAAGCGTTTCGTAAGGCTCTGGATGGAGAGCAGGGCAGGAGCCGTCATCAATTGCCCGTCCTTTCCTCGCGAGTGGGAGAGCCGCCGGTTGTCCCCCCAATGGCAGCGGAAGCGACGGCGCCTCTTTCGCCGGTAGATGGAGCCATCGCTATCTCTTTCCTCCCTCGCCTGGCGCGGCCCGCGAGTCGTTGCCACAAGGCAGTCAGACCACCGGCTACGCCGCCGCGCGCAACCAGTACGATCACCACAATCAGAGCGCCGTAGATGATGAGCTGCAAGTCGCCAAAGGAAAGCAGGTATTGTTGGAGTCCGACCAGCAGAATTGCCCCGATGACCGGACCAATGAGCGTTCCCATGCCTCCGACCAGCGTCTGGGCCAGAATAAAAATAGACTGGTTCAGATCGAACGAGGTCGGACTGATATAGCTGAGCCAGACAGCATAAAGACTCCCGGCTATACCTGCATAGAAACCGCTGAAAGCGAAACAGGTAAGCTGGTAGATACCGACATTGATACCCATCGCACGGGCGGCGATCAGATCATCGCGCATCGCCTTGAGGTTGCGCCCGAAGCGCGAGTGGACGAATACTGCCGCGATGAGTAACGTTGCTAGCATCACCCCCAGGAACAGGTAGCTCATCTTCGTGTCATCGTCGAATTGCAGGGTTCCTATCGCGGCAACCGGAATGGACGTAAGGCCAATGGCTCCGCCGGTCACGGCCTCCCAGTTTGTAAAGATAATATCAAGGGCGATCCCCAGGCCCAGTGTCACCAGCGCCAGGTAGTGCGAGCGTACACGCAGCGCCGGCAAACCGATCAGGGCAGCCACCAGCGTGCCGAGGAGCGCGGAAACCACAAACGCCACCGGGAAACTGCCTTTGTGGAGCAGGATGATCGCGGTACTGTAGGCTCCCACCCCAAAAAGTCCTCCCATCGCCAGGTTGATCTGCCCGCCGTATCCCATCACCAGATTCATGCCCATCGTCAGGATGACGTAGATCGCCATTTCGTTGACAATATGCGCCCAGAAAGAATCAAGCTGAGCCGCCAGGGGAAGCATTGCCAGGATGACCGCCAGGGCCACCCATAAGAGTGGACCCCGCCATCGCCGCAGCCACGCCTTGCTCATCTTGCGCTCCTTTCCTCACACCTTTTCCACAGTGCGCGCGCCGAGCAGGCCCTCGGGGCGCACAATCAAAACTACCGTGAGCAGGAGGTAGGCAATCAGATCGGTATAGCTCGATGAGATATAGCCAGAGATCACCGTCTCGATCACGCCAAAGAGCAGGCCGCCAATCACCGCGCCAGGCAGATCGCCCAGACCGCCGATAATCGCTGCCACAAACCCCTTGATGCCCAGACTATCGCCTATGGCGGGATTGACGTAGATCATCGGCGCGATCAGCAGACCGGCAGCGGCAGCCAGCCCGGCTCCAACCGCAAAAGCCACGGCGTTCATCGTATTGACAGGGATACCAAAGCAGGCCGCGATTTCGCGATCCTGAGCGGAAGCACGCAGGCCGCGTCCGAAGTTTGTGCGCGTCAAAAAGAGTTGCAGGCCGATGACCAGCAGGACGGTCATCGCCATCACGATAAAGATATACGGAGAAATACGCACGCCGCCAACGTTAATCTCGTTGTTCGCAATGGGTGCAGGTACGACGATCCCCTCGGAACCCCAGATGTGATTGGCAATGTTATCAAGCATAATGCCAATACCGATTGTGCCAACGAGAATATAGCTCAGATCCAGGTTGGCAAGGGGTCGGAAGAGTCGCTCCAGGCCGATACCGATGAGTCCACAGAGGATGATGCCCGCGAGGAACGCGATGAACGGCGAGAATTTGCCCAGGCCCAGCAGACCCATATAAAAGGTCAGGCCAAGATAGGTGCCAAACATGAGGAGGTTGCCCTGCGCAAAGTTCACCAGCCCCATCGTCCGGTAGATGAGCGAGAAGCCCAGAGCGATCAATGCATAGACACAGCCGATGCCGAGGCCACCAACAATGTTCTGCGCGACTAACAGCAAACCAGTCATATATTGCCCTTTCTACCACGAGTGGATCAGGGTAATGGTCAAGGTGCCGGCGGCTCAGCCGTCGGCGCCTTGACCATTACCCTGATCCGGGAGCTTTGCTATACCGGAGTGAGCTGCCCGTTCTTGATGACGCCAACGGAGGTATCGTGGAAACCTTCGCCCTTTGCATCGAATGTGACAGTTCCCTGCAAACCCTGGAAATTGCGGATGCTGTGGAGCGCTCTGGCGATGGCCTCACCGGTAATAGTGGGGTAGGCGGCATTGAGGGCCTGGATCAGCAGTTGCGCGCCATCGTAGGCTTTCGCTCCGTGACCTTCCGGCGCTTCTTTCCACCGGGCCTCGTATGCGGCGGCGAAGGCTTTCGTCTGATCGTTCTTGTCGTTGGTAATGTACGCGCTGGTAAAATAGGTGTTATTGGCGATAGAAGCGCCTGCTACCTGGATAAACTTGGGCGTGCCGATGGCGGCGCCCCCGGCGAACTGGCCGGTAAAGCCCAGACGGCGAGCCTGTTTGGCGATCAGGCCGGAGGCCACTTCCGAGCCGCCAAAGAGTAACACCTGCGGGTGCTTCGCGATAATTGCATCCAACTGGCCGGTAAAATCGGTGTCGTTGGCCCCATATTTCTGCACCGTCAAAGGCGACAGGCCAAATTTCTGCAATGTCTCGGTCTGGTACTGCGCCTCCCCCTGGCCGTAATCTGTGGTATCGGTGATGATGGCGAATGATTTAAAATGCTTCTGCTGCACCAGAAAAGTGATCAGGGTGCTCTCAAACGCCAGGCCCATCGGCGTATCGCGGAAAATGTATGAACTTCCCTGCTCCGTCAAATTGCCCGCCAGCCCCGGCGTAATCTGCACAATCTTGTTGCGCGTCAGCAGCGGCTCGATTGCCAGCGTTGTCCCGCTATTGGGTGTGCAGAAACAGGCGACGATATGGTTCTGAGTGATGAGGCGCTGGGCATCATTGACCGACTGCGTAGGATCGGCCGCATCATCGAGCTTGTTGAGGTGGATCTGACGCCCATGAATACCACCTTTTGCATTTTGTGCGTCGATTGCCAGTTCTATACCCTGCGTATCCCAATGTCCCAGGATGGCGTTTACTCCGCTGAGAGGGCCAATCCAGCCAATTTCAATGGGGGCGTTGTTCGCGGACGAACTGGTTGAGCCGTTACCTCCACATGCAGCGAGGAAGAGTGTCAATACAAATGGAATGAGCAGGGCAAGCGCGAAACGATGCGAGCGGGATCGAAATAGATGCATGGGTTTCCTCCTTTGTATATTGGATGGGTAATGCGCCTCAAGGCATCGCTATTCCGAGTTACCGGACAACCAGTCTAACAAGGGAGTATCACCTGAGAAAGTGCGGGCGCGCGCAGAGGGGAGCTAAGAGGGACGCCACATCGCCGGCTGCTCTTGCTCATATGCTCTGCCATTGGGGTAGCTGACGAGTTCAAGCATGAGACCCCAGGGAGTGCAGAAATGAACAAAGGTGGAATCCTTGCCTGCTTCTGGCCCGCTTGCGCACTTCTTCTCGCCATAGAGTTTGACTCCCCTGTCTTTGAGATAGGCGATTGCGGCATCCATGTCGTCGACGTAAAACGCCACATGATGACCGCCATAATCAATGTTGCGGGGCATCTGCTTTCTCTGATCGGGCGCGCTAAATTCAAAAAGCTCGATATGTGCTCCATTCTGGCAGCGGAGCGCGCGGATAATGCGCCTGGTCTGGGGAAGGAATTCAGGATTCAGACCAAACCAGTTCTCTTCGTAGAGAAGCGGTCCCATCGTATAGACAACTTCGCAGCCGAGCACACGCACAAAGAACTCGGTGGCCTCGTCCAGATCGGGAACGGTCAGGCCAACATGCTCGACGCCGCGCAAAGTGGGTATACCGCTCCTGCTAGGAACAATGGTCGTATCTGATCGCTGTGAACTGCTTTCCTCATGCTTCATGGTCTCAACTCCATCGTGCTCATCATTGAGAATGCTCTTCGCAGAAATAGCCGTGCCCTCCTGACTTCGAGGGACGAATCTACCTCACCTATTGCGCCCTGTATTGCCGCCCATCCTGATCCATCCGCGAAGGATGAGGAGGGGGAGGCGCACACGATTCGCGGGTGATAAGCTTCGTTGCCAGTTCTACGCGTGGACTATCAAGAGTCTCGCCGGCCATCAGTCGTAAGAGCATGGTCGTTGCCATCCAACCTATGTCAAACAGAGGCTGATGGATAGTGGTAAGGCCCGGACTGACGACGCCGGCAAACGGGATGTTATCAAAGCCGATTACGCTCATCCGTTCAGGAACGTGGATGTTACGCAGGTAGAGCGCTTTGTATACTCCCATCGCTTGCAGATCGTTGCCCGCGAAGATAGCGGTAGGCGGATCGGGCAAAGCGAGAAGAGCGCAGGTCTGTGTATAACCTGACTGGAGGCGAAAATCACCGGGACGAATAAGGTCGGAATCAATGGGGATGCCGGCATCCTCCAGAGCCGTGCGATAGCCCGCGATCCTATCCAGACTACAGCGCAGGGATGTCGGACCGCTAATCATAGCAATGCGCCGGTGCCCAAGCGATAATAGATATTCCACCGCCATACGTGCGCCAGCCCAGTTTGTTACGCCCACCGAGGGAATGTCGGGGGCCAGCTCGCCAGAGTAATTGTAAATAACGAACGGTATCCCATGTCCCCGTAACGCATGGCGCAGAGAGGGTTGATCCTGCGCTCTCACAAAAATCACGCCGTTGGTGCCACGATCATAAATTTTATCCAGCAGGCGCTTCTCCTCCTGGGGATCATCGTGGGTGAAAGAAAGAGCCAGGCTCAATCCAGTGCCTTCTATTCCCGTTTCTACGCCTCGAACAATCTCGACAACAGCCGGATTTTCAAGCTCATGAACGATAAGATCAATCATGCCACTGGCGTTTTTTCGCGAAGCCCTGGATGCATTGCTGCGCATATAGCCGCTCTCATCAAGCAGGCGCTCGATGCGCGCCCTGGTAGCCGGTGCCACATCCGGGCGCCCTTTGAGCACACGCGAAACAGTCGGGATAGAGACGCCAGCCCGTGCGGCAATCTCCGCGATGGTAATGCGCCGGGACGAACCTTGATCCATGTGACGGAGAGCAGTCCTTTCTAACGGAATATTTATATTATTCCCGATAATTTTCCGTTTGTCAATGGGCTGGAAGTCCAGCGGTTGGCGTCCTTCTTTGCACGCATCGCCGCCGGAGGTCGCTTTTCTCAGGAGGGGGCAGGCGGCACCCTCCCGGGAAAAGCAGCGCCGGCGCTGAAGTGTTCGGAGGGTGACACTCCGGCAAATTTTCCGGTAATATACCGGAAAATTTGCCGGTTAGAGATTATCTATACTGTTCGTTAAAGCTCATTATCCCTCACCCTGTTCAATGATGCGCGCAAACGCCGGAGTTAGCTCATAAGGGAGTGTGGTAAGATGCCTGTATGCAGTATCCACATGGAAAGGAACCACTATGCGAACATCAAAAGTCGGTGTTGGTGTAATTGGCGTTGGAGGAATCAGCAACTATGTTCACCTGCCGGGGCTGCGGCTTTGCCCCCAGGCCGAGATCGTCGCGCTTTGCGATAGCAACGCCGATCTGCTGCAACAGCGCGCCAGAGAATACGCGGTGGAGCACACGTTTACAGATTATCATGCGCTGCTGGAGCACCCGGCGGTCGATGCTGTAGTCGTTGCCACCCCCACCATCATGCACGCGCCCATCGCGCTCGCCGCTATCGCAGCAGGCAAACATGTACTGGTGGAGAAGCAGCTCGCGATGAACTATGCCGAGGCAGTACGGATGTACGAAGCGGCCACGCGCGCAGGCGTACAGCATATGACCGCGTTTACCTATCGCTTTGTGCCGGCTATGCGCTACCTCAGGCATTTGCTGGGCATGGGAACCATCGGCCTGCCGCGCCATGTGCGTGTGGCGCGCTTGCAGGACTTCCGAGAAACCAGCCTGGGCTGGCGCCAGCAGAAGGCACTGGCCGGATCGGGCGAGGTTGGGGATATGGGGGCACACCGCATCGACTTCTGTCACGACCTGATCGGCCCCATTGCGCGCGTTGTAGCCGTGACCCGCATCTTCGTGCCCCGGCGCAGCGGGCCGGACGGCTCGCTCCTGCCTGCGGATACCGAGGATTTCGCCGCTTTTATCGCCGAGTTCGCCGAGGGAGTGGGCGCCGAGCAGGGCACCGTCGCGACCTTCGACCTGAGCAAGATCGACAAGGGCCGCGAGAAGGGCGGACACGGCCTCGACGAGTTCGAGGTGTATGGCACGGAGGGAACGCTGATCTACCACCTGCATCGTCCCCACGAAGTCCTTACAGGCCGCCCCGACGGGAGGTTGGAGGCGACGCCGGTGCCGCACGATTTTCTGGTCTATCCCGGCTCCCCGCGCGATCCCTTCACCGGCGATCCTGCTACAGTCTTCCGCTACGATCAGGATTTCGCCTTTATCCAGGCCATCATCAATGGCAAGGGCGACATCCCCACGTTTTACGACGGCATGCGCTGCCAGGCCGTAGTCGATGCCATCTTGCAATCGGCGCAGGAGCGGCGCTGGGTTGAGGTCGCCGACGTGCCACCCGTCACCATGCCACTCGCCGCCGCCCGCCATATTTGAGCCGGGTCGCAGAGAATTGGACGGACCTTACGTTCACGCCAATGGGGAATAGCCTTCCCCCGGCGCTCTATTGTATCACTATCCCTTCAAGCCGCTCTGCTTGAAGCCTTCGGCGCTGTAGCGCTGCAAGAAGAAGAAGATTATCACCAGCGGCAGAATAGCCATGGCGGCGCCGATGAATAGCTCGTGCAGGTTGAGCACCTGAGCATTCAGGAAGTTGGAAAGCACAACCTGAACCGTCCAGGCAGACTGATCCTGGCCGATCACCAGCAGCCACAGGAAGGCGTTCCAGCTTGCGATAAAGGCGATAACGCCCAGAGCAGCGGTAATGCCCTTCGAGTTCGGCACCACAATGCGCCAGAAGACTCCCCGGTAGCCCAGGCCATCGACGCGCCCTGCCTCCTCCAGTTCGTGCGGAAAGCCGAGGAAGAACTGGCGAAACAGAAACGTCGTGAAGCCGCTGAAGCGGACCTCTTCATACAGGCGCAGCAGGGCGACGAACGTGCGCACAGGGCGTTCGCACTTACCGGGACCTATCTGGGCATCGGGCTGGCGACGCTGGTCAACCTTTTTAACCCTGAATGTATCATGCTCAATGGAGCAGAGTACTACCTGTCCGACCTGTTCCTTGAACCGATGAAAGAGGCGCTGAACCGGCATATTTTTTCGCAACTGGGCGCCAACCTGAAATTGATGACCGAGCAGAATACCTCATTGCACTGGGCGCGCGGCGCCGGCTGCCTGGTGCTGCGCGATTTCTTCTCATCGCCAGCGCAGCTCTCGTAGGCTCCAGGCAGGCAGCCAGCATTTTCGCGGCAGCGGCGTGCTACCACACGACTTCCAGGCGACTGTAGCCTCGCTGCCTGAGCACCGGGGAATGGGTAAGCGTTTGATGAGGGGCGAGCCGCAGAGTGGGCAACCGCTGGCACAGCGTCTCGAACGCAATCTGTCCCTGCTTGCGTGCCAGAAACGCCCCCAGACAGAAATGCACGCCATGCCCAAAGGCGAGATGATGATTGGGCGAGCGGTGCGGATCAAACTGGTCGGCATGGGAAAAGCGGGCCTCGTCCCGATTCGCCGATCCGAACACTACCATGATCGAAGCTCCCTCGGGAAACGTGACCCCTCCCACGGTCACTTCCTGCATGGCAGTACGAAAGAACGCATGCACAGGCGCGTCATAGCGCAGGATCTCCTCGATAGTCTGGGGAATGTCTTCGGGATGCGCGCACAGCGCTTGCCAGCGCTCTGGCTGCTCCAACAAGATAGCCAGCCCATTGCCGATGAGCTGGGCCACGGTATCATGACCCGCCACTATCATACTACAGAACAGGTGCGCCAGCTCCGCATCGCTAAACGGCTCTTCTCCCGGCGTCTGCAACACATCGCTGATCAAATCTTCTCGCGGCTCCTTCCTGCGCTCGTCGACCAGCCGCATAAAATACTGCTGGATGCTTACAAAGTCGCGCGCACACTCCACCTGCCGTTCCTCGGACAGCGGCGAGGATATCAGAATCGCCAGATTATTGCTCCACTTTCTGGCCTGAACCATATCCTCTTTCGGAACCCCGATCAGAAAGAGCGCGACTTCAAGGGGCAGCGGATAGGCGAACTGGGAGATCATCTCGGCTTTATGGTCATCAATAAAGCTGTCAACTAATGAGGTCGCGACATCTTTGATGAACGGCTCCAACTGCCGGATGCGCCTGGGAGTAAAAGCCTTGCTCGCCGCATTACGGAAGCGAGTATGCGCTCTCCCATCGCTATCAATCATATTCGGCACCAGGGGGTAGCCCTTGCTCAGTTCGGCGAACACGGCAGGGGTATACCTGACTACCGGGCGCAAAGCATCCTTTGAGGAAAAAATATCCGGCTGGTTCAAGATCGACATGACATCATCATACCTGGTGACAATCCAGGCGCCCAGCTCGGGACTGAAAAAGATCGGTTCCTCTTGCCGCGCCCGGGCATAAAACGGATAGGGATTTTCCAACTGCTCTCCGATCAGGGGGTGGTAGAGCGCTCCAAGAGAGCCTTCATTGGTCTGAGTCATCTGGGTCCATCCTCCTGCTAAATAATGATCTCTGGCTCAACAATGCATGTGCATAGCCTGGCCCATTATAGCACAGGTATTGTTTTTATGCTCCGCTCCGTTCTTCTCTCGCGCTCAGGTTATTCTTCTGTGAGCAGCAGTTGCGCCGTGATATGGTCAGTGACCAGGATGTTTGCGAGGCCGGCCTTGAGGGCGGCACGAATAGCCGGGACATAGGCGGGACCACCTCCGGAAACAAGGATCACGCGGGCATCCTCCTTCCTGATCTTCTCCTTGAGACGGGGGATCGCGAAACCGGTCAGGTAGTAGGGAGGCGGCTGCATCAACTCATTAATGCAGCGTCCCTGAGCATCGAACACCCAGTGGTTGATATCTACGACTGGATGGTACGCCTCCATGGCCTCGATCTGCTCCCGGGTGAGGATGCCGCGCATGACGATTTCATCATTTGAGTGTGGCGTCCAGAGTCCCATCATGTACACTGTAGCGTTTTCACTGAGTTCGATAGCCTCCCGTGTGATAGATAGACGGGCATTCATTGCCATGAGCGCCTTCGGCGAGACATCCGGGGTAGGAGGCATTAAAGCAGGGATACAAAACCACGCGTGCGAAGCGCCATAAGCTCGCGCAATATCATAGGCAACCAGGTTGGCATCGCCAGGACTTGTACGGGCCTCAACGAACCCGATGGTAGACACGACATGTAAATGAGGCAGCGGCCTGGCCGGTTTGAGATACCGGACCACATTGCGCATGAAGAGTTTACCGCCGGAGACGGCGAGCGTATCGGTGTCGGTGAGGAGCTGGTCAAGATAGTCCGCGGCGGCATTTCCAATCTCGGCGACGACTTCATCAAGCGTTTCATCAGCCCTGGCTGTTTCAAAGCTGCGTCCTGGAACGAGCACTAGATCCTCCAGATTCAGCTTCCTGCGTACCTCGCGGGAAAGGTTGCGCAGGTAGCCGGTACGCACATCGGGAACAATAGAAATACGGACAATTCCTCGCTCCTTCGCCTTCTGTAAAGCCTTGCTTACCGTCTGCCTGGAGCAATATTCCATCTCAGCAATCGTTTCCTGGGAATGCCCATCTTCGTAATACATGTAGGCAATTTTGCGTAGAAATTGCTCATCGCTTATCAATCTTGCTTCTGAAGTACTGACCGGTGGATTTTCTGATCGCATGTCGTCCCACTTCCTTTCCAACGGCAGATGCCAGGCACCTCCTCTATCGCGCACGCATCGGGTGTGTTTTACGCTCGCACAGGCGTACAGGGCCAGGCACATTTTGAGACAGATGCCAGCTCAACTTTGCGCTTTTGTAGAAAAGATACGCTATATTTTCGTTGAGTGCAAGTATGCCCACCATTTTGCCACATCTTCTCCTCCCACGATATCTGCGATCATCCTGACTTCCTTCTCCCTATAGAGCGCACCCTGTTCCTCCTGATCCGAGAATGCCCCAGGGTGCCACGAAAACACTGAAAGTCATACAAATGGCTTGCCGGACACATTTTTCTTACAACCCGTCCAGATTTTCGCGGCGATATACAATTGTCTACGGAATGCGAGAAACCTGGCAGTTCGTCTTCTCTTCAAAATATGTGAACAGTCGATCTTTAGCAACAGGATATGTTACAAATGCTATATTTTTAACAACTTTTCAAAAATGTCTTTTTTTTGCCAGATTGTATGCTATACTCATCTTGAAGCTGTCCGGTTGGAATTGACAGGCAGGGAACACCGGCAATTTCTCCGTCTGGACAGCAGCATGAACACATGGGAGCGCTAAAAAGCGCCGCGCCCATGAAGAAAGAGGATCCTATGATTCCAGGTGTACGCTTCACCGTCGAGAAGCAGCGCGTCCTGGTTCCAGTTGGCGAACCCTGTCGCTTTGGCTGTAAATATTGCTATACGCGGGGAGGGGAAGTCGGGGGGAAGAAGATCAAGATGGAAGATATCCTGCGTGAGTTTCAAGATTTTGCCTCTACCACCGCCTTTGAGACGATCCAGCTGGGCTACGACGGAGATCCGTTTGCCCGCCCCGAACGCGGTATCGCCATGCTCCAGAAGCTGGCTACAATGCACAAACATGTGAACTTTAGCACCAAAGCGTTGCTCGAAGGTCCTATCCTTGAAGACCTCAGCGCAATTCGTCGCCGCATGGCCGCCGAGGGCAAGACCTTGAGCGCCCTGATTTCTCTGAGCTGCTGGGATTCGGCTCCTGTTGTGGAGCCGCATACTCCCTCCCCGGCGGATCGGATGCTGACCGTGGCAAATCTCACGCGAATTGGCCTTCCCGTGTTTATCGCTGTCCGGCCCGTGTTGCCGCACATCGCCGAGAGAGAATATGAGCATATTGTAACTCAAGGTCTCCTCGCCGGATGTGAGGGATTTATCGTGGGGCCGCTGTATGCTGATCGGCGCGGGCAATTCGTGCGTTTCATCCCACCTGGCGTCCTCGCGACGCTTCCCGGCCAGCAGTGCACAGTCTCCTGGTCCGCCCATGTTCCCACCTGGATGCGCTACGAAGATAAGGGCCGCCTTCAGAGGCTGATCCAGATGATCGAGCAACATGGAGGACGGGCATTCCAGTCATCAGCAGATGTGATGAGATTGCTTGAGCGCAGGGAGGTATCGCGATGATTGAAGTCGAGCTGAAGTTTGAGCTGTCCCCGGAAGCGAAGTCCGGGTTCAAGAAACATTTTCCGATGATGCGGCTGGTGCGCTGCTTGAAGAACTCGGATATCTACTATGATACGCGAGCGTTTGATTTGCTGCGCCAGGCCGTATTTGTGCGAGTTCGCAATCAGCGACGCCTGGAATTCAAATTCAATGAGCAGGCTGCGCCAGCCCATATTCAAAGTATCGAACGCTCCTTCACTTTAAGGCCGTCACCATCCCAGGCACAGGAGATGCACGCTCTGTTCTCCCGCTTTCTGCCCCACTGGCACGCTGCGGCCCCGGTTGAGGAGGCGCTGTGCCGTAATGGCATGATGGAACTGGCACGTATCGAGAAGCAGAGAACGCAATATAGCTACAGGGGCCTCGTCATCTGTATGGACAAGGTTGAAGGACTGGGAGAGTTTCTCGAAATCGAAATCCAGTGCGAGGACGATAGCAATACACAGCAGGCAGTTGCACGCATACAAAATCTGGCTGCTGATTTTGCGGCCCAACCAGTGCGCGTTGGCTACGTTGAGCTATGGCTGCGAAAACATCATCCGCACGTCTATCGCCTCGGAAAATATCATGTATAGCATCCTTCTTACTGTAAGGATGCCGGGTTGTGAAAGGAAAGGAAGGCATCTCAACATGATGATAACGCTGCCATTGCGACTGCTGCGACTGCCGGTCAGGAGCAGATTGGCGCTGGCCCTGGGGACGCTTGTCTTGAGTATGAGCCTTTACGAACTGTTCAGGCCCTCACCCCTCCCCGGCGGAGGGCTGCTGCTGTCCCTCATCCTCACCACCTGGCTCTTTGGATGGCAGGGAGGACTGCTGGCCCTCGCGAGTATCACGCTGCTGCTGGCCGCAAGCTACGGGATAGGTCCAGGAATATTTCGACCTTCTACCTGGCTCGTTGCGTTCCTGGCCGGGACAGGGTACAGACTGGTTGTATGCCTGACGGTGGGAGGGCTGCGGCGCCTCACCCTGGCACTTCTGCACACCCGGGAGACGCTAGCGCATATAGAGCAGGCATATCAGCAAGAGCGCGCGCGAAATGAGCGGAAAGACCAGGCGCTACAAGACCTCCGGCACGAACTGCGCACACCGCTCACACAAATTCAGGGTTATCTGGACCTGTTGGGAACCTTTCACCAGCAGTGCGATATCACAACACGGGCCCGCTTCATTGCCGTGGCTCAAAGTGGCTGCGAAGAACTGCTCAACGTCATCGAGACGAACCTGGCGACGGCACAGGCTTCCACGAAGCAGCCTCCTCGAATGAGCATATTTCCACTGAAACGCGAATTGCAGAACGTACTGACCGCCTTCGGACCAGAGTTCCTGTGGAACCATCCGGTCAGGCTGGAGATGGCAGAAGCGGTGCTGGTGCACGCCGAACCGCACTTTGTTCGCCAGATTATGCGCAATTTGCTGACCAATATCGACAAATATACCCCTCCTGCAACCTGCGTGACGGTGACTGCCGCTCCCACGAGTGCCGAGCATGAACCACAGGGACGAAGCGACATGATCTGCGTGCGCGTGAAAGATGAGGGACCGGGCATCCCGCCGGAACAACTGCCCCTGCTGTTCTGCCGGGGCGTGCGGCTGCCACAGGTGCAAGAAGACACTCAGCCCGGGAGCGGCCTGGGGCTGGCGATCTGCAAGCAACTCGTCGAGGCGATGGGCGGAACGATGTGGGTGGAAAGCACGGGAAAAGCTGGCGAAGGCTGTTGTTTCTGCTTCACCCTGACAAGAGGAGCGGCCCCGCATACCGGCGAACTGGCAAAGCGCAATCGCGAACTCAGCGCGGTCAATTGACGGGCGTGAGCGTCATAAGCAGGGCCAGATCGGCCCCGTTGTGCCGGCCAAAAACTGGTGATTTACCAGCCACAGGCCCGGCACACCATTCCCCCCTGGATTATTCAGTAAAAATGTTCTCCTCCCCCCCCCCCATTTGTTAAGAAAGTCAATATATTCATTGACTTTCTGTAATTAATATGGTATAGAAACACGCAGGGAGTATTCCTGGATACCCATTGAGAACGGCCAGCATAATATCAAGGAGCAATTGCGTTGTTTGATCCATCTTTTGAGCATGAGAACATTCGCAGGGCCATCGATCTGCACCGGCGCGAGATTTCAAGAGAGCAAATGCACAGGTTTGAGGGCTATATGGCGGAGATCTTCACGGCGTTTGGCCTGAACCTGAACACCCCCTCTACCGGGGAAACCCCACGTCGTTTTCTGGAAGGGCTATTTGAGGCCACCGAAGGTTACGACGGCGATCCCAAATTACTCAAAGTCTTCGCCACCGAATGTCGCGGGGATCCCGACTGCCGGCTGAGCCAGGTCATCGAGGGGCCGATCCCGTTTTATGCCCTCTGCGAACATCACGCCTTCCCCTTTTATGGCAATGCCTATATCGGCTATATCCCTCATGAGCACATCATTGGCATTTCCAAGCTTACGCGCCTCGTCCGGCTCTTTGCCAGGCGTTTCGCCGTGCAAGAACGCCTGGGGGAGCAGGTGGTCACAGCCTTCAATGCCATGCTTGAGCCACATGGAGTCGCGGTCTACCTGGAGGCGCATCACCTCTGCGCACAGATGCGAGGCGTGCGCGAAACCAGTTCCCTGACGCGCACAACGGTATGGCGGGGCGAGTATGAGCACAATCCCTCCCTGCGAGCCGAATTCTTGCTGGCCTGTGGCGCGTAGCGGCGCGGGCCGGCGTGCCCTGACCTGGCGAGCCGCACTATTGGAGTCCTTGCATAGACATCTGCTACAATAGAGTCGTGACTCTATTTCCACACAGGAGGCATGTTGTTATGGATCTTCGATCAGTCCAGAAACCCTTCAAGGAGAAATATCGCCAGGAGCCGGGCGCGGCACGCATCACCCTCAAGGCGCAGGGCAGCCAGACGGAGACGCCCATCGCCTGTTCAGTCGACATCGGGCGCGCCCTCTATCAGGCCCAGGCCCATCAAGGTGTGGGGGGAGCCGGCACCGCCGCGTGCTCGGGCGATCTGCTTCTGGGCGCCCTTGCCGCCTGTGCGCAGATTACATGCCAGATGGTGGCTACCGCTATGGGCATAGCGACGACGCGGATTGAAGTCAGGGTCGAAGGAGATCTGGATCTGCGGGGTACGCTGGGCATCTCGAAAGAGGTGCCGGTAGGTTTTGAGAACATCCGCGTTCACTTCGATATCGATGCTCCCCAGGCCACAGCGGAGCAACTGCAAGCCTTACGCGAGAAGACCGAACAATATTGCGTGGTGATGCAGACGCTGACCAGCCCACCGCCCATCGAGGTGAACTGGTCTCAGTAACAGTGCAGGTTCACCCGGTTGCTTTCCTCGTGATGGGTAATTCATAATAGAGGCTGGGTAATCCTGTGGGTAACAGCATTATCCTCTAACTTACCGAGGGATGGTTTTATATGGCGCGTCATGCGATAGCCCGCATCGTCAATGGTCAGCTCATCTGGCCCGCCGCCGATGTTCGCGAGTGCCTGCCTCTCGCTATAGGCTCAAAGGAGTGGTCATGCTGGCTCGACGCCGCTGAGACGCGTTCCTTCGCTTATCACAGCGCCCGGGGAACTTTGACTGCACGCCGCGAGCAAAGGCCAGCAGGCTGGTACTGGTATGGCTATCGTCACCAGGGAGGCAGGCTCTACAAGGTCTATCTGGGCAAGGCCGAAGATCTGACCGAAGAACGTCTCGAAGAGGCGGTCAGCAGACTGAACAGGTTGCCCCGGCTCCCCGCCCCCTCCCAATGCTCAACCGAGGAGCAACCGGGATCGTTTGCAGCCGATGAAGAGCTGCTGGTGAGCCGCCCGCGCCTGTTGCGCTGGCTGGAGCAGGCGACAAGGCAGCAACTTACGCTGCTCTGTGCCCCGGCCGGCTCCGGCAAAACCACGCTGCTGCGCCAGTGGATCGCCTGGAGCGGGCGCATGGTTGCCCTGGTAGATTTACGGAGGGAGGACAGCAAGCCACGACATTTTCTGTGCACCTTGATGACTGCGCTCCGTTCGCTCTCTGTGGGGCAGAGTGAACGGAGCAGCGAGAGGTTGCTTACCGGTCCATCGCCCGCTCTGGAGGAGGTGATAGACGCGCTGATAGCAGATCTGGCCGCGCTCCCGGCGGAGGTAACGATCATCCTGGACAACTATCAGGTTATCAACAACAGGTTCATCCACGACATCCTGAAAGGCGTGCTTGCACGTTTACCCTCCCGGATCCACCTGGTAATTGCCAGCCGCAGTGATCCTCCCCTCTCCCTGGCGCGCCTGCGATTATGCGGGCAGATCAGCGAACTACGCGCGCCCGCCCTGCGCTTCAGTCGCGAGGAAGTACGGGCATTATTTCACGCGCTGTTGCCAGAAGCGCTCTCAGACGAAGAGTGTGATCTGGTGCAGCGGCGTACAGAAGGATGGGCGGCGGCCCTGCGCCTGGTGGGGCTGGCGCTGCGCGAGCGAGAGGACCGCGTGCATTTTGTGACCACTTTCAGCGGCAGCCATCGCTATCTTCTCTCCTATCTGCTCGAAGAGGTCCTTGAGGACCAGCCCGAGCGCGTCCAGACTTTCCTGCTGCGCACCTGTATTCTTGATCGCTTCAACGGCTCGCTGTGTCGCAGCGTCACCGGGCAGAATGACGCTCCGGCCTTGCTGGAGAAGCTGGAGCAGGCCGACCTTTTCATAGTGCCACTCGATGAACCTGGCAACTGGTATCGCTATCACTCTCTCTTCGCCGAGGCGCTGCGCCACCACCTGGAATGCACACAACCCGATCTGCTGCCGGCGCTGCACGAGCGAGCCAGCGACTGGTTTGCAGCGCATGGATACATCAAGGAGGCCATCACGCACGCGCTGGCCGCTCATGCCATGGAGCGTGCAGGCGAGTTGATCGAACACATAGCCGCTGGCCTGCTGGAAAATAGCGAGGTCGCTCTGTTGCAAAGCTGGCTCTCAGCGCTGCCGGGCAGCGTGCTGCAAGCAAGGCCGCGCCTCTGCATTGCGGCCGCGTGGACGCTGCTCCTGAGCAAGCAAGCCGGTGCCTATCTCCACTGGTTAGATACAGCCGAGCAGGCGCTCCTGGCGCGAACAAAGGAAGAACAGCCGGGGACAATGGCAGCTTTGCAGGCGGAAATTATCGCGCTGCGTGCAATGTATGAAACCGCGCGTAACGACTTCGCGCATGCCATTGCCATCTGCCGGCAGGCACTCGGCGCGCTGCCCCCCGAAAACCTGTACGCCCGGAGCCTGGTGCTGATGTCTATGGGCATGGCCTATTATCGGGGTGCGAACACCGGCGATGTAGGGGCAGCCGCGCAGGCTCTCGCCGAGGCAAGCAGCGCCGTCCAGAGCACAGGCCACGCGCTGCTCCTACCGATGGTGAAGCTCTGCCAGGCGGAGCTTTACTTTACACAGGGGCAGCCGTTTCAGGCGGCGATGATCTGCCAGCAGGTGCTCAAGCTGGTCGCCGCATGGCCCGTGTATCCTCTCTATATCGCGGGAGTGGCGCATACCTGGCTTGGCCGGCTCTGCTATGACTGGAACGACCTTGAGGCAGCCAGGGAACACCTGCTGAAAGCATGGGAGATGGGAAAACAGGCGGATAGCACCAACGTATTACTCCAGAGCGCCTTTCTGCTCGCCAGCGTATCGCAGGCTCAGGGCAATCCCGATGAGGCGGAATCCTGGATGCAGCGTTTAGAGGCTCTGGCCCAGGATCTCAACTTCATCGATGGGCTGAGAGTGGCTAATGTAATGCGCACCGGGCTGGCGCTGGCGCAGGGACGCCTGGAGGAAGCGCTCTTGTACATCCAGACGAATCCTCGTTACTCCGGGACGATTGATTGCCACGATGATGACGAGCAGCTTACGCGGGCGCGGGTCTACATTGCCGCCGCCAGAGCTTCCGCGGACTCAACCTGCGCCCGGCAAGCGCTGGCATTGCTGGAGGGCCAGCGCAGGGCTGCGGAAGCGGCAGGCATGACGAGACTGGTCATGGAGATCCTGATCCTGCAAGCGCAGGCGCTACAGTTGCAGGACGATCTCGCCGGCGCTCTGGATACGCTGGAACGCGCCGTTCACCTGGCTGGACCGGGAGGATACATCCGCAT
>Ga0209810_1001178_pt1 | contig 42684 bp, 49 predicted proteins | sample Coa_R1_7_FD_187159 | JGI IMG/M metagenome (GOLD analysis project Ga0209810, IMG submission 187159) | Surface soil microbial communities from Centralia Pennsylvania, which are recovering from an underground coalmine fire - Coalmine... | ecosystem: Environmental > Terrestrial > Soil > Unclassified... | reverse complement strand
GACCGGCGCCGCGATGGCGCGGTTGCTGTCGAATTCGGTCGGCGCGATGTCGACCTGCACGAAACGCGTGTTCTGGTTCCACAGCGGCGCACGGCCGTGCGACAAGAGCCAGTTGAGCCGCGCCCCGGCGATCAGCACGACGTCGGCGTTGCCAATCGCGTAGGAGCGCGCGGCGGCGGCCGATTGCGGATGGTCGTCGGGCAGGAGGCCCTTCGCCATGGACATTGGCAGAAACGGCATCCCGCTGGCTTCGAGGAACGCGCGGATTTCGCTCTCGGCACGGGCGTAGGCGGCGCCCTTGCCGAGGATCGCGAGCGGTCGCTGCGCGCCTGCCAAGAGGTCGAGGGCGCGCGCCACCGCCGCGGGCGCGGGCGGCGCGGCCGGCGCCGGATCGACGACCTTGATCAGCGACTTCTGTCCGGCCTCCGCGTCGAGCGCGGCGCCAAGCACCTCGGCGGTCAGGTCGAGATAGACGCCGCCGGGCCGTCCCGAGCAGGCGGCGCGGATGGCGCGCGCGATGCCGACGCCGATGTCCTGCGGCCGGTTGACCCGGTAGGCGGCCTTCGCGTGCGGACGGGCGACCGCGAGCTGGTCCATCTCCTCGTAATCGCCCTGTTCGAGATCGACGATGGCGCGGTCGGAGGAGCCGCTGATCAGGATCATCGGAAAGCAGTTGGTGGTGGCGTTGGCGAGGGCGACAAGACCGTTGAGGAAGCCGGGGGCGGAAACGGTCATGCAGATGCCCGGCCGCTGCGTCAAAAAGCCGTGGATCGCCGCGGCGTTGCCGGCCGACTGCTCGTGCCGGAACCCGAAATAGCGAATGCCCTCGGCCTGCGCCAGGCGCAGCAGGTCGGTGATCGGGATGCCGGCGACCCCGTAGATCGTGTCCACCCCGTTCAGCTTCAGCGCCTCGACGACGAGGTGAAAGCCGTCGGTCACGTCGCCCGAAATTTCCTCTGCGCTCATGTCGCCCATCCTTGCGAGACTGAACCAGGGTCTAATGACACTCGGCACCGGCCGTCAACCGCCGCGGGCCACGGCAAACGGCGGGGCCGTCGCGCTTTCATGTGATCCCTCAATCGTGCATTGTGCCGCCCTGTTTGGAGGACGAACCCGGAGCCATTCAGAATGACCGACACGCCCGAATACACGCCGCCCAAGGTCTGGACCTGGAACAAGCCGAGCGGCGGCCGCTTCGCCAACATCAACCGGCCGATCTCGGGTGCGACGCACGAGAAGGAATTGCCGGTCGGCAAGCATCCGCTCCAGCTCTACTCGCTGGGCACGCCGAACGGCGTCAAGGTCACAATCATGCTTGAGGAGCTGTTGGCGAAGGGCCACAAGGGCGCCGAATACGACGCCTGGCTGATCAAGATCGGCGACGGCGACCAGTTCGGCAGCGGTTTCGTCAAGATCAACCCGAACTCGAAAATCCCGGCGCTCGTCGACCGCAGCGGCCCGACCCCGATCCGCGTGTTCGAGACCGGCGCCATTCTGGTGCACCTCGCCGAGAAATTCGGCGAGTTCCTGCCGAAGGAGCCCGCGGCGCGCGCCGAGTGCTTGTCGTGGCTGTTCTGGCAGATGGGCAGCACGCCGTACGTCGGCGGCGGCTTCGGGCACTTCTACGCCTATGCGCCGGTCAAGATCGAATACGCGATCGACCGCTTCGCGATGGAGACGAAGCGTCTCCTCGACGTGCTCGACAAGCGCCTTGGTGAAAGCGAATACGTCGCCGGCCCCCACTACACGATCGCCGACATCGCCTGCTTCCCGTGGTACGGCGGCCTCGCCAAGTTCAACCAGTATGGCGCGGCCGAATTCCTCGCCGTGCACGAGTACAAGAACGTGCAGCGCTGGGCCGACCAGGTCTACGCGCGCCCGGCGGTCAGGCGCGGCCGCATGGTCAACCGCCTGCAGGGCGATCCGAAGGAGCAACTGCACGAACGCCACGACGCCAGCGACTTCGAGACGAAGACGCAGGACAAGGCCGCGGCAAACTGAAGAAGGGAGGCATCGCGATGGCCGTGCGGCTTGCCAGGCGGAACGCGATCCGCGACCAGGTCAGCCCCGAGGAGTGGGCGGCGCGGGTCGAGCTCGCCGCCGGCCATCGCGTCCTCGCCCATTACGGCGTCAACGACCTCACCTACAACCATTTCGGGCTGCGCGTGCCGGGCGAGCCGGACCGCATGCTGATCAAGCGCACCGATTTGATGTTCTACGAGGTTACCGCCTCGTCGCTGCTGAAGGTCGATTTCGACGGCAACGTCGTGACCGAGACCGATGTCGAGCGGATCAAGGGCGGGGCGCTGATCATCCATGCCGGCCTCTTGAAGGGGCGCCCCGACCTCAACGCGACCTTGCACACGCACACTGTCGCCGGGATGGGGGTCGCGGCGCACAGATTCGGTTTGTTGCCGATCAATCAGCACGCGATCCGCTTCTACGGCGAGATCAAGTACCACGAGTTCGAGGGCTTCGAGTTCGACGACGAGATGACCCCGAAACTGCTGCGCGATCTCGACGGCGGTCAGTTCATGATCCTGCGCAACCACGGCGTTCTGGTCTGCGGCGGCAGCGTCGCCGAATGCGTCGTCGGCCACCATTTCCTCGAAATGGCCTGCCAGGGGCAGGTCGCCGCCCTGGCCGCCGGCGAGGGGAATTACACCGTGCCGAGCAAGGAAGCGTGCGAGTACGGGCACAGCCAGTTCCTGGCGGGTGGAAATTTCCTGACGGGAGCGAAGGATTGGGCCGCCTGCCTGCGCCTCGCCGAGCGGCTCGACCCTTCGTACAAGGACTGACGCCCTTCACCGCGCCGGGCGGAGGAACGGCTCAACGAGAGCTAGGAATCTGAGCGGCTGCTCGGCGTGCAGCCAGTGGCCGGCGTCGATGCGCTCGATGCGGGCCTGCGGGAACAGCGCCCGCACCGCCGCCTCGTGCTCGGGGCGCACATAGTCGGAGCGGCTGCCGGCAACGAACAAGGTCGGCCCGGGATAGACCGTGCCGGGCGCCGGAGCGGGGAAATCGACGAGCCGGGGCAGCTCGTGCTCGATCGCTTCGAGGTTGAGCCGCCACCGCGGACGGGCGTCGTCGAACAGCAGGTTTTGCAGCAGAAAGCCCCGCTCGGCCGCGTCGGGAACAGCCGCCGCGAGGCGGAGATCGGCATCGCCGCGGTGCGTGATTGTGGCGAGGTCGAGCCCGCGCATCGCTTGCACTAAGTTCAGGTGATGCAGAGGGTAGGTCACCGGTGCGATGTCGGCGACGACGAGGCGCTCGACCTCGCTCGGGTGATGCAGCGCGAGGGTCATCGCCACCTTGCCGCCCATGCTGTGCCCGAGCAGCGCGTATTCCCGGTGGCCGAGGGCGTGCAGCGTCGCCCGCACGTCCTCGGCCATCGCGGGATAGTCCATCGTCACGGCCCAGGGCGAGGCGCCATGGTTGCGCAGGTCGAGCGCGAGGACGCGGCGGAAGGCGCCGAGCCGTCGCGCGATCGTCGCCCAGTTGCGCCCGGACCCGAACAGCCCGTGCAAGATCGCGAGCGCGGGGCCAGCGCCATATTCCGCCGCAACGAGTTTGAACCTCATGTAATCGTTCCCAATTCGCTCGCGGTCGAGCGCCCCTTTGACCCGGCGATCTAAGGCGGCCCGAAGATGGCCGGTTCAAGCCCGGCCATGACGATTTTGTGTATGCTCTAACTGGTCGAGTGTGCTGATTGGGCAGGTACAATTGGTGATACGGGTTGTCGCCTCAACTGGCCCGGCCGGGGAGCTGAAATCCATCTACCGCTCGACGCCTTCGGACGGGCCGTCTTCCGGGGCTTCCTCGGTCTCGATGCGGTAGTTGCCCTTGAGCCAGCGGCCGAGGTCGATCTGGGCGCAGCGGGTCGAGCAGAAGGGCTGGTGGCGCGGGGTCGCCGGCTTGCCGCAGATCGGGCAGGGGCGCGCGGTGTGTCGGGGAACCGCCGGCTCGCGTTGCATGCGGTCGATATAGTCAGGCAGGCAGGATTTCAAAGAAATCGGCGCCGCCTTTGTCGTCGCTCGCTACTTCGACCGGGCGGCCGAGGCGGGTTTCCAGCGTCGCCAGAGCCGGGGCGGCGGGGCCGCGCAGCGCCGCGGCGACCGGGAACGCCGCGCGCAGGCGCCACCTCGACCCGGGCTGCCGCCGCGCCGCGCGGGCAAGCCGGGCGAGCGCTTCGTGCGCCAGCGTCACGGCGGTCTTGATCGGGGGCGCGGCCCGCGGCTCCAGCAGCGTCTCCGCCAGCGGCCGGCCGCGGCGGGGGCGGACCAATTCGAAATGCCCGAGCCGCGTCCAGCCGAGCGGCTGCGGCCCGGCGGGGTCGCGGGCGAGCGCGGCGGCGAGGGCGGCGCGAACCCGCTCCCGCGCGCTTCGGCCCTCCATGCCGATAAAGTCGATGATGATGGCGCCGGCGAGGTTGCGCAGCCGAATCTGCCGCGCGATCGCGTCGGCCGCCGCCAAGTTTGCGTTCAGCGCCGCACGCTGTGCCGAGCCGCCATCCGCGGACGCGCTGTCCACGTCGATCAGGGTGGCGGCATGGACCGGGGCGATGTGAAGCGTGACGCCGCTGGGGAGTCCGACGCTGTCGGCGAGGGCGCGCTCGATTTCGGCATCGATGTCGAGCGGCAGGTCGGCGACGACGGCTTCGCTTGCCGGGAACGCGGCGCGGAGGTCGCGCAGGATCGCGATGTCATCCGCGACCACTCGCTCCGGCGGTCCCGGCAGGCGCGCCGCCAGCGCCGCGGCGAAGCCGATCGGCGCATCCAGGCGGGCGGGCGGGTCGAGCCGCCGCGCCTCGTCCCACAGCGCCCGCCAGTCGTGCCCCAGCCGCGCCGCTTCCTGCGCAAGCATCGCCGCGTCCGGCGGTCCGTCCTCGATCAGACCCAGCGCCGCGGTCGCGGTCTCCCCCGCGGCCTCCTTCAGCCTGTCGCGCTCCGCCTCGGGGAGCGCTTCGAGGCTGGCGGCGCGCCCGACGGCGAGCTGGAGCCGCTGCCGGCGCAGCGCGATGCGGGTCGTCAGCCGCGCCGCCTTGTCGGCCTGCGCCTCGCGCCGCACCTGCACGACAATGCGGGCGCCCTCGTCGGCGGCGCCCGCCGACGGCACGAGGTCGCGCATCGGCAAGAAGCCCGGCCGCCGGTCGCCGATCTCGACGAGCACCGCGTCGAGGCCGGGCACGCGCCTGACCACGCGGCCGAGATGGATCGTGTTCAGCGCGAACGGGTCGCCGCGCTCGACGTACAGTTCGACCGCCTCGCCCTCCTCGACGAGCGCGGCCCGCCATTCGCCGGGGCCGGCGGCGATCAGGAGCTCGCGGCGCACGCCCGGCGATAGCCGCGGCCGGCGAGCAGCTGCGCCGTCTCGAACAGCGGCAGGCCGACGACGTTGGAGTAGGAGCCCGACACCCAGCGGATCAGCGCGGCGGCGCGCCCCTGGATGGCGTAACCGCCCGCCTTGCCGCGCCACTCGCCGCCGGCGAGGTAGTCGGCAAATTCCTCGGCGCTTAGCCGCTTGAACGCGACGAGGCTGACGACGCGGCGGGTCGAGAGCCGGCCGGACGGGTCGATCAGCGCGACCCCGCCGTGAACGCGGTGCCGCCGCCCCGACAACAGGCTCAGGCACCGCCGCGCGCTCGCCTCGTCCTCCGGCTTGGGGAGGATGCGGCGCCCGCAGGCGACGACGGTGTCGGCGCCCAGCACGAAGGCGCCGGCATGACGGGCCGCCACCGTCTGCGCCTTCTCGATTGCCAGGCGCAGCGCCAGCGACGGCGGCAGTTCGCCGCGCCGCGGCGTCTCGTCGAGATCGGCCGGATCGACCGAGTCGGGAACAATGCCAATCTGCCGCAGCAATTCCAGCCGGCGCGGCGACGCCGAGGCGAGCACCAGCGGCGCCGCGCTCACGCCGAGCGGTGCGGGCCGAACGCGTGCGACGACCCCTTGAGGTGCAGCACGCAGATCAGCGTGAACAGGCGCCGCGCCGTCTCGTGGTCGATCGCGACCTTGTCGGCGAGGCGCTCGATCAGCAATTCGGAGCCTTCGTTGTGCAGGCCGCGCCGCCCCATGTCGATGGCTTCGACCTGGCCGAGGTTGCCCGAGCGGCTCGCCTTGAAATAGCTCTCGCAGACGAGGAAGTAGTCCTTGACGATGCGGCGGAACGGCCGCAGCGGCAGCACGACGGTCTCGTCCGAACCGTCGGAGAGCGCCCGGATCTCCAGCGCCAGCCGGTCGTCCTCGAGCGCGAGATGCAGGTGAAACGGACCGGTGCGGCCCGAGACGGGAGCGAAGCTGTTGGCGTGCAGCAGGTCCGCGATGGCGGCGCTGCGCTCGTGCTCGATCTCCGGGCTGCGGCTGACGACGCTGCGCTCGTCGAGCGTGATCTCGGCGATGCGTTGCGTGGGCTCATTCATCGGCAGCGAGCCGGATCGACAGCGACAGGGCGTGCGCGTCGAGGCCTTCCGCCGTGGCGAGGCGGATCGCGGCCGGCGCGAGCTCGGCAAAGCCGGCGGGGTCGCAGCGGACCATCGTCGTGCGCTTCATGAAATCGAGAACTCCGAGGCCGGAAGCAAACCGCGCGGTGCGGGCCGTCGGCAACACGTGGTTCGGTCCGGCGACATAGTCGCCGATCGCCTCCGGCGTGTGACGCCCGAAGAAGATCGCGCCGGCGTGACGTATCTGGGCGGCGAGCGTCTCGGCCTCGTCGAGCGCCAATTCCAGGTGCTCGGGTGCGATGCGGTCGATCAGCGCCGGCGCCTCGTCCCAGTCCGCGACGATGAGGATCGCGCCGTTCGCTTCCCAGCTCTGGCGGGCGATGTCGGCGCGCGGCAGGCGCTGGAGATGGCGGCGCAGCGCCGCTTCCACCGCGGCGGCGAAGCCGGCGTCGTCGGCGATCAGGATGGATTGCGCCGCCGTATCGTGCTCGGCCTGGGACAGCAGATCGGCGGCGATCCAGGCCGGGTCGTTCTCGGCGTCGGCGACGACGAGGATTTCCGAGGGACCGGCGATCATGTCGATGCCGACTCGGCCGAAGACCCGGCGCTTCGCCGCCGCGACATAGGCGTTACCCGGGCCGACGATCTTGTCCACCGGCGCGATCGATTGCGTACCATAGGCCAGCGCGGCGATGGCCTGGGCGCCGCCGATGCGGTGGATCTCCTCGACCCCCGCCATCTCGGCCGCCGCGAGCACGAGCGGGTCGAGCTGCCCGTCCGGCGTCGGCACCGTCATGACGAGGCGGCGGACGCCCGCGACCTTCGCGGGAACCGCATTCATCAGCACCGACGAGGGATAGGCGGCAGTGCCGCCGGGGACATAGAGGCCGACGGCGTCAAGCGCTCGCCAGCGGGCGCCGAGCCGCACGCCGAGCGCATCGACATAATCGATCTCGCCCGGCAGCTGGCGGCGGTGAAACGCCTCGATCCGCTCGGCCGCGAAACGCAGCGCCGCAACGGTGTCCGCCGGCGCCGCGGCCGCGGCCGCGGCGATTTCGTCGGCGCCGATGCGCGATCCGCGCGCGCCGAGATCGACGCGGTCGAAGCGGCGGGTGCAGTCGGCGACGGCCGCGTCGCCGCGCTGCGCCACGTCGTCGAGGATCGCTGCGACGGCGGCATCGACATCGGCGGCGGTCTCACGCTTCGCCTCGAGGAGGCGGCGGAACGCCGCTTCGAAGCCGGGGTCGCGGGTCGCGAGCGTGACGGGCATCGCGGCCGCCGCCTATCCCGCTGCCGCGGCATCGGCGCCGCCGCCGGCCGTGGCCTCGCGCAGGCGCTCTATCCAGTAGACGACTTCCTCGGGCCGGGTCTTCAGCGCCGGCCGGTTGACGATCAGGCGCGAGGTGATCTCGGCGATCGGCTCGACCTCGACGAGGCCGTTTGCCTTCAAGGTGGCGCCGGTGGCGACGAGGTCCACGATGCAGCGGCACAAGCCCATGCTCGGCGCGAGTTCGATCGCGCCGTTGAGCTTGATGCATTCGGCCTGCACCCCGCGCGCGGCGAAATGGCGGCGGGTCACCTCCGGGTATTTCGTCGCCACCCGGATGTGGCTCCAGCGCCGCGGGTCCTCGCGCGCCGCCCAATCGGCGGGGGCCGCGACGACGATGCGGCAATAGCCGATTCCGAGGTCGAGCGGCGCGTAGATCTCGGAGTAATCGAATTCCATCAGGACGTCGTTGCCGGCGACGCCGAGCTGGGCGGCGCCGAAGGCGACAAAGGTCGCGACGTCGAAGCTGCGGACCCGGATCAGCTGAAGACCGGGATCGTTCGTCGCAAAGCGCAGCTGCCGCGAATTCGGGTCGGCGAAGGCCGGCTCGGGTTCGATGCCGATGCGGCGCAGGAGCGGCATCATCTCGTCGAGGATGCGCCCGCGCGGCAGCGCCATGATCAAGGGTTCGGACGCCGGGGCGGGGTCCCGGCCGCTGTCGCTCACGCAGGTTCGTCCATCAGATGGCTCGGACGCCAGGGCGTCGGCCAGGGTTCGCCTAAATCCCGGGCGTGGCAGCGGATCAGGCTGGCGCTCAGGCGAATTTCGGCGCCGGCGGCAAAATCGAGGTGGATGACGTTTTCCTCCGGCATGAGCGGCCTGATCGCCAGCAGCGACAGGATGCGGTCCTCCTCGGAGCGGCGGAAGCCGCGGTAGAACACGCCGTCGATGTCGCTAAAGGCAAGGCCGCACAGCACCCGCTCCGGCGCGCCGCTCTCGTTCTCCCAGCGAAACCGGTTGGCGACGAGGATAAAGGTGCGCTCGGCCGCGTCGTAAGCAAGGTCCCGCACGCTGACCAGCGCATCCTGGAGGCAGGCGGAGAGGACGCCGAGGTCCTCGGCGTCTTCGGCGCGCAGCTTCAGCGCCTTTGGTTGCGGCAGCCGGTCAGGCGCCACCGCGCAGTCTTTCGATGCGCGCGCCACAGCTTGCCAGCTTGTCCTCGAGCCGCTCATAGCCGCGATCGAGGTGGTAGACGCGGTTGATGACGGTCTCCCCCTCCGCGACCAGCCCGGCCAGCACCAGCGACACCGACGCGCGCAGGTCGGTCGCCATTACCGGCGCACCGGTCAGCCGCGGCACGCCGCGCACCAGCGCCGAGGCCTGGTGCACATTGATGTTGGCGCCCATGCGCATCAGCTCGGGGACATGCATGAAGCGGTTTTCGAAAATCGTTTCGGTGATCATCGCGGCGCCCTTTGCGGTCGCCATCAGCGCCATGACCTGCGCCTGCAGATCGGTCGGAAAGCCTGGGTAGGGCTCGGTCATGATGTCGACGCCGGTGAGGCGGCCGTTGCGGCGGCGTACGGCAATGCCGTCGGCGGTCTCGCTTATCGCCACCCCGGCGGTCTCCAGGCTGCGCGCCACGGCTTCGACGAGATCGAGCCGGGTTCCCGTCAGCAGGATTTCGCCGCCGGTCCCCGCCGCCGCCATCATGTACGTGCCGGTCTCGATGCGGTCGGGGATGACCGTGTGCGTCGCGCCGTGCAACTCGGGCACGCCGCGGATCGAGAGGCGGTCGCTGCCGATGCCGTCGATCCGCGCGCCCATCGCGACGAGGCAGGCGGCAAGGTCGCCGATTTCCGGCTCGCGCGCCGCGTTGATCAGCACCGTCTCGCCGTCGGCGAGAGCCGCCGCCATCAGCAGGTTCTCGGTGGCGCCGACGGAGACGCTGGGAAAGACGATTTCGGCGCCCTTGAGGCCGCGCGGCGCGCGCGCCTCGATGTAGCCTTCGCGCAGCTCGATCTCGGCGCCGAGGCGCTGCAGGCCCTTGATGTGCAGATCGACCGGCCGGGTGCCGATGGCGCAGCCGCCCGGCAATGAGACGCGGGCGCGGCCGCAGCGCGCGACCAGCGGGCCCAGTACCAGCACCGAGGCGCGCATCTTGCGCACGAGGTCGTAGGGCGCGGTCGTCGAGGTCAGGTGCCGCGCGCACAATTCGAGCACCCGGCCCTCCGCTCCGGAGCGCTCGATGGCGACCCCGTGCTGCACCAGCAGGTTCGCCATCGTCGCGATGTCGGCGAGATGCGGCAGGTTGGCGAGGACGAGCGTATCCGCGGTCAGCAGGCTGGCCGCCAGCAGCGGGAGCGCCGCGTTCTTGGCGCCGCCGATCGGCACCGTCCCAACGAGCGGCAATCCTCCGCGGATCAGAATCTTGTCCATCGCTCAGGCTCTCCGCCGCACCACTGCGCGCCGGCCGCTTGTAATCGACGCGATCCGGCCGCTCAACCCGAGGGCTCCTCCTTTGCCGTCCGCGCCGCGCCCCGACGAACGGGCTTGGCGCGCGCCTGCTCCTTGCGGCGCCGCAGATTCTCGCGCAGCGCCTCGGCGAGGCGTCTCTCGCGTTCGCCCTGCTCGGCGGTCTTCCGAGGCGTCAGGCGGGGCAAAGCGGGCATGGGTCTGTGCTTTGGTGTCAGGCGCCGACGTCCTTGGCAACGCCGCGGGCGCGGCGCAGCTGCTCGCGGAGCTTGGGGAGCTGTTCTCTCGCAAACGCCTTGAGCCGCGGGTTCTCTCCCGACTGCGCCTCGGTCTGGAACAGCTTGATCATGTCCTCATGGCCCTTGATCTGCCCTGCCATGTACTGCCGGTCGAAGGCGGCGCCGTTCAGCGAGGCAAGCTGGTCGCGCACCGCCTGCTCCTGCGCGTCGAGCGACGCCGAGGTCGTCAGGTTGACGCCGCGCGCCACCGCCAGCAGGCGATTTTTCGACTGCGTATGCTCCGCCACCATGTGCTCGCCGAACAGGCGGACGAGGTGGTGGTGGCCCTTGCGCTGCGCCACCTTGCTCAGATCGACCTCCGCCAGCTCGCCGGCGATGGCGATGTCGAGAAACTGCTGGTCGGTAGAGGCCGCCGGCGGCGCCTCCGGTTGCGGCGCGACGGCCGGCGGCGGCGCCGGTGCGGGTTCGGGCGGCTCGGATTTGGAGAACCAGCTGCATCCGGCGAGGGCGAGAAGCCCGATACAGGAAAAGACCAGCCCCCTCGAACGCCGCATTCTCCCCTCCCTGGCGCCTCATACTCCGCGACACAAAAGCCAGAGGTAGGGTTCTCGCGCAAGCCTCGCGTGCGCCGGCGCGGGCTTCGCTTTCAGCGCGAGCGAAGACCAGGCCGGGCCTGCCTTGCCAAGAGTGGATGCGTCGTGTATTCCCGTGGCCCTCGCGACGGCCATGGCCGAGCTGCCGTAGCTCAGTGGTAGAGCATCCCCTTGGTAAGGGGAAGGTCGGAAGTTCAATCCTTCCCGGCAGCACCATTCGGGGTGGCGCGGGGGGTCAATTTCGCAGCCCCGGCAACTGGGATCCACGAACGGCGGAACCAAACAGGGGCTTTTTCCTTTAGCCAATCGCGTGGCACACGATACCGGGCGGCACAGGGCCGACGGTCGCCTGCCGCAGCGGTGGGCCTGCTCTGGGGAGGGTATGCGATGAAAGGATTGACGTCGGGAATCGCGGCGGCGGTGCTGCTGGTGGGGCTGGCTTCGTGCGCGCCGCCGCCACCGCCACCACCTCCGCCACCGCCACCGGAAGCGCCGCCACCCGGCCCGCCCGCACCGCCGCCTCCGCCTGAGGTCGCGCCGCCGCCACCGCCGCCGCACCGCGTGCTGCACCACTGCCGGCCGGGGATGCATCTGGTGCCGCGGCACCGTACTCCTTCGGGCGCGTGGGTCCCGTCGCATTGCGTGCCGAACCGGCACCATCGGCCGGGGCCGCCGCCAGGCGCCGAGAGCGCTCCGCCGCCACCGCCGGCAGGCGCCGAACCGCCGCCGCCGGCCGCCCCGGCGCCGCCGCCGGCCGCGACCGCTCCGCCGCCGCTGTCGCCGGCGCCTCCGCCGCCGCCTCCGGCGCGTTGAGCGCTCGCATCTAGAGCAGGTTCCGGCCAGCTTGAATCGTCATTCCCGCGAAAGCGGGAATCCAGGCCTACGCTCCGTCGGCCGCCCCTGGACCCTCGCGTTCGCGGGGGTGACGGGAGAGTGCAATTCGAGCGGAATCTGCTCTAAGCCGAGCTGCGGCCGCGCGACGCCCTTTCCCGCCGCGATGGCGGGAAAGGGCGTCGAAGCGTCCGCGGGTCTGGTGCGGGCGGCCGGAATCGAACCGGCACGGGCCTCTCGGCCCTACGGATTTTCTTACCCGCTACGGCTTTCGCCGCCCCTTCCGACGCTGCGCCGGAAGGGTTTGGGGTCTGGACTATCCCTTCACCCTGGCCGCGCGGCTTTAGGTGCTGCCCGTCTAGTCTCTACACCTTCCCGTCGCCGGGCTTGGCTCGGGATTGCCGTCGTGACAGGTTTCCCCGAGTTTGGGCAGTTCTGCACCGCCGGTTTCCCGGCGGGCACTCAAACATCGTTCAAGTCCGTTGCGTCTACCAGTTTCGCCACGCCCGCACGGCCGAAACCTATAGCCGCGCCCGCCGCCGCCGCCAATAGGAAGCGGGCGTTCCCACCTGATCGACAACCGTTCTACTCTAGCGGCCGCATAGCGGATCCGAGGGAGGGAAGCCGATGATGCATCGTCCGACGCGGCGCGGTTTTATCGCGGGGGCGGCGGCGCTGGCCCCCGGCTTGGCCTGGGCGCAGGAGCCGAAGGCGCAGCTCGGCGCGCCGCCAACCGTGATCAGCAACCCGCCGCGGCAATGGGGTCCCGGCGCGCCGCCGTCGATTTATCCGGACCCGGACATCCTCGTCGTGGACGACAGTTTTGCGCGCTACCGCGTCGGGCTCGCGGCGATCCACCGGCTATGGACCGGCTTCCAATGGGCCGAGGGGCCGGCCTGGTCCGGCGAGGGCCAGTACGTCGTGTTCAGCGATGTGAAGGGCAACACCCAATACCGCTATGTCTGGGAAAGCGGGCAGGTCAGCGCGTACCGCAACCCGTCCTACAACAGCAACGGCAACTCGTTCGACTTCCAGGGCCGCCAGCTGTCGACGCAGGATTTCTTCCGGCGCGTCGTGCGCTGGGAGCCGGACGGGTCGATGACGGTCATCGCCGACGCCTATCAGGGCAAGCCGCTGAACTCGCCGAACGATCTGGTGGCGCACCCGGACGGCAGCATCTGGTTCACCGATCCGCCCTATGGCGGCCAGCTCAGCGAGGGTCATCCCGATGTGCAAGGGGGCCGCACCAACCTGAGCGGCCTCTACGACCCGAATGTCGGCGACGGCGGCGTCAGCCTCGGCGCGGCGGTGAAACAGGAGCTGCCGACCAACACCTACCGCTGGGACCCGAGCGGCCGGCTCGACGTCGTGATCGGCGAAGAGCAGGTGCCGGATCCCAACGGCCTGTGCTTTTCGCCGGACTACAAGACGCTCTACGTAATCAGCACCGGCCCGGGGCCGGGCCAGACCGGCGCCGGCGGCAAGCGGGTCATCTATGCCTTCGACGTCCAGGGCGACAAGGTCTCCAACATGCGGCTCTTCACCGACTGCATGGTCGACGGCGTCAAGTGCGGCCCCGATGGCTTGCGCGCGGACCGCGCCGGCAATCTGTGGGTCGGCTCGAATGCGCCTCTGGGTTACGCCGGCGTTACCGTGTGGAACCCCGCCGGCAAGCTGATCGGCCGCATCCGCCTGCCGGAGGTGTGCGCCAATCTGTGCTTCGCCGGGCCCAAGCGCGATTTTCTGTTCATGTGCGCGAGCCAGTCGATCTACATGGTCCGCGTCAACATCCAGGGCGCCGGTCCCGCGTAGGCGGGTGATGCACAGCGGAGCTCATAGCGATGTTCACCCTCTGCACTCTCCGAAGGCGGTGCTGTTCGACCTGCTGACGGGGTTGCTCGATTCCTGGTCCTTGTGGGATGCGGTGGCGGGGAACGCCGCCGACGGGCGGCGCTGGCGGTCGCTGTATCTCGTACGGACTTACGGCGAAGGCGCGTATCGGCCGTACGAGGCGCTGGTGCAGGAGGCGGCGGTGGCGGCCGGTCTGCCCGCGGCGATGGCCGAGCGGCTGGCGGGGCGCTACGGCGAGCTGGCGCCGTGGCCGGAGGTCGGCGAGGTGCTGGGGCCGCTGCAGGGGAGGGTGCCGATGGCGGTCGTGACCAATTGCTCGGAACGCCTCGGCCGCATTGCCGCGGCCTGCACCGGCATCGCCTTCGACGTGGTGGTCACGGCGGAGCGGGCCGCGTTCTACAAGCCACAGCCGCAGCCGTACGAGCTGGCGCTCGCGGAACTCGGCGCGGCGGCGGGCGAGTGTCTGTTCGCCGCCGGCTCCGCCTACGATCTCCTCGGCGCCGCGCGGGTCGGGCTGCCGGTGTTCTGGCACGACCGCATCGGCATGGCGAGGCCGCAGGGGGCGCCGCCGCCGCTGGCGCGGCACCCGACGCTCCATCCGCTGCACGCGCTAGTCGGCGGTGGCAGGGGCCGGCCATGAGCGGGAACGACGACATCCTGTTCGACCGGAGCGGCGGCCTCGCCACGGTGACCCTGAACCGGCCGCAGGCGCTCAACGCCTTTACCCTCGCGATGTACCGCCGGTTCGACCCGATGCTGCGCGAATGGGCGGCGGACTCCTCGGTGCACGCGGTCGCGATCCGCGGCGCCGGCGGACGCGCCTTCTGCGCCGGCGGCGACGTGCGCGCGGTATACGAAGCGGGACGCGGCATCGCCGGTCCGGCGGACTTCACCGCCGTATTCTTCCGCGAGGAATACGAGCTGCTGTACCGGCTGCACCGCTTTCCGAAGCCGTACATCGCGATCGTCGATGGCATCACGATGGGCGGCGGCATGGGCGTTTCGGTCAACGGCGCGTACCGGATCGCCACAGAGCGAACGATGATGGCGATGCCGGAAACCGCGATCGGCCTGTTCCCCGATGTGGGCGCGACGCGGTTTCTGAACCTCTGTCCCGGCGGGGTCGGCCGCTATCTCGGGCTGACCGGGGCGCGGCTGGGTGCGGCGGACGTGCTCTATTGCGGCCTCGCCACCCATTTCGTGCCGCAGGAGCGGGTCGCCGCCCTTCTCGATGCGCTTGCCGCGCTGCGGTGGGAGGGCGGCAGAGAGCGGGCGCAGGCCGAGGCGGTGCTCGCGGAATTCGCGGATGACCCGGGTCCGCCGCCGCTCGCCGGGCTGCGCCCGGTCATCGACCACAGCTTCGACGGGGCCACGGTTGAGGCGATCCTCGGTGCCCTCTCGGGGCTGGCCGCGGCCGGCGGCGCGGCGCCGGAATGGGCGGCGGCGACGCGGGCCGGGCTGCTGACGAAATCGCCGACGAGCCTCAAGATCACCTTGCGCCAGCTCGATGTCGGGCGCTGTTTCGACCTGGCGGCGGCCCTCGTCCTCGAGTACCGCATGACGCAACACGTCATGGCGGCGCACGATTTCTACGAAGGCGTGCGCGCCGCGATCATCGACAAAGACCAGAAACCGGCTTGGCGGCCGGCGAGCCTCGCCGAGGTCGACGAGGCGCTGGTCGCCGGCTACTTCGCGCCGCTCGGCGAGCGCGAACTGCGGTTCGATTGAGCCGATCTCCGACCGCGCAACGGAAAATTAAGAAAAACGCCCGATAAAGTCGCGCAACTCGGCGACAGCGGGGCTCGCATGAACAGCGCCTATCTTGAGGTGATTTCGCTTGTCGAGCGGCTTCACCGGCATTTTCTCGAAGTCGTGAAGCTCGAGCTCGACGGGCTCGGCATCCACGACATCAACAACGTGCAGGGCATGATGTTGTTCAACATCGGCGACGCCGAGATGACCGTCGGCGAACTGACCCTGCGCGGCTGCTATCTCGGCTCGAACGTGTCGTACAACGTCAAGAAGATGGTCGAGAACGGCTATCTCGTGCAGGAACGCTCGGTGCACGACCGTCGCTCGATCCACGTGCGGCTGACCGACAAGGGACGCTCGCTGCGTGACCGGCTGAGCGAGATGCACCGCCGCCACATCGAGATGCTGGGCCAGACCGCGGTGCAGGACGACGACCTGCAGGCGGTGACGACGACGCTGCGGCGGCTGGAGCGGTTCTGGATCCGGGCCGGCGACCTCGTGCAGCGGCCGGGCCAATTCGCCGCCTGACGCACGCGGCGTTTTTCCTGGTGACGTGAGGGCCGCGGGCTGCGAGTCTTTGCCGGAGACGCACTCCGGGAGAGCCGCATGCCATCGCAACCGCCCGATCTGATGCCGCTGGCGCCGGGGCTGAGCGCCGCCGGCCGCCTCGACGCCGCCGATATCGATGCCCTCGCGCAGAGCGGCGTGCGCACGATCATCAACAACCGACCCGACGGCGAAGACCCCGGCCAGCTGTCGGCCGCCGAGGCGCGCCGGCTCGCCGAGGCGCACGGCATCGCCTACCACCACATCCCGGTCACCGCCGCGAGCTTGATGCGCGCCGACGTCGATGCCTTTGCGGCCGTGCTGAAGAACGCGCCGCAGCCGATCGTCGCGCATTGCCGCAGCGGCACCCGCTCGACCCTGCTGTGGGCGCTGACCCGGCTGCGGGAAGGCGCCGACCCGGCGGCGCTCGTCAACGAGGCCGCCCGGCACGGCATCGACATTGCCGCCTTGCCCGCCATCGCCCAGCGCCTGGGATGACATTCTTCCCTCGCCCGCACCGCGGGAGAGGGAGGGGCCCGCCTCCTCAGTAACCCTCCCCCCGCAAGCGGGGGAGGGAGGGTAAGGCTCCGGCGGCGGCACCCTCACCCGGCTTGCTTCGCACGCCACCCTCTCCCGCAATGCGGGAGAGGGAATTCTGATGCGGCCTGCAACGCCTCACCCGCCGAAGGCGGGGATGCCGGTCTGGGCGCGGCCGAGGATCAGGGCGTGGATGTCGTGGGTGCCTTCGTAGGTGTTTACGGTCTCCAGGTTCATCACGTGGCGGATCACGTGGAACTCGTCGTGGATGCCGTTGCCGCCGTGCATGTCGCGGGCGAGGCGGGCGACGTCGAGCGCCTTGCCGCAATTGTTGCGCTTCAGCATCGAGATCGCCTCGGGCGGGCAGCGCCCCTCGTCCTTGAGCTGGCCGAGCCGCAGGCAGGCGGTGAGGCCGAGCGTGATCTCGGTCTGCATGTCGACGAGCTTTTTCTGGATCAGCTGGTTGGCGGCGAGCGGGCGGCCGAACTGCTTGCGGTCCAGGGTATAGTTGCGCGCCGCATGCCAGCAGAATTCGGCGGCGCCGAGCGCCCCCCAGGCGATGCCGTAGCGGGCGTTGTTGAGGCAGGAGAACGGTCCCCGCAGGCCCTTGACCCCCGGCAGAAGGTTGTCCTCCGGGACGAATACCTCGTCCATGACGATCTCGCCGGTCGCCGAAGCGCGCAGGCTGAACTTCCCCTCGATCTTCGGCGTCCGCAGCCCCGCCATGCCGCGTTCGAGGATGAAGCCGCGAATGACGCCGTCCTCGGTCTTGGCCCACACCACCAGCACGTCGGCGAGGGGGGCGTTGGTGATCCACATCTTGTTGCCGGTGAGGCGATAGCCGCCCGGGACTTTCTTCGCGCGGCTTGCCATGCTGCCGGGGTCGGAGCCGTGGTCGGGTTCGGTCAGCCCGAAGCAGCCGACCCATTCGCCCGAGGCCAGTTTCGGCAGGTATTTCCGGCGTTGCGCCTCGCTGCCGAAATCGTGGATCGGGTACATGACGAGGCTCGACTGCACGCTCATCGCCGAGCGGTAGCCGCTGTCCACCCGCTCGACCTCGCGCGCGATCAAGCCGTAGGAGGTGTAGTTGGCGCCGGCGCAGCCATAACCCTCGATCGTCGAGCCGAGAAATCCCAGCCCGCCCATCTCCGTCATGATCTCGCGGTCGAACCGCTCCTCCCGGTTTGCCGTGAGGACCCGCGGCATCAGCTTTTCCTGGCAATAGGCGCGGGCGCTGTCGCGCACGAGCCGCTCTTCGTCGGAAAGCTCGTCCTCGAAAAAGAGGGGATCGGCCCAGTCGAAGTCAGGCAGAGCGGTATCGTTCATCGCGAGTCTCCGCGGCGGCGAGGCTGGCGCTACTACACAAGCCGGCGCGCCGGTGCAATCTCCCTCTTTACTCCGTTACGTCGGCAAAAAACAAAAATGCGCGGCCGATACGGGCCGCGCATTCTGTTTTCGCCTCACCCCACGAGGGGCGGGCACCCTATTTTTTCGGAGCGGCGCCGCGGCGCGAGGATTGGCGGCCGGTGCCGCGGCCGAGGCCGATCTTCTTCGCGAACTCGGAACGCTGTTGCGCGTATTTCGGCGCCACCATCGGGTAGTCCGGCGGCAGCCCCCATTTCGCGCGGTATTCGTCCGGCGTCATGTTGTAGGTCGAGCGCAAGTGCCGCTTCAGCATCTTGAGCTTCTTCCCGTCTTCGAGACAGACGAGAAACTCTGGGTTGATCGACTTGCGGATCGGCACTGCCGGCTTGAGCGGTTCGGGCGGCGGCTCGGGCGCCTGGCCTTCGAGAGCGCGCAGCGACGTATAGACGGCATTGATGACGTCACCCAGCTGCGTCGGCGGCAGCGTATTGTTCCTGACGTAGGCCGCGACCACGTCAGCGGTCATCCGCAGCAATTCTTCCTCTGCGGTCTTCGGCGCTGCTGTCTCCGGCATTTCGTGCCTCGAAGGTTCAGAATTGATCATTGGGCGCGCATACTTGCAGAGCGATTTTCTAGTGTCAACCAAAACCCCGGCGACAACACAGTAATTGGCAGGAAGCCGCTTGTTCAATGACTTGTCTGGCGCAATCAAGTCGCGGAACGCATCTCTTGCATTGGACGATTGGCCGTTATCCGCGCCATTTGTTTTTGAGCAGTAAATAGAGTTGATCCGCCGCCAGCCACTGTGGCGTCGATCTCTCGGTGTTGCCATTCACGCGAGGTCTAGTAGGTGGCTGACATCTTGACTCGAAATCTGGTAGAGTGAGGGCGCCGCCCTTGTCGGTCGCCGAGAGGCGGTTTTTTTCTCGGCTTTTTGTCGCGGAAGGTGTGTTCTGTCGTCGTCTGCAGTCAATAAAGGCCCTGCCGCGCCGTTCTTTCGCGACCGGCTGGCCGCGGCGGATCCGGAGGTCGCCGCCGCTGTTGCCGGCGAGGTCGTCCGCCAGCAGGACCAGATCGAGCTGATCGCGAGCGAGAACATCGTCTCGCGCGCTGTGTTAGAGGCCCAGGGCTCGGTCCTGACGAACAAATATGCCGAGGGCTATCCCGGCCGCCGCTATTACGGCGGCTGCGAATATGTCGATGTCGCGGAGCGGTTGGCGATCGAGCGGGCGAAGCGCCTCTTCGACTGCGGCTTCGCAAATGTCCAGCCGCATGCCGGCGCCCAGGCGAACCAGGCGGTGCTGTTGGCGCTGTTGCGGCCGGGCGATGGCATCCTCGGCATGTCGCTCGCCGCCGGTGGCCATTTGACGCATGGGGCGCCGCCGAACCTGTCCGGGAAATGGTTTCAGGCCGCTGCGTACGGGGTGCGGCGCCAGGATGCGCGCATCGATTTCGACGAGGTCGAGCGCCTCGCCGAGCAGCATCGGCCGAAGCTGATCATCGCCGGCGGCAGCGCCTATCCCCGCATCATCGACTTCGCGCGCTTCCGTGCGGTTGCCGACAAGGTGGGGGCCTATCTGATGGTGGACATGGCGCATTTCGCCGGCCTCGTCGCCGGCGGTGTGCATCCCAGCCCGCTGCCGCACGCGCACGTCGTGACGACGACGACGCACAAGACGCTACGCGGCCCGCGCGGCGGCATGATCCTGACCAACGACGCCGACATCGCGAAGCGCCTCGACTCCGCCGTCTTTCCCGGCCTGCAGGGCGGGCCCCTGATGCACGTCATCGCCGCCAAGGCGGTGGCGCTCGGCGAGGCGCTGCGGCCGGAGTTCCGCGACTATGCCGGCGCCGTTGTCGCCAATGCCGCGGCGCTGGCCGAGGCGCTGGCGGAGGAGGGCCTCGACATCGTCTCCGGCGGCACCGACACGCATCTGCTGCTCGTCGACCTGCGGCCGCTCGGCGTCACCGGCCGCGACGCCGAGCGCACCCTCGAACGCGCCGGCATGACCTGCAACAAGAACGGCATCCCGTTCGACCCGGAAAAACCCACAGTCACGTCGGGCATCCGCCTCGGCTCGCCGGCCGGGACGAGCCGCGGCTTCGGGGTCCGCGAGTTTCGCACGATCGGCGGCTGGATCGCCGAGGTATTGCGCGGCTTCGCCCGCGATCCAGGCGACAACGGCGCGGTCGAAAGGCGCGTGCGCGCCACGGTCGCCGACCTGTGCGCCCGCTTCCCGATCTATCCCGATCTGGGCGGCGCGACAGCACAACCGACATAGCGCGCGGCGAGGGGAGACGGAGGAGGTCATGCGCTGTCCGTTCTGCGGGGCCGACGACACGCAGGTGAAGGATTCGCGGCCGACTGACGACCGAGGCGCCATTCGGCGCCGCCGATTCTGTCCGAACTGCGGGGCGCGGTTCACGACGTTCGAGCGGGTTCAGCTGCGCGAGTTGACGGTCGTCAAGAAGAACGGCCAGCGCGAGCCGTTCGACCGGGACAAGCTCGCCCGCTCGATCTACGTCGCCTTGCGCAAGCGGCCGTTCGAGCCGGAGCGCGTCGAGCGGATCATCAATTCGCTGGTGCGCCAGCTCGAAAGCTCCGGCGAGACCGACATTCCGAGCGAGATGATCGGCGGCCTCGTCATGGAGGCGCTGTCGAGCCTCGATCAGGTCGCCTATATCCGCTTCGCCTCGGTCTACCGCAATTTCCGCGAGGCCAAGGATTTCGGCGAGTTCGTCGGCCGCATCGCCGCCGACGGCGACTGAGGCGGCATGGCCGCCGGCACGGAATGGCCGGCCGACGAGGTAGCCGCGATGCGGGCCGCACTGGGGCTCGCCCGGCGCGGCCTCGGAAACGTCTGGCCCAACCCCGCCGTCGGCTGCGTCATCGTCAACGACGGGCGGATCGTCGGGCGTGGCTGGACGCAGCCCGGCGGCCGCCCGCACGCCGAGACCGAGGCGCTGGCGCGGGCCGGCACGGCGGCGCGCGGCGGTACCGCCTATGTCAGCCTCGAACCGTGCTGCCATTGGGGCAGCACGCCGCCCTGCGCCGAGGCGCTGATCGCGGCCGGGGTGCGGCGGGTCGTCGCCGCCGTCGCTGACCCCGATCCCCGCGTCAGCGGGCAGGGCCTGGCGCGGCTGCGCGAAGCAGGCATCTCGGTTGAGAGCGGCCTCTGCGCCGAGGAGGCGGCGGAGGTCAACGCCGGCTTCTTCAGCCGCATCCGCCGCGGCTGGCCGCTCGTCACGCTGAAGCTGGCGGCGTCGCTCGATGGCCGCATCGCGACCGCGAGCGGCGAAAGCCGGTGGATCACCGGTCCGGCGGCCCGCGAGCGCGTCCACGCGCTGCGCGCGGCCAGCGACGCTGTCATGGTCGGCACCGCTACGGCGTCTGCCGACGATCCGGAACTTACCTGCCGCCTGCCCGGTTTAGAAGCCCGTTCTCCGGTGAGAGTGGTCTTGGACCGCCGCCTGCGCCTGCCGGCCGCGTCGCACCTGATCGCCGGCGCGCGCACCGTTCCGACCTGGATCGTCACGCTCGCCTCGGCCGATCCGGAACGGCGCGAGGCGCTAAAGGCCGCTGGGGTGGAACTCCTCGATGCTGCCGCCGACCCGAACGGCGGCATCGATCCTGGCTCGGCGCTCCGCGCCCTGGGTCAGCGCGGCATTACACGGCTCCTTATCGAGGGCGGCGCGCGCCTGGCCGCGGCGCTGCTGCGCGCGGATCTCGTCGATCGGGTCGTCTGGATGCAGGCGCCGCTGCTGCTCGGCGGCGACGGTTTGCCGGCCGTCGCCGCGCTGGAGCTGAACAAGCTGGCCGCCGCGCCGCGCTTTGAGACTGTTTCCCTCGACGCGGTCGGGGACGACGCGATGACAACCTTCCGGCGCCGCACCGAATGAGGTTTGCGCGAAACGCACTGGCTAATCGAGCGGCAGGGGCCTAGCCTTCCGGCATGTTCACCGGGATCGTCACCGATGTCGGCCGCGTGCGGCGCGTGACCGGCGGCGACAGCCGCGAATTCCTGATCGCCACCACCTTCGACACGGCGAAGATAGCGCTCGGCGCCTCGATCGCGTGCTCCGGGGTATGCCTGACGGTGGTGGCGGTCGAGCCCGGAGCCTTTGCCGTGCAGGTATCGCCCGAGACGCTGTCGTGTTCCACGTTGGGCGAGTGGCGGGAGGGCACCGCCGCCAATCTGGAAGCGTCGCTGCGCCTTGGCGACGAGCTGGGCGGGCATCTGGTGCTCGGCCACGTCGATGGAGTCGCGCACCTCGTCGAACGCCGCCCGGAAGCGGATTCGACGCGCTTCCTCATCGAAGCGCCGCGTCCGCTAGTGCCGTTCATCGCGGCGAAAGGCTCCGTCGCGCTCGACGGGGTCAGCCTGACGGTCAACGAGGTCGATGGCGCGCGGTTCGGCGTCAACATCATCCCGCACACGCTGACCCATACAAATTTCGCGGAGGCTCAGCCGGGGCGCCGAATGAACCTTGAAGTCGATCTGATCGCGCGCTACGTCGGCCGCCTCCTCGAAACGCGCGGCGAGGGAGGGCTGCGGCCATGACCGGCAACGCGCCACGCCTTCTGCTCGTGGAGGCGCCGTACTACGCCCACATCTCGCGCGAGCTGCGGCAGGGCGCCGAGCGAGTTATTGCCGGGGCAGGGGCAAGCTTCGACAGCGTTTCCGTCCCGGGCGCCTTCGAGATTCCTGGCGCCATCGCCTTCGCCGCGCACAGCCGCGCCGGCTTCGATGGATATGTCGCGCTCGGCTGCGTTATCCGCGGCGAGACGACGCATTACGACCACATCTGCGTCGAGACCGCCCGCGCGCTCCAGGATTTGGCGGTGCGCGACGGGCTCGCGATTGGTTACGGCATCCTGACGGTCGAGAACGAGAAACAGGCGCTGGTCCGGGCGGCGCCCGGCGGGCGCGATCACGGCGGCCACGCAACCCGCGCCTGCCTCGCGATGGTGGCGCTGCGCCGCCGTTTCGCGGGCGAGGGGGCATGATCGCCGCCTCCGACGAGGCAACGTCGCGCGCGCACGGCGGACGCCGGCGCAGCGTCGCGCGGCTTGCGGCGGTGCAGGCGCTCTATCAGCTTGAACTCAATCCCGACCTGTCGGGTGAGGCCGTTGTGCGCGAATTCGGGCGCCACCGGCTTGGCCGGGAGATCGACGGCGAGCATTACGGCGAGGCCGACGAGGCGATGTTCGCCGATATTGTCGGCGGCGTCGTCGCCAACCGCGATGAACTCGACGCTCAGATTTCGGCGGCGCTGGTCGATGACTGGCCGCTGGCGCGGCTCGAAACCGTGTTGCGCGCGGTGCTGCGCGCGGCGGCGTACGAGCTGGCGCACCGGCCCGACGTGCCGCCGCGCGTGACGATCCGCGAGTACGGCACGATCGCGCATGCGTTCTTCACCGGCAAGGAACCTGGGCTCGTGATCGGGGTGCTCGACCACCTCGCCCGAAACCTCCGCCCAGCGGATTTGTAGCCACCGTGCCGAGCGGTGCCTCACTCGGCGAATTCGGCCGTATTCGGGCATATTTCGCGCCCCTTGCCGGGCCCGGCGGATTGGGCCTCATCGACGACGCCGCAATCGTCGAGTGCCCCCCGGGCCAACGGCTCGTCGTCACCGCCGACGCGATTGTCGCCGGCGTGCATTTTCTGCCGGACGACCCGCCGGACCTCGTCGCCCGTAAGCTGCTGCGGGTCAATTTGTCCGATCTTGCGGCGATGGGCGCTCGACCGCGCCACTACCTGATCACCACGGCGCTGCCGCGGGAGCTGGGCGATACCTGGATCGAACGCTTCGCGGCCGGCCTGGCCGAGGATCAGAAGGAGTTCGGCGTCGAGCTGCTGGGGGGCGATTCGGTCGCGACGACAGGGCCGGCGGCGCTGTCGCTGACCGCGATCGGAGAAGTCGCGGCCGGCGGCGAAATCCGCCGCAGCCGCGCGCGGCCGGGCGATGTCGTCTGGGTTTCCGGCACGATCGGCGACGCCTTTCTCGGGCTGGCCGTGCTGCGCGGCGGTCATGTCCAGCTGGGCGAGGCGGCGCGCGCCTATCTGGCGGATCGCTACCGCCTGCCGCAGCCGCGCGTTGCGTTGGGGCCGAGCCTCGTCGGCCTCGCACACGCGATGCTCGACGTGTCCGACGGCCTTCTCGGCGATCTCGGCCATATCTGCGCCGCGTCCGGAGTGGCTGCGCGGATCGCGGCTGCGGCGCTGCCGCTGTCGCCGGCGGCCGTGGCGACGGGGGAGGCGGCGGCGCGTCTCGCCGCAGGCGGCGACGACTACGAACTGCTGTTCTGCGCCCCGCGCGGCGCTACCGAAAGCATTAACCAGCTTTCCCGTAGTCTCGGGCTGCCGGTCACCGCTATCGGCGCAATCGAGGAAGGCGAGGGGGTTCGGCTGATCGATGACGGCGGGCGCGACATCGAGATCGGGGAGACCGGCTACCGCCACTTCTAAAGCGGTACTCGTCCGGAGGGAATCGCTCTTCGCACAAATCGTCATGGCCGGGCTTGACCCGGCCATCTGCCGGGGTTCACGAGATCGCCGGGTCAAGCCCGGAGATGACGAAAAAGCCTCTTCGGATCTGGTAGGGTTCCGCTCTAATTGTCGAAAGAACGTCCTGCTGCTAGCTGCGGCCTTCTTTGCTGCGGCGTTGGCGGGTACGGGGCCGGCGCTCGCCGCGAAGGCCGAGCACAAGGAGGGCGCCGCCAGGGATGCCACCGACTCGATCAAATTGCCGCCGATCACCGTGCCGTTGATCAGCGCCGGCAATGTCGTCGGCCAAGCCGGCGTCCTGGTGCAGCTGCAGCTGGCCAACCCCGGCGATTTCGGCCTCGTCGACCGCGAGCGGGGCCATCTCGTGGACGCCTTCTTCCGTGAGCTCTATGTGCTGTTCGACCAACTGCAAGGCGTCTCGAGCGAGGTCAGCGCGCCGATCATCAAGGAGCATTTGACCCACGCCGCCGACCGTATCCTCGGCCCCGGCAAGATACGCGACATTCTCATCCTCGGCAGCTACGAACGACGCCGTCCGTCGTAGATCGCGTTGCGCAACGATCGGCGGCGGCGCGGCTCGCGGCGCTGTAAGGAATGCATGTTTGCCGGGCATGTCAGGGCAATAGTGCCGGTTGCCCTCGGCTCCCTATTCTGTCATCTCTGCAGGCGCCCTGACCTGCCCCCCGCCGCGCCGGGCGCGGTGCCTGCGGGCGGGTCCTTTTTGCGTTGCGGAGAGCGCTTCGGATGTCGGTTTGGCCCTATGTTCTGGTCATCGCCTGCGGCGTGCTGGCCCTGCTTTACGGTCTCGTGACCAGCCGACAGGTGCTGGCGGCCGACGCCGGCAGCACCCGCATGCAAGAGATCTCCGGCGCGGTGCAGCTCGGCGCCGGCGCATACCTCAACCGCCAGTACCGCACGATCGCCGCGGTCGGCGTCATCATCCTGATCATTCTCGGCGTGACGCTCGGCTACCGCGTCGCGATCGGCTATCTGATCGGCGCCGTCCTCTCGGGAGCGGCCGGCTACATCGGCATGAACGTTTCGGTGCGCTCTAACGTGCGCACGGCACAGGCGGCGCGCCGCGGGTTGGCCGCCGGCCTCGGCATCGCTTTCAAAGCTGGCGCCATCACCGGCATGCTGGTCGTCGGCCTCGGCATTCTAGGGGTCGCCGGATATTATTTCATTCTGCGGGCATGGCTTCCGGCCGACGAGTTGCCGGTCGTGCTCGAAGCCATGGTCGCGCTTGGTTTCGGCGCCTCGCTGATCTCGATCTTCGCCCGCCTCGGCGGTGGCATCTTCACAAAGGGCGCGGATGTCGGCGCTGACATCGTCGGCAAGGTCGAAGCCGGCATCCCGGAGGACGACCCCCGCAACCCTGCCGTCATCGCCGACAACGTCGGCGACAATGTCGGCGACTGCGCCGGCATGGCGGCGGACCTTTTCGAGACCTATGCCGTCACGATCGTCGCGACGATGCTGCTCGCCGCGATCTTCTTCAACCCGCCGCTGCGCGACACGATGCTGTTGCTGCCGTTGGCGATCGGCGCGGTCTGCATCGTCGCCTCGATCATCGGCACGTTTTTCGTCCGCCTCGGCGCCGGCAGCGCAATCATGCAGGCGCTCTACAAGGGCCTTGTCGCGACGGGCGTCATCTCGATCGGCGCGATCGCCGGGGTCATCGCCTGGTTCGTCGGGCTGTCGACGCCGCTGACGATGACGACCGGCGCAACCGTCACCGGCTTCACGCTGTTCCTCTGCGCCCTCGTCGGCCTGTTCGTCACCGGCCTCATCGTCTGGATCACCGAGTTCTATACCTCCACCGCCTATCGCCCCGTGCGCAGCATCGCGCAGAGCTCGACGACCGGCGACGGCACCAACGTGATCCAGGGCCTGGCCGTGTCGATGGAGGCGACGGCGCTGCCGGTCATCGTCATCTGTATCGGCATCATTTTCTCTTATGCGCTAGCCGGGCTGTTCGGCATCGCCATCGCGGTCACGACGATGCTCGCCCTGGCGGGCATGATCGTGGCGCTCGACGCTTACGGGCCCGTCACCGACAACGCCGGCGGCATCGCCGAGATGGCCGACCTGCCGAGCGAGGTGCGCCGCACCACCGACGCGCTCGACGCCGTCGGCAACACGACGAAAGCGGTCACCAAAGGCTATGCGATCGGCTCGGCCGGCCTTGCGTCACTGGTGCTGTTCGCGGCCTACACACAGGATCTGTCGCAGCTGTTCCCCAAGGTCGAGGTCAATTTCGCGCTGCAGAACCCCTATGTGGTGATCGGCCTCTTCATCGGCGGCCTCTTGCCCTACTTGTTCGGCGCCCTCGGAATGACGGCGGTGGGCCGCGCCGCCGGCTCCGTCGTCGTCGAGGTGCGGCGCCAGTTCCGCGAGATCAAGGGGATCATGGAAGGCTCGGCAAAGCCCGATTACGGCCGCGCCGTCGACATGCTGACCCGGGCCGCGATCAAGGAGATGATCGTGCCGTCGCTGCTGCCGGTGCTGGCGCCAGTGGTGCTGTATTTCGGCATCGCCGCCTTCGCCGGCCGAGGCGCCGGGTTCAGCGCGCTCGGCGCGATGCTGCTCGGCACGATCGTTACGGGGCTGTTCGTCGCGATCTCGATGACCTCGGGCGGCGGCGCCTGGGACAACGCCAAGAAATACATCGAGGAGGGCCACCACGGCGGCAAAGGCTCGGATGCGCACAAGGCCGCCGTTACCGGCGATACCGTCGGCGATCCCTACAAGGACACCGCCGGACCGGCGGTCAACCCGATGATCAAAATCACGAATATCGTCGCGCTGTTGCTGCTCGCAATCCTGGCGCGCTGGGCGCAGTAGCGGCGGTCATCCATCCGCTCGCGTCACGGCGCTTCCAGCGCGAGCAGCGCGCGGCGTTATTGGCCGCCGTTGGGGCTGGGGCCGTTTTTCGTGTTGCCGGTGCGTTCGCCTGACGTGCTCTTGCCGAGCCCGCCCTCGCCGCCGGCGCCGTTGAACTTCCCGAGGTTGCCGAGAACCTGCTCAAGGAACGTCAATTCCTTGCCGGGGGCGGGCGTGGCGCCGGGCGCCGGGGTCACGTTGCGCGCGTCCTTCAGGTTCTTGTGCTCGACCTTGCGGACGATGCCCTTGTCGTCGAAGTCGATGACATAGACCTGCTGGTCCAATACCTCCGGCTCGAGAAAGGCGAATTGGCGGGTGCGGCGGCTGATGTAGTACCAGGACTTGTCGTTGAAGACGCCGGTGCTCGACGGGGTGCCCAGTATTTTTGCGACGTCCTCGCGGGTCGTGCTGCCGGGCTGGATCTCCGAAATCCTATCCGCGCTCGGAAGGTTGCCCCGTTGGGCAACATCGCCGCCGCACCCGGAAAGGCCAATGGCCGACATCGCTAATGCGCCAGCCGCGAGCAGAGGCACAAGGTGGGACGAGGCTTGCTTGCGCACGAACTGCTTCCGTTGAAACCGGGCCGGGAGAGGCCCATTTGGAACGTTGTCCCGAAGCGGAAGCTCGCGGTCTTGCAGCCCTGCGTCTGCCGGTGTCCGGGGACGGGCAGGCGAGCCCGCGAACGTCACATCGAGGACATGCGAAAATCTATCGGAGCGGCGGTCGCTGTCAACGACGCCGCTCGTCCACTGGCCGGCGATTGACTTGCTGTTCCGTTCCGATCCTGTTCGGCAGGCGGCCGAGCTTGCTTACTCTCGCGTGGTCGCGCACGCGCGCAACCCGGCGTTCTTCAGCGGCTGCGGCGTGCCCGATACCGTCGACGGCCGCTTCGAGCTGATCTGCCTGCACGCGTTTCTCTATCTCCGCCGGCTCAAGCGCGAGCGTCCGCGCGGCGAGGCGACGGCGCAGCGTTTTGTCGATCTGATGTTCGCCGACATGGACCGGTCGCTGCGCGAGATGGGGACCGGCGATCTCAGCGTCGGGAAGCAGGTCAAGCTCATGGCGCAGGCGTTTTATGGCCGCATCAACGCCTATGAGCAGGGGCTGCGCGGATCCGATTCGGTGCTGGCCGACGTGCTCGGCCGCAATCTCTACGGCACGGTTTCCGCCGCCGCCCCGCGTCTCGCGGCCATGTCCGCCTATCTGCGACGCGAGGCGGCGCGGCTCGACGATCGACCTGCTGATGAATTGCTGGCGGGACGGGTGGATTTCGGCGCGCCGATCGAACCGGTAGCCGATGCCGCGCCGGCGCGCCCGCTGACGGAGGACGCGCGGTGAGCGCCTCTGCCGTCGAATTCTCCCGCCGGATACTCGCTTCGAAGATTGGCGCGGTACCGTTTCGACAGGAGATCGCGGCGAACGAGGCCGAGCGTGCGGCGCTGGCGCGGCGCTTCGATCTCGTCTCGCTGGGACGGCTCACCGCCGCCGTCGAGCTGAGCCGCAAGGGGCGCGATACGATCCTGTTGCGCGCGACCTTTGCAGCCGAGTTCGAGCAGACCTGCGTCGTTTCGCTGGAGCCGGTCGCGGGTGCCGTGGCGGAGGAGTTCGCTATCCGCTACGGGCCGCCGGACGAGGAGGGCGGCGCCGATGATGTTGCCGCCGAGGACACGTTCGAGCCTCTGACGGACGACTCGATCGATATTGGCGAAGCGGTGGCGCAGCAGTTTTCGCTGGCCCTGCCGCCGTTTCCGCGCGACCCCGGCGCGGTTATCGAGACCGAGCCGGAGAGCGAGCCGGGAGAGGGTGCGTTCGCTGCGTTGGCGCGCCTGCGCGGGCGCGGGTGACTTCTGCCGGAGCCGGTTTTGCCGCGGCCGCCGCGTGCTCGGCGCGGCCTAGTGGCTGTTGCCGTCGCATCCGATTTTGGCTAATTAGCAGGGCTGCGCTTCGCGCCTCCCGACGACGAGTGTCCAATGGCCGTCCCGAAGAAAAAGACTTCGCCCTCACGCCGCAACATGCGTCGCTCGCACCACGCGCTGAAGCCGGCGGCTTACGGCGAATGCCCGAACTGCGGCGAACTCAAGCGGCCGCACCACATGTGCGCCGCATGCGGCTATTACGACGGGCGGGAGGTGGTGCCGCAGACGGCGGAGAACGCCTGACCCGCCGCAGCCGCAGCAAGGCCGCCCCGCCGTGACCAGCGGCATCACGATTGCGCTCGATGCGATGGGCGGCGACCGCGCCCCCGACATGGTGTTGAAGGGCGCCGACATCGCCTTGGAACGGTTCCCCGGCACGCGCTTTCTGCTGTTCGGCGCCGAAGGCCGGATTGCCCCGATGCTGCCGCGTCTGCCGCGTCTGGCTCAGGCCGTGACGCTGCAGTACACCGACGAGGTCGTGCTCGACGACGACAAGCCTTCGGCGGCGCTGCGCACGGGACGCAATTCGAGCATGCGCCTCGCAATCGACGCGGTTGCCGACGGCCGCGCCGACGGCGTCGTCTCGGCCGGCAATACAGGCGCGCTGATGGCGATGGCGAAATTCGTGTTGAAGACGCTGCCGGGCATCGACCGGCCGGCCATGGCCTCATTCTTCCCGACCCGGCGCGGCGAGAGCGTCATGCTCGACCTCGGCGCCAATGTGGAATGCGACGCCGAGAACCTCGTGCAGTTCGCGCTGATGGGCGATGTGTTCGCCCGCACGGTGCTCGGCGTCATCCAGCCGACGATCGGCCTCCTCAACGTCGGTTCGGAAGACCTCAAGGGCAACGACGCCGTGCGGGGCGCGGCGGCGCGGTTGCGCGGCGGCGTGACCCCGATCAAGTTCCACGGCTTTGTCGAAGGCGACGACATCGCCGCCGGCACCGTCGATGTCGTCGTCACCGACGGTTTTACCGGGAACGTCGCGCTCAAGACGGCGGAAGGCACCGCCAAGCTCTTCGCCGACGCATTGCGGGCGGCGTTTCAGAACTCGCTCCCGGCCCGGGTCGGCTATCTGTTCGCGCGCAGCGCCCTCAAGAAGCTGGCGCTGCGCATCGACCCCCGCCGCTACAACGGCGCCATGTTCCTCGGTCTTGCCGGCATCGCGGTCAAGAGCCACGGTTCCACCGACGCCTTCGGCTTCGCCAATGCTATCGGCGTTGCGATCGACATGAAGGTGAACGGTTTTCTCGAAAAAATCCGGGACGAACTCGCTCGGCTAAGCGAAGTGACTCCGACGCCGCAACCGGCCGCGTTGTGACGGCAACGCGGGTCGCCTTCCGCTCCCAGGTCTTGGGATGCGGCGGATATCTTCCTGAGCGGATCGTCACCAACGAGGAACTCGCCGCGCGGCTCGATACCTCCGATGAATGGATCCGGCAGCGCACCGGCATCGGCGAGCGCCGCGTCGCCGCCCAGGGCGAGCTGACCTCGGACCTTGCGGTCCGCGCCGCCGAGCAGGCGCTGCGCTGCGCCGGCATGCGCGGCAGCGACCTCGACCTCATCGTCGTGGCGACGGCGACCCCTGACAATACCTTCCCCGCGACCGCCGCCAAGGTTCAGGCGCGGCTCGGCATGGCGCACGGCGCGGCGTTCGACGTGCAGGCGGTCTGCGCCGGGTTCATCTTTGCGCTCTCGGTTGCCGACAATGCGCTGCGGCTCGGCCAGGCGCGGACCGCCATGGTGATCGGCGCCGAGACTTTCTCCCGCATCCTCGATTGGCAGGACCGCGGCACCTGCGTGCTGTTCGGCGACGGCGCCGGCGCGCTGATCCTCAACGCCGTGCCGGAAGCTTCCGCCGAGGGCCGCGGCGTGCTCTCGACGCATCTGCATTCGGACGGGCGCCAATACGACATTCTGTATGTCGATGGGGGCCCGTCGTCGACCGGCAGCACCGGCTATCTGCGCATGGAGGGGAGGGAGGTCTTCCGCCATGCCGTCAACAACCTCTCCGCGGCGGTCGATGAGGCGCTCTCCGCGAACGGCCTCACCGGGAAGGATATCGACTGGCTGGTGCCACACCAGGCCAACAGCCGCATCATCGACGCCATCGCCCGCAAGTTGACCCTGCCGCGCGACAAGGTGGTGATGACGATCGAGCGTCACGCGAACACCTCGGCCGCGTCGATCCCACTTGCCCTCAGCGAGGCGCTGGCCGATGGCCGCATCAAGCCGGGCGATCTCGTGCTGATGGAGGCGATCGGGGGCGGCCTCGCCTGGGGCGCCGGGCTCGTTCGCTGGTAACGCGGCCCCAGTTTCCGCTTGAAAAGAGCCGGGCAACGCTTTGGAATTTGACGGGGTTTTTTGGGCGGGCTAACCTTTCCGAAAGACGGGGAGGGCGTCATGGCCGGCCATACGGTTACTCGCGCTCAGCTCAGCGAGGCGGTCTATCAGGAGGTGGGTCTATCACGTAACGAATCGGCCGAACTCGTCGAGTCGGTCATCGCCGAGATTTCGCGGGCGCTGGAGCGCGGCGAGATGGTCAAAATCTCGTCCTTCGGCAGCTTTTCCGTGCGGCAGAAGGGGCAGCGGGTCGGCCGAAACCCGAAGACTGGTCAGGAAGTGCCGATAAGCCCCCGTCGCGTCTTGGTCTTCCGCGCTTCGCATACGTTGAAGCATCAGATTAACAACGGCCTCGCGGAACCGCGGGCGAAGACCGCCCGTGCCGCCGCCGGCCGACCGGGATCGGCGAAAGCCGCCCCTGTGTGAAGTGAGCCAGCCGAGCGAACTCGCGACCGTCCGGCGGCCCGGCAAGTCAGCCTCGGCCTTCCGTACGATTGGCGAGGTCGCGGAAGACCTCGACCTCCCAGCGCACGTTTTGCGCTTCTGGGAGTCGAAGTTTCCGCAGCTAAAGCCGCTGAAACGCGGCGGCGGCCGGCGCTATTACCGGCCCGAGGACATCGTCCTGCTGCGCCAGATACGTCAGTGCCTCTACCAGGACGGCTATACGATCCGCGGGGTGCAGAAGCTGTTGCGCGAGGGCGGACTGCGCCCCGGCGAGCCGCCGGCGCCGGAGCCGCCCTCGGATGTGAGCCCGGCGACGCCGACCCTGTTTCCGCTCGCGCCGGAACCAAAGCGGGAGGCGCTTGAGGAAGCCGCTCCCGAAGCCGTCGGTCCGGTGCGGCACCGGCAAAAATCGGTTGAGCAACCTACGTCAAGCGAGGCTTGGCGCGAGAAGCTGGAAGAAGCCCGGCGCGAATTGCTGGCCGCGCGCGCGCTACTCGAACGGCTCAACGGACCCAGGGAATAGATCGCCGGGCTTGACTGGCGGTCTCGGCGCTGGTTTCGGAGATGGCCAAGTCAAGCCGCCATGACCGCTCGTGCGACTCCGTCCGGTCGGGTCCGGGCTAGAGCAGGTTCCGGCCAGCTTGCATCGTCATTCCCGCGAAAGCGGGAATCCATGCCTACGCTCCGTCGGCCGCCCCTGGACCCCCGCGTTCGCGGGGGTGACGGGAGAGTGCAATTCGAGCGGAATCTGCTCTAGGTGGCGCGGCCCGAAAGCGATTGCCGGACGTCGCTGTTGCGGTCGAGGACCGCGCCGCCGTGGTGGCGGGCGAACTGGCCGCAGCCACGGCACGGGGCCGGAAGGTCGGCATCCGGGATCGGTTCCTTGCGGAACAGCCGGCGCGCCGCCTGCACGCTCGAGTGGTTGTAGGCGTCCATGACCGAGGCCTGGGGCAGGCGCGCATATTGCGAGGCGTTCTGGTAGACGAGGCAGCGCGCGACCTTGCCGTTGGAATTGAGGACGAGCGAGCGCCACAGGAAATAGCAGGGGAAGTCGTTTAGCGGTTTTCCCGGCGCGAACTCGCGGGCCCAGGGGCCGCTCTTGGGCAACCAAAAATCCTCCAGCTCCGGGTCCCACTCCATGCCGCACAACGGCGCCGGGCGAAAGGCGACGCCGAGCTCGCGTGCCAAATTGCGTGCCTCCGGCATTTCGTGCTCGTTGTGCGCGTGAACGAGGAACTGCCATTCGATCCGGAGCCGCGAGCGATGACGGCGCCGGGCTTCGACCAGCCGCCGCAGCCCCGCCATCGCATCGGCGAAGCTTCCCCCTGCCCGGTACGTCTCATATCCCTTCTGAGAGGCGCCGTCGATCGCGCAGACCAGGTAGTCCAAGCCGCAATCGACGATTTCAGCGGCGATTTCCTCGCTCAACAGGGTGCAGTTTGTGCTCATGTAGCTGAAGATGCCGCGAGCGTGCGTCTTCTCGATGATCTGCCGCGTCAGCTTCCAGTTCATCAGCGGTTCGCCCTGGCCGAAAATCTGGCACTGGAACAGGTAGTCGCCGACCTCGTCGAGCACCCGGTCGTACAGATCGAGCGAGAGCTTGCCGGCGTCGCGGGCGCGGGCTTCGGGAAAGACCTGCCGGTCGCATAGCGGGCAGTCGAGGTTGCAGTAGTAAAGCGGCTCCAGGAACAGAATGTACGGACGCGACCTCACAACCACGTCACGCCGGCGATAGGCCAGCTCGGTACGCAATGCGTTTACGATTTTCTTTATCGTCCCATAGCGCAGCACTGAGCGGGCATAGACATGCCACAAACGCTGATTGTCGCCGGGGTTGCGGTAATTAAACAAAGTCACGGAAATGGCATCCGGCTGCTGAACGAAGTCATCCGCGGAGGGCGCACTGCCTACACGAAGGCAGCGCCCATGCCAGGCGGGAGCGTGCGGTCGCGGCTTAAGCGGCCGCTGATCCGGCGCCGACCGAGTGCGGACTCACGCGACGCGGATGCCGACGGCTTCGGGGCCTTTGCGGCCTTCGGCGATGTCGACGACGACGCGCTGGCCCTCGTCGAGGCTCATCAGGCCGGCGCGCTGCAGGGCGGAAGCGTGCACGAACACGTCCTTGCCGCCGCCGTCGCGCACGATGAAGCCGAACCCCTTGGCGGCGTTGTACCACTTGACCGTGCCGCTCTCCTGCACGCTCGGCCCGGTCGGCGCCTCGGGGCGGAAGCCGCCGCCGGGGCGCGGCGGCCGCGCCGGCGCCGCCGTCGAGTGATCGACGTTCAGCACCTCGGTCACCTGCGGCCCGCGCTGTCCCGGCGCCACCCGCACCTCGAGGGTCTCGCCCGTCTGCACCGCCTCGACGCCGATCCGGCCCAAGACGCTCGCATGCAGGAACGCGTCGCCCGAGCCGTCCTTCAGTTCGACGAAGCCGAAGCCGCGCTCGGGCTTGAACCACTTGACGACCGCCTCGACCGGCGGCCCCGACGGCTGCTCGAAGCGGGGGCCGCCGAACCGCGGCGACGCCCCGAAATCGCGCGGCGGCGGCTCGAAATCGTCATCGCCAAAACCCCGCCGGCGCCGTTGCCGAAACCCTCTGTCCCGTTCCACCGCTCGCGTCCCGATCCCGCCTCCGGCGCCGGCCCGTCCCGGCGCCTCGATCGCGATTCTCCGGGGTTGAAGGCGGCCCGTCAACGGCCGTCGCACGCCGCTCCGTGATTTCACCCATGCGCTCGCCATTCGCGCGCCACGATCCTCGGTCACATCGCCCGGCCGACGCGCAAAAAGGCCGGGAATGGCGAGGCAGGATGCAGGCGAGACATCGCGAGCGGGGCGCGGCGGCAGGCGGAGCGGCATGCTCGTCGTCGTGCTGCTGCTGATCGCCTTCTTCGCGATCCCGGTGGTCGCCAACGCCTGGCTCGACGAGCGGCCGGACGATGTGCCCTGGTATCAGGCGCGGCGGGACCCTACCGGCCTGGCGCCCGAGCCGCGGCGTACCCCTGAGGCCGTCGTCCAGGTCTACGCCGCGCGCGCCGTCGCGTGGCGCGGCATCTTCTCGGTGCACGGCTGGATCGTCGTGAAGCCGGCCGGGGCTGAGAGCTATACCCGCTACGAGGTGGTCGGGTTTGGTGTCGCCAACGGCGCGCCCGCGTTGCGCATCGACCGCACCGGCCCGGACAATTACTGGTTCGGCGCCATGCCGACACTTCTGGCCGACCGCCGTGGCCCGGCGGCCGAGGCAATGATCCCGCGCATTCGCGACGCCGTCGGCCGCTATCCCTATCCGCACCGCTACCGCGCCTGGCCGGGGCCCAACAGCAACACCTTCCTCGCGTTTATCGCGCGGGAGGTGCCCGACCTCGGTCTGGCCCTGCCGGCCAATGCGCTTGGAAAGGATTTTCTGCCTGGTGCGATCTTCGCCCGAGCCCCTAGCGGAACCGGTTTTCAGCTCTCGCTTTATGGGCTTCTGGGTTTCATGGCGGCGTTGCGGGAAGGGGTCGAATTCAATCTGCTCGGGCTGACCGTCGGAATCGATGTCGAGGACCCGGCCCTTAAGCTTCCCGGCATCGGCCGCATCGGCCGGCCGTCGCGACAGGACTAGTATCCTGATCCCAAAGTTTCGCCGATCGGGGTGCTCCCCTTCCGTCATCCCGGCGCAGGGCGGGACCCACCTATCAGCCGCTCGATTGCTGACGCGCGGACGCCGGCCTCCGCCGGCATGACGATGACAATGACACGACGGTACCTCGTGAACTTCACGATCAGGAGATCAGACTAAGGATCAAGCCATAACGCCCGCAACCGCTCGCGGTTGCGCAACAGCCAGTGCAGGCAGATCAAGGTATGGCCGTTCTCGATGCGGCCGGCATCGACCATCGCTTCGACCTCGGCAAAGGATGTGACGACGACGCGGATGTCCTCCTGCTCCTCGGCAAGGCCGTGGACGCCGGCGGCGGCGGCCGAGTCGACGCGGCCGCAGAACAGCGTGACGTTTTCGTCCGAGGCGCCGGGGGAGGGGAGGTAGCGCTGAATCGGCACGAGGTCGCCGATGATCGCGAGGTTGGCCTCCTCACGGGTTTCCCGACGAGCGACGGCGTCGGCCGGCTCGTCCCTTTCGACGAGGCCGGCGACGACCTCCACTTGCCACGGCGAAAAACCGGTCAGCAGCGCCGGCAGCCGGAACTGCTCGATCAGCACGATCCGGTCGCGGCCGGGGTCGTAGAGCACGACGGCAACCGCGCCGCCGCGGCGCAGGATGTCGTGCACGATCTCGCCGCTCCAGACGCCGGAAAACAGGCGATGGCGGAAGCGCACGACGTCGAGGCGAAGGAAGCGTGCGAAGCGGGTCTCGGCGGCGACGATCTCCACGTCCGGGTGCGGCTGGCTCGGCATCGGCGGTTCCTCTATACCTCGGCCCGACAGACTACCCCGAGCGAGCGGAGGCAGGCGCGATGACGGCGGACAGCTATGAGATTTACGCCGTGCGCTATGCGCACCATCACCGGATGTCGAGCGAGAATTTCTACGGCGGGGATCCGCACGACGTGCCGATGCCGCTCGATTATTTCGTGTGGGCGATCGTCGGGGAGGATCGCACGGTGATCCTCGATACCGGCTTCGATTCGGCGATGGCGAAGAAGCGCGGCCGCGACTTTCTGCACCCGCCGCGCGAGGGGCTGCTGGCGGTCGGGGTCGATCCGGCCAAGGTTGAGGATGTCGTGATCAGCCACATGCACTACGACCACGCGGGGAACGACGGGCTGTTCCCGAACGCCCGCTTTCACCTGCAGGACCGCGAGATGGCGTTCTGCACCGGCCGCTGCATGGCCCACCCGCAGCTGCGTCGCTCATTCGAGGAGGCGGATGTCGTCTCGATGATTCAGCGCCTGTGGCGCGGACGCGTCTGCTTCCACGACGGCGACGACGAGATCGCGTCGGGCATCACGGTCCACCGAGTCGGGGGCCATACCGCCGGATTGCAGTTCGCGCGCGTCCGCACCGCCCGCGGCTGGGTCGTGCTCGCCTCGGACGCATCACATTTCTATGCCAATTTCGAGGAACGGCGCGCCTATGCGACGGTGTATAACGTCGGGGACATGCTCGACGGCTTCGAGCGGCTGACGCGGCTCGCGTCGTCCCGAAACCATGTCATTCCCGGCCACGACCCGCTCGTCATGCGGCGCTATCCGCCGGCAAAGCCGGGCCTGGAGGGAATCGTCGTCAGGCTCGACGTCGAGCCGCGGGATTAGAAAATCGTCATGGCCGGGCTTGACCCAGCCTTCTCTCCCCGAGACCGCGGGTCAACCCGGTCATGACGAAAAAACGGAGGCGGGCGGCGCGTCGGCCGCCCGCCCGAAGCTCACCCTAGCGCTGGAACGGGAAGGCGAAACGGCACGGCTCCGTCGTCGCCACGATGCCGCAGTAATGATAACCATACGCCGAGGGAACGGCGCCCACGCCGATGCCGAAGCCGTTGCCGAAATCCCAGCCCAGATACATCGTATCCGCCTTGGCCGAGTTCATCGGAAGCGCAACGGCGGCCAGCCCGAGCGCGGCAGCCGACAGAGTCGCGAGGCGTCCGGCCCGCTGAAGTCCGGTTTTGCGCATTTCACCCTCCTTCAAAATCAACTCTGGTTGCCATAACAACCAAAGCCAATTCGCGGTTCCGGAAAACTTAAGCGGGGCGGTTGAACAGCGAAAATCGCAGGCAAAGCGAACCTCGATGCCGACGCTTGGATTTTGTCCTCAGGCGCCCGGGACCGCGGCGAGGCGGACGAGTTCGTCGCGGCCGGCGAGCATGTCTTCGAGCGAGCCGAACGCATTCATGAAATGGCCGTGGAAGCCCTTGCCCTCGACCCGGCGGAACAGGTCGCCGAAATCGAGGTCGCCGGCACCCGGCTTCAGGTGCTGTTCGTGGCCGTTGCGGAAGCAGTCGGCGAGCCGCACCTCCGCGACCCGAGTCCAGTCCAGCGCATCGACAAAGTCGGCGACGCCCTCCGGCACGAGATGCGCGTGGTTGGCGGTAAAGGACAGGCCGAAGGCGGGGGAGCGGATGCCGTCGAAGTAATAGCGCCACTCGTCGAGGGTGTGCGCGAGGTAATGCACCTCGGCCGCCTCCGGCTCCTTGTTGAGATTTTCGAGGAGCAGCGTCTGCCCCCGGTCCTCGGCGTAAGCCGCGATGCGGCGCAGCCGCTCGCGCCCCGCCGCCATGCGCATCTCCTTGTCCGAGGTGAAGTGGAACCCGGCATGGACGACGATCCACTCCGCCCCCAGCATACGGCCCGCATCGACATACGCGCGCAGATAAGCCTCTACGGCGTCGCGGACATAGGGCGCATACTCGGCGACGTTGACGGCCGAGGCGGTGTGCAGGCCGAGATGGATGCCCTCACGAGTGCAGGCCGCGCGGATTTTTGCGGCTTTCGACGCCTCGATCGTGCCGACCGCGTCGGCGCCGGCGTCCAGCTGAACGTCGATATAGCGGACTGCGTGCCGCACTGCCCATGCAACGGCGTCCTCCACGCCCAGTTTGCGCCCGATATCGACGCCGATCCTGTCGCGCAAGATCATAAGACGCTGCTCCGCCACGTGGCCGCGGTGACGTTTGCCCCTGTCGGCCCGGCATGTTAATGCAGAAAGCACTATGCGCTCCAAAGTTGCTGAGCGATTGCTTTTGCTGTCGCGATGGGGCATGCGTGGCCCGCTCGGCGCCATCGGCGCGGTCGTCGTCGCGCTGCTCCCGGCATGCACGTCGGTCGTCACGCCGCTGACGACGCCATTCGTCGGGACATGGACGACGACGGACCGAGACCGCATCAGCTTTCGCATGGACACGGTCGTGGTCGAGCCCAGCCGGGGGCCCACGACGGTCATGGGTCCCGCGTCCTGCCCGCGCGATTTTCGCTTCGGCTACTCGACCTTGAGCCGTGACGCGATCCTGGCGCTGATCCCGCACCAATCGGATCTGCGCCGCAAGCTCGCGGGACTGCTGGTGCGGCCCGATTACCAGGTGGCGCAGATGAACTGCGACCGCGGTTTCAACACCTATGTCCTCCTCGACGACCGCGACATCGTCGCGATCTATCGCGACGGGGACGTCGCCGGCCTCGACCGGTTCACCCGCGCCTGAGGCGCGTGCGGCGCGGCGTGCGGCTACCCCTGTTCACGGCCAGCCTCGGCGGATGCGCGCTCGCGCTCCTGGGGTGCAGCCCCATGTCCCCGCCGGCGTCGCCCGCGCCGCAGCAAACCGAACAGCCGGCGCCGTTCGTGCAGGACCAGACGCCGCCGCGTGCGACAACTGGATCGCCGACGGCTTCGCCGCGGGCGCCGGCGCCGGCCGAGCCGTCGCGGCGGACTGCGCAGGTGCCGCAGCCGGAGCGCAAGCCGCGCCCGCCGGCGCGCGAGGCCGCCGCCGCCAAGCCCGAGCCGGCCTCCCTGCCGTCGGCTGCGGTCCCGACCCCTGCGTCCGGCGATCCGCTGATCGGCCTCGACCCGGCGGCGGCGACGGCGATGCTGGGGCCGCCGGCCGAGAGCGAGGAGCATCCGCCGGCAACCGTGTGGCGCTACCGCGGCGGCGGCTGCGGCCTCGAACTGGTGTTCTATTTCGACTCGCGCAGCGGCAAGCTGCGCAGCATCCGCGACGACCTGCGCGGGGCGGGCGGCGATCCCGAAAAACGCAAGGCCTGCCTTGCCGCCATCGCCCAGGCCGGCCGCGCCGGAAATCCATCCCCACATTAACCGTATGGAAGCGCGACTGAAGACCGGCATCTGGGTCAAGGCGCTGATCCGCCGCTGCGATCTGGCGGCAACACCGGCCGCCGTCATCGCGCGCGGCGACCCCGATGCCGGCGCTGTCCTGCTGCGCTTCGACGGCCGCGACGGCACCGCCGTCGTGGTGGCTCAGACGCGCCAGCCCGACGGCGCCCTCGTCTGGCTGCGTTCGACCGGTGCAGCCCCCGTCGCGGGGGCCGACGCCGACGCCTATATCGAACGGCAGCGCCGGCGCGATCCCGATCTCTGGGTCATCGAAATCGAAACCGCCATGCCTGAGACCGTGCTGGACGAGCCGGTCATCGGCTGACCTGGCTTTCGCGGGGTGACGGGAGAGTGCAGTTCGATCGGAATCCACTGGAAAATCCGGATTCCGAAGTTGGTAAGATTTTAGGGAAAGTCGTCATGGCCGGGCTCGACCCGGCCATCTGCGAGCGCCTCCGTTATCGCCGGGTCGAGCCCGCCGATGACGAGAAGAGTGATTGCATCTACGTCAGCCGACGGCCTGCTCGATCGGGCGCTCGCGGTGGGCGCGCAGCCAGTATTCGTTTTCGTCCAGCGCCGAGCGCCCGAGCGCGAAGATCACGTTCTGCTTGCGCCGCAAGGCGATTTCGGCGGGATGGCTCTCCCCGTCGATCGTAACTAGCTCGGCTTCGGCCCGTTCGCACAACGCCAGCGCGTCCTGGTAGCGGTGCGCCTCGGCTTCCCAGACGAGCTTGTCGGCGACGAACCGCACCGCCACGGCAGCGGTCGACAGGAACACGACGGCGAGCGCAATAGCCGTCTGGTCGGCGACCGGATTGGCGGGCGCAAATTCGGCGGCAAGAAAATGCAGTCCTGGGCCGATCAGCAGCGCCATCAGCACGGCGAAAATTGCGATCGACCGGCGCCGCGGCGCGGCGCGGCGGTCGCGCACATGCCGCAATGTCCACAACAATACCGCCAGCGCCAGGAACAGCGCGGCGCGCACGACGCCGCCCCAGCCTGCCAGCAGCCGGTCGAGCACGCCGCGAAGCCGCTCCTCGGTCAGAATGTCGGCACACAGCCAAGCCGCCAGGAATTGCGCGGCGAAAAACATCTCCCAGCTCAGCATCTGCGAGCGCAGCACGAGCTGTTCGCGGCGGCCGGCACGGTTGCGGAAATAGTCCAGCTGCTCCCCGAGCCAGCTGTTGACGTTGTCTTTCTCATAGACGCGCGACCAGTCCGGCGCGGGCGGCGCCGGCAGCGCATTCAGCAAGGCCCAGCCGGTGATGTTGCGCACCGCCTGCCGCAGATACAGGAACGGCTGCTGCGCGCCGACGAGGTAGTAGCGATCGACGTGATAGTCGGGGCCGTTGAGGCCGGCGTACCACCAGGCGCGCTGCACCCGCAGCGCCTCGTTGACGCTGCGATAGTCCTCGGCAAGGCGCTGCCAGCGCTTGGAGCCGATGACCCAGTGCCAGATCACCGCGGCCATGACGAAGCCGAGATAGATGAGCAGCCCGATCGGCGCTGCGGGCGAGCCGGCCGGCCCGTGCGCCAGACCCGTGCAGCCGTAAGTGAAAACAGCGAGAAAGAATAGTCCCGCCAGCGCGTAGCTGGAGCGCACCAAGGCCTGCTTGAAGCGGCCTTGAATGCGGTCGACCTCGCCGTGGATCGCCGTCACCGTCGCGGTGGGGTCGGCGCCGGAGCCATGCCAGCCGAAATCGGCAAGGCTTGCGGTTGCCGTCAAATCGGCGAGCCGGTTGAAACCGCGGGCGGCGGTCAGGCTGGCGCGCAATTCGCGGGCGAACGGCCAGTGTTCGCCGCGCGGCTCCTCGCCTTTCGGGAAGAGAACCCGAAACGGCTTGCGCTCGTCATGCCGCGGCGCTGCCTGCGGCGCGTCGATGAGCCAGACCGGGCCGAAGCCCGCAACGTCGAGCGGCAGCGGCTCGCACACGACGTCGCTTGTCCGCATTACGGCGCGGGCGGCGGCGTCGGGTCGGCCGGCGAGGCGGTAATCGACAATCCGGGCGGTGCCGCCCAGCTGCCCCGGCTGTTCGCCGTCCGGTGCTACCGCGATCAGCAACGTCGCGGTGCGCGCGAGCCACAGGCCGAGCTGCTCGTAATGCTGCCGGCGCAGCTCGTTGATTGCTCCGGCGCCGACGTGCAGCGCGTCGGCGGTGCGGGGCGCGCCAGTGTGCGGGTCGCGCAGCGGCGGCAGGGCGCACACCTTGACCTTGCGTTGCTGCAGCAGCGCCGCCAAGCGTTCGCGGGCGGTTGCGGCCGCAGCCGAGCCGCCGCAGGGTTCGGCCGCGAGTTCGGTCCAATCCTCGAGGTAGAGGTCGAGCGCCATCGGCAAGACCGCGGCGACGAGCCAGTTCGGCCGTGCGACCGCCAGTTCCGCCGCGATCAGGTCGGCGCCGATCGCCATTCCGGTCAGCAGCACCTTGGGTGCGTCGGGCACCTGGCGGTCGAGGATGTCGAAGGCTTGTGCGAGCCGCTGCCGGACGTAATCGTCCTCGCCTTTCAGATCGCGCTTGCCGGTGACGCCGACGAGGATCGGGACGGGGGCGGTCACCGCGCCTTCCGCGGCTGGAGGCGGAACGGCGGCGCGTGGCTCGGCTCGGTCAGGATTGAGGCCACCGGGCTGACAACGGTGTCGTCGGTTCGCTCGAACCCGAACGCCTGGATCAGGCGCGCCAGCACCAGCACCGCCTCGGTCATCGCGAACTGGGCGCCGATGCAGATGCGCGGGCCGACGCCGAAGGGCAGGTAGGCGAAGCGGTCGGGCGCCGGCTTGTCGGCCAGGAAGCGGACGGGATCGAACCCGTCGGGGTCGTGCCACAGCCGGCGGTGGCGATGCAGCACCCACGGCGAGACGTTGATGATCGCGCGGGCCGGCACCGGCACGCCGCCGGCGTTGTCGGCGGCGCGCGCCTGGCGGATGATCGCGTAGGCCGGCGGGT
>Ga0209810_1001175_pt1 | contig 42799 bp, 34 predicted proteins | sample Coa_R1_7_FD_187159 | JGI IMG/M metagenome (GOLD analysis project Ga0209810, IMG submission 187159) | Surface soil microbial communities from Centralia Pennsylvania, which are recovering from an underground coalmine fire - Coalmine... | ecosystem: Environmental > Terrestrial > Soil > Unclassified... | reverse complement strand
CTAGTCATTTGCCTCCGGTCCTTCAGATTCCACCTCACGATGGACACCCTACCTTCGGCTATGACCCGTACCCAGATGGGTCAACAGGACTTTCACCTGCGAGAGAGCAGCACTGCCGGGCACACTAATACTAGTACGCGCGTGCGTAGTATACGATGTCGCGCGCCGGCGCCCCGCACGCGATGCAGGCCCCCTCCGCCGGCTCCTCCACGATCACCCGGGGAGACGCGCCGCTGTCCCTCCGGAGCGCCTGCTCGCAGGCGTCCGCGCCGCACCACGTCGCGCGAACGAACCCGCGCCGCGCCGCGATCGCATCGACGAGCTCCCCGGCCGTCGAGGCGGAGACGGTGTGGCTCTCGAGGTACGCTCTGGCCTGCCGGAAGAGCTCCCGGTGCAGCGCCGCAAGCTCGCCGGCAGCCGCCGCCGCCAGTCCGTCCATCGGGACGGCACGGCGGCCGCCGCCGGTGCGCGGCGCCAGGACGGCCTGGCGCTGGGCGAGATCCCGGGGGCCGACCTCGACGCGCAGTGGGACGCCGCGCATCTCCCAGTCGTTGAACTTCCACCCGGGCGTGACCTCGGTGCGATCGTCGAGCCGCACGCGGAGCCCCGCCTCGGCGAGCTGCGCGGCCAGCTCCCGCGCCGCCGCGAGGACGCTCTCCCGCGCCGAGCCCGTCAGGATGGGCACGACGACCGCCTGGAACGGCGCGACCGCGGGCGGGAGCACGAGACCCCGGTCGTCCCCGTGCACCATGATCATCCCGCCCAGCACACGCCAGCTGATGCCCCAGGACGTCGTCCACGCGTGCTTCTCGACGTTGTCGCTGTCGAGGAACTTGATGCCGAACGCCCGCGCGAAGTTCTGCCCGAGGTTGTGGGACGTGCCCGACTGCAGCGCTTGGCCGTCAGGCATCAGGGCCTCGATCGTGTACGAGCGCTCGGCTCCCGGGAACTTCTCGCTCTCGGGCTTGCGCCCGGCGAGCACGGGAATGGCGAGGTCGCGCTCGACGAAGTCCCGGTACACCTCGAGCATCTGGCGCGCCTCCGCCTCCGCTTCCTCGGCGGTGCGGTGCGCGGTGTGGCCTTCCTGCCAGAGGAACTCCATCGTGCGCAGAAACGGCCGGGTCGCCTTCTCCCAGCGCACGACGTTGCACCACTGGTTGATGAGCACGGGCAGGTCGCGGTAGGAGCGGATCCACCGCGCGTACATATGGCCGATGATCGTCTCCGAGGTCGGGCGGACCGCCAGCGGCTCGGCGAGCTCCTCGCCGCCCCCGCGCGTCACCCACGCCACCTCGGGCGCGAACCCCTCGACGTGCTCGGCCTCGCGCGCGAGAAACCCCTGCGGGATGAAGAGCGGGAAGTACGCGTTCGTGTGCCCCGTCGCCTTGAACCGGCGGTCGAGGCCCTGCTGCATCAACTCCCAGATCGTGTAGCCGTAGGGGCGGACGACGATGCACCCGCGGACCGGGGAGTAGTCGGCGAGCTCGGCCCGGAGGACGACCGCCGTGTACCACTCCGAGAACTGACCGGCCTTGGACGGGATCTCCCTGACGAACCCGCGTTCCTCAAGGGGCTGGCTCCCGGCAGGTCGCGACATCTTCCCCTCCCGGATGCTCCACTACGAGCAGAGGAGCCTCCGCGTCCCCCTGGACGGGAGGCTCCTGCCGCACCAGCCATTCTAGTATCCGCCCCGCCAAATTGCAACCGCGGTGCTCCGGCCACGTTCCCGCCGGGCCGACTCTCCGAGGCGGCACGGGGCGAGGGCTCACGCGAACGCCCCGCGCGCTTGCGCCCCGGGCAGCGCTACACGCTCTAGCGCTGGGCCGTGGCCGCGATCGGCTTCTCGATCGGCACGCCGACCAGGCTGCCCCACTCGGTCCAGGACCCGTCGTAGTTCCGGACCGCGGGGTAGCCGAGCAGGTACTTGAGCGCGAACCACGCGATCGAGGAGCGCTCGCCGATCCGGCAGTACGCGACGACCTCCTTCTCCGGGGTCACGCCCTTGCTCTCGTAGAGCTTCCTCAGCTCCTCCGGGGTCTTGAACGTCCCGTCCTCGCGGACGTTCTGCCCCCACGGGATGTTCTGGGCTCCGGGGATGTGCCCGCCCCGCTGGGAGCCCTCCTGCGGCAGGTTGGGCGGGGCCAGGAGCTCGCCACGGTACTCCTCGGGAGACCGGACGTCGACGAGAGCCAGGTCGGGTTTACCCAGGCGCCCGAGGATCTGGTCGCGAAAGGCCCGGATGCTCGGGTCCGGACCCTTCGCCCGGAACGTCTGCCGGGGGTACGAGGGCCGCTCGGTGGAAAGCGGCCGGCCCTCCGCAACCCACTTCGCCCGCCCGCCGTTCAGGATCTTCACCCGCTCCACCCCGTACAGCTTGAACAGCCAGAACGCGTAGGTGGCGAACCAGTTGTTCTTGTCGCCGTACAGGATGATCGTCGTGTCGTTCCCGATCCCGTGGTCCCCGCAGAGCTGCTCGAGCTGCTCCTGGGTGATCCAGTCCCGGCGGACAGGGTCCTGGAGCTGCGTCTTCCAGTCGAACTGCACAGCTCCGGGAATATGCCCTTGACCATAGAGGGTCAGATCTTCGGAGACCTCCACGATGCGAAGCGCGCGGTCACCGAGGTGTTCGCTGAGCCACTGCGTGTCGACAAGCACCTCCGGGTGGGCGTAGGTCTCTGGCATGCGTCTCCCTCCTCCTGCGACATTGCGATGGCCTGCCGGCGCAACAGAGCAGACATGCCGTGCCCGGTGCGGTACGGGGTATATCCCCCGCTCTCTGCTAGGATCTGGCTGCGCCTCGCGGAAGGCGGAAGCCAGGCGACGCGGTGACCTTCGACAACAAGGAGTGGTGCGGCGAAGGGGGATCTCCCCTGGCGAAGGCTAGCCTGGCCTCCGCGCAGGACAGATACACTGGCGGGGGACGTAGGGCGTTCGAACGTGCTTCATCGGTTCCCAGTATCGCACACGCGCCCCGGTGGCTGTCAAGACCGTGGCGCGACGAGCCCCTTGAGCAGGCGGGGCTCCCGCCGACCCGGGCGGCGAGCCCCGCCGTGATCCGTACGTCCGCGGCGCCGTTGCGACGAGGCGCGCGCCGCCTATTCGCCTCCCACCGCAGGCGCCGCCACCATCTGCCCCGTGGATTCCAGCGTGCGCCGCGCGAGCGGCTTGAGCCAGAACAGCGCGAGCAGGGCTGCGAGCGCGCTCGCCCCGGCCATCGTCCACAGCACCGGACCCCAGTTGCCGGAGGACTGCTTGGCCGCGGCGGCGACGGGGCCGGCGAAGATCGACGCCACGCCCTTCGACGTGTACAGGATGCCGTAGTTGGTCGTCGCGTAGGCCCGCCCGTAGAGGTCGCCGACTGTGGCAGGGAACAGCGAGAAGATCTCGCCCCACGAGAAGAACGCGAGCCCGGACAGCACGACGAACGCGACCGGGTGAGCGATCGTGTGGATCCAGACGACGATGGTCAGGCACTGGATCCCGAACGCGATGAACATCGTGTTCTCACGGCCGATGTGGTCGGAGACCCAACCCCAGAAGGGCCGTGTCAGGCCGTTGAGCACGCGGTCGAGCTGGATCGCCAGCACGATCGCCGTCAGGCCGAACGCCACGATCGTCTTGTCGACGTGGTAGAACCTTGCGATGGGGCTGATCTGGGCGGTCACGACCAACCCGGTGAACCCCATCAGGGTCATGATGAAGTACAGTCCCCAGAAGGAGCCCTGCCGGACCACCTCGTGGGGACGCAGATCGCGCGACGACTGGCGCACGCGGGTCCTGGCGGCGGCCTCCTGCGGCGTCCACCCCGGCGGCAACCACGCCTTTGGCGGCCGCACGATGAAGGAGCCGAGGATGATCACGATGATCCCCTGGATGAACCCCCAGACGACGAACGTATGCGCCCACCCGGACGTCTTGATCATCGCGGCGATCGGCGCCACGGTCAGGGCGGTCCCGATGCCGTACCCGCCGGCCACCGCGCCCGCGACGAGCCCGCGGTGATCCGGAAACCACTTGAGCGCGTGGCCGATGCAGGCGCCGTACACCGCGCCGGCGCCGACGCCGCCGAGCGCGTACCAGAACACCAGTTGCCCGACCGAATGAGACAGGCCCGCCCCGATCCAGCCCAGCCCGACGAGCACGCCGCCGGCCATGATCACCACCCGTGGGCCGAGCGTGTCGACGAGCCAGCCCTCGAACGGCACGAGCCAGGTCTCGGTGAGCACGAACGCCGCGAACGCCACCTGCACCGCGGCGAGCGTGGCGTGCAGACCACGGGTGAGCGGACCCGTGAACAGCGTCCACGCGTACTGGAGATTGGCGATGGCCATCATCGTCACGAAGGCCGCGGCAAACTGCCACCATCGATTCACGACCCGGGGCTGCGCTGTTACCGCCGTACTCATTGGGCGATCTCCCCCTTCTCCCTGCTACACTCCACGGCGTGCTGACCCCACCGGACTCTTCCGCCCCGCCGGCCGGAGCCGGACGGCGCTCCGGATCGTCGCCGGCGGGACGTTCCGCCGGTGACTCATGCCTGGTTTGTCGCTCCCTGCCTCCGCGGCCCTACTTGGCCGCGCCCACCGGCGCGTACACCCCGACCACGTTGGCGTCGCCCTCGTAGGCGTACACGCGGTGGGTCTTCGGGTCGACGTCACCGGTATGGGTATTGCCAGATCCGGTATTGACGTACGCGACCCGCTTCATCTCGTCCGCAGAGTAGACCTCGAACCCCTTGGCCGACCCCTCGAACGTGTAGACCAGACGCAGCCCGGGATCGAACGCTACCTCGTCGATGCCGCTACGCGCCGGGACCGTCGCCACCGTGGCGAGCGTCGACGCGTCCAGGACGAGCACCTCCTTGGCGGTCGTGCCGACCCAGAGGTGATTGGTCTTCGGATCGTAGATCATGCCCTTGGTCCCGCCGGTCTTCGCCAGCTTCACGTGGGTGTCCACCGCCCGGCCGACCTTGTTCGTCTCCAGGTTGACCTCTTCGACCAGCGCGTCGTCGGGCATGTAGAGGATGCCCTTCGAGGTCACGAGCACCCCGACGTCGGGGCCCGCCTTGGGGTTGGCCGGCTGCAGTGCGATCGTCCGGAGCAGTTTCGGCGTCGCGCCCGCGGAGTACACCTCGATCCAGTTCTTGTCGTCACTCGCCACGAGCACCGTCCCGTGGGTGCTGTCAAACCAGACGCCGTCCGGGCTCGTGCCCTTGGTCTTGACGCGGCTGGCGATCTTCCAGTCCTTCTTGGAGATCGTGACGAGTTCGTTGGTGTCGCCGGCCGCAGCGTAGACGTACTCGCTGTCGTAGGCGATGCCGTTGGGGCCCTTGATCGGATCGACGTCGGTCACGACCTTGTTGGTCGCGGCGCCGATGACCGCCACGCCCGATCCATGCAGGGCGACGTACACGCTGTTGGTGCCGGGATCGTAGGTGACCCAGTCGCCGTGGCCGCCCTTCCCGGGCAACGAAATTTTCGTGACCATGCGGTACCCTATCGATCCCGCGGACACCGGCAGGGTGACCACGAGCGCGCCGAGCACGCAGACGAGCACGAGCATCGCATGCCTGGCTTTCACGCCACATTCACCCCCCTGACATCGATGCCTCCCGCGACGCCTCGGCGGCGTCGCCTCTCGTCCTGTGGCTGCCGGGGCGGGACGAGGCGGGGCATCGGTAGCCTGGTGGCACGGGTCACCCGGCGCTCTCACCTCCCTTCACGACACCGACGCACGTCGCACACCATCACCGTGTCTGCACCACGCCCGCACCGCCGGCCCGGAGCGGAGTCCGTTGCTGGCCGCCCGTCGCCGGCGCGGGCGATGGCGACTGCGCCATCTGCGCCGATCGTTCGACCGTCCGCCCGACCAGCGGCTCGAGCCATACGAGCGCCAACACGGCGTCCACCGCCGCGCAGGTGACCATGGCCCACAGCACCGGCCCACAGTTCCCCGAAGCGTGCTTGGCCGCCGCGGCGATCGGGCCGGCGAAGATCGAGGCGAGGCCCTTCGCCGTGTACCGATGCCGTAGTTGGTGGTGGCGTAGGCCTTGCCGAACAGGTCGCCGACCGTGGCCGGGAACAACGAGAAGATCTCGCCCCCCGAGAAGAATGCGAGCCCGGACAGCACGATGAACAGCACCGGGTAATGGATCAGCCCGATCCAGAGGGCGATCGCGATCGCCTGGATGGCGAACGCCGCAAACATCGTGTTCTCGCGGCCGATATGGTCGGAGACCCAGCCCCAGAAGGGGCGCGTGAGGCCGTTGAGCACGCGATCGAGCTGAAGCGCCATGACCAGCGCGGTGAGGCCGAAGGCGACCTTGACCTGGTCGACGTGGTAGAAGGAGGCGATCGGCTTGAGTTGCGCGGTCACGATAAGGCCTGTGAACGCCATCAGGGCCATCATGAAGTCCAGGGCCCAGAACGAGCCGTGCCGGACCATCTGCGCGGGCGTCATGTCCACGACGGACTGGCGGACCCGCTGGCTGATGGCTGTGGCCCGCTCTTTCCGGTTCCGATCCAGGAGAGGCCGATCAGGATCCCCGAGAGCATGACGATGACGTTCGGACCGAACAGGTCCGCGAGCGCCCCCTCGAACGGTACCAGCCAGGTCTCGCTCAGCACGAACGCCGCGAAGGCGACCTGGACCGCCGCCAGGGAGGCGTGCATGCTGTGCTCGAGAGGCGTCGTGAATGGCGTCGACGCGTACTGGAGGTTTGCCATCGCCGCCATCGCGATGATGGAGGCGACAAACTGCCACCACCGGTTCACGACCGGCGCGTCGGCGGCGGCAGCCGAATCGATGACGCGTGCCATGGTGCCTCCCTTCCCTCGAGATTGTCTTCGCACACCGTCAGGGGCGCGCACGGTCGGCCGTCGCGCGGGGACGCGCGGCACCCCATCCTGCCACCACGCAGCGCTCATCGTCCGCCTCGCATCACCTCCCGCAGCCTGCAAAATGCGCAGGACTCCCCCCGCTGCCAGATCCGCTCTGACACCAGGCAAGAGCCCTGCCTCACCGCACCATCACCTCGCGCACCAGGATCGCGAAGCTAGGCAGCGTATGCGATTGTCCGGACGGCCCCGCGCCGCCCCGGCGCGCCCGTGCTACGCCGGAGGCGTGTCGTTCAGGACCTCGGCCGCGAACGGCAGAACGCCCGGGATGAGCCACTGGGTCCACATGTCGTCGATCTTCGCCTGGAAGTAATCGATGTCGTCCTCGGTAAAGTGCGCGAACCGTCCCTGCTTGAGCAGGTAGTCCCGCACCGGCAGCCGCTTCTGGCGGCCCTCCGCAATCGCCTTCGACTTCCCGTACAGCCGCAGCGTGTGGTCCTCGACTTCGAACAGCGGCCAGATCCCGGTGAGCACCGCCAGCTCCCCGAGCTCGTGCGAGAGCATCGGGTCGTAGTCCCAGCCCTTCGGGCAGGGATCGAACGAATGGATGAACGTGGGGCCGCCGATCGTGAGGGCCCTGCGGACGCGATTCATGAAGTCCACCGCGTAGCTGGCACACACCGTGGCCACGTACCGGCACTCCGGGTGTCCGGCCGCCAGCATCGCCGCGGTGTTCTTCTTCCAGCGCGTGTGGAAGATGCGCTTGGCCGGGCCGGTCGGGCTGAAGGTCGTCACCGCGCCATACGGTGTCGAGCCCGTCGCCTGGATATCGGTGTTGGCGGCGGACTCGTTGTCGTACAGCAGGATCAGGTGGTTGTAGTCGACGTGCTGGAGCGCCGCGGAGATCGCCGACAGGCCCATGTCCGCGCCGCCGATGTCCCCGCAGAACGAGATCACGTTGATCGGCTCCTTCTTGATCTTGCCCTTCCGCATCAGGGCCCGGTACCCGGCGGCCGTGCCGACCGCGGCCGAGCCCGAGGAGCCGAGCTGGGTGTGCATCCACGGCACGACCCAGGGGGTGCTGTAGTAGGTCGTATTCGCCACGTACATGCAGCCTGTGCTCCCGAGCACGACGGTCCGGGGTCCGGCGGCTTTGATCATCAGTTTCATGACGAGGGCGGACTCGCATCCCTGACACGTCCGGTGGCCGGACGTAAAGTACTCCTCGAGGGGCGCCTTCTTGACGCCCTTGATCGGCTCGAGGACCGGCAGCGGCATGGTGGCGAGCTCAGGGCTGTCCATCTGCGTCTCCTCCTTCTATGAATCGAGGCCCGAGGGCCCGGGCGCCCATCGGGTCGATACAGGTCGCTTCACTTCCGAAGCCGTTTGGCCTCGTCGCGATACCCGGCCCGGGCCCCATCGACCGGAGCACGATGCCACCCGCACCTAGGCCCGCACGCCGATCCAGAGGGTGTCCCTGGGCGACGCCCCCGTCTCGGCCGCCTTGCGGGTGTGCTCGAACATCTCCCGGACGTTGGGGATCGTGACCTCGCGGCCGCCCAGTCCGGTGATGAAGCTCACGACCGGAGGCTGCTTCGGCTGGCCGTACAACGTCGCGCGGATCTCGTTGGCCAGCACGCCGCTGTTGTAGGGCGAGCCCATCGAGAAGTCCCGGTCCACCACCCCGACCGCCTGGAAGCGGCTCAGGAGCCCGCCGAGCCGCTCGTAGTCGAACGGTCGGAACCAGCGGACCCGCACGAACCCGACCCTCTGCCCCTCCGCCCGGAGCTTCCGGATGACCACCTTCACCGGCATCGAGAGGGTCCCCATCCCGACGAGCACGATCTCGGCGTCGTCCGTGTAGTACTCCTCGAAGAACGGGTTTCCGTAGTCCCGGTTGAAGATCCGGCGGAAGTCGCGGTACGCCTCCTCGAGGACCCCGCGTGCGTTCCGCATCGCCTGGTCGGTCTGCCGGCGGATCTCCATCAGCCAGTCCTCGTTGACCTGCGGGGCGATCGTGATCGGGTTGTCGGGGTGGAACCGGAGGTCGCCGCGGTCGTACCGGGGGAGGAACTCATCCACCCACGCCCGGGGCGGGATCTTGACGAGCGCCTGCGAGTGGGTCAGGAACGCGCCGTCGGTGCTGATCGCGCACGGGAGGAACACCCGGCGGTCCTCCGCTACCCGGTAGGCGATCAGGGTCACGTCGAGCGCCTCCTGCGCCGTGTCCACCCAGACGTGCATCCACCCGAGGTCCCGGGCCGCGAGCGCGTCGTTGTGCTCGGTGCCGAACGCGCCGGGGTCGTCCAGCGCGCGGTTCCCGACCATCGCCAGGAGCGGCAGGCGGAGGGCCGGGGTGACCGCGATCGCCTCGAACGCGTAGCACCAGCCGACACCGCTGCTGCCGCAGAGGGCCCGCGCCCCGACCGCGCTGGCGTGCTTGGCGATCTCGAACTGGCTGTGCTCGCTCTCCGCGACGATGTACTCGGCGTCCTGCTCGCCGTTCGCGATCTGCTTCGCCACGTACTGCATCATCGTATCGTACGGGCGGATCGGGTAGGCGGTGATCACGTCCACGTCGGCAAGCCTGCTGGCGACGGCCACGGCCTCGCTCCCGCTGATCAGCGCCTCCTGCTCGGCAGCCGCGACCGTGACGGCCGTTGCGGTCTCCGCGTCCACTACTCCCCACCCCCCTGTCCGCCGCCGGAGGCGGCGCCCATGCTGGCCACCTGCTCCTCGTACTGGCCCTTGTACCGGAAGCCGTGGGATCGCTCCGGGCGGCAGCCGATCTTCTCTGCGACCCACTGCCTGTAGGCGTCCTTGTTGGTCTTCCACATCTCCCACTGGCTCTTGTTGTCGGTGAAGGCGCTCTCGTTGACCATCGTGATGCACCCGTCCACCGGGCAGACCGCCTCGCACACGCCGCAGCCGCAGCACGCCTCGGCGTTCAGGTCGTATGTCTGGTCCGGCATCACGTCGAAGCAGGAATCGGGGCACTGCAGCCAGCACAGCGTGCACTTGATGCACTTGTCGAAGTCGATCACCGGCCGCATCGTCCGGGTCGTGTACTTCTTGAAGTACGGGTTCCGCTGAGGCCGGTAGCCGCCGACCTGGCCACCGAACTGGATCGGCTCGCCCAGCTTCATCCCTTCGATCGTCACGCCCTCACGCATCCTGGTCCAGCCGGGCAGGTCGAACTTGTACGGCACCTCGGGGTTGCCCTCACCGGGCCCCACGGTCCGGGTCGTCGTCTGCTCGTAGGACCGGCGCGCGGAGGTAACCTTCAGGTCGCTCTTCCACTCGTCCTTGATCGCCGCGAGCATCGCGTCGAGACTGACGAGGTCCGGGCAGACCTTCGGCAGCGCGCCGAGGATGCGGACGTCGGTGTGGTCGTCCTTGTAGACCCACAGGCCCGAGAAACTCGGGATCCCGGGGATCACCGCCAACCGGTACGGGTGCGCCTTCGTGTGGCAGAACTTCACGATCTCCCCGGCGGGGAGGGTGCTCGTGACGACGAGGGTGCCCCCCTCGCGGATCTTCTCGTTGATCGGCTGCAGCCCGTACCACGCCCAGGACTCCACGCCCTTGCAGAGGGTGTCGTCCACCGCGATCGTGATGTCCGTCTCGGCCGGCTCGTACTGCGCCATGCTGAGCTGCAGCGTCTCTTCGTCCGGCGCCACGATCGCAAAGTTCTTGGCGGGGATGCCGTTGCGTTCCGGGGAATCGCCGTAGCGGCCGAACGCGATCCCGATCTTGCCCTCCTTGCGGGCCGCGAGGACGATGCCGCGACAGATGTTCTTGGCCAGCGTCTTCTGGAAGATTCCCCGGTAGACCACTTCTACCGAGATCGTACGTGCCATCGAGCACCTCCCTCTAAAGGCCCGGGCCCCCAGCGGCCGCGGCACCATGCCTCGCTTCCCCTGCCGCTTGCCCACGCGCGGTCCCCGGGGGCCAATGGCCCGGGCCCCCAGCGGCCGCGGCACCGTCCTTCACGTCCCTTGCCGTTTCCCCACGTCGCGCTTCCCGGGGTCCAAAGGCCCGGGCCCCCAGCGGAGCGATACAGCTCACGTCAGCTCCAAGGCCGTATGGCCTCGTCATGGACCCGCGGGAACAGGCTCATCTCGATCTCCTCGATGTGGGCCCGCATCGCCTCGGCGGCGCCATCCGCGTCCCGCCGCCGGATCGCATCCAGGATGCGGCGATGGCCCGCGAGCGACTTCTCCGACCGTCCCGGCCCCTGCAGCGAGCGCACGCGGCTTTCCCGGAGCAGGTCCATGATGACGTCGACCGTCCGCAGGACCACCCGGTTCTTGGCCGCCGCGGCGATGCGATAGTGGAACGCGTTGTCCTCCTCGATCGCGATCTCCCCGTTCGCAACGCGGCGGGCCTGGCGCTCGAGGATCTCCTGCATCGCCCGCACGTCCTCGCCGGTCGCGCGGAGCGCGGCGGCGCGGGCGAGCGGGGGCTCCAGCATCTTCCGCATGTCGAACAGATCGGCTGTGAGGTCTTTGGTGGCGGACAGGGCATCCGCCAGCGGGGTGACGATCGCGTCGATCGGAATCTGGCGTACGACGGTACCCTCGCCGTGACGAGGCTCCACGAGGCCCTGCGTCTCGAGAACGCGAATCGCGTCGCGGACCGATGTGCGGCTCACGCCGAAGACCTCGGCGAGCTCACGCTCGGGGGGCAGCTTGTCGCCGGGCTTGAGCCGCCCGTCCGCGATCAGCCGCTGGATCTGCGCGGCGACCTCGGCGTAGACTTTGGTCTTGCGCACCGGTTCGAGGCCCGCGTTGATCGACCACGTGAGGTCAGGCGTGATACCCGCTCCCCCTCTTCCCCGGCGCCTGCCGTCCGCGGGCGGCGCTCGTGGCGCGCCGCACCACCAGGCGCCAACAGAGGTACAGTGGCCCAGTGGTCCGACCACTTGAGCCCATTATCCGGCACTGCCGCCGCGATGTCAATAGAAACCGGTAATCAAGTCGGGGCTGGCTCGGTAGGTGCCGATGCCCAACGCGAAGCCCCTAGGGGCTGGCAGCTCCCCGGCTCAGCAGCCGCAGGCCGGCGCCGCGGTGAGCCCGCGCGCGGACCGCGGTGTATCATGGACGCGTATGGTGCTTCCCTCCGCGACACGGAAGCGCCCGCCGCTCGGGCGAGGCGAGGAGGTGTCGCTCACGATCGACCGGCTCGCGTACGGCGGGCGGGGAGTCGGCCGGCACGAGGGGTTCGTCGTGTTCGTCCCCGACACGGCGCCAGGCGACCGCGTGCGCGCCCGACTCTGGCGCGTCAAGCCCGGTTACGGCGAGGCGCGGCTTCTCCAGGTGGAGAGCCGCTCGCCCCTGCGGACCACGCCGGCCTGTCCCCACTTCGGTCCATGTGGAGGGTGCCTCTGGCAGCACGTCGCGTACGGGGCCCAGGCCGCCGCCAAGGAGCAGATCGTGCGCGAGAGCCTCGCCCACCTCGCGGGCCTGCGGGAGGTCGAGGTCCGGCCGATCCTCGTGGTGGCGTCCCCGTGGTACTACCGCAACAAGATGGAGTTCACGTTCCACCCGGAGGGCGGGCTCGGGCTGCACGAGCGGGGGGCGTGGGATCGGATCATCACCGTGCAATCCTGCTACCTCCAGTCGCCCGCGAGCAACCTGATCCTGAGCCTCGCGCGACAGTGGGCCCTCGCCTCCGGCCTGTCACGGTACGATCCACGCACCCACACGGGCCTGCTCCGCCAACTGATCGTCCGCGAGGGGAACGCCACGGGAGAGATCATGGTCGTAGTGGTGACGACGGCGCCCGAGGTGCCAGGCCTGCGTGAGCTGGCCGCGCGCCTCCTCGCCGCTGTGCCCCGCATCACCGGCGTCCTCCACGGCATCAACCCCGGCCTCTCCGACGGCCTGCCGCTGGTGGGCCTCGCTGTGCTGGCCGGGCGCCCGTACATCGTGGAGGAATTGGCCGGCCTCAGGTTTCGGATCGGCGCCGAAACGTTCTTCCAAACGAACACCGCACAGGCGGAACGGCTCGTCGAGGTCGTCGGCGCGCTCGCAGACCTGCGGGGCGGCGAGCTGGTCTACGACCTCTACTGCGGGGTCGGCACCTTCTCCCTCGCGCTCGCCCGCCGCGCCGGGCGCGTGTGCGGCATCGAGATCTCCGCGCAGGCGATCGAGGCGGCGCGGCAGAACGCCGCGCTCAACGGGATCGCGAACGCAGAGTTTACGAGCGGCGACGTGCGCCGGCTGCTGCCGGAGGTGCGGAGCCGGACGGGCCGGCCAGATCTCGTGCTGCTGGACCCGCCCCGCGGCGGCGCGGGGCGGCGCGTGATGCGGCGGATCGCGCAGGCCCGGCCGCCGCGGATCATCTACGTGTCCTGCAACCCGACCACGCTCGCCCCGGACCTGAGGGACCTGGTCCTCGCCGGGTACGCGGTGCAAGCCGTGCAGCCGCTCGACCTGTTCCCCCACACCTACCACGTGGAGTGCGTGGTGCTCCTGGAAGCGCCGACGTAGTTGCCTCGTCAGCGCAGCGTCATGTTGCGCGACACCCGCGTGCGCCGGTCGCGACCGGGGACCGCACCGCGATCGCGTTCGTGGACAAGTGAGTCCACCACCATCGCAAGACCGGCCGGTGGACCGGGTGGGTCAGCCAGATCACGGTGCTGGCGGGCAACCCAGGCAGCGAAGTTCATCCAACGCCAGACGCAGTCGATCTGAGCGAACCCAGCCCGTGCCAACAATTCCTCGTTCCACCGCGTCGTCATCGCTACCGCTGCCACAGGGAACCGCCGACTACCGGGGTGTAGAGGCAGGTCGGAACCACGGCGCTCGAAGAGCGCTCGGCCGGTGCGCCTCCGGGCGAACGCGGTGGCGTGCTGGTGCAGCCTCGCGCAACTTCGGCGGAGGGCCGCGGCGGGCGCTCCCTGCGCGCCCTCCCGGGGCTCCCGACGAATCGCCGTTCTCCCGCGATTCGTTGGGGTGGGGAGCCGTTCCTCGGCTGGAAGCGCGGGGCACCCCGCGGCCGATTCGTCTCGCGGCACCCCCCTCAGACTCCGGAGACCACGCACTAACCGCCTCCCGCCAGCTTCACGAGCAGGGGCATCACGTCGGTGCCCCGCAGCGTGCCGAGGCTCCCGTGCGCGCACGCGGCCTCGTTGAACACGCGTGTGCCGTCGGCCCGGATTCCCGGCCCGGCAACGAGGAGCGGGACAGGGTCGTCCGAGTGCCGGCCGAGCGTCACCGGGGTGGCGTGGTCCGCCGTCACGGCGATCAGGACCTCATCGACCGGCACGTCTCCCAGGAGCGTCCCGAAGAACGCGCGGTCGATCACCTCGATCACCGAGCGCTTCGCTTCGGCGTCGCGGTCGTGTCCCGGCTCGTCGGGGCCTTTGATGTGGATGTACAGGCCGCCGTAGTGGCGATACTCTCGCGCCGCTGTGCGCGCCCACGCCGTGTACACCCTCTCGTGGTCCCCCCCGCTTGGCGGCACCGGGATGACGGTCATCCCGGTCAACTCCGCGATGCCCCGCTCCACCGGCATTTCCACGAAGCAGCCGAAGCGCACGCCGAACCGCTCCGCGATCGGCGGCATCTGGGGAAGATGATCGCCGGCGTCCCGCACCAGGATCAGGTTGGCGGGGAGCTGGCCCTCGCGGCGGCGACGTTCGTTCACGGGATGGCGGTCGAGCACGGCCCGTGCCTTGTCCATGAACTCGTTGACGAGCGCGGCGGCGGTGCGCGCTTCCTCGCTCCCGTCGAGCGGCTCGCAGCGCTCCACGCGGTCGGCGGCCACCTCGCGGGCAACCCCGAGGCCCTCGACGCGTGCGTACGCGGGGTCGGTGTTGGAGATCTTCGCCGAGAGAAGACCGTCCCTTCGCCGGATCACGACGCCGGCCCGGTGGCCGATGCTGGCCCGGACGTCGAGCTCCGCCGGGACGGTCTCAAGCCGCACCTCGCGGGTCACGGCCGCCGCGAGCGCGCGGGCGTCCTCCGACGCGAGGGTGCGGCCGGCCCGGCGGTCCAGGATCGCCTGTCCCTCCCCGGCGGTCGCGAAGTTGCCGCGCAGCGCGAGGTCCCCGTCGCGGAAGGGGATACCGGCTCCCACCGCCTCGAAGACGCCCCGGCCGGTGTGATACGTGAACGGATCGTACCCGAGCATCGCGGTGACCGCGACGTCGGACTCCGGCGCGATTCCCGCGCCCACGGTCTGCACGAGCCCGGTGCGGCCCTGGAGCACCATCGCCCCGAGGAACGGGACGGCCGCCGCCTCGAGCGGCGTCCGGTTGCCGAGCCCGGGCACGGGACGATCGCCCAGGCCGTCCAGGATCACGTAGAGAATCGGCGTCATCGGATGCTCCTCGATTCAATGACCCGGGCCCCCAGCGGCCGCGGCACCATACCTCGCTTCCCCTGCCGCTTGCCCACGTGCGGTCCCCGCGCGCCAATGGCCCGGGCCCCCAGCGGCCGCGGCACCATACCTCGCTTCCCCTGCCACTTGCCCACGTGCGGTCCCCGCGCGCCAATGGCCCGGGCCCCCAGCGGCCGCGGCACCATGCCTCGCTTCCCCTGCCACTTGCCCACGCGCGGTCCCCGCGCGCCAATGGCCCGGGCCCCAGCGGCCCGATCCCGGTCACGTTCAGCTCCGAGACCGTTTGTCCTCGTCGCGAGACCCGGCTTGCAGGCCCGGACCCCGGCGGGTCGAGGCGACGCCCCTGGGTCCCACACCCGTTTCACGCCGCGCGATACCCGATGCTACCGGACGGCGCGCAGACGGGCCAGGAGGTCCCGGCTCAGCATCCCGCGGCAGACCTCTTCCACGGGGCCGGTGAGGCGAAGGAAGTAGTCGGACGCGACCTCGACACGCAGGACCCCGCCGGGGCTGTGGACGGCGATGCGCCGGCCGGTCATGCCCCGACGCACGCAGGCCGCCGCCACCGCGCTGCTGCTGCTGCCGGACGCCATCGTCTCGCCCGCGCCGCGCTCCCAGATCCTGATCGTGACGCGGCGCGGCGAGTCGACGCGGACGAACTGAACGTTCGTGCGGCGGGGGAAGAGCGGGTGCGTCTCCAGCGCCCGTCCCAGCCGCGGCAGGTCCACCGCAGCCGGATCGTCCACGAAGACGACGCAGTGAGGATTCCCCACCGACACGGCGGTGATCTCCAGCGAGGTACCGTCGACGTCGATCCGCTCGCCGACGACCTCCCGGTCGGCTCCGGCCACGGGGATCTCCGTGCTCCGGAACGTGGCCCGCCCCATCTCCACCGTGATCGAGCGCACCTGCCCGTCCGCGACCGCGAGCGCCGCCGAGACGATCCCGCCCTTGGTCTCGATCGTGAACGTCCGGCGCCGCGTGTAGCCGTGGTCCCACAGGAACTTCGCAAAGATGCGGATCCCGTTGCCGCTCTTTTCCGCCTCGCTGCCGTCGGGGTTGAAGATCCGCAGGCCGAAGTCGGCGCGGCGGCCGGGCTCGAGGGTGAGGATCCCGTCCGATCCGACGCCGAGGTTCCGGTGACAGATCAGCCGGATCGCCGCCGGCACGAGGCGCGCTGCGAGCCGGCGCGGGTCCACGACCACGTAGTCGTTGCCGAGCGCGTGCGACTTGATGTACTCGTTCCGGCGCAGGCGGGCCATTCGCCTACCTCTCCCCGGTCCGGCGCCGCCGGAGTCGGTCGCGGCGCAGGGCGCTCGCGATCACCCGGTTGCACAGCTCAGGGAACTCGATGCCGGCGGTGCGGGCGGCCAGCGGGATGAGGCTCCCCGCGGTCATGCCCGGGATGGTGTTCGCCTCCAGCACGACGATGTTGTGCCCGGCGAGGAACATGTCGACCCGGGAGAACCCTTCGCACCCCAGCACCCGGTGGACGCGCAGCGCGACCTGCTGCGCCCGGCGGGCGATGGCGGCGGGCACGCGGGCGGGGCAGATCTCCTTGGAGTTGCCGGGCTCGTACTTCGCCGCGTAGTCAAAGAACTCGCGCTTCGGCACGATCTCAACGAGCGGCAGCGCGCGGGGCAGCCCCGTGTCGGGCTCCTCGAGCACCGCACACGTCAGCTCGGTACCGCGCAGGTACTCCTCGACGAGCACGACGTCCCCGTACGCCAGAGCCGCCTCGATCGCCTCCTGCAGGCCCGCCGCGTCCCGCACGATGCCGACCCCGATGCTGGAGCCCACCGCGTTGGGCTTCGCGACGCACGGGTAACCGAGGTCCCGGGCCACGCGCGCCGCGATCTCGTCGCGGTTGCCGGGCCAGCGGCCGCCGTCGACGACCACGTAGGCGGGCACCGGCACCCCGTTGGCCTGGAGCACCTGGCGGCTGCGCAGCTTGTCCATGGCGAGCGCGCTCGCGAGCACGCCCGATCCGGTGTACGGAAGGCCGAGTAGCTCGAGGAGCCCCTGCACGGTACCGTCCTCCCCGTACGGCCCGTGGAGGGCGATGAACGCAACGTCCACCGCGCCTCCCCCGACGACCTCGTCGATCCGCCGGTGGGCCGCCACGAGCGCCGTGCCGGCCGGCTGCGCGCCCGCCGCTCCCCGCGCCGGCGGAGGATCGCCGGCCGGCGCCGGCGAGGCGAGGCGGAGCAGATCTGGCCGCGGCAGCCACTGCCCGTCGCGCGTGATCTCCACGGGGAGGACGTCGTACCGGGCCGGGTCGAGCGCCCGCACGACCTGCCGCCCGCTCTGGAGCGAGATGTCTCGCTCGGGCGAGGGGCCGCCCATGAGCACGGCGACGCGGATCTTTCGCGACAGGCCCGGGGCGCACGTCAGGGCGGACGGATCGCGCCGCTGAGAGGAGGACTCGCGCGTCATGGATTCCGAGCTAACTTCGAGACAGAGGAGCAATCCCCTCCGGCCCCGTACGAAGGATGCGATGGCGAGCGAGGCGGACGTGCGCGGGGTCATCTTCGACCTCGGCAGCACGCTCATCCACCGAACCGGCCTGGACCTGGAGCGGGCGAAGTGCGCGGCGCTCGGGGCGTTCGCGGCCGCGGAACTCGGGTGCGAGGATGCCGACGCCCTGGCCGCGCGGCTGCTGGAGATCCGGCTGGAGGCCTGGCGTCGCGCGGCCGCAGAGCAGGTGGAGTACCCCGCCGCGCGGTCGATCGCGCAGGCGTTTGAGGCCGCGGGCCTCCCTGTGGGAGACGGGATCCTCCGCCGCGCGGAGGCGGTATTCTTCGAGCCCGAGGTGCGCGCGAGCCGGCTCTATCCAGGGGCGCGCGAGGTGCTGGAGGCGCTCGCTCGCCTGGGCCTGCGTGTCGGGATGATCAGCAACGCAACGAGCCACGGGCTGATCCTCGACATCACCCACCGGCATGGCATCGCGGCGTTCCTGGACCCGATCGTGACGTCCGCGGGGTTCGGACGGACCAAGCCGCACCCGTCGATCTTCACGCACGTGCTGGAGACCTGGGGGATGCCGCCCGGCCACGCGGTGATGGTGGGCGACACGTTGGGCGCGGATATCCTGGGCGCGCATAGCGTGGGCATGCGCTCGATCCTCGTTGACATCGAGCCCAATCCGGACAACGCGCGGCTCGCCGCGAGCGTCCGGCCGTCGGCCCGGATCACGGACCTGCGGGAGATCCCCGACATCCTCCGGCGCTGGAACGGCGGCTAGACCTTCTCCAGCGCGTGGTCGAAGTCCGCGATCAGGTCCTCCAGGTCCTCGATGCCAACCGAGATCCGGATCAGCCCGTCGGAGATCCCGGCGGCGAGGCGCACCTCGCGCGGCATGTTGACGCTCGTCGTCGACGCGGGGTGGGCGACGAGCGTCGAGACGCCGCCCAGGCTCACCCCCAGCTTCCCCACCCGCAGCGCCTCGACGCAGCGGGCGCCCGCCGCCACGTCTCCGGCGACCTCGATGCTCACCATCCCGCCGAAGCCGCCAGGCATCTGCCGGGCCGCCACGTCGTGACGGGCGTGGCTGGGCAGGCCGGGGTGGTGCACCGTGGCGACCTTGGGGTGGGCGGCGAGGTGCCGCGCGAGCGCGAGCGCGTTGGCGTTGTGCCGCTCCATGCGCAGACCCAGGGTCATCAGCCCGCGAATCAACAGGTACGCGGCGAACGGGTCGAGCACGCCGCCGAGGACCCGTAGCGTCCGCGCGCACCGCCGGATCAGCTCCCGGGGTCCGACGATCACCCCCGCCGTCACGTCGTGGTGTCCTCCGATGTACTTCGTCGCGCTGTGGCAGACCAGATCCACGCCGAGGGCCAGCGGCGTCTGGTTGTAGGGCGTGGCGAAGGTGTTGTCCGCCACGGTCCGGGCGCCGTGCGCCCGTGCGAGCGCGACCACGCCGGCGATGTCCGTGATCCCGAGGAGCGGGTTGCTCGGGGTCTCGATGTACAGCAGGCGGGTCTGCGGGCGGATCGCACGCTCATAGGCGCCGACATCGGGATCGTCGAGGAACGTCACCTCCACGCCGTACCCCGGGAGCACGGTGTGGAACAGCTCGAACGTCGCCTGGTAGGTGGCCTTGGGCGCGACCACGTGGTCGCCGGCGCGCACGAGGCTCAGGACCGCGGTGGCGATCGCGGCCATCCCGGAGGAGGTCCCCAGCGCCGCCTCCCCGCCCTCGAGCAGCGCCATCTTCTGCTCGAACAGGTCGGTCGTCGGGTTGCCCCACCGCGTGTAGAAGTACCCGGGACCGGTCTCGGCCCCGAGCCGGGCCCCCTCCTCAACGGTATCGTACCGGAACGTCGCCGTCTGATAGATCGGCGTCGCGACCGCCTTGTTGGCGTCCGGGATGCTGCCACCGTGGATCGCCCGCGTGCTGAAGCCCAGCCGCCCCGTGCCGCTCACGCTGTTCCTCCCTCTCGATGCCCGTGGCGCGCGGCCGCCGGTCGTGCCGGCCGCCGCGCTTACGCCGCCCGCTGCCGGCCCAGCTCGCCCATCACGACGCCCGCCAGGATCGCCGCGGCCCCCACGCCTTGCCGCGGGGCCAACGCCTCCCCGAGCCAGACGACGCCGAACGCCACCGCCGCGACCGGCTCCAGGGCGAACAGGAGACCGGTCCGCGCCGGGGAGACGATCCGCTGGGCCCAGGACTGCGTCAAGTAGGCGGCCTGCGTAGCCCCGACGGCCATGAATGCCACCGCGCCCGCGACCGCGGGCGGGAGCGCGGCCGGGTGCGGCTCGGTCGCCAGCCCGACCGCCCCGGCGAGCGCAGCGACCGTCGCGATCTGGACGAACGCAAACCCCGCCGGTGGCAGCGCGGCGGCGAAGCGGCCGACGAGGATCAGGTGCAGCGCGATCGCGACCGCGCACCCCAGCACGAGGGTGTCTCCCGAACCGAAGCGCTCTCCCTGCCACGACAACAGCCACAGCCCGCACGCGGCGGCGACGATCCCGGATGCGGTCAGCGGGTCTGGCAACCGGCGCAGCCACGGCAGCAGCAGGAGCGGCACGATCACGACGTTCAGACCGGTAATCAGCCCCGCCTTGCTGGCCGAGGTCTGCGCGAGGCCCACCGTCTGGAGGGCGTACGCGCAGAACAGCACCGCGCCGGTGAGGAGCCCGCGTGCGACGCCGGCGCGGCGCAGGCGGGCGAGATCGCGACGGGCAAGCGGGAGCAGCAACAGCGCGGCGAGCGCGAATCGCAGGCCGAGGTACTGGAACGGCGGCAGGTGACGGAGGACGATCTTGCCGAGCGGAAACGTCGCGCCCCAGATCACCGCGACGCCCGCCAGCGAGGCATCGGCCGCCACGCGAAGAGCCTGCGCCGGCATGCTGCGCAGTTTCGCGGATGGCACCGGGCCCTCCTCCGCAGGGAACGGCCCCTCGCGGTCCGAACCACTCCGCGTGCCGATCGGCGCGCACGTCTCCGTCAAGGGGCGCCTGTACGAGGCGATCCCCCGCGCCCGCAGGATCGGGTGCGAGTGCCTGCAGATCTTCGTCGGCAGCCCGCGCCAGTGGCGGCGCGCCGACTATCCCCCGGAGGACCTCGCGGAGTTCCGCCGCCGGCGCGCGGCGGCCGGGCTCGACCCGCTCGTCGCGCACGCGCCGTACTTGATCAACCTCGCCTCCCCCGATCCCGCCCTCCGTCGAAAGTCGACCGAGGCGCTGGTCCACAGCTTGCGGGCGATGGACGCGCTTGCGGGGATGGCCGTCATCTCCCACATCGGGAGCCGGGACGCCCCGTGGCCCCGCGCCCGGGCGTGGATCGCACGGGCGCTGCGGACCGCGCTGGAGGAGAGTAGCCGCGCGATGATCCTCCTCGAGGGCAGCGCGGGCGGCGCGATCGGGGGCACCTTCGAGGAGCTCCGGGAGATCCTGGACGCCGCCGGCGGGGCGGCGCGGCTCGGCGTCTGCCTGGATACCGCCCACCTCTTCGCCGCCGGGTGGGACATCCGGACGCCGGCAGGGATCGCCGCGATGGCCGAGGCGTTCGACCGGACGATCGGGCTGCGGCATCTGCGGGCGCTCCACCTCAACGACTCACAGGGGCGCCTCGGATCCCACCTGGACCGCCATGCCAACATCGGCGCGGGCCTGATCGGCCGGGCGGGGTTTACGGCGGTGTTCGGCCACCCCGCGCTCGCGACCCTCCCCGCCTACATCGAGACGCCCGGGTTCGCGCGCACAGGCCCGGATCGCCGGAACATCACGATCCTGAAGCGCCTGCGCACGCTGAGCGCGCCCTCGTGCGTCTGAGTGCCGGGGGAGCGACCGGCACGGCCGGCGAGGCAGGATGATACCGATGACGACGGCAGTCAGGTGCGCCCACCACCCCGAGCGCGCGGCGCTGGGGTACTGCTCGGCGTGCGGGAAGGCCCTGTGCGCGGCGTGCCTCGTGCGGCTCTCGACGGGGAACTACTGCGAGACCTGCGCCAACCCGCCCGCGCGGCCGCGGCCGGCCCGCCGGTTCCCGTGGTGGGCGATCGTGCTGGCCGTGCTCGTGGTCCTCGTGCTGCTGCGCGCGATCCTGCGCTGAGCCGGGGACGACCTGCCGTCGTCGCGCTACCCGCGTTGCCGGCCCGGGCCCCCGTCGCACCGGGCGGGCCGATTCAACTTCAAGGCCGTCTGACGCCGTCGCGATCCGCGTGCCGCGCGATCCGGACGAACAGCGCCTCCAGCACGAGCCGGGGGTTGAGGTTGCGCCGCAGGTGCGACTTCGCTTCCTCGATCGCCGCGGCAGCGCGCCGCAGCCGGACGCCGGACGCACCGCCGGCCCACGCCGCGATCTCCTGAACGGCATCGAGGTTCACGAGCAGAGCCGGGTCCTGCGTCTCCTGCCAGACCGCGACGTCCCGGATCCACAGGAGGGCGATGTCGAGCCACCGCTCGATGTCCTCCTTCTGCCGCGCGACCGCCTCCGCGGCGGCGAGCGGGACGAGGACGTCTGCGCTGCGGAGGGCCGCGAGCGTGGCCACCACCTCCCGGCGGCGCTCGAACGGCTCCTCGCCGGAGCGCGCGTCGGCGAGTGCCGCGCCGACGCGGCCGCCGGCCAGCGCGGCCAGGTAGCGCGCGCGCTCCGGCGCGACCCCGCAGCGCGCGGTGAGCGCCTGCGCGATCTCGGGGGCAGGCACGAACGAGAACCGCACGGCCTGCGCGCGGGACGCGAGCGTGGGGAGCACCGCCTCCGCGGACTCCGTGATCAGGATGATCACGACGCCGGGCGGGGGCTCCTCGAGCACCTTGAGGAGGCTGTTGGCGGCCTCCGCCCGCATCGCCTCGGCGTGCTCGACGATGAACACCTTCCACCGCGCCTCGTACGGAGGATAGGCCGCCTCGCGCTTGAGCTCGCGGACCTGGTCGATCCCGACGGCGCGGCGGTCGGCTCCGGCCTCGCTACGCCCGGGAGTGAGGACCCGGAGATCCGGGTGCGCCCCGGCGCCGACTTTGCGGCAGGAGGTGCAGCGGTCGCAGGCGTCGTCCCCGCCCGCCGCGCAGAGGAGCGCTTGCGCGAACGCGCGCGCCGCGGTCATCCGGCCGACCCCGGACGGGCCCACGAACAGGTAGGCGTGCGCGACGCGGCCGCTGCGGAGAACGGCCTGGAGGAGCAGGCGGGCGCGGCGCTGGTCGATCAGCCCGCGGAACGTCACTAGATCTTGACCATGCGGTCGATGTTCAGGACGAACACGATGGCGCCGCCGACCTGCACCTTGACCGGATAGGAGATGTAGGAGTCGACCGGCTCCACGACAGGCGGCAGGGGGCTCACGAGCTGTTCACGGACATGGCACGTGCGCTGGATGACGTCGAGCACCGCGTCCACCTTGTCGTCATCGGTGCCGACCAGGATCGTGGAGTTGCCTTCGCGCAGAAACCCACCGGTGCTGGCGAGCATCGTGGCCTGAAACTCCGCCTTGATGAGGCCCTCCATCAAGCGTCTGGAGTCCTTCTCCTGGACGATCGCGAGGATCAGCTTCATGATGGCGCCTCCAGGTACCGCGTCGCCCCCCCCCGGGCACCGCGCCCGGATGGGCCGGATCCCTACCGGCCCCGGCTACCGGCAGCCTCTCCCCGATCGCACGCGGCGGCCGCCCCGCCTCTGTAGGAACGCCTCCACGACCTCCTGGATCTCTCGCTGCACGTCGGCGACCGCGCGGCGCGCATCGATCACCCGGATTCGCTCAGGCTCATTCCGGGCAAGAGACAAAAACCCTTCTCGCACGCGCTCGTGGAAAGCGAGCGCCTCTCGCTCCAGCCGGTCGCCCCCATCCCACCGGTCCGGAGGACCGCCGCCCGCGCCGGGCGGGGCCGGCGGACGGGGCCCCTGCCCGGCCGCCTCCCGGAGCCGCCCGAGCCCCACGGCCGGCTCCAGGTCGAGCAGCAGGGTAAGGTCCGGGACGAGGCCCCCGGTCGCGACCGCGTTGACGTCCCGCACGACCTCGATCCCGAGGCCGCGCCCCGCGCCCTGGTAGGCGAGGGAGGCATCCACGTAGCGGTCGCATACGACCAGCGTGCCGCGGGCGAGGGCGGGGGCGATCACCTCGGCGACGAGCTGCGCGCGGGCCGCGGCGAAGAGGAGCATCTCCGTCCGGGCCGCCATCGCCCGGTAGCGCGGATCGAGCAGGAGCGCGCGGATCCGCTCGCCGATCTCGGTCCCGCCCGGCTCGCGCAGGTGCAGCACCTCGCGCCCGGCGGCACGGAGGTGCGCCACGAGCAGGCGGGCCTGCGTGGTCTTCCCCGCGCCCTCGGGGCCTTCGAGGGTGAGGAAGACGCCCCCCGCGCCGCGGGAGGCGGGCACCGCGCGACTATTGGGGATAGATGACCACCCGGCGGAACGGGTCGGTTCCCTTGCTCTCTGAGCTGAGCCCGTACCGCTGGATCAACTGGTGCTGGAGGCGCCGGACGTACGAGTTCTGGGGAGACAGCTCGACCGGCTGGGCGGCCGACATCACCTCGGAGATCGCCTCCTCGACTTCGCGCAGGGCGATCTCCTCCGGGCTCAGCCGGTCCTCCACGCCGAAGATCTCCCGCAGCACCCCCTCGATCTGCGACAGCGTGTTGCTCTTGATCACGTGCGTCGGCAGGCCGCGCGTCCCGGCCTCCCGCAGCCGCTTCGGCTGGCGCTTCTCCTGCGACTTGAGCGTCAGCAGGACGTCCGCCTCGTAGAGGTTGTCGGCGATGCTGGCCGGCACCCGCAGCTCCCGGATCGCTCGCTCCAGGCGGTTCCGGCTCACCGCGTACGGGTAGACCCGCACGATCTTGTGCGGCGCCGAGGGCCCGGCCTCTCCGTCCGCGGCCGGCGCCGGCGCCGGCGGCTGCTGCGCGACCTCCTCCGCCGCGCCGCTCGTGATGCGCACCTCGCCCTCCGGGGTGCGCGTGCGGATCTCGGGGCGGGGCATCGTCCCGCGCAGGAAGCGATCCACGACCTGCGCGACGCTGTGGTGGACGGCCAGCCGATCCTTCTCCTGGATCTCGATGACGACGTCGAACGTCGGCGGCGCCTTGCGCTCCAGCACCGTCTTCTGCGTGCCGCGCCGGCGCGCTTCCTCGTCGCTGAGCGTCACCGCCTGGATCCCGCCGATCAGATCGCAGAGCGTCGGATTCTGCAGGAGGTTGTCGAGGGTGTTCCCGTGCGCCGTCGCGATGAGCTGCACGCCCCGCTCGGCGATCGTGCGGGCCGCGAGCGCCTCCGCCTCGGTGCCGATCTCATCGATGACGATCACCTCGGGCATGTGGTTCTCCACCGCCTCGATCATCACCGCGTGCTGCAGCTCCGGGTAGAGCACTTGCATGCGGCGGGCCCGGCCGATCCCGGGGTGCGGGATGTCGCCGTCGCCCGCGATCTCGTTGCTCGTATCCACGACCACCACGCGCTTCTGGACCTCGTCGCTCAGCACCCGGGCGGCCTCGCGCAAGAGCGTCGTCTTGCCCACGCCGGGCCGCCCGACGAGCAGGACGCTCTGGCCGGAGTCGATCACGTCGCGGACGATATCCACCGTGCCGAAGACGGCGCGCCCGACGCGCAGGGTCAGCCCGATGATCTCGCCCACCCGGTTGCGGATCGCGGAGATCCGGTGGAGCGTGCGCTCGATCCCGGCCCGGTTGTCCTTGCCGAACGTGCCCACGCGGCTCGTCACGTACTGCATGTCTTCGCGGGTGACGAACTGGTCCGACAGGCGTACCACCCGGCCGGGGAAGCGGGCCTCGGGCTCGCGCCCGAGGTCCATCACCACCTCGAGGAGCTCCTCCAGGTCGGACTGCTCCTCAAGCCGGCGCCGGATGGGCGGCGGCAACACGCCGAGCAAGAGGTCGAGGTTGTCTGTAATGTGGACCTGCTGGCCGATCACCAACGGATCACCTCACGACTACCGCCCCGCCGCGGTGCTGCGGGACGCCCGTCCCTGTTGATGCCCGCGGCCCCGAAACACAAGGAGGAGAACCGCGATACGGGTTCTCCTCCCACCGAGGCCCGCTGCCTACGCCATGCCATGTCTCTGCCTTCATTATAGAGCCTTCCCCGGCCTGGGCGCAACGTATCCCCGCCGGCTGTCCGGCCGCCCCGCGGGGCGGCCGGACAGCCGGCGGCCCTACTCCACGGCCAGGATCAGGCACTTCAAATAGCGGGTCTCGGGCATCGCGGGGTGGACCGGGTGGTCCCGGGCCTGGAAGCGGGTCTCGACGAGGCGCATCCACCGGCCCGCGTCTCGAGCCGCCTGCTGGATCGTCTCCCGCAGGAGCGCCTCGTCCACGTGGTACGAGCAGGAGCAGCTCACGAGCCACCCGCCCGGACGGAGCAGCTTGAGGGCGCGGAGGTTGATCTCCTTGTAGCCGGCCAGGCCGGAGGGGAGCGCCTCGCGCGTGCGAACGAACGCCGGCGGATCCAGGATCACCATATCGAAGCGGGCCCGCTCGCGGGCCAGGCGCCGGAGCTCGTCGAACGCGTTCCCCTGCGCGACCCGGATCCGGTCCGCGACGCCGTTCAGCCGCGCATGGTGCGCGGCGAGCCGAACGGCATCGGCCGAGATCTCGATTCCGGTGACCGAGGCGGCGCCGGCGCGCGCGGCGTGCAGGCCCCAAGCGCCGGTGTAGGCGAAGCAATCGAGGACCTCCCGCCCCGCCGCGAGCGCAGCGGCGGCGGACCGGTTCTCCCGCTGGTCGAGGAAGAATCCCGTCTTCTGTCCCCGCGCGACGTCCACCACGAAGCGGAGGCCCTCCTCCTCGATCTCGACGTCCGTTCCCCCCGGGCCGACCAGCCACCCGGTCTCGCGGGGCAGCCCCTCCAGGCGGCGGACCGCGGGGTCGTTGCGCGCGAAGATCCCCCGCGGGCTCAGGAGCTCGCCGAGGAGCCCGGCGAGCATCTCCTTCCGGCGGTCCATCCCGAGCGTCAGCGTCTGCACGACCAGCACGTCCCCGTACCGGTCGACGATCAGCCCGGGGAGCAGATCGGCCTCGCCGTACACAAGCCGGCAGGCGCCGGCCCCCGCGGCGACCCGGCCGCGCAGGGTGAGCGCGCTCTCCAGGCGGGCGCGGAAGAACCGCTCGTCCAGATCGCATTCGGCCGAGGTGAGGAGGCGAACGGTGATGAGGGACCGCGTATTGAGCAGGCCCGTGCCGAGGGACCGCCCCGAGGAGCTGCGCACCGCGACGACGTCCCCGTCCGCGGGCTGGCCGTCGATCCGGGCGATGTCGCCCCGGTAGACCCACAGGTGCCCGGCCTGCGGGCGCTGGTCGCGTCCGGGCCGCAGCACCACCACGGGGCGGCGCCCCGCCACGGGGCCGGCGCCCGGCGAGCGGGGAGGCGGGGCCTCAGAAGAGGCTTGTCTGGGCTGGCTGCTGCGGCGCGCCCGGGCGCTGCTCGTCGTCGCCGGCTCCGTTGAAGATGTGGATCTCCCCAAAGACGCCGTCGTAGCCGGGCCGGATGGTGACGCGGCCCTCGCGGACCCGGCGCACGCCCTCGACCACGCGCGGCCGCGCGTGCCGGCCGAGTTCCTCCAGCGGAGCGTCCAGGAGGACCGGGAACTCGCCGCCGAACGCCTGGACGAGCCGCAGGTACTCCTCGCGTACGGTGGCGGTGCCCGGCTGCGCGCCGAGCGCCTCCGCGATGATCTCCTCGAGCGGGATCAGGCTCCGGAACGGGATGCGCCCTCCCGGCGGCGGCTCCTCCCGGTCCGCCAGCGCCTCGACACGCGACAGCACGCCGACCGTGAGCGGCCGGCCGCACACCGGACAGATGCCGCGCAGCGCCCGGGTCTGCTTGGGGGAGAGGCGCTGGTTGCACGCGCGGTGGCCATCGAAGTGGTACTTCCCTTCCTCCGGAAAGAACTCGATCGTGAAGAGAAACTTCGAGCGGTCCCGCTCCCGCAGCACGCGCGTGATCGCGGCGTAGTCGAGGTCGCAGTCCAGCACGTTGGCCTCCCGCCCGAGCTTCGCCGGGGAGTGCGCGTCGGAATTGCTCACCAGCGTCACCCGGTCCAGCTCCGAGAGGCGCCAGTTCATCGGCGGATCGCTGCTGAGCCCGGTCTCCACGGCGTGGATGTGCCGCGCCTGGTCCCCGAAGCACTCCTCGAGGCTGTCGAAGCCGGAGTTGCTCCCGTAGAGCGAGAACCACGGCGTCCAGACGTGCGCGGGGATCACCATGCACTCCGGCGAGATCTCCATCACGTACTCGACCAGCTTGTCGCTCGGCAGGGACAGGGTCGGACGGCCGTCCGCCATCAGGCTGCCGAACCTCGACAGCACAGCGTTGACCCGGTCCACGACCTCGAAGCTGGGCGCGAGGAGGATGTTGTGGATCTTCCGCAGGCGTCCGCCCTGGGGGTAGATGTTGCTCACCTCAACGGTGAGCATGAAGTGCTGCCCGCCGTGCGTGAACAGCCCTCGGCCGGTCGGCGCGAGCTTCGCGCGCAGCTCCCGCAGCCAGACCGGATGGGTGAAGTCGCCGGTGCCGACGAGGGTGATCCCCTTGAGGCCGCACCACTTCGCGAGGTGCTCCACGTCCATATCGCGGCTGGTGGCGCGGCTGAACTTCGAGTGCAGGTGCAGGTCAGCGATGATACGCATAGCTCCTGATTCGTGGCGACCTGCAGGATCTCCCTCCCGGGCGCCGTGCTTCGCCCGTCCGCACCCGTGGACACCCGCGCCCCGTTGCCGCAGGCGCCCGGGCAGCACGCCCTCTCCGTCCCCCGGGGCGCAGCGTTCCGGTGCGTATCACGTGGTCGGTGCGCGCCCGAAGGGGCCCCTCTCCGAGGACGCGCGCTCCGGGCGGCGCACGCCGGCTCCCCTATACTTGGGCGAGCATCCCGTGGAGGAGGGCCTTGGCGAGGAGCGGGAACAGCGCCGGGCGGCGCAGCGTCGAGGTGGCGAGCCCGCGCAGCAGCGGGAGGAACACCCGCGACTGGAACTGCGTATCGCCGGCGGCCTCCACGCTGGACCGGATGCGCGGGCTCTCCGCGATCATTCGCAGCGCCACATCGAGCTCGTGGTCGGATAACCGGTTGATCGCGCGCCGGCCGAACGCCGTGAATGCGACCTCGCGGCCGAACCGCTCCCGCCAGCCCCGCTCGTAGGCCGCGCATGCGCCGGCGTCGCCGGCGACGTACCGGGTCGCCGCCTCGCCGGCGAGGCGGCCGGCGATCATCGCGTAGTAGATCCCGCCGCCCGATGTCGCCTTCACCTGCCCCGCGGCGTCGCCGGCGACGAGGATGCCGTCTGCGCTCGTCGGGGCGCGGCCCATCAGGAAGGGGATCCGGCCCCCCACCTTCTGCTCGATGGAGGCGCCGGCCATGCGGCCGCGCAGCGCCGGGTGCGTCGCCAGCAGACGCTCGAGATACCAGACGGGAGGCCGCCGGCTGCGTCGCGGATCGATGCAGAGGCCCACACGTGCGCGGTGGCCGTCGAGCGGCATCAGCCAGGCGAAGAACCCCGGGGCGATCCCCTCGCCAAAGAACATCTCGGGCGTGTCGGGCGCCAGCCCCCGGGCGCCGCGCACCTGGTACTGCAGCCCCAGCGCGTACCGGCGGGGCAGCGACAGGCCCAGCATCCCGGGCAGGCGCGGCGCGGCCCCCTCGGCGTCGATCACGAGCCGGCACCGCGCCGCGAACGTCTGCCCGCCCGGCCCGCGCCGCTCCCCGCGCACGACGATGCCGCCGTCCTCGCGCGCCGCGGACGTGACCCGAACCCCGATCAGCACATCGGCCCCGGCGGCCGCGGCGCGGTCCACGAGCCAGCGGTCGAACGCGACCCGGTCGACCACGTACGAGTCCACCGCAGCCCGCCGCAGGCGGAGGGAGACACCGCCGGGGGAGTGAAACACCGCCGCGCTCACCGCGTTGATGGCGAGCGACGCCGGCAGCTCGAACTCGCGGAAGGCATGGTGCGAGAGCTTTCCCGTGCAGTGGCTGGGCATCCCGACGCTCGCGTGCTCTTCCAGGAGGAGGGTCCGCAGCCCGGCCCGTGCCGCCGCGCGCGCCGCCTCCGACCCCGCGGGGCCGGCTCCGACCACGATCACGTCGGGTCCGGTCGTCACGAGGGAGTTGCGGTTCGTGGCGGCCCAGGGCATTTCCTCCCCTCCCCCGAGCGTATTCCTCAGCATGACGTCCTGCCGCCTCACCGGCGCCCTCCTCCTCGCGCTCGTCCTCGTGTTCCCGCAGGGGCGGGCGGGGGCCGACGCCCTACCGGCCGGCATCGCGCGGGAGCGTATCGAGCTCGCCGGCGCGGACGAGCCGCACACCCCCCCACACCTCAACCGCATCGTGGCGTTCCGCTACTTCGCCCCGGGCGCGGGCGTTCCCGAGGAGCTGCTGGTGCTCGTCCCCGGCCTCAACTCCGGCCCCAACACCTTCGATCTCCTGGCGCGGGCGCTCACGGCGGCGTCCGGCGGCCGCCTGTCCGTGTGGGTAACGGAGCCGCGCGGCACGCTCCTGCAGGACCGCCGGGGCATCGAGGCGGCGCTCGCCTACCGGAACCCCGACTTCGCGCTCGCGTACTACTACGGGAACTTCGCGATCGACGGGCACCGCTTTCGCCCGCTCCCGCGGGATGCGACCCCGTACGCCGCATACTGGGGGCTCGATGTCCACCTGCGGGACATCCGCGCCGTCGTGCAGCAGGCCCGCCGGCGCTTCCCCGGTGCGCCGATCCTGCTCGGCGGCCATTCACTCGGCGCCATCATGGCGGCGATGTATGCGGCCTACGACTTCGACCGGGTCCCGGGGCCCGCGCCGGTGCCGCAGAGCGGCGGGGTTCCGGCTCCCTCTCCCGGGTCCGGCGCCCGGGATCTCCGCGGCCTTGTGATGCTGGACGGGGTCCCGCTCGGCGGGATCCCCCGGCTGTCGCCGCGCCAGTACCTCCACGGGGTCTGGATCCCCGGGTTCAGCCGCTTTCCGGGCGTCGACCAGCTCACGAGCGCGGATCCCCGGCGGCGGGTCGGACCGTTCACGGAGACGTCGGAGCTCGCGCGGACGCAGGACAGCATCCTCTTTGATGTCATCGCCACGTACGCATACCTGCGGCCACAGGAGCCGAGCCACAACCCCTTCTACCCGAAGAGGCGGCTGCCGATCACGAACGAGGCGCTCCTCGGCGCGGTGCTGTCCGACCGGATGCAGCCTGACCTGTTCATCCGCGCATCGGTGGGCCGTCCCCTGGGAGTCTTTCCCCGGATCCCGGACCCCGCCAACGCGAACCCGGGCGGCCTCCTGGATCTCGAGCACGGCCGGCCCGCGCCCGGACAGACGCTCATCCGGTGGCTGCCGTACGAGCCGGGGCACGCGCCGCCCGGCCACGTCGACCTGCGCGCGCTCGAGGAGGCGATCCTCCGGCCGGGCGGAGATTTCACGCAGTGGTACATGCCGTGGCGGCTCCTGCTGGACCTCGGGCTCGCCATCCACCTCGACACGAGCGACGCGTTTGCCCGGCAGTTCCTGAGCCTGACGCAGGTGCGCTATACGACGCTGCCCGTGCTGATCATCGGCGCTGGGCTGGGGCTCGTCCGCCGCCCCGGGGACACGCTGTTCTACCGGAGCCTCATCCGGACGCCGCCGCGGGACGTGACGGTGCGGGTGCTCCGGGGGTATACTCATCTCGACCTGGAGGACGCGACGGACAACGAGGCCGTCCCGCTGATCCTGGGCTGGGCGGCATCCGTCCTCGACGCAGGGATGGATCGGAGGTCGAGCCCGTGACCACCGGCGCGCCGCGCGGGCGGAGACATGGACCGAGCCGGGAGGAGCGGGATGCCTAGCCGCGGGTGGGTCTGGGCCGCTCTCGGCGCGGTGGCGGTGCTCCCCGGCCTCGTGGCCGGGCCGCCGGGCGGCGCGCTCGCGCAGCAGTCCCCGCCCGGCTGCCACGTACCGCAGTTCGCCTACAAGCACGGCACCGTCACGTTCGCCGAGCACGGGCGGACCGTGCAGGTCCGGGTCGAGATCGCGGATAGCGAGCCGGCACGGGAAGTTGGGCTCATGTGCCGGACCTCCCTCGATCCCGACGCGGGGATGCTGTTCGTCTTCGAGGACCAGACGAGCGTCCCGTTCTGGATGAAGGACACGCTCATCCCGCTGTCCATCGCCTTTCTGGACAGCCGCTGGCGCATCGTGGCGCTGATGGACATGAAGGTGGCCCCGGATCCCGATCGGGGCCCGTTCGAGTACTACGGCCCCAAGCGCCCCTACCGGTACGCGCTCGAGGTAAACGAGGGCTTCTTCGCGCGGTACGGGCTCGATGAGAAGGCCGAGGTGCGCTTCTCCCCCGAGGCGGCGAGGGGCGCGCCCGCGGCCGCGCGGGCTGCCGGCCGGGCCGCGCCGGACAGCCGCTGCGAGTCAAGGGCTTTCTAGGGCGCTCACATCCCGTGGGCGCCGGAATCCGAAGGGGATCGCGCAGGATCTCGTATTTTCGAGGCCACCAGCGCGGATTCTTCTTGAACCGCTGCTCTTCGCTCTGGTATGATGGGGGCGCCGCGCGCCCCGAGGATCGTCCCGAGGAGGCTTCCGGATGAGCGAGTCGAGCATCACCCTCCCGTCCTTCGGCGGGACCGAGTCCCTGCTGCTCTGGCTCGTCCTGGCGACGGCGGCGGTGGCGCTCGCGTACGGCGGGTGGCTCAGCGCGCGCGTGCTCCGGCGCAGCGCCGGCCCGGATACGATGCAGGCCGTGGCCGCGGCGATCCAGGAGGGCGCCTCTGCGTATCTGAGCCGTCAGTTCCGGACGATGTCGCTGTTCGTCGTGCTCATCGCGATCGCGCTGTACCTCCTCTACCGGCCGATCTACAGCAACCAGGCCCTCGCGATCGGGATCGCGGTCGCGTTCCTGATGGGGTGCCTGGCGAGCTACGGGGCCGGGTACGTGGGCATGAACCTCGCCGTGCGCGGCAACATCCGCACCGCCCACGCCGCGACCCACAGTTTCCCGGAGGCCCTCGAGACCGCATTCCGGGCCGGCGCCGTGTCGGGCATGTTCACGGTGGGCCTGGGACTCCTCGGCGCGACGATCATCTTCGTCCTGTTCCGGGGGGACGCGACCCGGGTGCTCGTCGGATTCGGCTTCGGCGGCTCCCTCGTCGCCTCGTTCATGCGGATCGGCGGCGGCATCTACACGAAAGCCGCCGACGTCGGTGCCGATCTCGTGGGCAAGGTCGAGGTCGGCATCCCGGAAGACGACCCGCGCAATGCCGCGGTGATCGCGGACAACGTCGGCGACAACGTCGGCGACTGCGCGGGGATGGCGGCCGACGTGTTCGAATCCTACGAAGTCACCCTCGTCGCCGCGATCATCCTGGGCGCGGGCGCACTGCTCGACCCGCGCTTCCACGCGACCTACGGGGCGGGGGCGGCCCCGTTCGCGCTCAAGCTGATCCTCTTCCCGCTGCTGGTCCAGGGCATCGGCGTGCTGGCATCGATCCTGGGGACGTGGACGGTCCGCGCGCGGGGCGGCGAGGTCGAGGACCCGATGGGGCCGATCACGCGCGGGCTGTGGCTATCCGCCGCCGCCGCGGTCGTCGGGTTTGCGCTGGTCAACGCCTTCTATCTGACCGACCCGCGTACCGGCGCCCCCGATTGGCGGTTCTCGATCGCCATCGTCACCGGGCTTCTGCTCGCCCTGGTCATCAAGTGGCTGACGGACCAGTTCACGCATCCGACGCGCCGGCCGGTGACCGAGATGGCGTACGCGACGAAGACCGGGCCGGGCACCTTCCTGCTGTCCGGCCTGGGCTTCGGGCTCGAGTCGTCCGTGTGGGCGATCCTGGCGGTGGCTGCGGCGATCCTGGCCTCGTACCTCATCTTCCAGGGCGACCTGGCGCTCGCGGGCTACGGGGTCGCCCTCTCGGGACTCGGCCTGCTCACCGTCACCGGGTACATCCTGGCGATGGACACGTTCGGGCCGATCGTCGACAACGCCAACGGGATCTTCGAGATGTCCGGCGTCGCGCGGGGCAGCGAGACGGCGGCGAGCCGGATCATCGCCCACCTCGACGAGGCCGGCAACACGACGAAGGCGCTCACGAAGGGCTTTGCGATCGCCACCGCGGTGATCGCCGCGACCGCGCTGTTCCGCTCGTTCGTGGACCAGGCACGCCTGGCCGCGACCGCCGAGGAGCTCTCGCGGGCCCTGGCCCACGGCGGGGCCGCGGCGGAGGCGGCGCTCGCCCGGATCGGGATCCAGGTCAACCTGCCGCTCATCTTCATCGGCCTGCTCGTCGGCGGCGCCGTGCCGTTCATCGTCTCGTCGTTCCTGATCCGGGCCGTGGGGCGGTCGGCGTTCCAGATCGTGGAGGAGGTGCGCCGGCAGTTCCGGGAGATCCCCGGCCTCCTGGAGGGCAAGGCGCGGCCGGAGTACCACCGGTGCGTCGACATCGTCACCCGGGCGGCGCAGCGCGAGTTGCTGTCACCGGCCGTGATCGCCATCGCGGCGCCGATCATGATCGGGATGGGCCTGGGGGCCGCGCCGCTCGGCGCGTTCCTCGCGGGGGCGATCCTGACCGGTCAGCTCCTGGCGGTGTTCATGGCCAACACCGGCGGCGCCTGGGACAACGCCAAGAAGAAGATCGAGGACGGATTCCTGGGCGGCAAAGGCACGGAGTACCACAAGGCCGGGGTGATCGGCGACACCGTCGGCGACCCGCTCAAGGACACCGCCGGGCCCGCCCTCAACCCGATCATCAAGGTGATGAACCTGGTCAGTCTCCTGATCGCGCCGGTCGCGATCGCGCCGATCGGCTGGGGCGTGCGCGCGGCCGTCGTCGGGGTCACGCTGCTCGCGATGGCCGGGGCCGTCGCGATCAACCGGCGCGGGGCGGTCTCGCAGCAGGAGATCGAGGAGGCCGCCCGGGCGCGCCCCGCCCGCGCCCAGGGGCCGCTCGTGCCCACCGGCAAGCCGTGACACGTCGGGCCACCACGGCGGCCCAGCGGACAGGCGCAGACCTCGCCGCGCAGCTCGCCCGCAAGGCCGCGGAGATCTCGGCCCTCCGCGAGATCAGCCGCGCGATCAGCGCCGCGCTGGACCTCGATACCACGCTGACGCTCATCACCCGCAAGACCGCGGAGGTGATGGGCGTCGAGAGCTGCTCGATCTACCTCCTCGATGCCGCCCGCGAGTACCTCGTGCTCAAGGCCACGACCGGGCTGGCGCCCGCGGCCGTCGGGCAGGGGAAGCTGCGGCTGGGCGAGGGGCTGACCGGGTGGGCCGCGGAGCACGGCCGCCCGGTCGCGTCGGCCGATGCGCAGGCCGATCCCCGGTTCAAGTACGTCCCCGGGACCGGCGAGGGGCGCTTCCGCTCCCTGCTGGCGGTGCCGCTCGCGATCGCCGGCAAGGTGCTCGGCGCGATCAACGTGCAGACGACCCGGACCCACGAGTACGGCGAGGACGAGGTCGAGCTCCTCAGCATCATCGCCGATCTGGCGAGCGGCGCGCTGGAGAAGGCCCGGCTCTACGACAGCATGCGCCGGCAGCTCAGGGAGCTCCGGACGCTCGCGGAGGTCAGCGAGACGCTCACCTCGCCGCTGTACCTGGAGCAGATCCTCCGCCTCCTCGTGGAGATGGCGGCCCGCGTGTTCGACGCGCCGTTGTGCACGCTGATGCTCCTCCAGGGTGACGAGCTGGTCCTCGCGGCCGCGCACCCCGACCAGGGCGGGCGCCCCCGGCGCCGGCAGGTCCTCAGGGTGGGCGACGGCATCCCGGGCCTGGCCGCCCGGACCGGGCAGCCGGTGATGAGCGCCGACCTCGCCTCGGATCCGCGGTTCCGTCCGCACGAGCTGACCCGGCGCGCGGACGTCCGGTCGCTGCTGTCGGTCCCGCTGCGGGTGCGCGACCGTACCCTCGGCGTCGTCAACTGTTACACGGCGCGCCGGCACGTCTTCACGCCGTCCGAGGTCAACCTGCTGCAGACGCTCGCCAACCAGACCGCGCTCGCCATCGAGAACGCGGGCCTGGTCGTCAAGTCCGCGATGGTGCGCGAGATGCACCACCGGGTCAAGAACAACCTCCAGATGATCGCGATGCTCCTGCGGCTGCAGATACGAGACGGTCGCGAGGTCTCGGGGCGGGAGGTCCTCACGGAGACGATCAACCGCGTCCTGAGCATCGCGGCCGTGCACGAGATCCTCGCCGCGGAGGGGCTGCACCAGGTGGCGGTCCGGGAGATGCTGGACCGTGTCGCCCAGACCGTGACGCAGACGATGGCGCCGCCGCAGTTCGCGCTCGACGTCCGGATCGAGGGCGACGAGGTGAGCCTGCCCAGCCGGCAGGCCACCTCGCTCGCGCTGGTCGTGAACGAGCTGCTGCAGAACGCGCTCGAGCACGCGTTCCCCGGCCGGTCCCGCGGGCAGGTCGTCATCAGCCTGATGGCGGGCCCCGACGCGCTGCGGGTCGAGGTGCGCGACGACGGCGTGGGGCTGCCGGAGGACTTTTCCCCCGGCCGCTCCGCCGACCTCGGCCTGCAGATCGTCCAGACGCTCGTGCGCGACGACCTCAAGGGGCGGATCTGGTTCAGCACCGCCGGCGGCGCGCGCGCCGTGATCACCATTCCGCGGCCGCCGGAGGAGTGAGGCGGGGGAGCGAGGCTACCGTGGTGGCGGAGGCGCTGTGCATCCTCATCGCTGACGACGAGCCGGTGATCCGCATGGGCCTGCGGACGATGCTCGAGGAGCACGGCTACAAGGTGGTCGCCGAGGCGGGGGACGGCGAGGAGGCGGTCGCGCTCACCGGCAAGACCAACCCCGACTTGATCTTCCTCGACATCAAGATGCCCGGCCTCGACGGTATCTCCGCCGCGTCCACGATCATGGCGCGCTCGCCGCGGCCGATCATCCTGTTGACCGCCTGGAGCGAGCGCGACCTCGTCCAGCGCGCGCAGGAGGCCGGGGTGCTCGCCTACCTCGTGAAGCCCGTGCGGGAGGCCGAGCTCGCCCCCGCGATCGAGGTGGCGATGGCGCGCTTCGCGGAGCTGCGCGCCCTGCAGCAGGAGGTCGGCACCCTCAAGGAGACCCTGGAGACCCGCAAGCTGGTGGAGCGGGCCAAGGGGATCCTGATGCAGCGCGAGGCCATCGACGAGCAGGAAGCGTTCCTGCGCATCCAGCGGCAGAGCCGGAACACGCGGACGCCGATGCGCGAGATCGCCCGCGCGATCCTCGTCTCGGACGAGATGCGCCGCCAAGCCCCGGCCCAGCCCGTCGGTCGCGTCGCCGTCCGGACGCCTGCGGACCTGCTGCGCGTCCTCTGCGGGATCCGGATCCTGCCGATCGCCCCCGGGGAGAGCGACCTCGTGGTCTCGGGCGCCGAGCCCCTCGCCTACCTGCACCTCGCGCCGGGCGTGGAGGTCACGGTGGAAGGCTACGTGACCGGGCGGACCGCGGAGGGCGAGTACGGCCTCGGGATCGCGTTCGGCTTGGCGGCGCAGCCCGCCGGTGGCGAGCGCGGGGCCGCGGTCGCGTGCATCATCCAGAACGCCGTGCGCCCGGGAGCGCTCGAGGCGGGCGGCACCGCGCACAGCACCTACGCGGACCTGCTCGACGAAGTCATCGCCACCCAGCAGCGGGTCATCGTGACCGGATTCCTGCGGCTGCTGCCGGACCACGCGTCCGCTGCGCACCCGACCCTGCCGCGCCTCCTGGAGATCCACCCGGTGCGGCATGTGTCCACGGAGCGGGGGCTCAGGTTTCCCCCGATCACGCTCGATGCCCCGGGGGGATCCGAGTGGGCGGACGTCCGGAGCGTCTACGCGATGCCGTTTCCGGACTTCCAGCCATCGACACGGGTGTCCTTCACCGGCACGATGATGACGTTTCGCCACGTGCCCCCGGTCGAGACCGCCTACGTGTACATGACCGGCCGGTTCTACGGCGGGCGCAGCCAGTTCGTCGACCGCAAGCCGTTCCTCTTCGCATTTGGGGACGCCGCCGGGCGCACGCGGGTGACGGCGGTCACGGTCCCCGGCACGCCCGCCTACGAGACGGCGCGGCGGTGGCTCAGCGCGCCGCCGACCGGGCCGCTGACGATCGTGGGGCTCCGGGCGCTCAACCTCCCCGCGCTGTTTGCGCCCGGCGGCGGGCGGATCGAGGTGCTCCTCTGCCCGGTGTACCGGATCGTGCCGGGAACGGTCCAGGGCTCCGCGGTGCCGGCCCCCACCGCGCGCTTCGAGTTGATCCCGGTCGGCGGCGCGCCTCCCGAGGCGCCCGCGGCGGAGACGCGCCGGTCCCGGGGCCGCGTGTCGTCCAAGAAGGGCGCGGGCCGCGCGCGCCGCCGGAGCAGGCGCGTGGCGTCGGGCGCCCCGCGGACCGGCTCGAGCCATACGACGCGCCGTCGGAGCCGGTAGGGGCGCCACCCCACACCCGCCCTGCGGAGCGGGACGCGCGGCACCATCAGCGGGGAACAGCCAAGGCTGTCGGCCGCGACCCCAGTCAGCCCTCCCGGGCGACTGGGTTCTCGGGGTACGAGCACCAATCGCTCCAGCCGCCCGGGTAGAGCACCGCGCCCGGGAGGCCGGCTTCGTCCATCGCGAGCAGGTTGGCGCAGGCCGTCACCCCCGAGCCGCAGTACACGATCACCTCGCCCCCACCGCCGCGCAGCGCCGCAAAGCGCGCGCGGAGTTCGTCGGCCGGCCGCATCAGGCCGCGCTCGTCGTGGGTGTCCGTCCACGGCAGGTTCATCGCTCCGGGGATGTGGCCCGCCACGGGATCCAGCGGCTCCACCTCCCCGCGGTATCGCTCCGGCGCGCGGGAGTCCACGAGGCGCACATCGGGCCGGCCCAGGCGCCGACGGATCTCCTCCATCCCGACCGCGAGGCCCGCGCGCACGCGGGGCGCGAACGTCCGAGCGGGCCTCGGCCGCACGTCGGCGGTGGTGGGGCAGCCCGCCCGGCACCACGCGGACCACCCGCCGTCGAGAACCCTGGGGCGCGGATGGCCGAGGTACCGGAGCATCCACCAGCAGCGCGCCGCTGCCATGCCGCCCTGCTGGTCGTCGTAGGCCACCACCGTCACGTCGTGGTCCACGCCCAGGCCGCCGAGCGTCCGGCTGAACGCCGCGATGTCGGGCAGGGGATGCCGTCCTCCATGCGGCTGCCTGGGACCCGACAGATCCTCCTCGAGGTCCAGGTAGCCGGCCCCCGGGATGTGCGCCCGACGGTACGCGGTGCGCCCCGCCTCGGGCCTGGCCAGGTCGAACCGGCAGTCCACGACGACGACGTCCGGATCGGCGAGATGGCGCGCGAGCCATTCCACGGTCACGAGGTTGCTGTCGCCGGCCACGGGTCTCACCTCCCAGGATCACATGCTGCGCGCCCCGCCCGGACGGCACGTCCTCCCGTCCCCCTGGGCGTAGCGTTCCGGCGCGTGTCGCGTGGTAGTCGCGCGCCCGACGGGGGGCCCCTCTCCGAGGACGTGCTGTCCGGCGCCCACGGCAACCAAGCACGAAGTTCGTCGCAGCCCGATGTTGACTCCTCCGCCTCGCGATGGTATAAACACTACGTAGGTACTGGGACGTACCAGGGGCCGGGACGCCCTTCGAGCACATGGCTCGGAGGGCGTCTTTGTGTTCCGCGGGCCCCGACTCTATCTGTCCCGACGAGGGCGTGGAGGTGGAGCATGGCCAAGGGAATGGCCGCGCAGGACGTGGTCGCCTACATCAGGGACCGGGGGATCAAGATGGTGGACCTCAAGTTTGTGGACGTCCCCGGAACCTGGCAGCACGCCACGATCCCCGCGAGCCAGGTGGACGACAAGACGTTCAAGCGCGGCATCGGCTTCGACGGCAGCAGCATCCGCGGCTTCCAGGCGATCGAGGAGAGCGACATGCTGCTCATGCCGGATCCCGCCACCGCGCGGCCAGACCCGTTTGCGGAGATCCCCACGCTCTCGATCATCTGCAACGTGCACGACCCGGTGACGGGGAAGCCGTACTCCCGCGACCCCCGCTACGTTGCGCAGAAGGCGGAGGACTACCTCCGCCGGTCGGGGATCGGCGACACGAGCTACTGGGGACCCGAGGCGGAGTTCTTCGTGTTCAGCAACGTGCAGTACGAGGTGCTGCCGCACCGGATGGGCTACAGCATCGATTCCCCGGAAGGGATCTGGAACACCGGACAGCCGGGCCTCGGCCACCGGGTCCGCACGAAGGAGGGCTACTTCCCGGTCCCGCCCGCCGATACGCTGTTGGACATCCGCAGCGAGATGGCCCTGGAGATGGAGAAGTGGGGCATCGAGGTGGAGATGCAGCACCACGAGGTCGCCAGCGCGGGCCAGGCGGAGATCGACGTGAGGTGCACCACGCTCACGCGGATGGCCGACGGCCTGATGGCCTACAAGTACATCGTGAAGAACGTCGCGCGCCGGCACGGGATGACCGCGACGTTCATGCCCAAGCCGCTCTTCGGGGACAACGGCACCGGCATGCACACGCACCAGAGCATCTGGAAGAACGGGGCGAACCTCTTCTACAGCGAGGGGGGATACGCCGAGCTCAGCCAGGAGGCGCTGCACTACATCGGCGGGCTGCTGACGCACATCGACGCGCTCATGGGCCTGTGCGCGTGCACGACGAACTCGTACCGACGGCTCGTGCCGCACTACGAGGCCCCGGTGAACGTCGCGTTCAGCAAGCGCAACCGCAGCGCCGCCATCCGGATCCCGATGTACTACACCGGCCCGGAGGCGGCGGCGAGCAAGCGCATCGAGTTCCGGCCGCCCGACGCGACGTGCAATCCGTACCTGGCGTTTGCCGCGATGCTGATGGCCGGGCTCGACGGGATCAAGCGGAAGATCGATCCGGTCGCCGCGGGATTTGGCCCCCTGGACAAGAACACGTACGAGCTGCCGCCCGAGGAGGCGGCGCGGATCAAGAGCGTGCCGGGGTCGCTGGGCGCCGCCCTGGACGCGCTGGAGGCCGACCACGAGTTCCTCCTGGAAGGGGATGTGTTCACGCGGGACCTCCTCGAGACCTGGCTCGACTACAAGCGGAAGCGGGAGCTGCACGAGGTGAACATCCGGCCGGTCCCGTACGAGTTCTACCTGTACTACGACGTGTGATCGTCTGAGGGGAACGGCCGTCCCGCACCGGGGCCCCGTCTCGGACGGGGCCCCGGTGTTATAATGGCGGGGGCGACGCTGCGTCGGCTGCGGGCGCCGAGGTGGGGGAGCGCGGATGATGCCGCGGTTCCGGGTCGCGATGGCCCAGATCAACACCACGGTGGGTGACTTCGAGGGGAACACGCGCAAGATCATCGAGCGCCTCGAGGAGGCGCAGGCCCTCGGGGCGGACCTCGTCGCGTTCCCGGAGCTCGCGATCCCCGGCTACCCTCCCGAGGACCTCTTGATCAAAACGGAGTTCGTCCGGGAGAACCTCGCCTGCCTCGAGGAGATCGCGCGCCACGCGGTGCGCGCCGCTGCGGTCGTCGGCGTCGCCGACTCCGGCGACCACCTCTACAACGCCGCCGCGGTGCTGGCCGCCGGGCGGGTGGCGGGCGTGTACCGGAAGATGCGGCTACCGAACTACGGCGTCTTCGACGAGAAGCGGTATTTCCAGCCGGGCGTCGAGAGCCCGGTGTTCGTCATCCACGGCGTCCCGGTCGGCGTCACGGTCTGCGAGGACATCTGGGCGCCGGGGGGGCCGCTGCTGGCGCAGTCGCTCGCCGGCGCGCTCGTCGCCGTCAACATCAACGGATCGCCCTACTCGATCGGCAAGTGGCGCGTGCGCGACGAGATGCTCAAGACGCGGGCCCGCGACTACGCGGTCGCGATCGTCTACACGAACCTCGTCGGCGGCCAGGACGAGCTCGTCTTCGACGGGATGAGCGTGGTCGTCGGGCCGACCGGCGGCATCGCGGCCCGCGGCCCGGCGTTCGACGAAGCGCTCGTCGTGGTGGACCTCGACGTCGAGGCGATCCGCGGGATCCGCCGCTACAACCCGATCCGGACCTGGGATGGGGCGCAGGAGACCGGCATCCGCGCCCCGGTGTACACGCTGTCCACAGCCGCGCCGGCGCCGGACCGGCCGCCCCTGCCCGGCCGACCCGTCGCCGCTCCTCCCGAGGAGCTGGAGGAGATCTACCGGGCACTCGTCCTCGGCACGCGCGACTACGTGCGGAAGAACCGGTTCCGCACCGTCGTCGTCGGGCTCAGCGGCGGCATCGACTCCTCGCTCGTCGCCGCGATCGCGGTCGATGCGGTCGGCGCCGAAAACGTCCGGGCCGCCACGATGCCCTCCCGCTTCACGTCGGAGGAGAGCCGGCGGTACGCCGCGGAGGTGGCCGCCGCCCTCGGCATCCGGACCATCGACCTCCCGATCGAGCCGGTCGCCGCTGCCTACGAGGGGGTGCTCCGCGAAGCCTTCGCCGGGCGTCCGCGCGATATCGCCGAGGAGAACCTGCAGGCGCGCACCCGCGGCAATCTCCTCATGGCGCTGTCCAACAAGTTCGGCTGGCTGGTGCTCACGACCGGCAACAAGAGCGAGCTGAGCGTCGGGTACGCGACGCTCTACGGCGATATGGCGGGCGGGTTCGCCGTGATCAAAGACGTGCCGAAGACGCTCGTCTACCGCCTCGCCCGGTGGCGCAACGCGCGCGGCGCCCATCCGGTGATCCCGGCGGGGGTCCTCGAGCGCGCGCCCACCGCGGAGCTGCGCGAGCAGCAGAGGGACGTCGACACGCTCCCCCCGTACGAGGTGCTGGATCCGATCCTCGCGCTGTACGTAGAGGAGGACCGCTCGGCCGAGGAGATCGTGGCCCAGGGGTTCGACCCCGCCACGGTCGCCCGCGTGATCGCGATGGTGGACGCAAGCGAGTACAAGCGCCGCCAGGCGCCGCCCGGGGTCAAGATTACGCCCAAGGCCTTCGGCAAGGACCGGCGCCTGCCGATCACCAACTGGTACCGGAGCCGCACCGCCTCGGAGACGCCGACCGCGCGCTGACGCCCCCCGGCGCCAGCGGGGGGCTCCGCGCCCGGCCCACCCGAACCCGTAGCCGACCCTCCAGTCGCCTGATCGCCCTCGGCGTGTTGCCTCATAATTCCTGGTCACCGAAGTAGGGGGTGATGCCTCATAATGGTGGTCACCCAGCATCCGTCCTTGATGCCCTTGTCTTTGTCCTGCCCGCGGCCGCCGCGCGCGGATGCGTCGTC
>Ga0209810_1001174_pt1 | contig 42834 bp, 42 predicted proteins | sample Coa_R1_7_FD_187159 | JGI IMG/M metagenome (GOLD analysis project Ga0209810, IMG submission 187159) | Surface soil microbial communities from Centralia Pennsylvania, which are recovering from an underground coalmine fire - Coalmine... | ecosystem: Environmental > Terrestrial > Soil > Unclassified... | reverse complement strand
GCGTGGCGGCCCTTGTCGCCGAATACCTCGACCATCAGGTCGGAGGCGCCGTTGACGACTTGCGGCATGTCGGTGAACTCCGCGGTGCAGTTGACGAAGCCGCCGAGGCGCAGGCAGCGCCCCACCTTGTCGAGATCGCCGCCGGCGGCGGCGCGCAATTGCGCGAGGATGTTGAGGCCGCACAGCCGCGCCGCCTGCTGTCCGTCGGCGATCGAGATCTGGCGGCCGAGCTGGCCCACGAAGCGGCGCTCGCCGTTCCATTGGCAGATCTGGCCGGCGATGAACACGAGCCTGCCGCTGACCGTGAACGGCACGTAGTTGGCGATCGGCGCCGCCGGCGCGGGCAGCTCGATGCCGAGCTCCTTGAGCCGCGCCTCGATCCGTCCGCTCATCGCCGCCTCCGTGCCGGAAAGCATCTACCGCTGCAAACGCCGAGGATAGGCGTTGCGCCGGCGCTGTCCAGCATGCCGCGAAACCGCCTCAATCCGGCTCTACCAGCGCTCCGGCCCACCCGCGCACGGTTGGACCAGGGGAACCGGCATGGCTCGAATCCGCATTCTCGTTGTCGCGCTGCTGGCGCTGGCGGCGCCGTGGGGCGCCGCCGGCGCGGCGACCCTCGGCGACGCCAAGGTCGGCTTTACCGCCGAGCGCATCCTGACCTTCGACGGCAAGACGTTCGTCGGCCGCATGTGGAACATGCCCGGCAAGCAGCGCCACGAGCAGGACTTGAACGCGTGGAAGCCGGTCTTCATCCTGCATGCCGATACCGCCTTCGCGGATGTCGTTGTGCCGCAGCTGCACACGGTCGTGCAATTGCCGTTTCCGCCCGAGCTGGCGGTGCTGACGAGCGGCGGCCTGCTGCGCAAGCCGCTCGGCAAGGAGACCGTCAACGGCATCGCCACGACGAAATACGCGATCGACGAGACGGTGTCGTCGGGCCATGCGCTCGGCACGCTGTGGCTCAGCAGCGACGGCATCCCGATGAAGCTCGACGGCCGCTTCGTCGCCAAGAACGGGCACGTCACCAAAATCGGCTGGGAATTGAAGCATGTCGAGATCGGGCCGCAGCCGGCCTCGCTGTTCGAACCCCCGGCCGATTATTCGAAGCTCCCGCCCGAGGCGGTGGCGTCCCTGCTCGGCTTGAAGGTCAAGATCAAGCCGAGCGGTCATTGATGCGGCCGCGCCACCCGGCGCCCCGAAGCACAAAGATGGCATAACATCCTCGCTCGCAGGGGGACTGCGGGAGAGCGGGGATGAGGGGGCTTCTCGGGATCGCGGTGCTGCTGCTGTTCGCGTGGGGCTTCAGCGAAGCGCGGTGGCGGGTGCCGTGGCGGGTCGTCGCGGTCGGGGTGGGGCTGCAAGCGGCGCTCGCGCTGCTGTTCCTGAAGTTTCCACCGGCGACGGTCGTGTTCCTGTGGCTCAACGCCGGCGTCGCGGCGCTGCAGCGGGCGAGCGAGGCCGGCACCGGCTTTGTGTTCGGCTATCTCGGCGGCGGCGAATTGCCGTTCGTCGAGACCCACCCCGGGGCCAGCTTCATCTTCGCGTTCCGCGCCCTGCCGCTGGTCTTGCTGATCAGCGCGCTGGCGACGCTGCTGTTCTATTGGGGCGTGCTGCAATGCATCGTCCGCGGCATCGCCTGGCTGTTGCGGCGGACGGTCGGGGTCGGCGGCGCACTCGGCCTCGGGGCGGCGGTGCATATCTTCGTCGGCCATATCGAGGGGCCGCTGCTGATCCGCCCGTACCTCTTGCACATGCAGCGGGGAGAGTTGTTCGCGCTGATGAGCTGCGGCATGGCCGGCATCGCCGGCACGGTCATGGTGCTGTACGCCTCGCTGCTCGGGCCGGTCGTGCCGGACGCGCTCGGCCACATCCTCATCGCGTCGGTCATCAGCACGCCGGCGGCATTGGCGGTGGCGGCGCTGATGGTGCCGTTCGAGCCGGTCCGCTCGGGCGACGCCGGGCTATCGCTGCAAGACCCGCCGGTCAGCGCGCTCGACGCCATCGCCAAAGGCACCGGCGACGGCGTCGTCTTCCTGCTCAACATCGTCGCGATGCTGATCGTGCTGGTGGCGCTGGTCAGCCTGTGTAACGCGATGCTGGGCCTGCTGCCCGATCTGGCGGGGGCGCCGATCACGTTGCAGCGCCTGTTCGCTTACGCCTTCCGGCCCGTCATGTGGCTGATCGGCATTCCGGGCAGCGAGACCGGCGCCGCGGCGACGCTGATGGGGACGAAAACCGTTCTCAACGAATTCATCGCCTATGTCGATCTCGCCAAGCTGACGGAGGGCGCGCTCAGTCCGCATTCGCGGCTGATGATGACCTACGCGCTGTGCGGCTTCGCCAATTTCGGCAGCCTCGGCATCCTGATCGGCGGCATGGGCGCGATGGTGCCTGAGCGCCGCCACGAGATCGTTTCGCTCGGCCTGCGCTCGATCCTGTCCGGCACGATCGCGACCTGCATGAGCGGCGCCGTCGTCGGCCTCCTCTGAGGGGCTATTCGACCGCCACGACGAGCCGCGCCGCGCGGGCGCGCAATTCCTCGGGCAGCGGCGCGGGGCGGCGCGCATCGAGGTCGAGCTGCACCCCGAACTGCCCCATGCGCGCCAGTTCTTCGCCCGTATGGGCGTCGGTCATGCGGTGGAGGAAGCGCACCGACGAATTGCCGAGATGCACGATGCCGGTATGCACCGCAACAGCCTCGCCGAGGCGCGGCGGCTTCGTGATGCGCAGCGCCAGCTCGAAGGTGGAATAGGCGCGGCGATGCGCGGCCATGTATTCCGCCGTCATGCCGACCGCGGCGCCGGCCTGGAGGCAGCAATCGGTGAAGCGGTGCACGAAGGCGGCGAGCGCGAAGCCGCCGGTCTCGTCGAGATCGCCGGGGCCAACGCGGCCGCGGCTGGTCGGGATGAAGCCGGCGCTATCGCGCGGCTGCGGCCGCGCCTCGACGGCGGGTCCGTCCCACGTCGCGAGGTGCGATGCGATCGCGTCGCGCCGCTGCGCCGGCAGCGATGCGGCGCCGCCCTCCCACGTCTCGGCAACCCAGGTGACGGTCTCGCCGCTGGCGGAATCGACGAAGCGGTGCGCGAGCCGGAGATCGCCATCGAGGCCCAGCGGCGCGCTCGTGATATGGAAAGCGTCGCCGGCGCGCAGTTCGCGCACGAAACGCAGGTCGAGGCGGCGCACGAACCTGCCGTCGTGCAATACCGGCCGGAAGCCGAGATGCTCGGCGAGGTTCGGCGCCGCCTCGTCGAGGCGCTTGAAGTAATAGGCGATCGTGAAGTGTTCGGTGATGTCGCATTCCCACACGGGCACGCTGCCGCGGTAGGTCTCGATCCAGTCTGCCATGGCCGCTCCGGCGTCTTCCATTTCGGGGGCGGCATCGTAACGGCCGGGGGCATGACGGCGAAGGCGAATCCCGAAACAGCGCCATTATTGAACGCTGGCGGTAATTGTTAATGCGTACGATGCTCCCGTGGCTGGAACCGGGAATTTCCGTTCGTTCGGCTCACGCTGTTCAAGACTAGTGAAGTCCTTAATGGCCTGTGTTGGCGGCCTTCCGTTCGGATTCCTGCGAGGATTTACGCGGTTTAACCGAGGGGCCGCACTTGTTACAGAGGATTACAACTTCTTACCATTTTTCGGTTTGCCGTACATCGTGAGGTTACAGCGGCCCGCTAGGCTCCCTTTCATCGAGGGGCTAGCGAGGAACGAGGCGATGTCGGACTTTCACAGGATGATTTCGGAGCAGATCCCGCGCCTGCGGCGCTATGCGTGGGCGCTCGTGCGGGACAACGCCAGGGCGGACGATCTGGTGCAGGACACCCTGACCCGCGCCCTTGCGAAGGAACATCTCTGGCAGCCCGGGACCAACCTGTTGGCATGGCTCTTCACGCTGATGCACAACCAGAATGTGAACACGGTTCGCCGCGCCTTGCGCGAAGGGACGACGGTCGATGTGGAGCAATGCGCATCCACACTGGTGGCGACCACCGATCCGGAAGCCTCCTGCAAGTTGCGGGAGCTCGACGCCGCCATCGGCCGCCTGCCGGCGGAGCAGCGGCAGGTGCTGCTGCTGGTGGGCCTCGAAGGCATCGCCTATGACGAGGCGGCTGCGATCCTGCGCATTCCGGTCGGCACCGTGCGGTCGCGTCTGTCGCGGGCCCGCGACAGTCTGCGGCGCACCCTCGACATCAACGACGCGCAGCACCACCGGGAGGAGGTTCACGCCCGCGCGGCCTAGAGCTTAGTCGGACCAAATGCGAACATTTTCCGCGTCATCGCCGGGCTTGACCCGGCGACCGGGGGCACGGCAGATGGCCGGGTCGAGCCCGGCCATGACGGCATCCGGAGAGCGACTCCGTTTGCACGAATACGGTTCTGATAATCCCACGGATGGACTGTGAGGCCGTTTCCGCGGCCTCACAAAATGGTCGGATCGATGTCCATGACCCTTTCCCCGGCCTTGACGGCGGCCAACCAACCGGGGGCGAAGGCGAGAACGTGCTGCGCGTAAAATGAGGCGGTAGCGCGCTTGGCGGCGGCGGCCGAGGGTGGCGCGAGACGCGGCGCGGCTGCCGCCATCCGCAGCATCAGCCAGCCGGCCGCGACCGATCCGAAGAGATTGAGATAGGGAACCGACCCCGCCGCGGCGGGCGCCGGTTCGGCGGCCAGCAGGCAAGCCGTTCCGTCTTCGAGGGCTGCCAGGCCATCCGCGAGCGCGTGACGGATCGGTGCCAGCCCCTCGTCGCCGACATCGGACAAATCCCGCCGCATCTCCGCAAACAGATCGCGCGCAGCCTCGCCGCCGTCACGCGCGAGCTTGCGACCGACCAGGTCATTCGCCTGGATGCCGTTGGTGCCTTCGTAGATCGCGGCGATGCGGGCGTCGCGAAAATATTGCGCGGCGCCGGTCTCCTCGACGTAGCCCATGCCGCCGTGCACCTGGATGCCGGTGGAGGCGATTTCGATGCCCTTGTCGCTGCACCATGCCTTGACCACCGGGATCAGCAGCTCGGCGCGCCGCTGCGCGCGGCTCGCAGGGCCGTGCCGGCCGGCGTCGATCAGCGCCGCCGCATAATAGGCGAGGGCGCGCGCCGCCTCGGTCTGCGCCCGCATCGACAGCAGCATGCGCCGCACGTCGGGGTGATGGACGATTGGCGGGACCTCGCCGCCGCGCGGCATGCCGACCGGCATTCCTTGCACCCGCGTGCGGGCGTAGGCGAGCGCCGCCTGATAGGCGCGCTCCGCGATCGCCACACCCTGCACCCCAACCAGCAGGCGCTCGGTGTTCATCATCGTGAACATCGCTTCGAGGCCGCGATGCGCGTCGCCGATCCGCCAGCCGACGGCGCCGCCCTGCTCGCCATAGGACAGCACGCAGGTCGGGGAGGCATGGATGCCGAGCTTCTCCTCGAGGCTCAACGTACGGATGTCGTTGCGCTCGCCGAGGCTCCCGTCGCCATCCGGCAGGAATTTCGGCACGAGGAACAGCGAATGCCGCGGCTGCCGGGCGGCGCATCCGGCAGCCGCGCCAGCACCATGTGCACGATGTTGTCGGTGAGGTCGTGGTCGCCGTAGGTGATGAAGATCTTCTGCCCCGAGATGCGGTAGTGATCGCCCCAGCGCGGGTCGCTGGCCGGCACGGCGCGCGTCCGCAGCGCGCCCAGATCGGAGCCGGCCTGCGGCTCCGTCAGGTTCATCGTCCCGGTCCATTCGCCGGACACCAGCTTCGGCAGATAGCGCGTCTTCAGCTCCGGCGACCCGTGCGCCTGCAGCATCTCGACTGCGCCGCTGTTGAGCAGCGGGCACAGCGCCCAGGCCATGCAGGCCGAGTTCCACATCTCGGTCAGCGGCAGCGCGAGCGCAAGCGGGAGGCCCTGGCCGCCGATCTCCGCCGGCACCGCGACGCCGTTCCAGCCGCCCTCGACATATTGCCGATAGGCGTCGCGGAAGCCCGTCGGGGTGCGGACGACGCCGTTTTCGAGGACGCTGCCGGCGCGGTCCGCTGGCTGGTTCAGCGGCGCCAGCTCGTTTTCGGCGAATTTCGCCGCTTCACGCAATACCGCGTCGGCCGCCTCGGCGGCCTCGGCCGGCAGCCCGCCGACGGCGTCGAGCACGAGGCGCATGTCTTCAAGCGGAGCGGCATAGGGCGGCATCGGCGAGGCTCCGGCGGCGGGGGTTGCGGCGCCCTATCCCATCGTCGAATTAAAGGCGCCGCCGTCGAGCAGCAGGTTCTGGCCGACGATGAAGCCCGACGACGCGCCGCACAGAAAGGCGCAGGCGTCGCCGAACTCGGCAGGGTCGCCGACGCGGCCGGTCGGGTTCGATTGACCGCGTTTTTCCAGCATCTCCTCGAACGAGACGTTAGAGCGGCGGGCCTCGAACTCGATGCCGGAGCGCAGCCGGTCGGTCAGAAACGGCCCGGGCAGGAGGCCGTTGATCGTGACGTTGTGCCGCGCGACTTGGCGCGCGAGGCCGGCGCAGAAGCCGGTCAGCCCAGCGCGGGCGCCGTTGCTCATGCCGAGGATCGGGATCGGCGATTTGACCGACGCCGAGGTGATGTTGACGATGCGCCCGAATTTGCGCTCGCACATGCCGTCGATGACCGCCTTGATCAGCATGATCGGGGTCAGCATGTTCGCGTTGACCGCCTTCTGCCAGTCTTCGAGGCTCCACTCGCGGAAGTCGCCATGCGGCGGCCCACCGGCGTTGTTGACGAGGATGTCCGGCTGCGGACACGCCGCCAGCGCCGCCGCGCGGCCCGCCTCGGTCGTGATGTCGCCCGGCACAGCGGTCACCTTGACGCCGGTGGCGTCGCGGATTTCCTTCGCGGTCTGCTCCAGGGTCTCGGCGGTGCGCGCCGTGATCGTCAGCTCGACGCCGGCGCGCGCCAGCGACATCGCGCAGGCCTTGCCGAGTCCCTTGCTCGCGGCGCAGACGATCGCCTTGCGGCCGCGAATGCGCAGATCCAGCATGTTCTTCCTCCCGCGGGGAATGAGTTGCCGCGCCTGTTATAGCCGAGTTGGCGCGTTGCCGTATGTCCTTGATGTGAATTTCGACCTCGACCGAAACTGCGATTTCACGACGAAGCGCAGGCCTCGCCAATGGTCCGGACGCACCATCTGAACAGGCCGTCATTCTCCCGCCGCGCGCCGAGCAGCCGGAAGGCGTAATAGAGGCTGTAGAGGTCCAAGACCTCGGTCGTCAGCCCGAGGTCCCTGGCCCGTTCCAGCGCAACCCGTTTGTCCCCCGAGGTTACGCCTGTCATTCCGGTCAGGTTCAGAACCGCACAGGCAAGATCGAGATCGGCATCGCCGATCAGGGTCAGCACGCCGAAGTCGATCACGCCGCAGATGCGGCCGTCATCTCCGACCATGACGTTCTCCGGGAAGTAGTCCCCGTGAACGACGCTCGGAGTCACGGCTGCGCGGGACGCGAGCTTCGCCGTTCGGGCCGTCTGCCACGGGTTTGCGCCAACCTCAACGGCTGAAAGCGGTATCCGACGTCAGGCCCGGCGATGACGACGAAGAAGCGGAAACTCAAGCCCAGGCATGGCCGCGGGATCAGGCAGCGGCGGTGCCGAAGACGCAGTCCCAGAGCGGGAAGGTCACCGCGAAATTGGTCGTCGTGTCGCGGAAATGGTGCCGCATGTGCCGGCCCTTCAAATACCGGCCGAGGCGGCTCGTCATCGGCAGCTGATGACAGGCGTAGTGCGTCAGGTCGTAGCCGAGATAGCTGAAGCCGATAACCCCGAACAACACGCAGGCCGACGACAACGGCAATACCAGCAGGAACAGCGCGAAGACGGCCAGAAAGCTCGGCAGCGCCGCCGGGATCGGCATGACGTTGCGGGTGCGATCGCCGGGGTCGGCGTGATGACAGCCGTGGACGATAAAGGACAGCCGCCGCGCCGGCGCGAACCAGTCGCCGAGGTGAAACAGAAAACGGTGGGCCAAATACTCGAACAGGGTCCACCCGAGAAAGCCGGAGACGACCGCCTCGACGAATTCAACGGCGCTGATTCGGCGCGTCGCGCAGCCGGCCGCGATCAGCGCGAGCGACAGCCCGCTCCAGAAGACCGCGACCGTGGCCGGGTGGACATGCGACAGGCGTTCGAGCAACGGGTTGTCGAACAGCCGAACGCCGTCTCCTTCCCCCCGGCGAGAGCGAACCGTCATCCCCACCTCGAAAGCCGAACCGGCCTTATATCACGTGCGTCCGCAAATCCGATCGGCTATGCCCCCCGATTGAGACGGTTGCCGACGAGGTCTTCGACGACGGTCGGGTCGGCGAGGGTGGATACGTCGCCCAGCTGGTTGTGCTCGTCGGCGGCGATCTTGCGCAGGATGCGGCGCATGATCTTGCCGGAGCGCGTCTTCGGCAGGCCCGGCGCCCATTGCAGCAGGTCGGGCGCGGCGATCGGGCTGATCTCGTTGCGCACCCACTGCACGAGCTCCTGCCGCAAGGCCTCGTTCGGCGCTTCGTCCACCCGCAAAGTAACGTAGGCGTAGATGCCTTGGCCCTTGATATCGTGGGGATAGCCGACGACGGCGGCCTCGGCGACCTTCGGGTGCGCGACGAGGGCGCTCTCGATCTCGGCGGTGCCGAGGCGATGGCCGGCGACGTTGATCACGTCGTCGACGCGGCCGGTGATCCAGTAGAAGCCGTCCTCGTCACGGCGGGCGCCGTCGCCGGTGAAATAGAGGCCGGGGAAGGTCGAGAAATAGGTCTCGACGAAGCGCTTGTGATCGCCGAACACGGTGCGCATCTGCCCCGGCCAGGAATCGGCGAGGCAGAGGTTGCCCTCGGCGACGCCGGGCAAGGGCTTCCCCTCGCCATCGACGATGACCGGCCGCACGCCGAAGAACGGCCGCGTCGCCGACCCGGGCTTCAACGGCGTCGCGCCCGGAATTGGCGTGATCAGGATGCCGCCGGTTTCGGTCTGCCACCAGGTATCGACGACCGGGCAGCGCTCCTCGCCGACCTGCTCGTAATACCACATCCATGCCTCGGGATTGATCGGCTCGCCGACCGAGCCGAGGAGGCGCAGCGATTTGCGCCTGGTCTTCTTGACATAGCCCTCGCCCTCGCGCATCAGCGCGCGGATCGCGGTCGGCGCGGTGTAGAAGATCGACACGTTGTGCTTGTCGCAGACCTGCCAGAAGCGCGACGGGTCGGGATAGTTCGGCACGCCCTCGAACATCAGGGTCGTGGCGCCGTTGGCGAGCGGCCCGTAGACGATGTAGCTGTGCCCGGTGACCCAGCCGACATCGGCGGTGCACCAGTAGACCTCGCCGGGACGATAGTCGAACACGTATTCGTGCGTCATCGACACGAACACGAGATAGCCGCCGGTCGTGTGCAAGACGCCCTTCGGCTGACCGGTCGAACCCGACGTGTAAAGGATGAAGAGCGGGTCCTCGGCCGACATTTCCTCCGGCGGGCAGTTCGGCGACGCCTTGGCGCAGGCCTCGTGGTACCAGACGTCGCGCCCGGCGACCCAGTCGATGTCGCCGCCGGTGCGGCGCACGACGAAGACCGTCCTGACATCGGGACATTTGGTCAGCGCGGCGTCGGCGTTGCGCTTCAGCGGCACCTTGCGGCCGCCGCGCAGCCCTTCGTCGGCGGTGATCAGCACGTCCGACCGGCAGTCGAGGATGCGCCCGGTGAGGCTGTCGGGCGAGAAGCCGCCGAACACGACCGAATGGATCGCGCCGATGCGCGCGCAGGCAAGCATCGCCACCGCCGCCTCGGGGATCATCGGCAGGTAGATCGTGACGCGGTCGCCCTTCTTGACGCCCTGCGCCTTCAGCGCATTGGCGAAGCGGCAGACCTGCTCGTGCAATTCGCGGAAGGTGATGCGCTTGGCCTCGGAGGGGTCGTCCCCCTCCCACAGGATCGCGGTGTCGTTGGCGCGGGTCGCGAGGTGACGGTCGATGCAGTTGTAGGAGGCGTTGAGGGTGCCGTCCTCGAACCAGCGGATCGACACGTCGCCGGTGTAGGAGGTGTTCTTGACCTTGGTGTAGGGCTTGATCCAGTGGAGGCGCCTGCCGTGCTCGCCCCAAAACCCGTTCGGGTCGGCGAGCGAGCGCTCGTACATGCGGAAATATTCCTGTTCGTCGATCTTGCCGATCGGCGGGTGCGCGGCGATTTCGATCCGGTCGCGGCTGGGCATCTTTTCTTTCCTCCCTGCGCTATTCCCACCGGGCAGATATGGCGCAGCGGCCGCTCCGGTGCAATTTTCTATTCCCCTCTCCCGCAAGCGGGAGAGGGGAATAATTCAGAGCTGGATGCCGGCCATCGTGCAGAGGATCGTCCATTCCTTATCGGTCACCGGGCAGACCGAGAGGCGCGACTGGCGCAGCAGGGAGAATTGCGCGAGGTCGGGGACCGTCTTCATGACCGAGAGCGGCACGGTCTGCTGCACCGGCATGACCGGGGTGACATCGACCATGACGAACTTGCCGCTGGGGTCGGCGGGGTCGGGATAGGCGGTGCGCACGATTTCGACGACGCCGACGATCTCCTTGCCCTCGTTCGAGTGGTAGAAGAAGGCGCGGTCGCCGAGCTGCATCGCGCGCAGGTTGTTCGCGGCCTGGAAGTTGCGGATGCCGTCCCAGTGGGTGCGGCCGTCCTTGACCATCTGCTCCCAGGAATATTTCGACGGTTCCGACTTCAGCAGCCAATGAGCCATTGCGTCGTCCTCGAGCAGCAGCGGTTGCCCAATTTGCGGTAGAATGAGCGAAGATTATAAGCAACTATTTGGAAGATTTGCACTTTTTTCTTTGCAACAGCCGCGATTAAGGTAACTTCGCGGCGATTTTGCGGCCGGTTGGGGCGGCGCCGCCAGGGGGGCACGCCGGCTCGGGGGAGGGTAATCGGGGGTGCGATTGGCAGCGATAGCCGTGCTGAGCGCCGGCTTTGCCGGGCTGTTCGGAACGGCCAGCGTGGCGGGGGATTGGATCGAAGACGGCGGCAACTGCGTCTCCTACGTGCGGGACGTGACCGGCGTCAACCTGCAGGGAAATGCCGGCGCCTGGTGGGCGATGGCCGAAGGGCGCTACGCCCGCGGCCATGAGCCGGCGGTCGGCGCGATCCTCGTCTTCCGGCCTTCGGGCGCGATGCCCTCCGGCCATGTCGCGATCGTCTCGCACGTCATCAGTCGCCGCGAGATCCAACTCGATCAGGCCAACTGGATTCGCGGCCGCATCGCCAAGAACATGTGGGCGGTCGACGTGTCGCCCGGCAACGACTGGTCGATGGTCGAGGTCGAGAACCTCGGCACGGGGACCTACGGGCGCGACAATCCAACCTTTGGGTTCGTCTATCTGACGCCGCCGCGGCCGCGCCTCGATCAGCTTCAGACCGCGAGCGTGCGGCAGAGCTATCCCGTCGCCGGCTATCAGGCGGTTCGGCTCGCCGTTCCGGTCGTGCGGTACGAGGAGACGCAGGCGGAGGCGGCGCGGGCTCCGGTCGCCGCGAGCGTGCGCCGGGCGGTGTATGTCGTCGAGGAGAAGCGGCCCACTTCGGCGGCGCGACCTATCCCGCCGCGGCCCGCCGCATCGGCCAAGACCGACCGCGGCCACGCCGCGGCCGTGCATCGCGCGGCGGCGAAGCCGCACGCGGAGGCCAGACGCGAAGCCGCCAAACATGAGACGGCAAAGCATGAAGCCGCCGCGCATCCGGCGGTGAAGGCGGCGGCGCACCATCCCACGCCGGCAAAAAAGCCGGCGGCCAAGACAATTCTCGCGATCCACCGGGTTTCCGAACGGGTGGATTGACGGCCGCCGCGACAACGCCGTCCTCAATCCCTCGAACTGGTTCCTTGCCGGGGTGACGAACGGCCTGCGGGCGGCTTATGCTGCCGCGTCGGCAACCATCGAAAATCGGAGACATGACCAGTTCCGCGAGCGACTTGACGTTCTTGCCGGCGCATCGACTCTCGGCCGAGATCATGGCGCGGCGGCTGTCGCCGGTGGCGGTGGTCGAGGCGCTGCTGACGCGGATCGCCGCGCATGACGGCAAGCTGCACGCCTTTGTCGAGGTCTACGGCGACGACGCCCGCCTCGCCGCCGAGGCGGCGGAGAAGGCGATCCGCGCCGGCCATGCCGTGGGACCGCTGCACGGCGTGCCGATCGCGCTCAAGGACCTGATCGACCTCCAAGGGCGGATCACGACCGGCGGCTCGGAGGTGTGGCGCGATCGCCGCTCGCCCTCTACCGCGACGATCGCCCGCCGCTTCCTCGCCGCCGGCATGATCGTGCTCGGCAAGACCCACACGGTCGAGTTCGCGATGGGTGGCTGGGGCACCAACCAGCACCGCGGCACCCCCTGGAACCCATGGGACCTGGCGGTCGCGCGCGCCCCCGGCGGGTCGAGCAGCGGCTCCGGGGTCGCCGTCGCGGCGGGCTTCGCGCCGTGGGCGATCGGCACTGACACCGGCGGTTCGGTGCGGTTGCCGGCGTCGTGGTGCGGGCTGACCGGCCTCAAGACCACGATCGGCCGGGTCAGCACCTATGGGATTCTGCCGCTGGCGATGACCCTCGACACCCCGGGGCCGATGACCCGCTGCGTCGAAGACGCGGCGCTCTTGTTCGGCGTCATGCAAGGCAGCGACCCGCTCGACCCGCGCACCCTGTCGGCGCCGCCGCCGAGCGACCCGGCGGCGCGGATGCGGCGCGGGGTACGCGGATTGCGGCTCGCGCGCATGCCGGCGGCGGAGCGCGAGGGCGTCGCCGACGACATGCTCGCCGCCTATGACGAGGCGCTCGCGGTGCTGGCGCGGCTCGGGGCGGAGATCGTCGATGTGAAGCTGCCGTGCCGGTTTGCCGACGCGACCGCCGCGACCGGGCGGATCATCGGCTCCGAGGGCTATTTCCTGGTCGGCGACCTCGTCGACAACCGCAACCTGCCGATCGACGACGCGGTGCGGCCGCGCATCCAGCTCGGCAAGGGGATCAGCGCCCGCGAATACCTCGAGGCGCTGCGCCAGCGCGACGACATGAAGCGCGACTTTCTCGCCGCGCTCGACGCCGGCGGCGTCGATGCGCTGCTGACGCCGACGACGCAGAGCGCCGCGCCGCCCGTCGCCGACATCGACCAAAACACGACGCCGGCGCATTTCACCCGCTTCGTCAACCTGCTGGAGCTGTGCGCGCTGGCGCTGCCGGACGGGTTCACCGCCGGCGGACTGCCGCTGTCCTTGCAGATCATCTGCCGCCCCTACGAGGAGGCGACGGCGCTACAGATCGGCTGGGCCTATCAGAACGCGACGGAGTGGCACGAGCGCCATCCCGCCGGAATAGGGGGTTGAGGGCCAGTCCCTCCTTCCAAATAAATCGGGGCTTGACCCGGCCATTTACGGGACTCCGGGAGATCGCCGGGTTGAGCCCGGCGATGACGACAGAGTCTCGCTTCACGCTCCCCGTTCGGCGCGGCGGATTTCCTGCAAGACTTGGCGGACGGCGCGGGCGGTGCGGAGCTTGCGGCCGATGTCGGGGGCGAGGCGGAGGTCGCCCTCGGCGTCGAGCCAGCCGGCTTCGGTGTCGGGCGGCAGCTCGCGCATGACCTCCGCGAAGGCGAGAAAGATCGCCTCGACCTGCCGCGCTTCGAGCCGCCGTTCCCTCGCCACGCCGCCGCCCTCCGCTCGCCCGAATTCGGGTGCAGCTTAGACGGTGCGCATGGCGAGGCAAATCAGGACCAAGCGGGCGTACGATCCACCCGAACCGCACGACGGCACCAGGGTGCTGGCGGACCGGCTGTGGCCGCGCGGCCTCGCGAAGGACAAGGCGGCGATCGACCTGTGGCTCAAGGACGCGGCGCCGAGCACCGAGCTGCGGCGCTGGTTCGGCCACCGGCCGGAGCGGTGGCAGGAGTTCCGCCGGCGCTACCGCGACGAACTCGCGGCGAACCCCGAGGCGCTCGCTCCGCTTCCCCGCGATGGCGTCGTCACTCTGCTGTTCGCGGCGCACGACATCGAGCGCAACAACGCGGTCGTGCTCGCCGAATACCTCGCCGCTCAGAACAAAGCGAGCTGATCGCCGCTCCGCGGCGGCGGCTGGAAGCGGCTGGTGTCGAGGGCAGCGCACGAACGGGCGTCGAACCCCAATCGGCGCGAGGCCTGCTGGAAACGGGCGCGCAGGATGTCCGCATAAGGGCCGGTGCCGACCATGCGTTTCGACCACGTCGAGTCGTAGAGCTTGCCGCCGTGGCTCTGCGCCACCAGCGACAGCACGTGCGCCGCCTTGTTCGGCGCATGCGTCTCCAGCCACTCGCGGAACAGCCCCTTCAATTCCAGCGGCAGCCGCAGCATCGTGTAGCCGGCGCTAATCGCGCCGGCGTCGCGGGCGCGCTCCAGGATGTGTTCGAGCTCCATGTCGTTGAGCGCCGGGATCATCGGCGCCGCCAGCACCCCGGTCGGCACTCCCGCCCGCGCCAGAGCCGCAATCGTTTCGAGGCGGCGCTCGGGCGTCGCCGCCCGCGGTTCGAGCCGACGCGCGAGGGCGCGGTCTACGGTCGTCACCGAGATCGTGACGACGGCGAGGTTCTCCGTCGCCATCTCGGCGAGAATGTCGATGTCGCGCTGCACAAGCGCCGACTTGCTGACGATCGTCACCGGGTGGCGGAAGTCCCGCAGCACTTCCAGTATCGCGCGGGTGATGCCGAGGCGGCGCTCGCTCGGCTGGTAGGGGTCGGTGTTGCTGCCGAGCGCCAGCGGCTTGCAGACATAGCCCTTCTTGCGCAGCTCCGCCCGCAACAGCGCCGCCGCCTCGGGTTTGTAGAAAATGCGGCTCTCGAAATCGAGGCCCGGCGACAGGCCGAGATAGGCGTGGCTCGGGCGGGCGTAGCAGTAGATGCAGCCGTGCTCGCAGCCGCGATACGGGTTGATGGAGCGATCGAAGCCGATATCGGGCGAGTCGTTGCGCGCGATGATCGTACGGGTCGCATCGACCGTCAGCACCGTCCGCAGCGGCGCTGGCTCGGCGTCGGCCGATCCCCAGCCGTCGTCGAACGAGGCGCGGCGCTCGCGCTCGAAGCGACCGCTGTCGTTGCTGGCGCCGCCGCGGCCCTTGCGCGGCGCGGGGGAGGCCGGCATACCCATGACAGGATCATGCCGCGATGTCTGGAACAATACAAGAACGAATTTCGGTCGTCATCCCGGCGCTAGACGCTGCCGAGACGCTTCCCGCCGCGCTGGCGCCGCTCCGGACGCCAATGGTCGGCGAAGTCATCGTCGTCGATGGCGGCTCGCGGGACGCGACCCTGGACATCGCCCGGGAAATGGGCGCTCGCGTCGTTACCGCGCCGCGCGGCCGGGGTTCGCAACTTGCGGCCGGCGCCGCCGCCGCGGCCGGAGACTGGCTCCTTTTTCTGCACGCCGACTGCCGTCTCGTGCAGAGTTCAACCGAGTGCGAACAATCCTTCTCGTTATCGCCGGGCTTGACCCGGCGATCTCCGGCGGCTCGGCAGATGGCCGGGTCAAGCCCGGCCATGACGGCTTATGAGGGGAACGTCGCGGTTTCCACGTCTATCGCTCCAGGCCGCGGCTGGCGGGGGGCGGTGACGGCGTTTATCAGCGAGCCACACGCAGCCGAGTGCGCCGCCTATTTTCGCCTCGTCCTCGACGACGAGCGGCCGGCGGCGCGGCGGCTGGAGCGGATCGTGGCGTGGCGCTGCCGCGCGCTGGGCCTGCCTTACGGCGACCAGGGGCTGCTGATCAGCCGCAAGCTCTACGAGAGGGTGGGCGGGTTCGCACCGATCCCGCTGATGGAGGATGTCGATCTCGCGCGCCGGCTCGGCCGGCGGCGGCTCGTGACGCTCGACGCAAGCTGCATCGCCTCGGCGCGGCGCTACCGGCACGGCGGCTACTGGCGGCGTCCGTTGCGCAACCTCCTCTGTCTGTCCCTGTACTTCGCTGGGGTGCCGCCGCGTCGGGTCGCGCGTCTGTACGGATGATCCGCCGCCATCTCGTGCTGTTCCTGCGGCGGCCTCGGCTTGGGCGCGGCAAGCGGCGCCTGGCGCGTGACATCGGCGATGTGGCGGCGCTGCGCTTCGAGCGGTTGATGATCGCTCGGCTGCTCCGCCGGCTCGCCCGCGACCGGCGCTGGCGGTTGCGTCTGGCGGTGACGCCGGACCGCGACCGGCACGGCCGAGGCCTGTGGCCGTCGCGCCTAAGGGCGGCGGGACAAGGCGGCGGCGATCTCGGCGGCCGCATGCGCCGCGCCGTCGCCGGCTGTCCACCGGGGCCGGTCGTGCTCGTCGGCGCCGACATCCCCGCTCTGTCGCCCGATCACATCGCGGAAGCGTTCCGTCTGCTGGGACGGCACGATCTGGTCTTCGGCCCCGCCGAAGATGGCGGCTTCTGGCTGGTCGGCGCCCGCCGCTCGCCGCGTCCGCCGCCGCCGTTCGGCCGCGTGCGCTGGTCCGGCCCGCACGCGCTCGCGGACGTCCTCGGGAACCTGCCGCGCCGCGCGTCGGTCGGCTTCGCCGCCCGCCTCGCCGACGTGGATGACGGCCCCTCCTACCGCGCCGTTATCCGCCGCGGATTATGACCCTACCGCTCCATCAGCCGCGGCATCAGTTCGACGAAGTTGCAGGGGCGGAAGCGGTTGTCGAGCTGGTGCACGAGGATGCCTTCCCAGGCGTCGCGGCACGCGCCGGGGGAGCCGGGCAATGCGAAGAGGTAGGTGCCGCCGGCGACGCCGGCGGTGGCGCGGCTCTGGATCGTCGAGGTGCCGATCTTCTGATAGCTGAGCCAGCGGAACAGCTCGCCGAACCCGGCGATCTCCTTCTCGTAGACGCTGGCGAAGGCCTCCGGGGTCACGTCGCGGCCGGTGACGCCGGTGCCGCCGGTGGCGATCACCACGTCGATCTCGGAATCGGCGATCCATTCGCGCAGTTGCGCCACGATGGCCGCCTGGTCGTCGCGCACGATGCGGCGCGCCGCGATGCGGTGGCCGGCGGCCTCGGCGAGTTCGGCAAGTGTCCGGCCGGAGCGGTCGTCGGCCTCGGTGCGCGTATCCGACACCGTCAGGAGCGCGATGTTGACGGCGAGAAACGGCCGCCTTTCGTCAATTGCCATAAACTGCCTCCGTGCTGCGCCGCAGGATAAACGCCGCCCCTGGCGCGCGTCACCCGCCGCGGTTGTCGCTTCCCGCAAGCGCGTCGAGGCGCGCCTTCAGCGCGAGGAGGTCGCGCCAAGCCTCCCGCTTGCGCTCCGGGGCGCGCAACAGGAACGAGGGGTGGAACATCGGCAAGGTCGGCACCGGTTGCTCCAGGCCGGGCACGACGAGGTCGAACCAGCGGCCGCGCAACCTCGTGATGCCCTCGTTCTGCGGCAAGAGCGTGCTGGCGGCGGTGCCGCCCGCCAAGACCAGCACGCGCGGCCGCGACAGCGCGATGTGGCGCAACACGAAGGGCAGGCAGGAGGCGATCTCCGCCGGGGTCGGCTTGCGGTTGCCGGGCGGCCGCCAGTAGATGACGTTGGTGATCTGGACGCCGCTCCGGTCCAGCCCGATCGCCGCGAGCATGCGGTCGAGCAGCTGGCCGCTGCGGCCGACGAAGGGGCGGCCGATGCGGTCCTCGTCGGCGCCCGGCGCCTCGCCGACGATCATGACCGGCGCCTCGGGGTTGCCGTCGGCGAAGACGGTGTTGGTCGCGGTGCGCTTCAGGGGGCAGGCGTCGAAGCCGGCGACCGCTGCGGCGAGCGCAGCGATCGTGTCGGCGGCGGCGGCCAGCAGCCGCGCCGATTGCGCCGCCTCGGCCAGCGATTCGGCGAGCGCACTCGGCGGCGCCGCCACGACGGCGCGCGGCGCCGCTGTTGTGGCCGCCGGACGGACCGGCATCGCGACGGGCGGCGCGGCGGCGGGCGGCGGCGCCAGCCGATCGATCGCCTCCGCACCGATCGCCTCGTCCGCCCCCATCTCGACGTACCAGGCGAGGAGCGCCAGCGCCTGCTCGCGCTCCGCAAGCGCGCCGGCATCAATGGCTTGCATGCCGCGAGCTTAACACCGCGCCGCTGCGGGGCCTAGGTGCCGAGCGCGGCGTGATCCTCTATAGTCGCGCCGCCGAAGGAGGAGAAAGTGCCGCGCGACCAGATGGAATACGACGTCGTCATCGTCGGGGCAGGGCCGTCCGGCCTCGCCGCGGCGATCCGTCTGAAGCAGCTTGCGGCGGCCGCGGAAACCGAGCTCGGCGTCTGCGTCGTCGAGAAGGGGTCCGAGGTCGGTGCGCATATCCTGTCGGGCGCGGTGTTCGAGCCGCGCGCCCTCAACGAGCTGATCCCGGACTGGCGCGAGAAGGGCGCGCCGCTTAACACGCCCGCGGCGGAAGACCGGTTTCTGCTGCTGACGGCGGCGCGCTCGCTGCGGCTGCCGACGCCGCCGCAGATGCACAACCACGGCAACTACATCGTCAGCCTCGGCAATGTCTGCCGCTGGCTGGCGCAGCAGGCGGAGGAGTTGGGGGTCGAGATCTATCCCGGCTTCGCCGCCGCCGAGGTGCTGTACGACGAGGGCGGCCGGGTGCGCGGCGTCGCGACCGGCGACATGGGCATCGGCAGGGACGGCGAGCCGACCGACCGCTATCAGCCGGGGGTCGAGCTCACCGCCAGGGAGACGCTGTTCGCGGAGGGCTGCCGCGGCTCGCTGACGAAGACGCTGGTCGAGCGTTTCCGCCTGCGCGACGGGCACGACCCGCAGACTTACGGGATCGGCATCAAGGAATTGTGGGAAGTCGCGCCGGAGCGGCACCAGCCGGGGCTGGTCGTGCACACCGTCGGCTGGCCGATGGACAATGCCACCTATGGCGGCTCGTTCCTCTACCACCTGGAAGACCGTCAGGTCGCGGTCGGGTTCGTCGTCGGCCTCGATTACAAGAACCCCTTTCTGAACCCGTTCGAGGAATTCCAGCGCTACAAGACCCACCCCGCGATCCGGCCGTTCTTCGAGGGCGGCCGGCGCATCGCCTATGGCGCGCGCGCGCTGAACGAAGGCGGCTTCCAGTCGATCCCGCGGCTCGATTTTCCCGGCGGCGCCCTGATCGGCTGCGCCGCCGGCTTTCTCAATGTGCCCAAGATCAAGGGCAGCCACACCGCGATGAAGTCGGGCATGGCGGCCGCCGAGGCGGTGTTCGCGCGGCTCGGCGGCGACGCGCAGGCGACGGTGCGGCAGGCGATCGAGCGGAGCTGGGTGTGGGACGAGCTCTACCGCGTGCGCAACATCCGCCCGAGCTTCCGCGCCGGGTTGTGGGGCGGCCTCGCCTACTCCGCCTTTGACACCTTCGTACTGCGCGGCCGGGCGCCGTGGACCTTTCATCATCACCCCGACTACGCCCAGCTGATCCCGGCAAGCGAGGCGCCGCGGATTGCTTACCCGCGGCCAGACGGCAAGATCACCTTCGACCGGCTCTCCTCGGTGTTCATCTCGAACACCAACCACGAGGAGGACCAGCCGCCGCACCTCAAATTGCGCGACCCGGCGAAGGCGATCGAGGTCAACTACCGGCTCTACGACTCGCCCGAACAGCGCTATTGTCCGGCGGGCGTCTACGAGATCGTGCGCGAGGGGGATGCCGGGGAGCCGCGGTTGCAGATCAACGCGCAGAACTGCGTGCACTGCAAGACCTGCGACATCAAGGACCCGGAGCAGAACATCGATTGGGTGGTACCCGAGGGAGGCGGCGGCCCGAACTACCCGAACATGTAGCCAGAGGTCAGGGGTGCAGGGGTCAGGGAATATGAGCGGCAGAGACGGTAAGACGGTGACGCGGATGTTCTCCAGTCGAAAGCGGTATGGGACGCCGGCATTTGTGATCGCAATCGGCATCGCGGCGGCGGCCGCGGCGCAGCCGGCGCCGGCGCCGAGCGTCCAGCCTGCCCAAACCGGCAAGATCGGCCAGTTCGCCGACTATCTCGCGGGCCGGCAGGCGCAGCACGTGCGCGACTTCCAGTCCGCGGCGACATGGTACGAGGCGGCGCTGGCGGCCGATCCGGATTCACCGGAGCTGGTCAGCCGCACCTTTCTGATGGAGGTCAGCGCCGGCCATTTCGCCCGCGCCCGCGCCCTCGCCGACAGCGAGATCAAGATCGACCCGAGCGACGCCATCGCGCAGCTCGTGCTGATGGTGGATCGTCTCAAGGCGGGCGATCAGCCGGGGGCGCTGGCGCGCGCCGCGGCGCTGCCGCACGACGGCATCCACCGCTTGGTCGCGCCGCTGGCGCTCTCCTGGGTGCGGATGGCGGGGGGCGATCTCGCCGGAGCCGACACCGCGCTGCAGGGGCTCGACAAATACAACGGGTTCGCGCCGCTCAAGCTGTTCCAGCTCGGCCTGCTCTACGATTTCGCCGGACAGCCGGACAAGGCGCAGACCTATCTGAGCAAGGCGATCGACGCGAGCGGCCAGCTCAACTGGCGCCTCACCGATGCGATGGCCAATTTCTACGAGCGCCATGGCCGCCAGTCGGACGCCGAGGCGCTCTACAAGCGCTTCATCCAGCAGACCAGCGGCAACGAGCTCGCCGAATCGGTGCTGGCGACGCGGCCGACGGGGAGCGCCCCGCAGCCGTTCATCAAATCCGCGCGAGACGGCCTTGCCGAGGCCTTCTTCGATCTCGCCAGCGTCCTCAACCAGAACGAGACGGTGGACCTCGCGCTGCTCTACGACCGCTTCGCACTCGACCTGAAGCCGGATTTTCGGCTGGCCCAGCTGCTGCTCGCCGATGTGCTGAGCAGCGAAGACAAGCCGGACGAGAGCCTCGCTGTGCTTGCGGGGATTCCCGCGACGTCGCCGTATTTCTGGTCGGCGCGGCTGCGCAGCGCGACCGACCTCGAAATGCTCGACCGCAAGGACGAGGCGCTCGCTCAATTGAAGCAGATGGCGGCCGAGGCGCCGACGCGGGCGGGGGCGGATGTCGAACTCGGGGACCTCCTGCGCAACGAGAAGCGCTTTTCGGAGGCGGCCGACGCCTATGACGAGGCGATCAAGCGCACTGCCGCCGCCGGGCTCCCGGAGCGCTGGATTCTGTTTTACGACCGTGGCGTCTCCCTGGAACGCTCCGGGCAGTGGAAAAAGGCCGAGGCCGACCTGCTGCACGCGCTCGAATTGAAGCCGGACCAGCCGCTGGTGCTGAACTATCTCGGCTATTCCTGGGTCGACCGCGGCGAGAACCTCGACCGCGGCCTCAAGATGATCGAGAAGGCGGTCGAGCTGCGGCCGGAGGACGGCTACATCGTCGATAGCCTCGGCTGGGCCTACTACAAGCTCGGCGATTACGGCCGCGCGGTCGGCTATCTCGAAAAGGCGATCGAGCTGGTGCCGCAGGACCCGACGATCAACGACCATCTCGGCGATGTGTACTGGCAGACCGGGCGGCAGACCGAGGCGCGCTACCAGTGGCGGCGGGCGTTGCAGTTCGGGCCGCAGCAGGACGAGATCAAGCCGATCGAAGCAAAGCTCGAAAACGGCCTTCAGCCGCCGGCGCCGCCCGCTCCGCGCGGCGGCTGAAGCAGGCGGAGGCGCGGTGGACGTCACGGCATTCGCGCCGGCCAAGGTGAACCTCTACCTGCATGTCGTCGGCCGCCGCGCCGACGGCTATCACCTGCTCGACAGCCTCGTCGCCTTCGCCGATATCGGCGACCGCGTCACCGCGCGGCCGGCGCGGGAATTTTCCCTCACCGTCAGCGGCCCCGAGAGCGCCGGCCTGGAAGCCCTCGGCGAGGACAACCTCGTGCTGCGGGCGGCCCGCGCCCTCGCCGCGCGCGCCGGGGCCGGCGGTGGCGCGGCGCTGCATCTCGACAAGCACCTGCCGGTCGCGTCGGGCATCGGCGGCGGCTCGAGCGACGCCGCGGCGACTTTGCGAGCGCTGGCGGCCTTGTGGGGCATCGGCGGCGAGGGCATGGCGATGGCGCTCGCCGCCAAACTCGGCGCCGACGTTCCGGTCTGCCTGCTGGGGCGGCCGGCCTGGGTCAGCGGCGCCGGAGAGCAACTCAGTCCCGCGAACGGGCTGCCGCGCGCTGGCATCCTGCTGGTGAACCCGCGCCGCCCGCTGCCGACGGCCGACGTGTTCCAGGCGCGCGCCGGCGCCTTCGGCGAACCCGGCCGCTTTGCGGAAATGCCGCAAGACGCGGCGGGGCTGGCGCGGGCGCTCGCCAGCCGGCGCAACGACCTCGCCGAGGCTGCGCTCGCGCTGGTGCCGGAGATCGCGCAGGTGCTGAACCGGCTCGCCGCGTTGCCGGGATCGCTGTTGGCGCGGATGAGCGGCAGCGGCGCCACGTGCTTTGCGTTGTTTGCCGATCGCCCGGCGGCCGAGCGGGCGGGCGCGGTCGTCGCCGCGGCCGAGCCCCGATGGTGGTGCGCCGCCGGCGAGCTGGCCGAGGCACCTGCCCCGAGCTTTACGGCTTCATAAATCGCGGCCGGCCGTGCCGGTAGCCGAGCATGCGAACGCAATCGAACCCTCGGCACTACCCTGGCAAGCCGCGTGATCTGGGGAACAAGCAACCGGCAGTACCATCAGCGCGCTGATCGCGGCGCCGAACAAGCTGGGCGGGTGGACTGGTGTCGCGCTGCGGAATGGCATTGATCACCAGCGTGTTCGCTTTGCGGATTACGTCGCCGTTCCGATATGGGTCATCAGACGGTCCAGTACGGCAGGCGGCGCAAGTGTCGGTCGCGGCAGCTTGTCCAAGGTGCCGGTGCCGATCTTCATATGCGCAAAGCAGGGACCAGAGCGTTCCGACGAGCTCAGGAAAAACCTCAGCTCTTCGACTGCGTCGGTGCGCAAAATTCGGCGGTAGCCGCAAGCCGCGGCGATCCCCGCCAAATCGATGGCTCCACTGACCGTTGCCTGGGCGCCCGTCGAGTCGTGCGCCTCGTTGTCGAGCACCACGTGCACAAGGTTGGCGGGAGCATAGGCGCCGATCGTGGCAAGATTTCCCATCCGCATGAGAGCGGCACCGTCGCCGTCTGCAATGATCACCCGCAGATCGGGCCGGGTTAAGGCAAGACCGAGCGCCAGCGAGGAGGCGCAGCCCATCGAACCGACGATGTACAGGTGACTGGCGCGATCGGCGATCGCGTACAGTTCGCGACCGGTGTAGCCGGTGGTGGCTACGATCACGGTATGTTCATCATCGCTTGCCGCCGCGATAGCCTCCAGCGCGGCCATGCGGGAGGGCCGCGCCGCGACGCCAAGCACATGGCCGCGTCCTTCAATCGGGTCAGACACCGGTTGCGTTCGAGCGGGCACCGCCGGGAGCGGATAGGGTTCGCAGGTGTCCTTTTCCATTACCAGGGCGTACGAGCGCCGTGACTGAGCAGCACGCTCGACGGCATCCAATACCCACGGGATTGCCGCCGGCTCCCGCGGAAACGTTGTCCACGGGACGTCGATCGTATCGAACAAGGCTCCGGTGATGCGTCCCATCAATTCGTGCTGCGGCTCGTCGGCGACGCCCGGGGCGCCGCGATGCGTGCAAACGATCAGAACGGGGATGCGGAAGGCATAGGTCAACGACGTAAGCGGGCTGACGGCATTCCCGAGCCCCGAATTCTGCATCATGGCGACGCCGCGGCGACCGCCGATCCACGCTCCCGCGGCGATGGCAACCGCATCACCCTCGTTCGCGGCCGACACGTAGTTGAGATGGCCGGCGCCGATCACATAATTAATGAAGGGGGTCAGCAGCGAGCAGGGCACGCCAGCGTAGTGGTCGTAGCCTCGTTCGCGGGCGCTTTCGACAAAATCGCGGGCGTGTATCACGGGCTTTTCCTGATGGTCGGCCAATGGCCGCTTATGCGCCTGGGTATCCTCGACATGAAGCCTCTGATTCTGCCGACCATGCAGCCGTAAAGATTGACGTTTTTGTCATGCCCCGGCTGCCGGTCCATGGGATGCATCCTCTCCCCGTGCCGCATGTGCTTGACCTCGTGACTCCAGCAAACGTGCAAATCGAGGGTTACGATATTACCTTGGCGCAAGGCATGATCGACGCGACGATTGACGTGCCGCCGGCGCCGGGAGTTTTCGCCGAGACGCGCACCGGGCGCGATCTGATGGGCAGCGTCGATCTGCGCGTCATGGGGCAGCGCTCGGATCTGCAGGGCGCGCTGCGCTTCGCGATCCATCTCGGCTGTATGGTTGCGACGGGCGCATTGGTGTGGTTGTCGCTGCCGTATTGGTATCTGCTCGTCCCGGCGATGCTGCTTCACGGCGCGACCTTGGTAACGATGTTCGCGCCAATGCACGAATGCACCCACCGCACCGCCTTTGCCACGCCTCGGCTCAACGAGATCGTGGGCTGGGTCGCGGGCGTGCTGAGCTTCTACAACGCGACCTTCTATCGCTATTTCCACGCATGGCATCACCGCTACACGCAGGATCCGGTACGCGACCCCGAATTGATGTTTCCTCGCGCCAGCACTCGATTGGCGTATCTGCGCGAGATCAGCACGATCGGGTTCTGGTATCGACGCGTCATTGATTACGGAAAGCTCGCTTTCGGCACGGCACGGCTCCCTTTCATGCCAGACCACGCACGGCGCACAATTCAGCGCTCGGTCGTCATCCAGTTGCTCATCTATCTCGCGGCAGCGATGGCCGTCCCGATCGGGTTCGCCGCTCCACTGTACTTCTTCTTCCTCCCATCCATCCTCGCGATGCCGCTGCTGCGGGCCTACCTGATTACCGAACATACATTGTGCAGCCTTGACCAAAACTTCCTCACAAACACGCGCACAACGCTCGCCCCTTTCCCGATCCGGCTCTTGATGTGGAACATGCCGTTTCACGCCGAGCACCATCTCTTCCCGGCGGTGCCGTTCCATCGTCTGCCGGCGCTGCACGACCAAATCGGCGCCCGTTTCTTATATGTCGCGCCTAGCTACGTGGCGACCAATCGCGAAATCTGGCAAGCACTTCAATATGAACGTTTAGACAGTCTCTCTTTGGCTGTCGAAGGCGCAGATCAGGCGAAGCAGGACTGAAGCCGCGAGGAGCCGGATCACTGCTGAACCCACATCGCCTCCACTTTGCGAGTGGGGTTCTTTACCATCGTCATTCCCGTTGAGTGTCGCAGCACCTTGCCGGCGCCGACCGCCGCCGGCGCGGTCTAAAGCAGGTTCCGGCCAGCCTGATCGTCACTCGCGCGAACGAGAGCGGGATCCACTGACGGTTGGCCCCGATCTTGCTGGGTTGTCTCCCGGCGCTTTGGCCTTGCAGTCAGAAACGGGGGACGGGATGTCCAGCGGGTTGGGGATCAATCGTCGCCGCTTGCTTGGTGCGGCGGCGGCACTTGCGGCTACGCGCGTCGTCGCGGCGCCGTCATTCATTTCGTCGGCGCGAGCGGCCGCCGCGGAGTCGGGGCCGATCAAGGTCGGTATCCTGCATTCGCTGTCGGGCACGATGGCCATCAGCGAGTCACCCCTCAAAGACGTCATGCTGATGCTGATTGCACAACAAAACGGCAAGGGCGGCGTCATGGGCCGCAAGCTTGAACCCGTCGTCGTCGATCCGGCCTCGAATTGGCCGCTCTTCGCGGAAAAGGCCAAGCAACTGATTTCGGTCGACAAGGTAGCCGCGGTGTTCGGCTGCTGGACCTCGGTTTCGCGCAAGTCGGTGCTGCCGGTGTTCGAGCAGCTCAACGGCCTGCTGCTGTATCCCGTGCAGTACGAAGGGCAGGAGTGCAGCCGCAACGTCTTTTACACAGGCGCTGCGCCGAACCAGCAGGCGATACCGGCGGTCGATTATCTGATGGATCAGGTGCAGGTGAAGCGATGGGTGCTCGCCGGCACCGACTACGTCTATCCGCGTACCACCAACAAAATTCTGGAGGCGTATCTTAAATCGAAGGGCGTCGCCGAGCCCGACCTGATGATCAATTACACGCAGTTCGGCTATTCCGACTGGCAGTCGATTATCGCGCAAATCAAGGCGTTCGGCTCGGCCGGCAAGAAGACCGCGGTGGTTTCGACGATCAACGGCGATGCCAACGTTCCGTTCTACAAGGAACTCGGCAACCAGGGCATCAAGGCGACCGATATTCCGGTGGTCGCGTTCAGCGTCGGCGAACAGGAACTGGCCGGCATCGACACCAAGCCATTGGTCGGGCATCTCGCGGCGTGGAACTATTTCATGAGCGTCGACACGCCGCTCAATCAGGAGGTGGTCAAGGCGTTCCAGAAGTCGGTCGGCGACGGCAAGCGCGTCTTCAACGACCCGATGGAAGCGCACTACATCGGCTTCAACATGTGGGTGAAGGCGGTGGAGAAGGCCGGCACCGCCGATGCGGATGCCGTGATCGACGCCATGGTCGGCGTGTCGCACCCCAACCTGTCGGGCGATTACGCGACGATGATGCCGAACCATCACCTGACCAAACCGGTGCTGATCGGTGAGGTGCAGGCGAACGGCCAGTTCAACGTCGTCTGGCAGACGCCTGGTCTTGTCGTGGCGCAGCCTTGGTCGCCTTACCTGCCGGAGAGCAAGAACCTGGTCGGCGACTGGCTGCCGCCGATGTCCTGCGGCAACTACGATACCGTCGCCGGCAAATGCCTCGGCACGCCGAAAAAGGCGTGAGGGTCGTGTGGCGGTCGGCGCCGCGCCTCATTGTCGGCGCGGCTCTGGCGCTGCTGCTCGCGTCGGCAGCGGCGCGGGCGCAGCAGGACGCCTTCGCTGACATTGCCTCGACCACGGCGAGCATCGAGGCGCGCGGGGTGACCGCGCTGGCGGTGTCGGGCGAACCGCGGGCGGCGGCGGTCATCGCCGCGCTGCGCGATGGCAGGCTCTATGCCTGGAAGTGGCCGCGTCCGGGCCAGCCGCTTTACATCCGAACCGAGGCGGGCTTCGTCGATGCCCGCACGGGCGAGCCCGCCGCGCCGCCCGCCGCCGCCAACTTGCGCAAGGTCGTCGTCAGCGACGCGGTGCGCGCGGCGATCGAGACGGCGGAGGGCGCGCTCGGCCTCTTTTCTGATCGCGCCGCGAAGCGGGAGGCGGCGGCCGAGGCGCTGTTCGCCGCGGCCGATCCCGCCTCGCTGCCGCTGATCGAAAAGGCGCTGGACAGCGAGCGCGACCCCGGGGTCCTTCGCGCGCTGCGGCAAGCGCATGCCGCGGCGCTGCTCAAATCGAAGACGGAGGCGGTGCCGGAGCGCCTTGCCGCGGTGCAGGAGCTTGCGAAGCGAGGCGACCTGCCGGCGCGCAACCTGTTGCAGTCGCTGAGCGGCGATCCCGCGCCGGTCGCCGCGGCGGCGGCGAAGGCCATTGCCGCCATCGACGGCAAGATCGCACTGTGGCGATTGGCGCAAAACGCCTATTACGGCGTCAGTCTTGGCGCCGTGCTGCTGCTCGCGGCGGCGGGACTTGCGATCACCTTCGGCGTCATGGGCGTCATCAACATGGCGCACGGCGAAATGGTGATGGTCGGCGCCTATACGACTTTCGTCGTGCAGCGCCTAATCGCCGCCGCCGCACCGGCGCTCGACCAGTATGGGCTGCTGGTCGCCATCCCCGCGGCTTTCGCGGTCGCAGGATTGCTTGGCGTCCTGATCGAGCAAACGCTGATCCGTTTCCTTTACGGGCGCCCGCTCGAAACGCTGCTCGCCACCTGGGGCTTGAGCCTCGTCCTGCAGCAGGCGGTGCGCAGCCTCTTCGGAGCGACAAACCAGGATGTGACGTCGCCCGCGTGGATGAGCGGCTCGATGGCGGTGGGCGGACTGACCCTGACCGTCAACCGGCTGTGGATCATGCTGTTCGCCGCGCTGGTGCTCGGCGCGCTGATGGCGGCGCTGCGCTGGGGCGGGCTCGGCCGCAGCATCCGCGCGGTGACCCAGAACCGGCGGATGGCGGCGGCGATGGGCATCCGCACGCCGTTGATTGACGCGCTGACATTCGGCCTGGGCTCGGGCATCGCCGGGATGGCCGGGGTGGCGTTGTCGCAGATCGACAATGTCAGCCCCAACCTCGGGCAGAATTACATCATCGACAGCTTCATCGTCGTCGTCGTGGGCGGTGTCGGCAATCTGTGGGGCACCCTGCTCGGGGCGTTGACGCTGGGCATCGTGGACAAGTTCATCGAGCCGTTCGCCGGCGCGGTGCTCGCCAAGATCCTGGTACTGGCGTTCCTGATCCTGTTCATCCAGCGGCGCCCGCGCGGCTTGTTCCCGCTCAAGGGACGGATGGCCGAGGCATGATCCGCGCCGACCGTCTCGCGGCGGCGCCGCTCGCGTGCATCCTGGGGGCGGCGCTGCTGCTCGCCGTCCTCAATATGGCGACGGCGGCCGACAGCGCACTCCATGTGCCGGACTTCGTTGTGTCGCTCGCCGGCAAGTACCTCTGCCTCGCGATCCTCGCATTGGCGATCGACCTCGTCTGGGGCTACGCCGGCATTCTCAGTTTGGGGCACGGCGCGTTCTTCGCGCTCGGCGGGTACTGCATGGGCATGTATCTGATGCGGGCGATCGGCGGCCGCGGCGTCTATGCCGACCCGACTCTACCTGATTTCATGGTGTTCATCGGCTGGAAGCACCTGCCCTGGTACTGGCAGGGGTTCGATCATTTCTGGTTCGCGCTGCCGATGACGATGCTGGTGCCCGCGGTGCTGGCGTTCGCATTCGGCTGGTTCGCGTTTCGCTCGCGCGTCTCGGGGGTCTACCTCTCGATCATCACGCAGGCGCTGACGTACGCGCTGATGCTCGCTTTCTTCCGCAACGACATGGGCTTTGGCGGCAACAATGGGATGACCGACTTCAAGGACATCCTCGGCTTCCCGCTCAACAGCCGCGGCACCTCGGTCGGCCTGATGCTATGCAGCGCGGCAGTGCTCGCCGCGGCCTTCATCGCCGCTCGCGCGATGACACGCTCGCGCTTCGGCAAGGTGCTCGTGGCCGTGCGCGACGCGGAGGCGCGGACGCGGTTTCTCGGTTACCGCCCGGAATCGTACAAGCTGACGGTATGGGTGGTCTCGGCGGCGATGGCCGGCATCGGCGGCGCGCTGTACGTGCCGCAGGTCGGGATTATCAATCCCTCCGAGTTTTCGCCGGCGAATTCGATCGAGGCGGTCATCTGCGTCGCCGTCGGCGGCCGCGGTACGCTGAGCGGCGCGATCCTCGGCACCATTCTCGTCAACCTCGGCAAGACTTGGCTGACGAGTGCACTGCCGAGCGTTTGGCTGTTCGCGATCGGCGGTTTGTTCATCGGCGTTACGTTGTTCCTGCCGCGCGGCATCATCGGCCTGTTGTTGCCGCGCGTCTCCGGCGCCTCCCGGCCATTGGCGACCGGGCCGGCAACGGCCGTGGCGCCGGCGCGCGAGGCGGCCGAATGAGCGAGCCGCTGCTCTATCTCGACGGCGTCACCGTCTCGTTCGACGGGTTCAGGGCGCTCAATGCGCTGTCGCTGATCGTCGATGCGGGCGAGATGCGCGCGATCATCGGGCCTAACGGCGCCGGCAAGACGACACTGATGGACGTCATCACCGGCAAAACCAAGCCCGATGCCGGCCGTGTCGTCTTCGCCGACGACATCGACCTTACCCGGCTCGACGAGCCGGCGATCGCGCGCCTCGGCATCGGCCGCAAGTTCCAGCGGCCGACCGTGTTCGAGCCGCTGTCGGTCTACGACAACCTGCTCCTGTCGCTGGCGGGGGATCGGCGGCCGCACGCGGCGTTGTGGGCGCGCGAGACCCCCGCGGAACGAGTTCGGCTGGAAAAGCTGCTCGCCACGGTCCGCCTCGCCGACCACCGCGACCGCCGCGCGGCCGAGCTGTCGCATGGCCAAAAGCAATGGCTCGAAATCGGCATGCTGCTGGCGCAAGAGCCGCGCCTCCTGCTGATCGACGAGCCGGTCGCCGGGATGAGCGACGCGGAAACCGCCGAAACCGCGGAATTGCTGCGCGAAATCAACCGCACCCGCAGCGTCGTGGTGGTCGAGCACGACATGGTTTTCGTGCGGGCGCTCGGGGTGAAAGTGACCGTATTGCACGAAGGCGCGGTGCTGGCCGAAGGCGCGATCGACACGATCCAGGCCGACGAGCGTGTCATCGAAGTGTATCTGGGGCGCTGAGCCATGTTCGCTGCCGAAGGCATCGACCTTTCCTATGGCGCCAGTCAGGCGCTCCGCCACGTCAGCGTCTCGGCGAACAAGGGCGAGGTGACCTGCATCCTTGGCCGCAACGGGGTCGGCAAGACCAGCCTGCTGCGGGCGATCTTCGGGCTGCTGCCGGTTTCCGCCGGAAGCATCCGGTGGGAAGACCGCGACATCACCCGGCTGCCCGCCTATGAGCGCGCGCGCCGGGGAATGGCGCTGGTGCCGCAGGGCCGCGAGATCTTTCCGCGCCTTACGGTGCTCGAAAATCTGCAGACCGGTTTCACGATCCTGCCGCGACGTCTGCGGCGCATTCCGGACGAAATCTTCACGCTGTTCCCCGTGCTGAAGGACATGCTCGGGCGCCAGGGCGGCGATCTCTCCGGCGGTCAGCAGCAGCAGCTCGCGATCGCCCGCGCGCTCGTCATGCGGCCTCGTCTGCTGATCCTCGACGAGCCGACCGAGGGCATCCAGCCGTCGATCATCAAAGACATCGAGCGCGTCATTCGCATTCTCGCCGCCGGCCGCGAGATGGCGATCCTTCTGGTCGAACAGTATTTCGAATTTGCTCGGGCGCTGGCCGACAAGTATGTCGTCATGGAACGCGGCGAGGTCGTCCTCGCCGGCAGCCGGGCCGACATGAACGAGAGCGATGTACGACGCTTCCTTACGGTCTGAGGCGGCAGGCAGGCTGCAGCGGGCCAACGGCGCCTGCGCCGTCAGCTTTGCCCAGCGCTGCGGCCGCACCGTGCTGACGGGGCTGTACCAGCGGACTCCATGCCGGATGATGTTTCCGAACCCGGAGGAGGGCGACCCTCCGCTCGCGGTGCTGCTGACTACCACCGGCGGCCTCACCGGCGGCGACGCGTTGCGCGTCGCGGTATCTATCGAGGACGGCGCGGCCACCGTCTCGACCCAAGCGGCGGAGAAAATCTACCGATCGCTCGGACCGGACGTAACGGTCGAAGTCGAGCTCAGCGTCGGCGGCGGTGCCTGCCTCGAATACTACCCGCAGGAGACGATCCTGTTTGACGGGGCGAGGCTGCGCCGGCGGACCGCGGCGCACGTGGCCCTGGGCGGATCGCTGGCCGCGGCTGAGATGCTGGTCTTCGGCCGTCTCGCGCGCGGTGAGCGGATGACCCGCGGCTGCCTCTTCGACGGCTGGCAAGTGCGCTACGACGGCCGGCTCGTCTGGGTCGACCGCCTGGCGCTCGACGACGACATCGCCGCGACGCTCGACGACCCCTTCCTGCTCGACGGCGCCCGCGCCATCGCGACCGCGCTGCACGTCGGCGCCGATGCAGCAGGTTTGCTGCCGCTGGCCCGCGAATTGGCGGACGGTGGCGCGACGATCGTCAACGGCGTGCTGGTCGCGCGGATTTTCGGCCCGTCGCCGCGCCACGTGCGCGAGCGGCTGATCCGCTACCTCGCCGGCCTGCGCGGCGCGTCTGGATTGCCGCCGCGGCTGCCGCGCGTCTGGTATGTGTAGCGATGCACCTGACGCCGCGCGAAAAGGACAAGCTCCTCGTGGCGATGGCCGCGATCGTGGCGCGGCGCCGGCTCGAACGCGGCGTCAAGCTCAACTACCCCGAGGCGGTCGCGCTGATTACCGACTACGTCGTAGAGGGTGCGCGCGACGGCCGGCCGGTTGCCGAGTTGATGCGCGATGGCGGCACGGTCCTGAGGCGCGAGCAGGTCATGGAGGGGGTTGCCGAGATGATCGACGAGATCCAGGTCGAGGCCACCTTCCCCGACGGCACCAAGCTCGTCACCGTGCACGCGCCGATCCGATGAGGTCGCGCGCGTGATCCCCGGCGAGGTCATTGCCGCGGCCGGCGACATTGAGCTGAACGCCGGCCGCGCGACCGTGACGTTGGAGGTCGCCAATACCGGCGACCGGCCGATCCAGGTCGGCTCGCACTACCATTTTTTCGAAACCAACCCGGCGCTGCGGTTTGATCGGGCGCAGGCGCGCGGCTTCCGGCTCGACATCCCGGCCGGCACCGCCTCGCGCTTCGAGCCGGGGCAGACGCGGTCGGTCCGCCTCGTCGCGTTGACCGGCAACCGCGCCGTCTACGGCTTTCGCGGCGCCATCGGCGGCAAATTGGACGCGCCGCCGTGAGCACGCGGATCGCCCGCGGCGCCTATGCCGCCATGTACGGCCCGACCGTCGGCGACCGCGTGCGCCTCGCCGACACCGAGCTGTTCATCGAGGTCGAGGAAGACCGCACGATCTATGGCGAGGAGGTCAAGTTCGGCGGCGGCAAGGTGATCCGCGACGGCATGGGCCAGAGTCAGCGCGCGCGCGCGGCCGGCGCCCCCGATACCGTCATCACCAACGCACTGATCCTCGATCATTGGGGCATCGTCAAAGCCGACGTCGCGATCCGCGACGGCCGCATCGCGGCTATCGGCAAATCCGGCAACCCCGATATTCAGCCCGCCGTCGATATCGTCATCGGCCCCGGCACCGAGATCATCGCCGGCGAGGGCCGGATCCTGACGGCCGGCGGCGTTGATGCGCACATCCATTTCATAGCGCCGCAGCAGATCGAGGAGGCGCTGTATTCCGGCGTCACGACGATGCTCGGCGGCGGCACCGGCCCCGCCTCCGGCACGCTCGCGACGACCTGCACCCCGGGGGCTTGGCATATCGGGCGCATGCTGCAGGCGGCGGAAGCCTTCCCGATGAACCTCGGTTTTTTCGCCAAGGGCAACGCCTCCAGCCCGGAGGCGCTGATCGAACAGATCGAGGCGGGCGCGTGCGGGATGAAGCTGCACGAGGACTGGGGCACCACGCCGGCGGCGATCGATTGCTGTCTCGGCGTCGCCGACGCGTATGACGTGCAGGTGGCAATCCATAGCGACACGCTCAACGAATCCGGCTTTGTGGAGGACACCATCGCGGCGTTCAAGGGCCGCACGATCCACGCGTTTCACACCGAAGGCGCGGGCGGCGGCCACGCGCCCGACATTATCCGCCTGTGCGGCGAGCGCAACGTGCTGCCGTCGTCGACCAACCCGACGCGGCCCTACACGGTCAACACGCTCGACGAGCACCTCGACATGCTGATGGTGTGCCACCACCTCGACCCCAAGATCGCCGAGGACGTGGCGTTCGCCGAGAGCCGCATCCGACGGGAGACGATCGCCGCCGAGGACATCCTGCACGACATCGGCGCGTTCTCGATGATGTCGTCGGACAGCCAGGCCATGGGCCGGGTCGGCGAGGTCATCATCCGCACGTGGCAGACCGCGGACAAGATGAAGCGACAGCGCGGCCGCCTGCCCGAGGAGCGCGGCGACAGCGATAATGCGCGCGCCAAGCGCTACATCGCGAAATACACGATCAACCCCGCGATCGCGCAGGGCATCAGCCGGCATGTCGGCTCGGTCGAGGTCGGCAAGCTCGCCGACCTCGTATTGTGGCCGCCGAAATTCTTTGGGGTGAAACCGGAGCTGGTGCTGAAGGGCGGGACGATCGCCGCTGCGCCGATGGGCGACCCGAATGCCTCGATCCCGACGCCGCAGCCGGTGCACTACCGGCCGATGTTCGGCGCGTTCGGCGGCGCGACGAGGGCCAGCGCACTGACCTTTACCAGCGCCGCGGCAGCGGCGTCGCCGCTCGCTCGCTCGCTCGGGCTGAGCCGCGCGCTGGTGCCGGTCGAGAACACCCGGGCGCTCGACAAGAGCAGCATGATCCATAACGGGCTGCTGCCGAAGATCGAGGTCGATCCCGAAACCTACGAAGTGCGCGCCGACGGCGTCCTCCTGGTCTGCGAGCCGGCGAGCGAGCTGCCGATGGCGCAGCGTTATTTCCTGTTCTGAGGCGGCGGACGGCGATGCCGGACGATGCCGCGCTGTACCGCCTGCTGACGTGGCTGTCTCCCGGCTATCCGCAAGGCGCCTATGCCTACAGCCACGGCCTCGAATACGCCGTCGAGCGCGGGCTGGTGCGCGATGGCGCCGGCATGCGCCGCTATGTCGCCGCGATCCTCCACGCGGGCGCGGCGCGCACGGATGCCGCGCTTTTCGCCGCCGCGCATCGCGCCGCGGCGTTGGCCGACGCCGCGGCGCTGCAGGATGTGGCGGAACTGGCGGCGGCATGGCGCGCAACCGCCGAGACGGCGCTCGAAGCCGGCGCGCAAGGCCAGGCGTTTCTCGGCGTCACGCGGCGCGCATGGCCGCATCCGCTGCTCGATGCGGCGGCGGCATTGCCCATGCCGCCGTCACTGCCGGTGGTAGTGGCGGTCGCCGCGGCGGCGCATGGCGTGCCGCTGGCCGCGGGGCTGCTCGCCTACCTGCACGCTTTTGCCGCGAACCTGGTCTCGGCAGGCGTGCGGCTGGTGCCGCTCGGTCAATCCGAGGGGCAGCAGGTAACGGCTGCTCTCGAACCCGAAGTGGTGGCGGCGCGTGACGCCGCGCTCGCAGCGCCGCTCGACGCGGTCGGTGCGGCCGCCGGCGTCGTCGAGCTGTGTTCGATGCGCCACGAGACGCAGTACACCCGCCTGTTTCGCTCCTGAACCGGAGTTTTGCCATGCCGCACGATGCGCCGTTCCACGAGACCGCCGGAGCGCCGGGCCGCACACTGCCCGTTTCGGGGCCGCTGCGGGTGGGAATCGGCGGACCGGTCGGTTCGGGCAAGACCGCGCTTGTGGACCGCCTCTGCAAGCATCTGCGCGACCGCTTCGAGATCGCGGTCGTCACCAACGACATCTATACGCGCGAGGATGCCGAATTCCTCACCCGCTCCGGCGCGCTCGACGCCGCGCGCATCCGCGGCGTCGAAACCGGCGGCTGTCCGCATTCCGCGATCCGCGAGGACGCGTCGATCAATCTCGCCGCGGTGGCCGAGCTGACCCAGACGTTCGACGGCCTCGACCTGCTGTTCATCGAGTCCGGCGGCGACAACCTCGCGGCCACCTTCAGCCCCGAGCTCGCCGACATGACGATCTACGTGATCGACGTTGCCGCCGGCGACAAAATCCCGCGCAAGGGCGGTCCCGGCATCACGCGGTCCGACCTGCTCGTCATCAACAAGATCGATCTGGCGCCGTTAGTCGGGGCGAGCCTCGACGTGATGGACCGCGACGCGCGCAAGATGCGCGGCGAGCGGCCTTTCCTGTTCACGAACCTCAAGGCCGGCGACGGTGTTGCGGACATCGCCGAATTCATACGCTCGTTTGGCCATCTCGCCGGCGGCAGGTGAGGCAGGCACCGCTGTGGCCGCGCTGTCGGGCATAGGCGGCAGTCCCGGGTTGTGCATCGGGACTTCCTCTCGTCATGAAACAAGCACTCGCGGGACAGAATTTTCTTAGAGCAGAGTCCGATCGAATTGGACTCTCCCGTCACCCCCGCGAACGCGTGTCGCTAATGCGCCAACCGCTGATCCTTCGGCGCCAGCGGCGGCAGCGCTCGGATGCGGCTGCGCAAATCGTCGGTCATGGCGCGCGCGTCGTCGATCCCGCGGACGACCCGCGGCGACAGGAGCACGATGAGCTCGGTGCGGTCCCGGGAGCGGGCGGTGGTCCGGAAGAGGGGGCCGATCCCGGGAATTTCCGACAAGACCGGGATGCCGCTCTTGGTGTCGCTGGTGTCGGCGCGGATGAGGCCGCCGAGGGCCACGGTCTCGCCGTCGTGGACGATGATCGAGCTGACGAGGTGGCGGTCGTTGATGGTCGGCGAGTTGATCGTCGAACTGGTGGTCGTCGCGACGTCGCTTACCTCCTGATCGATGTCGAGCGCGATCATGCCATTGGCGTTGATGCGCGGCGTCACCTGCAGGATGACGCCGGTGTTGCGGTACTCGATGCTGTTCACGATCGGCGCGCCGGCGCTGATCACCGACACCGCCGACTGGATCACGATCGGCACCTGCGCCCCGACCTGCAAGCCGGCGGTCTGGTTGTCGCGCACCAGCAGCTGCGGCGAGGAGAGGACCTTGATCGTGCTCACCGACCGCAGCATGCTGAGGATCGCGTGCTGGGTGGTGCTGGCGACGACGTAGTTGAAGCCGGGAAAGACGCCGGCGAGATCGGTCGCGCTGAGGTTGCCGCTCGCCGAGGTCGTGAGCTCGAAGCGGCTCGCGGCGTCCTTCAAATAGAATTGCAGCCCGTACTGCAGCGCGTCGTTGAGCGTCAGCTCGGCGATCGTGGCCTCGATCAGCACCTGCTGCGGCGCCACGTCGAGCTGTTGCAGCATGCTGTAGATGAGCCGGTAATCCTGCGGCCGGGCGAACACAACGAGCGTGTTGTTCTTCTCGTCGGCGACAATGCGCGCCTGCGGCAGCGCCAGTTCGTTGGCGCCGGCCTCGGGAGCGGCGGCGGGAGCCGCCTCCGGCCGCTCCTCCGGCGGCGGTGCGGGCGGCGGCCGTGGCGCCGCCGCGCCGATCGGTACGACGGTCCCGGGCAAGGTCGCGGCGACGCCGCCCGCCCCGGGCGGGTTGGCGGAGAGCTGCGTGAAATTGGGTCCGGGGGATTTTTCGGGCCGGACGATGCGAACGTCGCCCGAGGAAAACATCTCCCGCAGCACCCGCGCCAGGTCCACCGACCTCGTGTTCTGCACCTGGTACTTGAAGAACCGCGGCGCCGTGCTGTCCTCGCCATAGTCGAGGCGGTCGATCCAGGTGCGCATCTGCGCCAGGTACGAGGGCTGGGACGAGATCACCAGGATCGCGTTCAGCCGCTCGATCGGCACCGCCCGCACCATGTTGCCGAGCGGCCCCGCCTCCTTGCCGCCCTGTTCGAGGATGGTCTGCAGCTCGCTGGCGATGTCCTTGGCCTTTGCGACGCGTAGCGGGTAGATCGCGAAGGATTTGCCGGCGAGCCAGTTGACGTCGAGCTGGCGCACCAGCAGGACGAATCCCTCAAGATCGGCGGACGGCCCGGCGACGATCAGCAGGTTGCGCGGGTCGTCGATCTGCAGCACCCCGCCCGGCGGGACGAACGGGTCGAGGATCGACTTTACCTCCGCGGCCTTGATGAATTTGAGCGGCAGCACCCGGATGCCGTAGCCGGGCTGGCCCATGCGCGGCTGCGCGAGCGAGGCGGTGCTCTCCTTGCTCGCCTCTTCGAGCGGTACCGCGCGGTAGATGCCGCCCGCCTCGACGAGCGCGACGCCGCTCGCCCGCAGGATGCTTTCGAGCGTCGGCAGGACGGCGCTGCGCGGGATCGGCCCGCCGGTCTGAGCGGTGATCTTGGCCTGCACCTTGGGATCGACCGCGTAGCCGAGATGCAGCTGGTCGCCGAGAAGTTCGCGCATCACGTCGCGAATGTCGGCATCGACAAAGCTGAAGCTGACGTCGGCGCCGTCCGAGGGCGCGCTTGCTGCGACGACGCGCGGCGCGCGGAGCAGGGTCCCGGTGCCGATCACCGGAGGCGGCGCGGCGGCGGCCGGAGCCGGTCCTTCGACTCCCGCTGGCGCCGGCGGCGGCGAGGCTCGGTGCACCGGCGCCACGGCCGCCGCTTGATGCTCCGTGGTCGGGACGAAGGCTATCTCGCGGTCGCAGCAGCAGGTCAGCAGGGCGATCAGCATCGCGACGAAGCGCATGCCGCCCCGCGCCCGATCGCGCAGCGGCCCGCGAAGCGCTGCGGGTTTAACCGGCGCAGCGTCCGCGATAGACGATTTCATCGACCGGATACCCGAGCGGGCTTTGGTACTCGAACGATACGGTTCGGGAATTGAGTTCGTAGCCGCGCGGGCAGAGGCTGTTCAACCGCACGTAGTTGGCGAGCCAGCGCAGGCGCTGACCTTCGCCCCAGGTGTCGGCGCCCGGCCCGTAAAACAAGTTCGTCTTGGCCCGCATCTCGAAGCGATCCGGCGGGAATGGCGTAAACTGGGCCAATTCCGCTCCATCGAGCCCGCTGCACCCGGCCACGCCAAAGGCCAGGCAACAGACGGCGCCGAAAGCCGACAGAAACGGCCTGTCTCCGCCGCAAGGCAATTGCAGTCGGCTGCGCGTCGACATCCCCGCCCTCGTTCGGCGGATCCCCCATCAACCCGCCGTACCTGCTGAGCGGGGTCATCTTGCCGCTGCGGGCGCTGAAAGGGAAGCGCGCCGCGGTTGCCGCCGTGCCGTGGCAGACTTTTGCCGTCGCCGCCGCTATCATCCGCCGAGTTGGTTGGAAGCGCCGCAAATTGGTCGCACCATGATTCGCCGAGGCGCGAATGCCGCCCGCCGATGATATCCGGGCTTCGCTGAACGGAGTGGTCGCGCCGGCCCGCCGGTTTTTCCACTGGTGGGGCGGTGAGTTGGCCGCGCTGATGCCGGATCGGCTGCGCGAACTGTCGCGCGGCCGCGGACAACTCGTGCTGGCGCTCGGCGAAACGTCGGAGCCGCTCGGCATCTTTGCCGAATCTTCGGGTGCGCTGACGCCTCTCGCCCGCTTTACCGAGGCGGGCGCCGGCAACGATGCAGCCGCCATCGGCAGGATTCTGCGCCGCCCGGAGATCGCTCGACCGATCGCGCACGGACAAGTCGCGTTGTGCTTGAGGCTGCCGGCGCGCTGGGCGTTGTGTCGGGTGATTGAACTGCCGCTCGCGGCGGATGAGAACCTGGCGGAAGTCGTGGGCTTCGAGCTAGACCGGCACACGCCGTTCCGCGCGGAACAGGTCTACTTCTCGTATCGCGTCTTGGTTCGCGACGTGGCGGCGCAGAGTCTGCGCGTCGAGGTGACGGTGGTTCCGAGAACCATCGCCGAGAGCGCCCGCCAGGTCGCGCGAGAACTCGGCTGGGCTGCCGAGCGCCTGGATGTCGCCGCAGCCGGATCGTTCGAGGCGCAAAGCGGCAACCTCCTCGCCTCCGCCGCTCCTGAGAGCCGCCTTGCGCAAGGGCGTTTCAGCTATTTCCTGGCGGCGGCGGCCGCCGGGCTTGCGCTCGTGGCCCTGGTGCTTCCGACCGCGGTCGCAATGCGGGAGGCCGCCACGATGGCGGACGAAGTCGCAGCGGCAGCGCCGCAGGCGCGCGCCGCCGCCGCGATCCGGCGCCAGATCGATGCGCTGCGGGCCAGCCAGGATTTTCTGCTCGACCGCAAGCTCCGCAGCCCGACGATATCGAACCTGCTCGCCGTGATTACCCGCTTGATGCCCGACGACGCTTGGCTTTCGGAGCTGCGGGTGCGGGGGACGGAAGTGGAACTGAGCGGCGTTGCCGCCTCCGCTTCCGGACTTATCGCGGTCCTGGAGCAGTCGGGAAAGTTCCGCGACACGACGTTCCGCTCGCCGGTCACGCCCGATCCCGCTACCGGGCGCGAGCGTTTCAGCATCGCCGCCCGTCTGGCGGAAGCGTCGCGGCCGTGAAGGCGGAGCTCTCGCCGCCGTTCCGCCGGTTCGCCGCGCTCGGCCTGCTGCTGACGTGCATTGCGGCGTTCGTCCTGCTTGCCGTCGTGCCGTTGATGTCCGCCCGCGGCGACGCGCTCGCGGAGGTCAAGCGGCTGACGCCGCTGCTGCGGCGCGAACGCGCGGAGGCGGCGCAGGGCGAGGCGTGGCGAAGCGAGCTGCGGCGGCTGCAGCAGCAAGGGAGTTCGGCCAGCGGCCTGCTCGGCGGATCGAACGAGTCACTTGTCGCGGCGGCGTTGCAAGAGCGTCTGAAGGGCGCCGTGGAAGGCGTCAACGCGACGCTGAAAAGCGTCGAGGTGACGCCGGCGCGAGACGACGGCGCGTTTCGGCGCATTACCGCGCGGGTCGAGCTTTCCGGCAGCCTTGGCGCCGTCCAGCGGGCGATCTACGCGCTGGAGGCCTCCCCGCCGTACCTGTTTCTCGACAATCTCGAAATCGGCCGGCACGACGGGAATCGGCAGAAGGCGGCCGACGATCCGCTCCTCGACGTCACGATCGACGTCTACGGCTATATGCGAAAGCCGTCGTGATGACGGACGGAACTCAGGGTCAACGCCGGGTGCAGCTCACGCTGGGCGGCGTCTGTCTTGCGCTGTTGGCGTTGATCGGCGCCGAACTGGCTTGGCTCGGTCCGGCCCCCGTTGACGCCATCGGGACCGACCGATCCGGATCGCCGGCGACGCCTCGCCCCGTCTTCACAATGCCGCCGCCCGCGGCATTCGCCGAAGTCGTCGCGCGCCCCCTGTTCTCGCCGGACCGGCGGCCGGGGGCGCGCGCGGAAGGGTTGCCCGCTTCCTCGGCCTTCCGCCTTGTCGCGATCGTCGTCTCCGGGCAGGACCGGCACGCCCTGCTCGGGGTCGGCCAGCCGATGAAGGTGGTGCGCGTCCGCGAGGGCCAGGAAGTCGGCGGCTGGACCGTGGAAGCGATCCAGCCGGACAAGGTGATCGTCCGCCGCGCGGATCTGCGCGAGGAGGTAAAGGCGTCGCCGCCGGGGCGCCCCTCCGCGGCGCCGGCACAGATGGTCGTCTCCGCGCCGGCCGAGACCAAAGGCCCGCCGCGCCATCGGCCGGCTCACGACGAATAGGATCGAAGGCTGCCGTATTAACAATTATTAACAGCCCGATCTGTAACGATAAGTATACGAAATGTAAACGTAGTGTGCTTGACGCACTTGCCGTCGAAAATTCTCATATTTTAACCGATTGGCGGTTGCAAAGGCCGGTGCAACCGCCTAGCGTGGTTAACGCGTCTTTAATCAACAACGACTTTGGGAGGGATAAATGACCAGCCTTTATGCGTCGTTGTTCAGCGTTTCTCGGCGACTGCATGCCGCCCGGCTCGGGAGAGCGGTCGCGCCCGCCGTACTCGGCGCCGTCGCGATGACGGCCTCCGGCGCGGCCATCGCTGGCCCTTGCACTGGCCCTGGTGCGCCGACTGACACACAGACTAAGTGCGTCACCGCGATCCAGATTCCGGGCAAACCACTACAATCATTCGACATCAGCTGGGTCAATCCGGACCGCGCCGAATACTATCTCGGCGACCGCTCCAATGCCGGCATCGACATCATCGACACCCGCACCAACACGTTCAAGCGCACGATCGGCGGGTTTGTCGGCGTGGTGCTCAACCCGAACGGAACGGTAAAAAACAGCGTGTCAGGACCCGACGGCGTCACCTCCCATGGGCGCTGGCTCTATGGCGGCGACGGCAACAGCACGCTCAAGGTGATCGACCTCGATGCGCCGACAGCCAGTGCTCTCAAGGCATCCATCCCCACCGGCGGCACGACCCGGGTGGACGAGATGGCGCTTACCACCGATGGGAAGTTGCTCCTCGCGGCGAATAATGCCGAAGATCCGCCGTTTGCGACTTTGTTCCGCGCCAACGGCGACAGCAATGTCAACACGATGGGTCCAAGCAGCATCATCAGGAAAATAGCCGTCGATGCTTCCATCCTTCCGGCAGGCTTTGGGTTGTCGCTCGAACAACCGGCGTGGGATCCAAAGACCCAACGGTTTTACGTGTCGATCCCGATCATCGCCAATAACCCGACGGGCTGCAATTACGGGCAAGTAACCGGCGCTCCCATCACCTGCCACGGTGGGTTGCTCGTCATCGATCCGGCTAGCTCGAAAACAACCTACGGCGCCTTCGACCCCACGACGAACACAGGCGTGGTCGCTTTGAACGAGTGCGGTCCGAACGGTGCAACCGTTGGGCCGCACGACAACTTGCTGCTGGGTTGCACGCCTGGGAACAACCCGAGCGATACCAGCACCCTGGTCATCAATGCCAGGACAAGGCACTTCGCCAACATCGGCGACATTACGGGTTCGGATGAGGTCTGGTTCAATCCCGGCGATCGCCGTTACTACACCGGCAGCAGCAGGAACCTAAGTGGGGTTCCAGGGGTGAGTTGTCCGAATGCTCCGCAAACGAGCGGGCCAAATGCTTGCCCGGCTCTTGGTGTTATCAACGCCGAAACCAATTTGCTCGTCGAGGTCATCGCACAGGGCAGCGGCTCTCATTCGGTCGCAGCGGACGCGTATAGAAACAAGATATTCGTCCCGCAGGTGGCCCCCGCAAGTGTCGTGAAAGGCGGCGATACAACTGGAGTGAGCGCCGGTATCTGCGGCAATAGCACCAACGGTTGCGTTGCGGTCTACTTCCACGACGTGGATCATGACCACGATCACGATCACGACGACGAGGTGGCCGACAACCACTAGGTTTTGCCATCGGTGCGTTCTGACCCCGTCGCTTCGAGGCGCCGCAGCCGACCGCCGCGGCGCCTCCTTCCTATCGATCAGATATGGCTGGCGCCCCGCCCTCGCCCCAGGCAACGAAGCGAAAGCGCTGGCTGCCGGCGACAACGAGCGAAATCGTCGCCTGGCGCACGAACAGCGCCTCTGAGGCCCTGGCTTCGGCGGCGATGGTAATGCACTGCCGGGCATTTTCTCGGCTGAAATAACCCGCCAAACCGGGCAATCCGACAGCCGAACCGGCACCACCGCGGGCGGCAAGGTAGGCATCGACCGCCCGCATGTCGGCGCCGGGCAGGCTCAGCAGCACGGCGCGCGGAGCGGAGAACGGGTCGATCCGCGAGCTGCGCGACCACACCGTCACGAACGGAGAAACGCGCTCGTACAGAGCCTGCGTGACGCCAGCGACCTCGCGAAGGTCCTCGATCGCCAGGAAAGGACCCCTCGCGACATTCGCCGGCGCGCCGTCCGGCTGGCGCCAGCGGGCCAGGCGCCGGCGCTTCCAATCGGCGAGGGCGGCATCGAAATCCGTGCCTTCATCCTCGTCCGCCATCTGCCGCAGCAGGTTGGCGACAAGATCGAGCGGCGCATCGTTGAGGTCGATCTTGCCAGCCTCGTCCTGCAGCCGCAGCCGGATCGTGTCGCCGTCGAGATCGATGTCCCGCG
>Ga0209810_1001173_pt1 | contig 42836 bp, 37 predicted proteins | sample Coa_R1_7_FD_187159 | JGI IMG/M metagenome (GOLD analysis project Ga0209810, IMG submission 187159) | Surface soil microbial communities from Centralia Pennsylvania, which are recovering from an underground coalmine fire - Coalmine... | ecosystem: Environmental > Terrestrial > Soil > Unclassified... | reverse complement strand
CAATATACGGGAAACTACGACGCGTATGTGCAGGCCCGAGCGGCGGAGCGCGCTAAATGGGAGGAGGATTACGAGCGCCAGCAGGAGGAGATCAAGGAACTGCGCAAGCGCATCCGTGAGTCCGCGCGCCAGGTCGGCCAAGGCTATCGTCCTCCGCGCGATAACGATAAAACCGCTCGTTTCTTCTTTGCGCAGCGCGTCGACAGCGCCATCTCGCGCAATGTACGCGCCGCCGAAGAACAGCTCAAGCGCATTGAGGCCAATCCCATTCCCAAACCGCCGGAGTTGCTGCAAGTGAATTCGCATATCAACTCCGCAGGCATAGCCTCCCAGGTCGTGATCCAGCTCGCGCAGGTCAGCAAAAGCTATGGCGAGCGCACGCTGTTTCACAATTTAGACCTGCTGGTTACGCCGCAGGCGCGCATCATGCTCATCGGCCCCAACGGCGCCGGCAAAACGACGCTGCTCAGGATCATCATGGGCCTTGAAGCGCCCGACGCAGGCACGGTGCAGATCGCTTCGGGCGCGCGCATCGGCTATCTGCCGCAGGAGCCAGATACGCTCGATCTCAATAAAACCGTGATCGAGACCTATCGCTACGGCCAGGTTGGCTACGAAGGCGAGTTTATCGGTCGGCTGCTCGGCTACGGCCTGTTCCGCCTGGAGGACATGCCCAAAAAGGTCGGGCAGTTGAGCATCGGGCAGCGGCGCAAACTGGAGATTGCCCGTCTGATGGCCGCCGGGCCGAATGTGCTGCTGCTTGATGAGCCGACCAACTATATCAGTCTGGATGTGCTGGAGGCGTTCGAGGCCGCTGTGCTGGCCTTCCCCGGCCCGGTGATCGCCATCTCGCATGATCGCTGGTTCATTCAGCGTTTCGGCGGCGAAGTGCGCGAGCTGGGAGCCTTATGCCTTTGAGGCTCCCGCCTGCACCGGGGCAGCCGCGCGCTTGATGAGCGCCACAGCCCCGGGCCGCTTCGCGCCGCGCTTCATCTCGCGCCAGACCTCTCTGACATAGGGGTCGTAATCCACCTCCATCGTATGGCGCGGCGCGTTACCAAAGCGTTTGCGCAGCGCCTCGCGCTCACGCTGGATATCGCGCAGCATCTCGTCCTGCGGCGGCAGCGCATACTCGCCAAGCAGGTATTTGCTCACCCAGATGCTTTGCAGTTCGGCCAGTGGCATGATCGCTCCGAGCGGTTGGAGGAGGCCGATGAAGAAAAGATCCCGGTATTGCGGATGAAAGACGCGCCGGAACAACGGCAGTTCGTTATTCTTCGCCTCGACCACCTCCGGCCTGAAGAAAGGGAAGGTTATCTTGTAGCCGGTGCAATAGATGATGCAGTCCACGCGCTCGCGGCTGCCATCAGTAAAGATAACACCATCGCCGTCGAGCCGTTGAATGTTCGGTTTGGGCTTCACGCGGCCATGCGAGATGCGCGTCAGGATATCGGAACTGACCGTAGGATGTTCGTGCAGCACGGGATGGTCTGGTTCAGGCAGGCCATAATTGCTCATCCTGCCAACCTGAATGCGCAGCGCCAGCCCGATGAGCTTCATTTGTATGCTCCAGGGTATCCATCGCGGAAGCGCGGGCTGGTCAAGCGGGCGGCCAAGAATATGTTTGGGGATGACATGAAAGCCGCGCCTGACCGCGAGATAGGTCATTGCCGAAACCCGCGAGGTCTCCGTGGCGATATCCATCGCGGAGTTGCCAAAGCCGAGAATAAGCACGTGCTTGCCCACGTAGGGATCGGGCACGCGGTAATAGTGGCTGTGAATGATCTCGCCATCGAAGTGACCGGGGAATGGCGGCTCCGGCCAGCGCGGATCCCAGTGATGGCCGTTGGCGACGCACAGGGCGCGATAGCGATGCGTTGAGCCATCATCCAGCGTCACCTCCCAGCCGCCGCCCGTCAATGGCTCCGCCCGCGTCACCGTTGTATTGAAACGGATTGATGGCCTGATATTGAAGTGATCGGCATAGCTATTGAAATAGGCCGCCATCTGCGTATGGTGTGGAAAGGTGGGATAGTCGGCGGGCATGGGAAAGTCCGAGTATTCCATGCGCTCCTTTGAGGTATTGATAAAGAGCGAAGCGTATGCGCTCGACATATTGTTGGGGTTATTATAGGCCCAGTTGCCACCGATACGATCACTTGCCTCATAGCAATCGTAGGGGATAGCGTGATCTTTGAGAACCTTGCATGTCGCGATGCCAGACGAGCCAGCGCCAATAATACAGACGCGATCAGAGATCTCATTCATCGCCCTTCTCCTGTTCTGAACAAGGCAGCACTTTCGTTATCTCTTTTTATGATACATGGCAGGGAGGATATTTGTCGATAGTATGGTAGACCTTTGCGCAGCAATTTAAAGATTACTCCCTTGACAGGCATTATCCTGGAAGCTATAGTTTATTCATAATTGGGAACGTTGTTTGTAATTACGAACAATCTGATGAAATTGCAGGTATCAAGATCGACCTCGCCCTCGGTTGAGCGCGCGCTTTCCATACTGGAATTACTCGTGCATCACCCCGACGGCATGGGTATCAGCGAGTTGAGCCGCGCCCTGGATGAAGCGAAGAGCAGCCTCTTCGTCGTCCTGAGCACGATGCAGCAGCGCGGCTTCATCGAGAAAGACCTTGTTACGAAGCGCTACACCCTCGGTCCGCAGACGCTCGTGATCGGGTCGGCATACGCGCGGCACACGAACCTGCTCACCGAGTTCCATACGGTGGCGGCGGAACTTGTGCATGCCTGTGGCGAAACCGTGCAACTCGCCATCCTGCGAGGTCGCTCTATCCTTTACATTGGGAAGCAGGAAGGCACCTATCCTCTGCGCCTGGTCGCCGAAGTCGGGGAGCAGGTCCCCGCACATGCAACCTCATTGGGCAAGGTACTGCTCAGCGGTCTCTCCGATACGATCATCGATGAGTTGTACGCCGGGGTCGCGCTGGAGCGCCTGACAACGCGCACAATCACCAGTCTGGACGAATTGAAGCAAGAACTGGCGCAGGTGCGAATGCGCGGCTATGCCGTCGATTGGGGCGAAACGCTGGAGGAGGTACGCTGCGTAGGTGTGCCCGTCTATAATGCTAACGGCCTTATCACTGCCGCACTCAGCATCTCGGCGCCAATTACGCGCATGGATGAGCAGCGGGTGGCGGCGCTCGCCCGGCAGGCACAGGCAAGCGCTCGCGAGTTATCGCGCCGGCTCGGTTATGCCATGCAGCAGGGAGGTGCTTAAGGAAAGGAGGCGATTTTATAATGCAGACATAAGGTTTAACCATACATGCCGGCATGCCGCTTGCAAGATCTTCAATGCCTGCTTTTAATTACAGGCGGCGATAGTGATGTCTTTGTGCCAGTTAAGAGAACCATGCGACCGGGAAAACCGGAAGGAGAACACTGTGAAAGCGCAGTTCGCATATTGTCTGCGAGCACTGGCCGCACTCGTCGTCGTTGCGCTTGTGCTAGCGGCGTGTGGTGGCACGTCGGGCACCACATCGACATCAGGCGCGACATCGGCGTCCGGGGGCAAGCTCGCACCAGGCGCAAACTTCAAGCTCGGCGTTTCGCTGACCTTCAACAATACCGACTTCTGGACGAACTATATTTCGTATGAGAAAAAGTTCGCTGCCCAGTACAATGCTACGCTGATCGGTCCGCTGGTCGCCAACAACAATGCCGCCCAGCAGATTACGGACATTCATACGCTGATCCAGGAGGGCGCTCAGGCGCTCATCGTCAATCCGGTGGACAGCGCCGCTATTGCGCCCGCACTCGATTACGCCGCCAGCAAGAATATCCCTGTGGTGAGCGTGGACGTTGCGCCGAGCAGCGGTAAGGTTTTTATGATCGTGCGCGCCGACAACATAGCCTACGGTCAGAAATCGTGCCAGTACATCGCCACGCACGCCACCAGCAAAACCGGCCACATCGCGGTCCTGGAAGGGGATCTGGCCTCCCTGAACGGCCAGGATCGCACCAACGGCTGCATTCAGTATCTCAAGGCGAACTATCCGAGCTTCCAGATAGCTCAGTACGCGACGAAATGGGATACGCCAACCGCCGTCAACGATGCCAAGACGGCGTTGAGCACATACCCGGACCTCAGGGGTATTTACGTGCAGTGGAGCGCACCCGAGGACGGCATCATCGCCGCCGAGAAGGCCGCCAGCAGGTTCGCCCCGGTGGGTAACTCATCGCACATCGTTCTGGTTGGAAACGACGGCGTGCCGCATGAACACGCTCTGATCCGCTCAGGCGAACTCGATGCGACCATTTCGCAGCCGGCCAATGCCTATGCGCAGTACGCCGTCTTCTATGCGCAGCAGGCACTCGAAGGGAAGACGTATTCAGCCGGCGAGACTACCGACCACAATAGCAAGATCATCAGCCTGGACGGCAACCTTGAGGACGCGCTGCCTGCCCCTATAGTGGATAAGAGCAACGTGAACGATCCCAACCTCTGGGGCAATAGCTCGCAGTCTACTTCATAAGTGCATGTGCTCAGAAGCATGACGGCGGATCTGAGAACGGAGGCTTCATAAATGGGATCTGATGGCGGTCCGGCCTTTGCAGCGGCCCCTGTTGGCATGGCACAGGGTATCTGGAAAGCCTTTGGCGAAACGCAGGCGCTGAGCGATGTATCGCTCAGCGTCGCTGCCGGCGAGTGCCACGCGCTGGTCGGGCGCAACGGCGCTGGAAAATCCACCCTGGTAGCGATCTTCACCGGTCTGCTGCGACCCGACCGTGGTTCGGTCAGACTCGGGGGCGAAGCGGCGCCGGCCCTGGCTGATCGCGCCGCCTGGCAGCGCCGGGTGGCATGCGTTTATCAGAAACCGATGGTGGTACCCTGGCTTACAGTCGCCGAGAACATCTTCCTCAATCGCCAACCGGGCAATGACCACGGCCTCATCAACTGGCGCGCCATGCGTTCACATGCACGCCAGGTCATGCTCGAATGGGGCTTCGATCTGGACGTTAACCATCTGGCGCAGAATCTCACCGTTGAGCAGCGCCAGGTAGTCGAGATTGTGCGCGCTCTTTCGGTTGGGGCGCGCTTCCTGATCCTCGATGAGCCGACTGCCTCGCTGGAGAAGGCCGCCATCGAGGGCCTGTTTGAGAGAATTCGCCGCCTCAAAGCGAGCGGCGTTGGCATCCTCTATATCTCCCATCATCTGGAGGAGATCTATGAGGTGTGTGACCGCGTGACAGTGCTGCGCGACGGGCAGCGTGTGCTGAGCGCGCCAGTCGGAGAGATCGCGCAGGATCAACTGGTCGAGGCTATGGTTGGTGCCGCACCACAGCGGGCCGTGGAGAACGCGGCCCCCCCACCCGTCGTGGCATCGGGGCGACCACGGCTCGAGGTCTCGCGGTTGTGCGTCCCGGCCACGCTCGGCCCGGTGCAGGACGTGAGCTTTGCGGTGCATGCAGGCGAGTGCGTTGGCCTGGTTGGATTGCAGGGATCGGGCAGCGCGACGGTAGCCCAGGCCGCCGTCGGGCTGGTGAAGCCATCTTCAGGCGAAATCAGGCTGGATGGCAAGCCGATCCGCATGGGCCGGGTGGATGCAACGCTGCGCAGGGGCATCGCCTACGTACCGGAGGATCGTCATGCACAGGGCTTCATCCCTTCCCTGGGAGTGGGCGAGAACCTGACGTTATGCATCCTTGACCGCCTATCACGATGGGGCATCGTCTCGCGCTCAGGCCGCGATGCAGTCGCGAACACCCTGGTGAAGCAACTGGACATCGTTGCCAGCAGCCTCAGCCAGCAGGCCGGGCAACTGAGTGGAGGCAATCAGCAGAAGGTCGTGGTAGGCCGAGCGCTAGCGCAGCGCCCGGCGGTGCTGGTAGTGGTTACTCCGACGGTTGGCGTGGATGTGGCCGCGAAGGAAACGCTGCTCAACGTGATCGCTGCGGCCCGCGATGGCGGCGCGGCGGTGCTGCTGGTCTCTGACGACCTGGAAGACCTGCGCATCTGTACGCGCCTGCTGGTTATGGTCAGGGGAAGACTGGTCAGGGAATACCGCCAGCCGCCCTGGGACCAGCATGAGCTGATCGCGGCGATTGAGGGCCTGGAGCCGGCATCCGCGCGGGAAGATGGCATAAGTTAAGGAGGGATCAGCATGGGTAAGTCAACAGTAGAGCGCCCTATCGAACACTCCGGGTCAGCGGGGGCCTGGGCGCTGCGGCGTCAGGGCCAGCACATTGTGACTGGCTGGATTCGGGAACTGACCTTGCTTCCGGTGATCGTCCTGCTTATCATCGCTGGCTCTTTTGTGAATCCGGCCTTTTTCACCGCCTCTAATTTCATCAATGTCGCCCAGCAGTCCGCTGCATTAGGCGCCGTCGTGGTGGCCGAGACTCTGATCCTGCTGACCGGCAAGTTTGATCTCTCTCTGCAATCAACGTATGGCCTGGCACCGATGGTGGGCGCCTGGCTGATCGTGCCGACGAACGGCCAGGGTCTGGGTACCAACTGGAATCCATTCATTGGCATTGCCATCGTCCTGCTGATCGGGCTGGCCGTGGGCGCCTTTAACGGCTTCCTGGTGATCAAGCTGGGCTTCAATGCCTTCATCTTCACGCTGGCTATGCTGATCCTGCTGGCCGGTATTCAGGTGGGCATCGTGAGCGGGCGCACCATCTACTTTTTGCCTCCCGCGTTCACCTATCTGGGCGCGCAGTTCTTGCTGGGTATTCCCGTCTCCGTCTGGGTAACTGGCGCGATCTTCCTGCTCTCGGCGCTCTTCCTGAAATATCACCGCGTCGGGCGCGCGATCTATGCCATTGGCGGCAATATAGAGGCAGCGCGCGCGGCGGGTATCCATGTGGACCGCATTCGTATCGGCGTCTTCATTGTGGCAAGCTTCCTGGCTGCGCTCGCCGGCCTGATGACAGCGGGCCAGGTGGTGGCCGTCACCGCCAGTCAGGGCAACAATCTCATCTTCACGGTTTTCGCAGCCGCTGTCATTGGCGGTATCTCCCTGGACGGAGGGCGCGGGCGCATGGTTGGCGCTCTCACCGGCGTCATCCTGCTGGCGCTGGTCACAAATATCCTGGTCCTTTCGCAGATCCAGACCTTCTGGATCGACGCCGCCGATGGCTTCATCATTTTGATCGCCCTGGCGCTGGCCCGCCTGATTGGCACCGAGCGCCCATAACGCAGGGGCGGCCCTCGTGGCCGCCCTTTTCACACCGCGCGGAGACGAGGGCTGTGCCATCGAACGCCAATCTCCAGGCGCGCATCCTGCTCGTTCTACGTAGTAGCTGTATTCAATGCCGCCACTGATCGAGCAGCGGCAGCAGTTCGGCGAGATGGGTGATGATGGCGGTGGGGGTGATCTGCTCCGGCTCGGGCCAGGGATAGCTGGTCTTCTTCCACACGGCGCGCATGCCCACGCCAAGCGCGCCGGAGATATCGTCGATCAGGCGATCTCCGACCATGACGCAGGCGCCGGGCGTGACGCCAAGACGCCCCGTGACCTCCTGGAATACGGATGGATGCGGCTTGGAGTGCGGCAGGTCGGAGGTGTAGACGATCTCATCGAGCAGAGGCGCCAGCCCGTGGGCCGCGAGGTCGGCGTTATGCCATTCGGAGGCCCACCAGGTATTGGAGAGCAGGCCAAGCCGGTAGCCGCGCCCGCGCAATTCCTGAAGCGTGGGGATGGTATCGGGAAAGATGATCGCCCAGCCATTGACCGCGCGCCCATAGCCGTCCAGCGCGATAAGCAGTTCTTGATCGCTCACCTGGCAGCCCAGACGCTGGAAACCTTCGCGCAACAGTTCGGTGGGTGTGCTGCTCGCCTGCTGCTCGACCACGCGCAGCCAGTGCTTCCTCTCGGCCTCAAGCATCGCCTCCACATACGCGCTGCATTCGGGCCAGTGCCTCGCCGGCAAGTTCGTTGTGAGGTAGTCATAAGATAGCGCCCAGCGCCGCTCTATATCCTCGTTCCAGTCGGGCCAGTCGATGAGTGTACCACCTAAATCGAAGATCACGGCTTGCAAAGAACTCATGCGATCCTTCCCTCTCCTTATCGTTCCCTCGCGCCTGTGGCGCTCGTCTTTATTTATTGTGCTGTGGAAGGGCAGGCGTGAAGCGCCTGCCCTTCCACAGCACAAAATATTCCTTTTATTTGACCAGCCCCTTGCGGCGCATCTGCTCCAGGTCGTACTCGGACGGTTCAAGCGGGCTGACGCCGGATTCGGCGCAGGCCCAGCCGACCAGCGCGAAGCCGAGTTGCAGTCCGCGCGCAACCTGAGCAGGCGCGCTCGACGATACCAGTTCCAGGCATTCCTCGCGCTGCTCTATGGTCTTGCTCTCGCTATATTGCCCGCGATAGCCCTCTAAGAGCGCGGCATGCGGCGCGAAATCGTTGTAGGGGATGTTGCTGCCGGAGGCGAGCAAGAAGAGCCAGTAGCCCACCTGGCTCCCCTCCAGAATGGTGTCGGCGCGGCGCCCGGAATGCATATGGTCGCCGCTCTGCACATCGGCCAGCTCCTGTAGCTCATCGCCCAGGCGCGAGACGAGATAGCTCTGGCTGCGCTCTTGCAGCAGGCGCGACGTGTTCGACTCTTCACTCAGATCGTGGTCGCGCAGGTAGAGATAGACGCCGTAAAGCTGGCGCATCTCCGTCTCTAACTTTTGCTCTAGCTCTTGCATCTCCGCCGGCCTCACTTTCGTGGCTATATGCGAACCGCTGGCAGTCGCGCCAGTGACCCCATCCGGCTCCGCAGCGCTACCGGCAGCCGCGTAGACCAGCGCCGGATCAAAGACGCGCTCGGCTACCGTCTCATAAGCATCGCCGGGGAGCAGGCGGCGATAGTAGCAACTGCGGTAGCCCTCGTGGCAGGCTGCCCCTCCATGCTGGACGACGCGAACCAGCACGCTGTTCTCTTCGCAATTCACAAAAATGGCGCGTACCTGCTGGACGTTGCCCGATTGCTCGCCTTTGCGCCAGATGGCATTACGGGAACGGCTGAAGAAGTGCGTATAGCCCGTTTCACATGTCAGTCGCAGCGCCTCCTCGTTCATAAAGGCCACCATCAGCACCTCGCTGCTGGCATCATCCTGGACCACGGCGGGTATCAGGCCCTGGCGATCAAATTTCAGCATGGTCGCACCAGTACTCCCTTTGCCTGTAAATACTGCTTTACATCACGAATACGCAATTCGCCAAAATGAAAGATCGAGGCCGCCAGCACCGCATCAGCGCCCCCGGCGGTCAATCCCTCGTAGAGATGCTCCAGCGTGCCGACGCCCCCGGAGGCGATGACGGGCACAGAGACGGCGGCGGCAACCTTTGCGTTGAGCGCCAGATCGTAGCCCTGCCTGGTGCCATCGCGATCCATACTCGTCAGCAAGATCTCGCCCGCGCCCAGTTCCACGCCGCGCCGCGCCCACTCCAGCACATCCATGCCTGTCGGTGTGCGCCCACCATGAATGAAAACCTCATAGCCGCTCGGCAGCGCCGGATTTGCGCGCGCGTCGATAGCGAGCACGATACACTGCGCGCCGAACTGCTCCGCGCCCGCTCTGAGCACGTCGGGATTCTGCACGGCAGCAGTATTGAGCGATGTTTTGTCGGCCCCGGCACTCAGCGTCGCGCGGATATCATCAACGGTGCGAATGCCGCCGCCGACAGTGACAGGGATGAAGACCTGCTCGGCGGTGCGCTGCACGACATCAAGCATCGTCGCGCGATTCTCATACGACGCGGTAATATCCAGGAAGACGACTTCATCGGCCCCTTCCATATTGTAATACGCGGCAAGCTCTACCGGGTTCCCGGCATCGCGCAGATTAACAAAATTCACGCCCTTGACGACGCGCCCGCGCGCCACGTCCAGGCAGGGGATAATGCGCTTCGTTAGCATCGTCACAACCTCTCAAACTCGCGAATGGCAGCGGCGAGATCCACATCGCCGGTATAGATAGCCCTGCCGATGATCACGCCCTCGACATTGAGCGCCGCCAGGGCGTGCAGGTCGGCCAGCGCGCTCACGCCGCCGGAGGCGATCAGCGGGCGCCAGGTCGCGCGGCGTACCTCCGAGAGCGCGTTGAGGTTGGGACCGCTCAGCGCACCATCGCGGGCGATGTCGGTATAAATAAAGCGCGGCACGCCGAAGGCGCAGAGTTCGGCAGCGAGCGTCGTTGCCATGACGCGCGACGTTTCGTGCCAGCCCGCGACGGCGATCAGCCCATCGCGCGCATCCAGCCCCACGGCAATGCGTTCACCCCAGCGCGAGAGCGCCTCGCCCAGCAGGGTGCGATCCCTCAATGCCGCCGTGCCCAGGATCACACGTTCAATGCCCAGATCGAGGATCTGCTCGATGTGAACAAGCGAGCGCAGGCCGCCGCCAACCTCTATGCACAGCTTCGTCGCGGCGCGCATGGCTTTCAGCAGGTCAACATGTACCGGCATTCCCTGAGCGGCGCCATCAAGATCTACGACGTGCAGCCAGCTCGCCCCTGCCTCCTGCCAGCGCAGCGCCACCTGGACGGGATCGCTGTCGTAGGTCGTGACACGGCTATAGTCCCCCTGGTAGAGTCGTACACAGCGACCATTCTTGATATCAATCGCCGGCAGAATAATCATGCGTGAACCCACCTCACAAAATTTTTGAGCAGTTGCAGTCCGGCCTCGCCACTCTTTTCAGGATGGAACTGCGTCCCCCAGACCTGTTCGGTCACGATGACGCTGCAAAACGGCGCGCCGTAATCGGTCACAGCAGCCACGCCGCGCTGATCCTGCGGCTCTACATAGTACGAATGCGCGAAGTAAAAATAGGTATCGGGAGCAATACCGGCGAAGATCGGCAAGTCCTCGCGCAGCGGCCTTACCTGGTTCCAGCCCATATGCGGAATTTTTGGACCATGCGGAATGCGGCTCACCTTGCCCGGGAACAGTCTCAGCCCGGCAACCTCGCCCTCGGCATGGTGGTCTGCCAGCAATTGCATGCCCAGGCAGATGCCAAGAAAGGGCTTGCCCTGCTGCGTTGCCTGGCGGATCGCGTCATCCAGCCCGCGCGCGCTCATACGCGCCATTGCCGCGCCCCCGGAGCCAACCCCCGGCAGCACGATGGCCCGCGCCTCCGCAACCACGGCGGCATCATCAGTCACCCGCACCTGCGCGCCGGCATATTCCAGCGCCTTCGCGATACTGTGAATATTGCCGGCGCCATAATCGATAATCGCGATCATGCATCTTCTCCTGTGAGCGAGAAATGTGCCATTGCCATCACCTGCGACAGCCCCAGCCAGCACACCGCCAGCGGGATGCGCTCGCGGTCCAGCAGGTTGATCGTCAGCAGCGGGCAGCACATCAACGCCAGCCTGACGAATTCTTCCCAATCGTCAGGCAGCGCGCGGCGGGCGCGCAGCATGGCAACGAGCGGCTTCAAGAGATGCTCTCTCTTCGTTGCCAGCAGCGCGCGGCGCACGGGCGTCAGCGTGTAGTTATGCTCGACGTAAATGATCTCGCCGCGCGGCGCAACAGAAAGTTGCAGGTTCTGCGCGACTTCGCGCGGAAAGTACATCCAGGTGGCGAATATATTATGAAAGAACGGCTTTACGATATCAAGCAGCGGCGAATGGCGGCCCGCGAAGGCGGGATCGAAATAGAGATAGTCGCGCAGCCGCTCTAGAAAGACGTTGCCGGCATGCGCATCGCCATGCCCGATCACAGTCATCGCCGCGCGTGCCGGATCGAGCGCAACCCTGGCGCGCTCGATGCTCGCGCCCAGCGTCGCCTGCTCGCCGCCGATACTTACGCCGTTAATGTTCCACCGGTATTGTAGCAGCGCTGTAAAGGGTATGCCCGCCAGTGCAGCGCTGCTATCCTGATCGGGGAATGGCACGAACTTTCCAGCATAGAACTGCTGGAAGCGCCCGCCGGTCAGGCGATGCCAGAAGAGTTGATGCACAGGCGCCTGCGCGTTTTGCTGTGCCGCGCTCTGCTCCAGCGTCGCGTCATAGATTGCCAGCAGCCGTTGACACTCGCGCCGCTCGGCCGCTGCGAGCAGATCGGCGCTCGCCTGCTCCTCGTGACCCGTCTCAACGGCGCGCAGCAGATCGAACATGACCGGCCAGCGCACAACGGGATAGACGACCATCTGTTGATCCCTTTCATGCACGGTGCGCAGCGGCCTGACGATGTTATAGCCGGCGTTGTGCAGCAGTTCGGCATGATAATACTCTTTCAAGATGCCCTGCTCCTCGACGTGCGTCTTGAAAAAGTACTCCTTTCCATCGAGGCGATAGATGCCGTTGAACGAATTGAGCGAGACAGGCCGGGGCGTCAGCGTGACCGACTCTACGGGCAGCTTCATATGCCGCGCGAACCAGCGCCGCAGCAGCAGTTCGGCCTTCGCGCGCTCACCAAATTGCAGGCGCTGGATGGTTGCGAGGCTATCGATGCGTTCCAGCAGCCCCGGCACCTGCGTCATATCCTCGATGATAAAATCCGGCCCGCTCTGCTCCAGCCGCGTGCGCGCCCCGGTGGTGTGCGCACCTGTGAGCACGGCGACGACCAGCGCGCCGGCGGCATGTCCACCGCTCACGTCGCTGGGTGTGTCGCCGACGACGATGAAACTGCCAGGCGGGGGCGCGGGCTGCCCGGGCCGGTAGTCGGGGTCAGCCGCGCGCAAGAAGGGAAAGGGGTGCGGCTTCACCAGCGAACCTGTCTCGCCGCGCGCCCGCAGCTCAGCCTCGGCCCGCTCCACCTCGGCATAGGTCACAATGTGCCGCTCAGCGAAATAGCGCAGCAGCCCATAATTGCCGAGCGGGATTAATGCTTCCTGCCGTGGCCGTCCCGTAGCGATACCCAGGGTATAGCCCTGCCTGCGCAGTTCTTCCAGTGCGACGCGGATCCGCTCCAACGGTAAAAGTGGCTGCTCGAAGTGCATGCAGCCAGGCTTGCCCGGCTGCGGGGATTCGTGACCGGAATCAGAAGCGTACAATTCATCGCCCAGGTACCACTGTTGAAAGAGATCCTCGCAAAAATACCATGAGGGCGTGTAGTGGCCGAAGACGCCCTCGATGCGCCGGCCCAGGCGCTCGCTCGCGTAAGCATTGAAGCGTTGCAGCAGCGCGAGGCCGCTGCTGCCCTGGAAGATGGGCGCCCCCAGGCATTGGAACAGATTGGCCGCTATCGCTTCGGGTAACTTAATAGTGATAAGCTGCTGCCTGAATGCGGCGATCCACTCCGGCTGCTCCGGGCGCAGAGGCAGCAGGGAGTCGCAATCGGGGATGCGTGCCAGCAATTCTATGATATACAGGCAGAAGCCCGCATAACAGGTATCCCAGTTGGAGTTGACCGAGCGCGCTTTGAGGGCGACGATCAGCGCTTCGGGCAGGATGGAGCGGCTGATACGGCGGCTCTCTGCGGCAGTCGTCGCGGGATGATACGCGGCGGCGCCGCCCACATTCCAGTAGCGCGGGCTGTAGAGCAGTTCGTGCAGCGTCAGGCCCGCCGCGTCCCAGTAGGCCGCCTCGTTGGTAATCACCCCATCAAGATCGAAGATCACCAGATTGTTCAATGCTGCCTCGCTCATCGGACCCTCTTCAAACGTTCTCGCAAGACGCGCACGCTTACCGACTCATCCTCGAAGCGATAGGTCAACGGCGTGATGTTGATTTGCCGCGCACCGGCGCCGCGCAATACGGCGATGATCTCTAATAACTCAGGAGCGGAATCGCCCGCGCTCACAACGCCGGAGATGGTATAGCATCCGGGCGCCGCAGCCCCCGCATGCGCGGATGCCGTAACCTGGAACTCGCTGCCGGCGGCAATCGTCTTCAAGCGCTGGTTCAGCCTGGCGCATGTATGCCGCACTGCCTCAACGTTCTCGCCCGGCACGTAGGCGGTCAGGATAGAGCGGTTGCGCGCCTGCATGCGGGCGTCGATCAATTCCAGGATCATCTCGGTAACTTTCAGCGTAGAGGCATCACGGCTCAACAACTGCGCATTGCCGATCAGGACAGCCTGTGAGCGCAGCACAACGCCATCGTCCAGCAGTTTGAGATGATTCTCGCGCAGCGTCGTGCCCGTCTCGGTCAGGTCCACGATCAGATCGGCAGCTCCGGTCAGCGGCGCGGCCTCCAGTGCGCCATGCGGCGAGAAGATCTTGCAATGGGTGATATTATGCCGCCTCAGGAATTGTCCCGTCAGGACGGGATATTTGGTAGCAATGCGCAGCCCGCGCCCCTTATGCGTCTGATAGTAGCCAGACAGGTGCCAGAGATCGGCGCAGGTGCTGACATCGATCCAGGTTTCAGGCACGGCCACCACCAGCCGGCAGGCGCCAAAGCCCAGGTCGCGCTCCAGCACGATCAGGTCTTCGACATGACCATCTTCCTCGGCCACCTCATCGCCATAGCCACGATGCTCGGCCAGAATATCATAGCCGGTTACGCCGAGGGCGGCATCGCCGCTCTGCACCAGTTCGGGTATATCGGCGGCGCGCTGAAAGACGACCTCGACGGCGGGCATGCCTTTGATACGCGCCAGGTATTGACGCGGATTGCTGCGGTTGACCTTCATCCCGCATTCGGCAAGAAATGCCAGGGCTGCCGCCTCCAGCGTGCCTTTACCGGGCAGGGCCAGGCGCACCCCGGCCCCGTTTCCACTCTTCGCGCTCACAGAGATCCCTCCTCACCAGGCAGGTGCAGCGCCAGCGTCTCGAACTGCGCCCTCTGCTCCTCTCCTGTCAGTAGATCGCGTATGGTGACAACGTTCTGGCGCTGCTCCTCTTCGCCGACGATCAGGGCCAGGCGCAATCCTCGCTTCGCAGCCAGCCTCAGTCCAGCGCCTACGCCGTGCCCGCTCACATCTACCTCCGTCTGTACGCCGTGGTCGCGGGTCGCACGCGCCACACGCAGGGCGTAGGGGATCTCCCGCTCGCTCACCGGAATCACCAGCGCCTGCGTTGTCACGGGCGCGGGCAGCTCGTTTTCAGGAACAAGTGAGAGCAGGCGCTCGACGCCGAAAGCGAAGCCGCAGGCATTGATGTCGCGCGAAGCGCCCACGGCGCGCATGAGGCGGTCATAACGCCCGCCGCCGCACAGTTGCGTATCGAAGCCGTCTTCCTCCTGCGCATGAATCTCGAAGACCAGACCGGTATAGTAGCTCACGCCGCGCCCCAGCGCCAGGTTCAGCACAACCTGCCCGGCGGGGACGCCGCACAGCTCGACAATTGCAACCAGGCGGCGCAGTTGCGCCAGTGGCGCGGCGTCGAGGCCGTAGCGATCCAGCAGTTCTTGCAGTTCGTCGAAAACGCCGGGGGGCGGCCCGGCAACGGACTGGAGCGCTTGCAGAAATTCGAGCGCGTACAAAATCTGGCGCCGCTGCTCACTGCGCCCCATCTTCCACAGGAAGCGCTCGACCACTTCGTGCCGCACATCGTCGTCGCCAAACGCGATGCTGATGCCGCCGAGCAATGAGGTGATGTAGCGCGCATCCACCCGCGCCGGAGCGCTCTCGCTCGCATCTCTCGCCATCTGTTCGATTACTGGATCTGGTGGATACAGCGTCTCCAACCGCTTCTGCGCCAGCTTCATGCCTTCGGCGGAGCGGCTGATCTGCTCCATTAAACTGAGTAATAAATACGCGGCATGATCGTCAAGCTTGAGCCGATTGATAAAGCCACTGGCGACGCCGATATGGCCGAGTTCCAGACGATAGCGCGAGATGTGCAGCCTGCGCAGGATATCGCAGGCCAGTTGCACGATCTCGGCATCGGCAGCAGCAGTATGGCCGCCAAACAATTCAATGCCGAGCTGCGTATGCTGGCGGTAGCGCCCGCGTCCGGGAGTCTCATAGCGAAAGATCGGCCCCGCGTATTGAAAACGCAGCGGCAGCGGCAACTGCTGGTAATGATCGAGGTAGAGGCGACAGATCGACGCGGTATACTCCGGGCGCAGGCAGAGGTCGCGCTGGTGCAGGCGGAAGGCGTACAGGTTCTGCCACAACTCCTGCCCAAAGCTGGCCTGGAAGAGATCGCTGTGCTCAAGGATGGGCGGATCGACGTGCAGGTAGCCCGCCAGCTCCAGAAACACGCCGAGCTGGTTTGTCAGCCATTGCTGCTGCTGGTAGGCTTCTGGCAAAAGGTCGCGCATACCGCGCAAGCGTTCAATTCGTTTCTTCATCGTATTATCATTGTCCCGGCGCCCTGATTGGTGAACAACTCGCGCAGCAGCACATGCGACTCGCGACCATCGACGATATGCACGCGCGGGACAGCGGCCAGGGCATCCAGGCAGGCCGAGACTTTGGGGATCATGCCGCCGGTAATAACGCCCTCTTCGATCAGCTTCCTGGCCTGTTCCTCGCTCAGTTCCGAGATCAGCGAGCCATCGGAGCGACAGATGCCGGCGACGTTGCTCAGGAAGATCAGTTTCTCTGCGTTGAGCGCGCCCGCCAGGTGCGCCGCTACCAGGTCGGCATTGATATTGAGGCAGGCTCCATTCTCATCCGCGCCGAGTGGGGCCACGACTGGAATATAGCCCTGCTCGATGAGCGCCTGCACGGGAGCGGGATCAACGGCGTCGATCTCACCAACGAAGCCCAGGCGCTCATCGGCAATGTGGGCGCGGACCATATTGCCATCGGTGCCGCTCAATCCGACGGCCTTGCCCCCCAGTTGCGCCGCCATCAGCACGAGGCTCTGATTGACCTGGCCGAGCAGCACCATGCGCACGACCTCCAGCGTCTGAGCATCGGTGACGCGCAGGCCGTTCTCGAAATGCGTCGGGATATTGAGCTTCCCCAACCATTCATTGATATAGGGGCCGCCGCCATGCACCAGCACGGGATGAGAGCCGAGCGTATGCAGCCAGACGATATCCTGCAAAACGTCGCGCTGGTTCTCAAGCGTGCTGCCGCCGAGCTTTATCACCAGCGTCTTGCCCTTCAAGTATTCGATATATGAGAGCGCTTCGCTCAACACCTGTGCAATCAGGTGATGGTCGCTAATTATGTCGCCATCCGGCGTGCGCGAGAAGGTAATAGCCATTAATAATCACTCCTATTTTTTCTATACACATCATCGCCTTGCGGTTCTTTGCCGCCTGCGGCGGCTGGTTGATGAGAAGAGCGGGGCACAGCCCCACACCCCGGATCAGGAGCAGCCGCCACTGACAACCCCGCTGCGGTAGATGTGGTTGGGGCGGACATAGCCCCCAACCACATCTACCACTCACACCTGCGAAGCGCCTGCGGCGCTTCACAGTCAGGCAAAGAGAGGACCGGAGCAGCTGCACAACATCTACGGATTTACACCGAGGGCTGGCAGGCCAGCGGTTTCCGGCAAGCCATAGAGTAGATTTGCATTTTGTATTGCCTGACCGGCGGCGCCTTTGCCCAGATTATCCAGGCAGGAGAAGACGATCAGGCGTCCGGTACGTCCATCTACAGTTGGATGAATAAAACAATGATTGGTGCCATAGCTCCACCGCGTATGTGGCGCCTGATCGACGACATGCACAAACGGCTCGCCGGCATAATACTGTTCGTAGAGCGTATACACATCCCGCGCCGTCGGAAGATGCCCTGCCGCATCCTCCCTCAAATCCGCATAGCATGTGACCAGGATGCCGCGCGTCATAGGCACGAGATGCGGCATAAAGGTGATGCGCGGCGTCTTCGTGAAAGCATGATCGCCATCTTTAGCAGCGGCCTCAAGCTCCTGCATGACCTCCGGCAGATGGCGATGTCCCGCGATACTATACGGGCTGACATCTTCGTTCGCTTCGGCGTAGTGCGTGGCAAGGGTGAGGCCGCGCCCGGCACCGCTCAGCGCGGCTTTGACATCGATGAGCATATCGGTGCCGATGATGCCCGCCGAGACCGCCGGCAGCAGGGCCAGGATGGCCGTCGTCGCGTTGCAGCCGGGATTGGCAACCAGCGTTGTCCGCTGGATGCGTTCACGGTAACGCTCACATAAGCCATAGACGGCGCTCTCCAGCAGTGCCGGCGCGGGATGCGTGTGTTTGTACCACATCTCGTACACACTGACATCGTGCAGGCGAAAGTCGGCCGAGAGATCGACGACCTTGCAGCCGCGCTCAAGCAGGCGCACCACCGACTCCGCCGCAGCGGCGTGCGGCAAACATACGAAGGCAAGCTCGCTCTCTTCCGGTTCCTCGGTAATGACCAGATCGGGTCTCACCGCCGGCTCGCCAGCATATACAGAGCAGAGCTGCGGAAATACTTCGTCCAGTCGCTTGCCCGCCGCGCTGCGCGCCGTCGCCGAGGTTACGACAAAGCGGGGATGTTGCGCCAGCAGGCGCAGCAGCTCTAATCCGGTGTAACTCGTCACATTGATAATAGCAACACTGATCATTGGAATGACATCCCCTCCCAAAAACATTGATTATCGCGTACCAAATAAAAAAGCCCTCATCCGCTTTGAGCCTGCATTGCTCAAGGGACGAGAGCTATAAATCGCGCTCCCGTGGTACCACCCGGCTTGTCTTTTTCAATCTTAAATGAGAAGCTGCATCTCTACCACGTTGTAGCGGGAGGAAAGTTTCAATCTCAGATAAGAAACTTCCCCATGGCGAAGGTGAAAAGACCACTTTTCGGCTATTTTGCTGCATGGGTGCCACCCACCGGGTCCTACTTGCCATTGTAAGCAGAACGTCGCTGTCCGCTTACCAGAGCTTTCTTCGGTCCGCCGCTCACGAGTGGGTTCTGAGGCGATGGGACCATTCCGAACTTTCACCATCCATCGGATCGCTGTTGGACATCGACCTCATACTGGTTCGCTCAACGCGGGGCAGTCTTTGCTATTTGATTGTGTTACCTTAAAGAATAACAGCATATCAGGCAGATGTCAATTCACATTTTTAGCGACCCCCAGGGCGATTGAATGCCCGCCAGAAGCGGGGGTCAAGGGGGCGGCCGCCCCCTTGCGGAGCGCGGGGTGTCCCCGCCCAAACTCTTCCTTTCGGGCGTGGCGTGGGGAGAATTCAATAGCCCTGGTGCTCCTTCCTGGAATATAGCCACAGATCATCTCTACAGTGTACAATAAGAATGTTAACAACCGAAGTCACTCCTCAGGTCTTCTCTTTCCCTGACGGGTAAGCCGCCTCTGGCGGCGCCATCAAGATTTGTAACGGAGGCAACTCTATGACAACCACAGGGAGTCAGATTACCGTCGCATCGCGTATTGACCGCCTGCCGCTCTCCTCAATCCATCGCAAGCTCAGTTTCGTGCTGGGCATCGGCACATTCTTCGACCTTTATGACATCTTTCTCGGCGGTCTGCTCGGCGCGGTCCTTACTCCACTCTTCCACCTCAACACCTTTGAGACAGCACTTATCATCGCTTCGGGCTTCATCGGCATGTTCGTCGGCGCCATCGTACTCGGCATCGTCTCCGACTACATTGGCCGGCGAGCAATGTACATGGTCAACCTGCTTATTTACTCTCTTTGCTCGCTCATCGCCGCCTTTGCCCCCGGCTTCCTCTGGATCGTCGTTTTCCGCTTCCTGGGCGGGCTGGGGCTGGGAGCAGAGCCGCCGCTGACCGACACTTATATAGGCGAGATGGTCCCGAGATCTGTACGTGGTCGCTATACGGCCTGGTCGTACACGCTGGGCTTTTTCGGCATACCTGTGGCGGGTTTCATCGGCAGGTTCGTCGTCAAGGCGTCGTTTCTCTCTGTTGCCGGATGGCGCTGGCTGCTCATCGTGGGAGCGCTTGGCGCGCTCATCGTCTGGTTCCTGCGCCGCAATCTCCCCGAATCGCCGCGCTGGTATGAGATCCGCAACAATAACGAGGCCGCGAATGCAACCCTGAGCGCCATCGAGCAGGAGGTCATGCGCGAGCATAACCTGCAATCACTGCCGGAGCCGCAGCCGGTTGTGGTTGAGCCGCAAACGCGGGCCACCATCACCGAGATCTTCAGCGGCCAGTACGCCAGACGCAGCACGATGCTCTACATCTTCCAGCTTCTCCAGACCGTCGGCTACTACGGCTTCGGCTCGCTGGCGCCGATTGTGCTGACAGCCAAAGGTTTCAGCGTCGTCAGTTCGCTCGGCTATGTCGCGCTCAGTTTCCTGGGCTACCCGCTGGGATCGTTCATCTCGGTCTTCCTGGTAGAGCGTTTCGAGCGCAAATGGCTGATCGTAGGATCGGCGATCCTGATTGCCCTCTTCGGCCTGGGCTTCGGCTTCGCCACTTCCGCGCCGGTGCTCGTGATCTGCGGCTTCTTGCTGACCACCGTCAGTAATATCTTCTCGAATGCCTTCCACATCTACCAGGCCGAGATTTTCCCCACGCGCATGCGCGGCACAGCCGTGGGCACCGCGTACAGCCTGAGCCGGCTGGCGAGCGCGATCCTGCCATTCGTAGCGCTGCCGGTGCTGAAATCTTCGGGGCCGGTCACGGTTTTCGCCGGGGCTGCCGTTATCCTGGGTATTCTCTGCCTTGATGTCGCCATCCTGGGACCGAGGAGCACGGGCCAAACGCTGGAGGTTGTCTCGCAGTAGAAAATCAGGCGTGGGCTGCCCTGGCGGCAGCCCACAGGCTATTTTATTGCTTCTCGTTGGGAGGTTCGCTCATATCTCGCGGGGGGCGCAAGTCGTGCGGCTGGCCGGGGTAGCGCGGCAGACCCGCTGCCGGTCCCAGTTGCCCGGTGGGCTGAGAGAGCCGGGCGGCTTTGCGCTCCAGAGCAAGCCGGATGAGGTCGACGGCGCTATCCAGGTCGAGTACAGCGGTGTTTACGATCAGGTCGTAAAGGTAGGGATCGCCGGGGTTTCGACGGTGCGCGACCTGGAGGTAACGGGCGCGGTCCTGATCTTTGAGCATGATGCGCGCATGGGCGGCGTCACGGTTCAAAGCCTCGCGCTGCATCACGTAGCGAATGCGCTGCTCAAGAGGGGCCACGATGCGCACATGCAGCACATCGCGCTCACCGGCCAGCAGCGCCTGCGAACCGCGACCAACAATGACGACGTGCCCGGCAATGGCGGCAGCTTTGACAACCTTGCTCAGCGCCTCGTGATAGTTGCGCACCTCTCTGCTCAGCGGCAGGGGCGCTATCGCGAGCATTGTCGGATGGATAGCCTGGACGCTTTTCAGGATATAGGAGACAGTGCTCTCTACGCGTTCATCATGCGCCTCGGCCTGCGCTATGCTGACATGCAGTTCCTGCGCTACGCGGCGCACGATTTCATGATCGATCAACTGCCAGCCCAGCCTCGCGGCGAGCCGCCTGGCGATCTCACCGCCACCGCTGCCGTATTCGCGCGACACGGTGATAGCGCGCATGCGGGCGATCAGGTCGCTCTTCTCTTCCACAGATATCTCACCCATAGCTCTTCCCTCCTGACGTAATGAAGTTTAACGACCAGGTTGAACCACGTTATCCTTGAGTGGCTGCCATGTCATCCTGAGCGGCAGGGAAGGATCGGCGGCATCGGCTCCTTCGCCGCGCTCAGGATGACACGAGGAGATCGTCCTTACGCAGCTGCTCCCGCACGGCTTCGCTCATCTCCCTGGTGCTGGCGCGCCCGCCCAGATCCGGGGTGAGCACCTGGCCTTGCGCCGTCACCGCCTCGATGGCGCGCATTAATGAGGCTGCTGCCGAGGGCTCGCCCAGGTAATCGAGCATCATCTGCGCCGACCAGAGCGCCCCTATCGGGTTGGCGATCCCCCTGCCCGCGATATCAGGGGCCGAGCCGTGCACCGGCTCGAACAGCGCTGGCCCCCGGCGAGTCTCAGGCTCCGGGTGGATATTGGCGCTCGGAGGGATGCCGATGCTGCCCTGCAAAGCCCCGCCAAGATCGGTCAGGATATCGCCGAAGAGGTTGGAGCCAACGACGACATCGAAGGTCTGCGGATGGGTGACGAAACGAGCGCTGAGCGCATCGATATGCCACTTCTCGGTTTCAATGTCGGGGTAGTCTCTGGCAACTTCGGTAAAAACCTCGTCCCACAACACCATGCCATACTGCATCGCGTTCGATTTGGTCGCGCTCGTGACCTTGCGGCGATTCTCGCGCCGCGCCAGTTCGAAGGCGTAGCGAATGATACGCCTGGTGGCGCGCCGCGTGAAGACGCTCGTTTGCAGCGCGACCTCATCATCGGTGCCCGCGTGGCTGCGCCCGCCAACGCCGGCATACTCGCCCTCGGTATTCTCACGCACGCAAAGAAAATCGATATCGGCTGGCCCGCGCCCGCGTAATGGTCCCTGGATGCCCGGCAACAGGCGAATGGGACGCAGGTTGACGTAGAGATCGAAGTGCTGGCGAATCGGGATCAGCAGGCCACGCAGGCTGATATGATCTGGCACCGTGGGGAAGCCAATGGCCCCAAGATAGATTGCATCGAACTCCGCCAGCGTCTTCAAGCCGTCGGTGGGCATCATACGCCCGTGTCGCAGATAGTACTCACAGCCCCAGTCGAATGGCTGCATATCGAGCCGGAAGTCGCCAAACAGGGAGGCCAGGAGGTCGAGGGTTTGCACCCCTTCGGCAATTACATCCTGCCCTATGCCGTCGCCCGGCAGCAGCGCTACCCGGTAATACCGCATTGCTTGCTCCCGTTTCTTTGTATTTATCTAATGTTAATCATACCACCTGGCACCCGGCACTGTTGATATCAGCAACCGGCCTTCGCTGCTTTTTTCTGCTATAATCGGTTAGGGGCCTTTGCGCTCATTCCAATACCATCGCGCGCTCGCGCCTGCGGCGCTCGCCTTGTTTAGTTTGTGATGCAGGAAAATGCGCTCCGCGCATTTTCCTGCACACCAACCCGGATCCTTGCGCGATGGAGCTGCATGAACACCGCCGGGGAAAAAGGGTATGCTGGTGCGGCGGAGTCGCACCAACGCATGGCGAGAGAAACGATGAGAATGCTGAGCAACAGACACTACTGAAGGAGGGCTACACTTTGAAAATCGTTGATGTCAAAATGCATGTCATGGGCACGGCCTGGAGAAACCTCAGCTTCGTGCGCGTTCTGACCGACGAGGGATTAGAGGGAGTCGGTGAGGTGCGCATGCTCAACCACACCGATGCTCTGCGCGGATACTTTGCTGAGGCTGTGCCAAATCATATTTTAGGATCAGATCCCTTCAACATCGAGGATCTTGTTCAGCGCATGTACCGCAACGATTACGCACGCACCGGTGAGATTGCCATGTCCGGTATTTCTACCATCGAGATAGCATGCTGGGACATCATGGGCAAGGCGCTGGGGCAGCCCGTCTATAAATTGCTGGGCGGCGCGGTGCGCGATAAGATTAAAGCCTATGCCAATGGCTGGTATACAGTCGAGCGCACGCCTCAGGAGTTCCACGCCGCCGCTAAGCGCGCGCTGGAGAAGGGCTACCGCGCGCTCAAGTTCGATCCTTTCGGATCTGGCTTCTACGAGCTTGAGCGGGCCGAGAAGCGCAAGGTGATCGAACTCGTCGAGGCCGTGCGCGACGCGGTTGGCCCCGATGTCGAGATCCTGATCGAGATGCATGGCCGCTTCAATCCCGCCACGGCTATCGAGATGGCGCAGGAGCTTGAGCGCTTCAAGCCATCCTGGGTTGAAGAGCCGGTGCCGCCTGAGAACCTGGCCGCGCTCAAGAAGGCCGCCGAGAAAATTACCATCCCTGTCGCCACAGGTGAGCGCCTGCACACGCGCTACGACTACCGTGAACTCTTTGAGCTACAGGCAGCGGATATTATTCAGCCCGATATCACGCACTTCGGCGGCATCATGGAGACGAAGAAGCTGGCAGCGTGGGCGGAGAGCTATTACATCCTCGTTGCGCCGCACAACGTTGGCGGGCCGGTCTCGACGGCTGCGGCGCTGCACTTCGCGGCCTCAACGCCCAACTTCAAGATCCAGGAGCATTTCAACGACTTCGCCGAGGAGTGGGTGAAGGCCGCAGCTCCGGGCAATCCCGAGGTGGTCGATGGTTACTTCGCGCTGCCGCAAGGTCCCGGCCTCGGTGTGACGCTCGATCTTTCAGTGGTTGAGCAGCACCCACAGCAGCGCATTTTCTTCAACCTGTTTGCCGAGAACTGGCACCGCCGCCAGGCCGTCGTGCAGGAGTGAGGCTATCAACCCGCGCTGCGGGCTTGTCAACGGCGCCCCTACCCGCGCCGCCAGGCCGTCGTGCAGGAGTGAGGCTATCAACCCGCGCTGCGGGCCTGTCGACGGCGCCCCTACCCGCGCCGCCAGGCCGTGGTGAAAGAATAAAATAATCAACGGCCAGAGGTGCGGCACGAAGATAAATAGCGCGATTACAACCGCGAGGATGGCACTCAGGAGGACGGCTCCGGCGGCTACATCTTTGGCTATCTTCGCCAGGGGATGATACCCGGGCGAAGCAAGATCAATGCAAAGTTCAACCGCTGTGTTGACCATTTCCGCGATGAAGACCGCTGTGATAGCGACAAAAATCATGGCGAACTCGATGGCGGAGATATGCAGCGCAATGCCAAGTAGAATAGCGAGGAGAGCGAGGATAAGGTGGACGCGAGCATTGCGCTGCGTGCGCAGGGCATACCAGAGTCCACTGAAGGCATAGCCAAAGCCCGCGATAAATTTAGCCAGCTCACCCCTCTGTGGACGCTGCGGCAAAGGAGGAGGAGACGACTGGCTCATCGCTCCTAAGCCTTAGGATCAAATCCGGCGAGTACCGCCCGCTGTATGCGTACCATCGCCTGGTAGCCTGCCTCGGTGTGGTCATCATAGCCGATCAGGTGGAGCACGCCGTGCGAGAGCAAATAAAGCAGCTCATAGCGCGAGCTGTGGCCGGCCTCGAGTGCCTGCCGGACAATGGTAGGCCAGGACATCACGATATCGCCCAGGTTCATTACCGTCCCCGGCGGGTTGACAAATACCGGTGTCTGCTGCCCCGGATTCGGCGCTCCATTCTCTTCGGGCGAATGCCAGAGCTGGTCGGCGGGCGCACGCACAAGCGGCTGCTCAAGGAGCGGAAACGAGAGGACATCGGTGGAGGTGTTCTGATCGCGATATTGCTTATTCATATCGCGGATGCCCTCATCATCGGTAATGAGCAGCGTGAGCATAACCTGCCTGGTAACATCCGCTTCACGCAACGTGCGTACAACGACATCATCCAGATCGACGGATGAAAGCATCTGCTCAACCGATGCATTTTGTTGCTCATCACCCACGCTTACGTAGAGTTCTATAAGAGGATGCTCTTGCATTATACTCCTCTCCCTATGAAGGATAAAGGGAAACGCCAGGCGCTATCTCCGGCCGGGACAACATGTGACTATAAACAAGCATGAGTCCACGCAGCAAGGCGCAGCCTGGCGTTTTGCCAGCAGGTATTTCGCTCGTTAGCCTCTACGCGCGGCCTTGCGCCTGCGTGCGGCCTCTTTTCTCTTTCGTTTGACGCTCGGCTTCTCGTAATGTTCTCTGCGGCGGGCTTCCGCGAGAATACCATCCTGCTGAATCTTGCGATTAAAGCGCTTGAGCGCGGTCTCGAAGGATTCGTTCTCGCCGATCTTGACTTCCGACACCGGTCTCCCCCCTCTCATGGCCTGTTTTCGAGGCGAGCAGTGCTCTCATGCTGCTTGCACCCGCCTCGTGGACCTGCGCAAAAAATTATAGTGTAGGCTGAGCATCGTGTCAAGATTTCGAGCTACGCGCTACCTTTTCCGACCTTTCTGCCAAAGGCGATGATGAAGACGATGAAGCCGAAAATCAGGATACTGAACAGGGTAATCGTGCGGTCCAGCAGGATTGCCGCCGCCGCAAGGTTGATCGTATTTGCTCCAGTGGCGAAGAGCGCAATCATCGCTACCATGCCGCCCTCGACCAGCCCGACGCCGCCTCCTGTCGTCGGAACAACGGTCAGCAGAGCCTCACCCAGTCCGATAAAGATTGCGGCCGCCAGGATGTGAACGAGGCTGCCGCCGATGAGATTGAGGGAGAGCGCGATGAAAAAGAAACGCAGCGCCTCACAGGACCATACACCAATGGTCAGTCCGGCGAGGAGGGGAATGCGCTGAAATGAACCCAGCACGCCTTCTTGAAGGTGATAGTATTGCGGGCGAAAACGCTGCGGGACAAGCCTGGCGATAGGCTCACGCGCATGTCGCAGTACGAATAGCGCCCCGATGCCCAGCACGACGATAACCAGCAGCAGTTCCAGGCTCAGGCGTAACTGTGGCGGCAGATGCTCATGGAGGCTGATGATGATCGCAGGAATGAAAAGCAGCAGCAGCACGATGAGATCGAGCATACGCTCGGCGATGACGGTGCCAAAACTGCGCGTCGTCGAAACGCCTATCTCCTGGCGCAGCAGGTAGGCGCGATAGAGGTCGCCCAATTTGGCCGGTACAACCGAATTGGCGAAGAAGGAGATGTAGATGATCTCAAGCAGCTTCCAGAATTTCGGCAGGTGTACGCCATTGGCCTTTGTGAATCCGACGTTCTCCAGTAGAATCCGCCAGCGCCATGCGCGTATGGCGAAGGAGCAGTAGTAAATGCCAAAGGCGAGCAGGAAAAAGAAGAGGTTGGCGCTGCGGATCGCAGCCCACGTCTTCTGCGGGTTGATATGCACCTTGAGGGCGAAGATAGCCAGTGCAACGAGCACGATAGCCAGTGGTACGAGCGTGCGCCAGTGCAAAAGCCGTTTACCCAGGGAGAGCTGCTCGCGCGTCACCTCCTCACCCGGCTGAATCTGCACCTCTTTATCTCCACTTCGCGGTAGCGACTCCGCAATGGCTGCGGATGGATGCTCATCTACGGCAGAGATGCCGGCATTGCTACGATCTTCTTTCTGCAAAACGTCCTCCATCACTACCGACGCGCGGCGCCACCGCTGCCAGGCGGATCAGCAGAACAAGCAGCAGCGCCATAAGACTTGTCAGACTATGTACGTACAAATCGTCCACCATGTTATGAACACAGATGGAGAGCAGCGAGGCTAATAAGCCTACCGCCAGCGCCCGATCATCTGTGAGCCTGCGCAGCAGGTCGGCTCTTCTGGTCGCTGCGGCGGCCGGAGTTCCTGGCGCTGGTCGCGCTCTCAGCGCCCTCACCCGCCTCCATCTTTTGCTGATAGCGCGAAACGAGCGCCCACCGGCAACGAAGGATGCGACCAGGAATAATATCAGGCCCAGCACGCCAAATATACCGGCTTCAGCGGCAATATTGATGTAGTAGTTGTGAGCGTGCCCCAGAGGATTCGCAAAGATAGTAATGAAATAGCGCGGATAGGCTTCGGGATAGTTGCCAATACCAACGCCCAGCAGGGGATGAGTCAGGAACATACGCGCCCCGGCTATCCAGTGAGCAAGGCGCTCGGCGGTTGAATAATCGGCGGCCGAGGGTGCCGTAAAGGAGATGCTGGCAAGTCCGAGTACCTTCAGGATTGGCAGGAGGAAGCGTTCGGGCACTATCCCCGCAAGATAGCCAGCCACGATGCCCAGTCCACCGATGCCAGCGGCGCCCATCAGCCGGCGGAGGCGCGGTATACCCAGCGTCACAATAAACAACACGGCGACAGCCAGCGCGATCTCCCCACCGCGCGATTGTGAAAAATACTCGGCTGCCGCGAGCAAGATGGCTGTGCAGCCCGCAAGTATGCGTATGCTCCAGCTTCGCGCCAGCAGCGTCAACGCAACAGCAATGGTGAGCGTCATATTAATGTAGCCAGCGTAGGGATTGGGCTGGCCGAAGGTACCGTAGACGCGCAGCGCCGAGTTGCGTATGAAGGCTGTCGGCCCCAGATCGAAAAAGTTCTGAGCATAGCCCATGATGGCCTGCGAGATCCCTGCCAGGCAGATAATGATTATCAGCGCCCAGATCTGGCGCCGTGTGCGGATGTATTGCGCCCCGATGAACAGCACAATCAGAACCTCGATCCACTTGATGATCTCTTTAAGGCTCAGGTTGATGCTGAGCGTCACGGTCATCGAGAGCAGCATAGCCAGGAGCAGCGCAAGGAGGGAGAGCGCAAGGGGACGTGGCACATTGAAACGTTCGTGGTCCAGTGGGCCGGCCTCAATTCGCGCGCGCACGATGTAGGGACGCAGCACAAAGCTCATCAGCCAGCTTGCGGCAAGCAGAAAAACCAGGATATCGGCGCTATTGAGGTTTGCGCCACCCACAGTGAAGGCATCGAGCGATCCCCACGGCACCGCGATAGGCAGCAGATAGAGCGCGATACGCGGGCGTATGATGATCCAGACGGCCCCGGCAAGATAGAGCGTGAGGCGGATATTCCAGGGTTCAGGCAGTGCGATCAGGCAGAACAGCGCGCATAACGCCACAACCAGACCCGCGAGATTCGGCATGGTTGCATGTCGCTGCATGCCCGCCCGCACCCTGTACCATAGTGGGCGGTTGTATGTGGTGGAAGCCAGTCCGCCTGTACCAATTTCATACATAATGTATCATCTATCCAACCAACCGCCGGCGCTACACGACGGTAGAGAGGCGATTACTACGACTGCGGAACCATTCGATAGTGCGTTGCAAGCCTTCTTCCAGGCCAACGCGCAATTGCCAGCCAAGCATACGCTGCGCCTTCGTGATATCGGGGCGACGCCGCTCAGGATCATCGACGCGGTGCGGCTCGAACTGGACGTTGGACGTAGAATTGCAGAGCTGGATAATCGTTCGCGCGAATTCGAGCACAGTATGTTCTTCAGGGTTGCCCAGGTTAAAGACCTCGCCCGCCGTGCCAGGATGAAACATTGCCAGTGCCAGGCCCTCCACCAGATCACTCACGTAACAGATGCTGCGCGTTTTACTGCCATCTCCATAAATGGTCAACGGCTCATTTTTCAAAGCCTGGGTAATAAAGTTGGGAATCATGCGTCCATCATCGACCTGACTGTTGGGACCGTAGGTGTTGAAGATGCGCACAATACGCACATTCGTCCCATACTGGCGGTAATACTCCATCGTCAGAGTTTCGCCCAGGCGCTTGCTCTCATCGTAGCAGGCGCGCGGGCCGATGGGATTCACATTCCCCCAGTAGCTCTCGACCTGGGGATGAACCAGGGGATCGCCATAGATCTCCGAGGTTGAAGAGATCAAGAACATCGCATTCTGCCGGCGTGCCATTTCTAGCATCTGATAGGTCCCCAGACTATTCACCAGAATAGTCTCGATAGGATGCTCCATATAGCCTACCGGGCTGGCCGGGCTGGCGAGATGAAAAATAGCGTCGGTTTCGCAGGAAAAGGGCTGCGTGACATCATGTTTCAGAAATGAGAAACGCGGATTATTGAGTAAATGAGCTATATTCTGTGTAGAGCCAGTAACAATGTTATCTACACATAAAACGCTATGACCTGCCTCAAGTAGACATGAACAGAGATGAGAGCCAATAAAACCTGCTCCACCGGTCACGACGATTTTCAAAGAGCTGAACCTCCAGAAAAAATCACCAGGCCGCTTTGATACTTTTGTATTTAAGCGCCTACTGGCTAGACGAACCGGGACCTTGAAGGTAACGATTTTGCCCCGGTTATACATCCATAGAAACGAACGTAAGAGTGAACACGTTTCGGCATGTGCTTTTTGTCTATACCTGAGCGGATATCCTGCTCAGCGCTTTGCCCCCTCGCCGGGCTGTCGTCGCACGGCGGAGCTGTGCAGGGAGAGAGGATAGTGGTGTGGCAAAATGCGCGAAGGGCATTTTGCCACACCACTATCCTCTCTCAGGCGAGCACCGCAGGCGTGAGCAAGCATTGGCGCAGGCACAAGCAGGTATTCTTTCAGAGGCCGGGCTTGTGCCGGCGTTTCCAGATGCGGTACATAATCTCATCGCACCAGCTAAGGAACCCGGCGGTAGTGAAGCCGTGAACGATGACCACGCCGAGCAGCGAATAGGGGTACGGCTGGAGCAGATAAACAAGGCTGAAGACGATGCCAGCAACGCCGACGCCGGCAACGCTGCGCCAGCTCCACTTGCCCAGGCGATGATAAAGCGTATATACGACGGTGCTCGCCAGCCAGCCCCAGCCCAGCCAGTTCGTCCACTGTGTTACCACCGCCAGCATGAAGCCGCGAAAGAACAGTTCTTCTACCGGCGCGTTGACCAGGAAGTAAAAGCTGCCTTGCAGAATGTGGTCGCCCACCGTGGGCCAGCGGAACCAGGATCCAACGATGAACATGCGCCAGAGGACGGCGAAGGCGGCCATAGGGATACCAACGAGCAGGCCAATCACGACTTGTTGTACCGCATTGTGCAGCGTCAGGCCCAGAAACGATAGCGGCAGGTGAAAGATGGCGATGTAGACAAAGGGGGCTGCACCCATCGGGATAATGCGCATCAAGGTATCGGGCCAGATCCAGCGCCACGAATCGGCGACGGTTGAGCGCTCCACGCCGGGGGTTTTTACGAATGCCACGCCCTCACCTCTGCTCTTTACGCTTCATTTGCGCCAGGCCCTCTTCGGCCTCTTCCCTGGAGAAATTCCCCGCCGCCAGGTCGCTCTCGCTTCTGGCAAGCAGACGCCGGTAGAAAGCAGCGCCGCGCTCAATCGTGTTCTGGTCCGCGCCTCCGGTCTCTAACATCTCAAAGAGCGTATCCTCGGCCTTCGCGTACTGGCCGCTATACTCGTAATAGGCAAAGAGCAAGCTCTGCGTGGCGACGGGAAGCTCATAATCTGCCAGTCTGGTGAGCAGTTCGCTGGCAGTGGCATAAAAGTCTGTATCGGCGGCTACCGGTTCGTGGAGCAGGGCAGCCAGCATCAGGTGCAGCGCTTTGAGGTAGCGGTAATAACTTTCATCGGTGTTCTGCTGATCCTCGTAGATTTCGCCCTCGGCCTTGAGCAAGAGTGCGGTCCAGAGGCACGCCTCGACATTCAGTGTGCCCAGCGGAGAGAACGTTTTTAAGAGCATCTCCTCTGAGAGCGAGTTGATGAATCTGGAGGTGAAGCCGGTGGTCTTGAGCAGAAGATCATCGATATAGATCAGGGCCTCTTCGTAGCGATTGTACTGCCTTAGTTGCAGAATGATCGCCAGATAGCGGCCAAATTTTTCTACGAGGCGCAGAATATAATCTTTGTTTATCATGATAATAATCTCTTGCTCGCGCCTGCGGCGCTCACCCTGGAGAGTTCGTTTTGTGAAAAATGCGCGGTGCGCATTTTTCACAAAACGAACTCTCTACTGTGCGATGGAGCCGTGCAAAGGCACTGCGTTTTCGAGGCGATGCAGGACTATGCCAGGCGGGCAATAGCTTCATCGAGGCGGCGCAGGCTGACATCGCGACCCAGCACCTCAAGCATCTCGAAGAGCGGCGGAGTCGCCGGGCGCCCGCTCACGGCTGTGCGGATCGAGCCGAAGAGCTGGCGCGTCTTCAGGTCGAGCTGCACCGCCAGCTCGCGCATAGGCGGCTCCATCAGTGTATGATCCCAGGACGACAGGCCCGCCAGCAGGTCGCGCGCATGAATCAGCGCGTCACGCGTGCGCGGCGCATCCATACCCTTCTCGATCAGGGCCGCCGTGTCGTAGCTCAGCTCGCTCTCATAGAAGAACGAAACGACATGCGCAGCCTCTCCCAGCGTCTTCAGGCGTTCGTGCTCAAGGCGAAGCACGCGCGTGGTGTAGTCGCGATCCAGCGGACGCGGCACGCTGTCGGGCAGACCGCCTTCGGCCTCGGCTCGCTCCATATAGGGCAGCGCGCGCTCTACCAGTTCCTCAAGCGACAACTTGCGGATGTAGACGCCATTCATCCACAGCAGCTTGTCGGGATCATAGATGCCGCCAGAGACGCCAATGCGATCCAGCGTAAAGACTCGGATCAGCTCCTCGCGTGTGAAAAGCTCGGTCTTGTCGTCATAGGCCCAGCCGAGCAGCGCCAGGAAGTTAAAGACCGCCTCCGGCAGATAGCCCTGATTTCTGAAGTCCCTCCACGAAGTGGCGCCAGCCCGCTTGCTGAGCTTCTTCTTATCCTTGCCCAGCACATAGGGCACATGATAGAACAGTGGCGGCTCCCAGCCCAGCGCTCTGTAAAGCTGCACATGCAGCGGCGCACTGGATATCCACTCCTCGCCGCGCAGCACATGCGTAATGCCCATCAGGTGATCATCGACGAGGTGCGCAAGGTGATAGGGGGGCAGCCCGTTCGACTTGAGGATAATCATGTCGTCCAGGTTCGCGTTCTGAAACACCATATCGCCGCGCAGTTCGTCATGAACAACGATCTCGCCATCCAGCGGCATTGCGAAGCGCACCGTCCAGGGCAGCCCCGCCGCCTCGTTGGCCGCACGCTCCTCATCGCTCAGGTAGCGGCAGCGGCGGTCATAGCGCGGGGGCAGCTTTTTCGCTATCTGCTCACTGCGCATCTGCGCGAGACGCTCCGGCGTGCAATAGCAGCGGTAGGCATGCCCGGACGCGATGAGCTGGTGCGCGTAGTGCTGATAGAGCGCTTTCCGCTGTATCTGATAGTAGGGGCCATACGGGCCGCCAATAATGGGACCTTCGTCGATGTCCATGCCCAACCACTGAAAACATTCGAGAAGATCGTCAACCGCGCCCTCGACAGTGCGTTCTGTATCGGTATCCTCGATACGCAGGATAAATTGCCCTCCACAATGGCGTGCATAGAGCCAGCTAAAGAGGGCGGTACGCAAGTTTCCGATATGCTGGAAGCCGGTAGGGCTGGGAGCAAAGCGCAGGCGCGGCGGCTTCTCCATCGTTCCGCTCTGCTGCCCCCGGGTACGGTTGTCGATCTGCGTCATGAAATTCGCTTCCTCCTGAATATATTCAACACGACGTTACGGGCCTATTGTAACATAGCCGGGGATGGCTGTGTAGCATTAAAGAACGCTTTAAAACTCCCCGGACCATAGAATATGATAATAAGACCATCACCGGGAGTGTGCTTGATGCTCAGCTTCGCGCGGCTGCGCCGCGCAAGGGTTATTGAATTTTGTGGAAAGTGCGCTTCGCGCATCTTCCACAAAATTCAATATATACAGTGAGCGCCGCAGACGTGAGCAAGCGAGGAGCGCGGAAATCAGGCAGACTCCCTCTAAAGAAGGAAGTTATCGCATGTTGCTGCATCCTGATCCGCTGATAGCGCGTCTGCTTCCGGATACCGCCACAATCGCCGAAACCGGAGTTATTCATATCGCCAGCTGGCCGGTACCTGAACTGGCAAAGCAGTATGGCACCCCGCTCTACATTTTTGATCGCGCCACGATCCTGCACAACTGCGCCGCTTACCGCGAAGCGTTTCAGCGCTATTACCATGCCTCTGCCGTACATATTCTCTATGCCGCTAAAGCCTACCTTGCGCCCACGCTGGCACGTATCATGGCCGAAGAGGGTATGGGACTGGACGTGGTATCCGCCGGGGAATTGCTGGTAGCACAGCGGGCAGCGTTCCCGATGGAGCGCGTCTCCTTTCACGGTAACAACAAGTCGGAAGAAGAGTTACGCCTGGCGCTGCGCCTGCGCGTAGGACGTATTGTGCTGGATAACTGGAGCGAACTGGTGCGGCTCTCACAGATCGCGCAGGAGACGGGAGAGCGTCCGCGCGTGTTGCTGCGCGTTGCCCCCGATGTCGCTACCGATACACACCGCTACCTGCAAACAGGGCATGCCTCGGCCAAGTTTGGCTTTCCACTGGGCAATGGTGAGGCGAGATTGGCAATCGAGCGCATTCTGACCGAGGGGCATCTGCGCCTGCTCGGCCTGCATGCCCATAGCGGGACAATGCTGCGCGAGACACGGCCATACGAGGAGACGCTGGAGCGACTGCTTACGCTTGCCAACGATATCTATGCCAGGACGGGCTGGTGGCCCGAGGAGATCAGCCCTGGCGGCGGTTGGGCCATCGCTACGCCGGACAACGCGGGGACACCGGGTGTAGAGGATCTGGCACGGGCCTGCCAGCGGAGCATGGAGCGTATGCTCTCTACCGCCGGACAGCGCCGGGCGCCGACGCTCATGATCGAACCCGGGCGCTCGATCATCGCGCGGGCCGGCGTCACCATATACAGTATTGGCGCGCGCAAGTCTACGCCGGGCGGGATCACGTACCTCTTCGTCGATGGCGGCATGGGCGATAATATCCGCCCCGTCCTCTACGGCGCTCGTTATACCGCGCTGCCCGTCGAACATGCAACCGCCCCTGGAGAAGAGTACGTCTGCATCGCTGGACGTTACTGCGAATCGGGTGATATGCTTATTGAGAATGTCAGGTTGCCCGTCATGCGGGAGAAGGAGCTATTGCTTTTGCCGGGGGCGGGCGCATATTGCTTGCCGATGGCAAGTAACTACAACCTCGTCCCACGCCCCGCCGTAATACTGGTGGATGAGCGGCGGGTAGAGGTGATGGAGCGCCGCGAGACCTATGCTGATCTGCTGGCACGCTACCAGGATTGACAATTGTGTCAGATCCAATGGCCTTTCTGAAGACAATTGGATCTGCGTTGCAGGCTCATTCAGCCTCGCCGCTCTCGCGGCTATGCTCCGCGCTGGCTGAATGCAAGGAATGTAACTTTTTCTATGCCCTGAGCGGATTTGAAGATGAGGGGCGGCGTTCGTCCTATCGGTAGAGAGTCATAATGTATTGTGGGAGAGCATTTACTATGAGCAAAAAAGACAAGAATGGCGCTCAGGAGATAGATGAGCATGATCTGCCAACAGAGCCTGTGCCCTTCCCCGCCACCCCACCCGGCGCGCAGCAGATGACTCCCGCCGGGACAATGGCTCCCTATGATAATACCGCGCCCGGCGCTCCGCCCTATGGACAGCCCTTCCCACAACAACAGGCGCTGGTCCTGCCACAGCCCTCATGGGACGAGCCGCAGGGGGACAAAATATATCCACCGCCTGCGCCCCCTGGACCGCCACTTGCCAGGCGCAGGGGCAAAAAAAATCGCCAGCCCGCCGCCCCGGTCCAGCCAGTGTACCCCGTCTATCCTGCCTACCCTGCTTATCCGGCGCAGCCGGTCTATACGAACCAGCCTGGTCGCAGAATGGGGACGCGCCACAGCCCCGTTCCGGCGCTCACAAAGTTATTTTTCAGGCTGGTGCAATTGCTCCTGCTGGCACGCATCCTGCTAAAGCTTGCCGAGATTACCGGGCTGTATACCAGTACCGCCGCCTGGGTAGGCATCGTTTACGCGCTCAGCGACGCCTTTATCGCGCCGGTGCGCCTGCTCTGGTTGCAGGTGCACATCCCATTCACCGTCGGTCCCGAGATCTATGCGCTGCTGGGTATCGTGCTTTATGGCCTGTTCGCCCGTATCCTGGTCGGAATTTTGAGAATGATTCTCCGTTAACGCTTCCAGGCATTCTGGCTGAACAGCCGGGAGGTCGCGGGCGAGTTAATCTTTGCCAAACTCGTCGAGCACATCCAGGCTGTTGATGAAGTCGCGATACGCTTCCAGGTTATCCTTCTCAGGCTCCTGTTTCTGCTCGGCCCGCATAATCGGGCGCGGTGGCTCCTCGCTCTGCTCCAGAGCAACGCCGGCACGATCCAGCACGCTCTCCTCAACGTAAATGGGTATCCTGGCACGCACGGCCAGGGCGATAGCATCGCTGGGGCGCGAGTCGATCTCTACGTGCCTGCCCTCGACATCGAGAATGAGGCGAGCGTAAAAGATCTCGTCGATCAGGTCCGAAATCACGATGCTAACTATCTTCGCGCCCAGTTCGTTAATCACGTTCTTGAGCAGATCATGCGTGAGTGGTCGAGGCGAGGTTGTCCCTTGAAGTTCGACGGCAATAGCATATGCCTCTGCATGCGCTATCCAGATGAAGAGGTAGCGCTCCTGCTTCGTAGCTTTCAAGATGACCACCCGCTGCTGCGTCGCCAGATTTATTCGCACGCTCTCAACTGTCATCTCAACCATAGTGATTCTGACTCTCTCTTTCGTGCCGATGTCCGTCGAATACCTGACGCCTCTATTGTACACCTATCCAAACATCAGGCGCAAATCTTTAAGCTCTGCCATATCTGTTTTCATAGCCCACCATATGTCATCTCGTCTCCCCCACCAAACCTTATTATAACACGCTGCAACTCCATCGCAAGTAAGAGTGGGTCTGATTCTCAGTCGTCCTCGCCCTCGCTCTCCGGTGGAGGCGCGGCAGGGTCGCAATAAGACCTGAGAGCGAGCGCCGCAGGCGCGAGGAGAGAGTACGAAAAAAGTTTCTGAAAATTCGTTCGAAAAAAGCTTGTATTGACTATGCCGTTGTGGTATTATCATCTTGAATAGCCGTTCTAGTTGGATGGTATGGGGGATGCTCACAAACGTGTTCAGAAAGGCAGGGAAAGGTTCTATGTCATTGGAGCAAGCCAGTGAGATACAGCGCAGGATGTATGATTTCATCGTGCGCTATATGAAATCCGAGGGGATGCCACCAACCAACCGGGAGATCGGGCGCGAGATGAAGATCGCCAGCACCGGCCACGTTGACTATCACCTCACGATGCTAGAGAAGAAGGGGCTGATCACCCGCCAGCCTAAGAAGAGCCGGGGCATTAAATTGACGAAGCAGCCGATGGGCGTTCCAGTGATGGGAGCCATTGCCGCAGGTCAGCCGCTGGATATCTACCCCGAAGCGGAAGAGTCGATAGAGGTTGGTCGCGACTTTGCGGAGAGCGAGGGCACCTATGCCCTGGTCGTCCGGGGCAACTCGATGATCGAAGATCATATCTGCGATGGCGACTATGTGGTCATCAAGCCACAAACAACCTGCCAGAATGGCGATATCGTCGTCGCCGTCCACATGCAGGAAGGGATCAGCGGAAGCGCTACCCTGAAACGCTTCTTCCAGGAGAAGGAGCATGATCGCGTGCGCTTGCAGCCCGCCAATTCGCAGCTTGAGCCTATTCTGGTCCCTAAAAGCGTCTGGGACCGCGAGTGGCAGGTGCAGGGTAAGGTCGTAGCCATCTTCCGCCAGTGTGGCAGCGCTGCCTGATCGCCCATCTCTTTCTGAGCAGATAAGCATTCCCTTTGCTCCTGGAGGCAGCCACGCGGCAGCAGCCTGCATTGACCAGAAAAATATACGCCCAATGCAGGCTGCTGCCGCGTGGCTGCCTGCACCAGACTTGCCGCTATTTCCCATTCTGGTGCTCCTCAACCTCTTGTGGTCTTCTCCGACTTCTGGTATACTCTCACTATAGTCCTACTTTATCATTTATCTTCGTTCATTTCGGAAGGAGCCGTGTACAGTGTGGAAGTTTAGAAAGGATGCACCACACCTATGAAGGCTGTCGCCGCTGCACTGCTGCTCATTGTAGGGGCCGCAGTTGTTCTCTGGTATGGGAACACCTTGAACTCCTGGGTGCTTGGTGGATTGATAGGTGGTTTAGCTGCCTTGCTTCTCAGTATTCCGATTTCCCTGGTACTTTTCTCCTATTTATCGCGTCGTCATGATGAGCGAGTTCGAGCGCAGGCCGAAGAGGAAGCCGCTCTGGCTCTGGCTGAGAGTTTCCAGGACGCTCCTCGTTTCAGAAGGGCCTGCGAGGTAGAGGGTTCTATTCGACCGGCCGAGGAGACGTACCCGCGCCAGATCGAGGCGCCGCGCCATCTCCCGGCCCTAACCGCTTCGCGTTTGCCGGTAGCTACACAGCGCACCACAAACCAGTTGCCCGCCAGGCAGCAAGTGAAAAAGGCTCCCATTGTGTACACGAAGGGGGCCAGCGGACGACGCACAACCGGACGCATGAATTATCCGGGCTTCCCCGGCCTCGAACCAGGCTCATCCCATAGCCAGCACCGCGCGGCCGCAATCCGTGCGGCCCGTAGAGAAGCTGCGCGGCAATCGCAGTACGACTATGGCGACGTTGAAGTACTGCCGACGCGCATATCGAGGCAACTGCCCCCGGAGGACCTGGATGAAGAGCAGAGCCAGCAGGATTGGCAGCCGGTTACACGACGCGCCTCCCGTGAATCTCCACAGTGCGCGGACAATGCACACCGCCCTCATGCCCGTCGTACTGTCGATGCCAGGCCAGCGCCGCAAGATATATCTCGCTCCTTGCCTCCTGGCACCCGGACCTCCTCCTCTGAAGAGCCACATACCGATTACCTGCACCAGCAGGAATCTCAGACAGAGCCGCTCCATCAGCGCACATCGTCTCCACAAACCGACCAGATAGCTCGTCCTCTTCGGCAAAACAGGCAATCGCGGGACCCGGAGACGATTACGGGCAGCCTGCAAAAGCCGCTTGTGCGACGGGCGCCTTATCTGTACGAGGATGATCCGCTCGGCCAGGAACTGGCCCGGCTGCTTGATGCCCCGGCAGTGCGCCGCTCCTCGCGCTCACTGGAGCACGATGAGGAAGATATATAAGTCATTTTCATCTCTTTGGCTGCGGTGTGATGAAGCGTGCTTCATCACACCGCAGCCAAAGAGATAACTATGGCGCTATCTTTGGGATAGGGTTCTGGCCTCTGATTGCAAAATGTGCTACTATTGGGCGGTACTGTTGGTTTGCAAAAGGAGGCTTTTTTCTGTGCTTGCTCACTTAACTGATACACTGACTATACTTATCACCAATCTCTATGTCTCAACAGGCTTGCTTGGTATCGCTCTTGCTATGGCTATCGAAAGCTGCTGTATTCCTCTACCCAGTGAAATTGTGATGCCGCTGGCTGGCATTATGATCGGCAGCGGTAAAATTTTGCAAGGAACGAACCCCGTTGTCAGCCTGATCCTGGTAGCGCTCGCCGGGTCCATCGGCTCGCTGATTGGTTCGTCGGTTGCCTATGGTATTGGCTATGCAGGCGGGCGCCCACTGATGCTGAAATATGGACGCTATGTGTTGATCTCCCAGCATGACGCCGATAAAGCAGATCAATTCTTCCAGAGGTGGGGGAGCGCAACCGCCTTTTTCTCGCGCCTGCTGCCCGTGGTGCGCACCTACATCTCACTGCCCGCCGGTATCTCGAAGATGCCCTTCGCCCGATTCTGCCTCTATACATTCCTCGGCTCGTTTCCCTGGTGCCTGCTGCTGGCATACCTCGGCACGATTCTGGGCAATAATCTGACAACGCTGGCCCCCATCTTCCATGACCTGGACGCCGTGATCGTCGTAGGCTTTGTTCTCCTGGCAGCCCTCTACATCTGGCGCCACATCCACAATGATCGTAAGGCGCGCGCCGCCCATGCCGCCGCCGCACAGGCTCCCGCCCAGGGGTGGAGTCAGCCCACGCCACCTCAATACACCCGGACGCCACAATGGAACCCGTCGCAGCCTCCACAGTGGAACCCGCAGTCCCAACCGCAGCCGCAATGGGGAGCGACTCCGGGAACTCCGCAGCAGTGGAACCAGCCGGCGCAGCCACCATACCCGCAGCAATGGGGCCAATCAGGGCAGCCCTGGCCGCAGCAGCCCCATTCCCAACAGCCGCCGGCCTGGCCCGCGCAGCCCGATGACGATGATCGCACAGTGTACCGGCGCTAGCCAGTATGCCCGGATCTCTCCCTGTACGTAGCAGCGCGACTGATCGCGCCCGTCTGGCCTGCGGGGCCATCCTCAAGCGCGATCAATCGCGCTGCTACGCCGGAAAACATTATCGGCTCATCAGGGGGGCCGTTGAACTGCGTACTACAAGGGTTGGCGGTAGCAGCGTGGTCGAAGCCGTCTGAGGCCGTCCGCTGAGCAGCAGCGCGATGGCCTGCTTGCTCAGCGCTGCGATTGGCTGCGCAATGGTAGTGAGCGGAGGCGAGACCATGCGCGCCATCTGGATATCATCGTAGCCTACCAGCGAGACCTGCTCCGGCACAGCGATGCCCTCTTCGCGCAACTTGCGCAAAGCGCCGATAGCCAGCAGGTCGGTAGCGGCAAAGATAGCAGTGGGCAGCGTCGCACCGCTCAGGACCTGTCGCGCCAGTTCGTAGCCAGCCTCGGCGCCGAATCCGCCACTGTAGACGAGCGAGTTGTCAAAGGGGATAGCATAGGCTTTCAGTGCGGCAGCGAACCCTTGCAGCCTCTCAAGAGAGGCTTGCAGGTACAGCGGCTCCAGCAGAATCGCGATGCGCCGGTGCCCGAGTTGTATCAGGTGTTCGGCGGCCAGATAGCTGCCACGATAATGATCGGTCGCCACAATCGGATAGGGCGAATTGGGGATCACGCGGTCAATGAATACAACGCTTATTCCACGCTCCAGGAGCTTCGCCGGCTCGGTGTTATCCGATCTCTCGGCCGTCGCGACGATGATGCCATCGAGGTGTTTGCGTATGAGCAGCTCCAGTTGTTTGCGCTCGCGTTCGGGCGCGTTATCGGTGCTGCATATCAAAACCGAGTAATTCTGGTGCAGGGCCTCGTCTTCTATGGTGCGCGCCAGTTCGCCATAGAAAGGGTTGGTGATATCGGGAATGAGCAGGCCGATATTAAAGGTCTGATTCTTTTTCAGCGCGCTGGCAATGATACTTGGAGTATATTGAAGCTCGGCTACAACACTTTCGACGCGCAAGCGTGTGGCTTTGCTGATGCGCCCGGTGCCGTTCAATACTTTAGAGACGGTGGTTGCGGAAACGCCTGCCAGCTTCGCGACATCGTAGATAGTTGTCTTTGGCATTTAGCGTTTCCCCCTGACGATGGTGCCAGTAATCTGGCCGGAAGGCGGAAGCATATGGCGGAAGGCCGGATCGACCTGATACAGCCACGCGCGGTTGGGGCCGGCCATCACGTTCAGATAATAGAGATCGCAGCCGGGGAGCGCGCCTACGGTGTGATAACCCTTCGGCACCAGCACGAGGTCGCCATCGTGCACCGTCACCGTCTCGTCCAGCGGTTCATCAAAACTATAAACGCGCTGGAAGGCGAAGCCGCTGGCCGGCTGCACATGGTGATAGTACGTCTCCTCAAGATACGCTTCGTGCGGCGGATTTTCGGTATCGTGCTTGTGCGGTGGGAAGCTGGACCAGTTCCCCGCCGGCGTGACAACCTCGACGATAATCAGGCGCTCCGCCTCCTGGTCTGTATCCAGCAGGTGTTGAATTCTGCGTAACCGGTTGCCTTCTCCACGCATTTCGACGCCAGCCTCCTCCGGGCGCAGTACGCGAGCCGGCAGCGCTCGTCCGGTTGCTGGCGCGGCGGCCAGCGCAACCTCCAACGTGTCGGATATGCAGCGTATGCGATAGCGGCCGTGCTCGCCCAGGTAGAGCGTGTAAGCTGCCTGCTCTTCAAACACGCTCAGACGTTCGCCCACCTGCCCCACGGAGCGCCCGTCGAGTTCTGCCTCACCTACCCCGTAGAGCACGACCAGCGCCGTCTCGCTACCGTTCGCCGCGCCTGCCAGTTCCTGGCCGCGCCGCAGATGGTAGATCGAGAACGTCACATACCGCCATCCTGCGCTCTGCGGCGTGACATGGATCGGGCGATGCAGCCCGTCCGCCTCCTCTGCCTGCGGCCTTCTCAACAGGTTCATAACCCTGTACTCCTTATGCTCATGTGTTCAGCGAGCCGCTGCCCAGGCCGGCAATGCGATAGAGGTAATCCAGCGCCTTGCCCATATATGTCAGCGGGTTGGCCCGCGCCGGATCCTGCTCGGCCTCGATCACCATCCAGCCCTGGTAATCGGTCTCCGCCAGATAGGCGAGGATGGGCGCGAAATCGATGCAGCCGTCGCCCGGCACGGTAAAAACCCCCGCGCGCACGCCTTGCAGAAATGACATATGCTCGGCGTGGAATCGCTGCATCACATCGGCACGTACATCCTTCAAATGGATATACTCGATACGCTCGCGATGCCTGCGCACAAGCTGCAAGGGATCGCCGCCGGCAAGCCTGATGTGACCGGTATCCAGCAGCAGCGTCACGGATTGCGGATCGGTGAGCGCCATGAGCCGCTCGATCTCGTCCATCGTCTGTATGTTGGTGCCAACGTGTGGATGATAGGCCACACGCAGTCCGTAGGAGCGCGCGATGGCTCCGGCCTCATTCAGCCCGCGCCCGACGCTGCGCCACTGCTCATCGCTAAAAGGGATCACCTCGTCGCGGTCCCCGCCCCGATCCCAGTGCACGCTGCCACCTCCCTCGCATGTGACCACATGCATGGCGCCCATCGCCTTGAGGAAGCGCACATGCTGCTCGAATTGCGCCAGTTCCGCCGGCCAGTTGGCAGGATCAGCCAGGTGAACGGTATTCCAGGCCGAGGAGAGCACAAGCTGATGGGCAGCTAATGCCGGGCGCAGCACAGCGGGATCGCGCGGATACTTGCGACCCATCTCGCTGCCCTGCACGCGCAACTGCGCCATCTGAGTGATAATGTCGACAAAGCTGTACTCATCTCCCAGATCGGTCATGTCATCGTTGCACCAGTTGATCGGAGAGGCGGCCAGCCGCACATTATAGAATGGCTTGAATGGCTTCTCCACGCTGAATGCATCCTTTCAAGGTGTATCGGAAACCGGACATCCTCGCTTGCTCACGCCCGCGGCACTCGCCTTATCTCATGTGCAGTGTGGAAAAATGGGCTTCGCGCATTTTTCCACACTGCACATGAGATCCCCGGTGCGGCTCCGCCGCACCGATGACCGGAATTAGCTAAAGACCGTAATCCACAGGAACGGATCGCTGTTCATCAAATGACCGCGTTGCCGCCAGACCGATTGCCACGGCGCGCCAGCCATCCTCAACCGTTACCGGTGGCGGGGCACCGCTGCGCACACACTCGATGAACTCGGTCATCTCCAGTACATAGGCGTCGGCAAAGCGTTCGAGAAAGCCGGGCACGATATCATGCACTGCACCGCTGCGATTCAGCAGCTGGACGTTGTTTTTATCGAGTGTACCAATCTGCAAGGTTCCTTCGCTGCCCACAACCTCGGCACGGATATCGTAGCCGTAGCCAGCGTTGCGGCTCCCCTCGATATCGCCGAGGGCGCCACCGGCGAAGCGCATGAAGG
>Ga0209810_1001172_pt1 | contig 42838 bp, 42 predicted proteins | sample Coa_R1_7_FD_187159 | JGI IMG/M metagenome (GOLD analysis project Ga0209810, IMG submission 187159) | Surface soil microbial communities from Centralia Pennsylvania, which are recovering from an underground coalmine fire - Coalmine... | ecosystem: Environmental > Terrestrial > Soil > Unclassified... | reverse complement strand
CTCGCAGGATCTGGATGATCTTCTCCACGCTGTACTTCTTGGCCGCTGCCATACCACCTCCAACTGGTCTCACTGAATTCTCAAACCACGAGACTCAAAGTGGACCAGTTTTTGGGGGGACGGACAGATGCTATATTCACATCGTTCGGATCACTCAAACCACCCTTAGCGGGCGGAGTCGGATCATGGAGATGAACCCCGAGGAGGAGGTCGAGGTGAGCCGGGAGGAGTTTGTGGTTCTGCGCTATTCCCGCGTTTGGCCTGACTACGTGGTCACGTGGATCCGCCGCCGTCGGGAGTCGCACGAATCGTCGTTCCCGGTCGCCACCGGGGATATCAAGTCCCGAACGGATCCACCCGACTGGGATGCCATGCGTGCCCAGGCCCTTGAGGCCGCGGGTGCGCCCGCGCAAGCCTCTGCGGGCGAGCCGGCTCACCGGCCGCTGATGGGACGCCTATTCGGCCGCCGGTAACGAGCCACCGGGCTCGCTGGCGGCAGGCTCCTCCATCTCATCCAGGCTGATCGGCTGCGACGCCGTGTTCATCGCCACGACCTGTAACACGGTGTGATGTTGCCGGCACAGACGGAGGCGTGCGCCGTCGACCGATTGCTCGACGGTCTCCGCCTGGAGGTCCGCTATGTCGTGCCCCGTGACGCAGCTCCAGCGCGGCGCCGGGTTTTCCGCCCCTTCTGGGGGCGAGGTCACGCCGGTGTGGCGGCCGGCTCGGGCGCCGCTTCGACGCCGCCGCCTCGCGCCTTCGCGCGGGCGATCATCTCTCTGCCCAGGATGACCAGCTCTTCCTCGCCGATCTCCCCCGGGTCGACCGCTTCCAGACCCAGCTGGTGCAGAGAAATACCGCCGTGGACGAGGGCTCGCTGTCCGTCCCCGGTGGTGATGATGGCATCCGGAAAACCGCCCTCGACAAAGTCGACCAGGTCGGCCGGCACGGCCAGGGCATCCGCCAGCCGTTTGGCCGCCGCCTCGGACGCCCAAACTTTGCGCCCGTTCAGGAAGGCCGTGTCGCTGGCATAGTACTCAACCGGACGCCCGTTCACGACCAGCCACTGATCATCGCTGGAAACGGCGATGCTCATCACTTCCGTCATGCAAACTCCCGGCGGAGGCAATTCGCCTCCGCGCCTTGGGTCGATTCAGCGCAAGTCCGATGCCACCGCAGCGCGCGGCATAGGGGAAGGGCTCCGGCTCACTCCCATTGTGCTGCTTACGGGAACACTTGTGTGGCCGCCGATGGACCGCGGCCTCATCAGGGATACTGGATTGTGCAAGCTCCTCGCGAGGGAGAAGAGTCATGAGATTGATCGCTGGTGCGCTGCTGGGCTTGGTCGGCTATGCCGCGTGGTCGCTCTCGGAGCCGCGACCCGGTGAGCCGTCTGATTTCTCGTCGCGCCTGGACCGCCTTCGAACCGAGTGGAACCAGGCGTTGAGTGAGGGGAAGATTGCCGGTGAGGCTCGACGCGCGCAGATGCAGGCCGAGTTCGAGGCCATCTTCAAACACTCCTGACCCCGTCTGCGATCTGAGCCCAAACTGCTGAGGAGTGGCCGCCGTGACCGGTGATGAGCTGATCACCTCCTTCGTGCGCTTCTTTGAAGAGCGCGGTCACCTCCTGCTGCCCAGCCTTCCACTGATCCCTCAGGACGATCCTTCGCTGCTCTTCGTTATCGCCGGGATGCAGCAGATGATTCCTTTCTTCGTGGGTCAGACAAAGCCACCTGCCCCTCGTTTGGTCAGCGTCCAGAAGTGCCTGCGAACCCTGGACATCGAGGAGGTGGGTGACGAGCAGCACCTGACCTACTTCGAGATGCTCGGCAACTTTTCCGTCGGGGACTACTTCGTTTCCGAGGCGCTTCATTTCACCTGGGAGTACCTGACCGAGGTGCTCCGCCTCGACCCCGGTCGTCTCTGGGCAACGATCTATCCCGGCGACGAGCTGGCCGGAAAGACCTGGCTGGAGATCGGTTTGCCGCCCGAAAGGATCGTCGAAGATCCCTCCAACTGGTGGGAGCGACCGGGGCTTGCCGGCCCGGCGGGCCCGGACTCGGAGGTCCACTTCGATCGGGGGATCGAGTACGGCTGTGGTCGGGCCGGGTGTAGCCCGCTCGACGAGGATTGTCATCGCTTTATGGAGATTTGGAACAACGTCTTCATGCAGTCCTTCGTCAACGAGAAGGGCGAGGTGCTGCGCGAGCTGGCTTCCAAGAACATCGACACCGGACAGGGGTTCGAGCGGCTGCTGATGGTGGTGCAGGGGAAGGAAACCGTCTACGAGACCGACGTCTTCCAACCCATCCTTGATTCCGTGGCTTCCACCGTGGGGACGGTTTACAAGCAGGATGAGGCCGTCGACCGCTCCCTGCGGATCATCGCCGACCATTGCCGGGCCTTCACCATGGCGGTGGTCGATGGCGGTGTCCCCGGTAACGAGGGACGGGGCTACGTCCTCCGGCGTCTGGTGCGGCGGGCGCTTCTTCGCGGCCGGCTGCTGGGCATCGAGAAGCCGTTCTTGGTTCGTCCCGTGGAGACCGTCATCGAGATCATGAAGCCCCGATATCCGGAGGTCTCCGCGCGACGCAGCGCCATCGTCGATACGGTCCGTCGAGAAGAGGAGCGCTTCGCGGAGACCTTGAGTCGCGCCCTGCCCCGGGCCATCGAGCTGATGGAGGCGGCCGCCGCCAATGGTGGAGTGGTGTCGGGTTCGGACGCCTTTCGTCTGCATGACACCTTTGGCTTGCCCCTGGAGCTGATCCGCGAAATGGCCTCCGAGCGCAATGTCGACGTGGATATGAGCGCCTTCGAGGCCGAGCTTCGCAACCAGCAGCAGCGCGGACGCGCCGGACGCGCCGCGACCCATCAGACGACGGATCTGGAAAGCCTGGCCGTGCTCTCGGATCGCATTGGGCCGACGGAATTCGTGGGCTATACCGAGTGCGAGACCGAGGCCCGGGTGGTCGGCCTGGTCGCGGACGGCCGTTTGGTCGAGGAGCTGGACGGCGACGCGGAGGGCGAGGTGGTTCTTGACCGCACACCCTTCTACGCGGAGTCGGGTGGCCAGGTGGGCGATACCGGACAGCTGGTCTGGCCGGAAGGACGGTTCGCGGTGCTCGATACTCAGCGGCCGTACGGCGGGATCATCGTCCATAAGGGCCGGCTTGTGGAAGGATCGCTGCCGACCGGAACCTCGGTAACGGCCCAGGTCGACGAGGCTCGTCGGAACGCCATCCGTCCGCACCATTCCGCCACTCATCTCCTGCATCTCGCCCTGCACGAGGTGCTGGGGCCGGAGGCAACCCAGGCGGGATCGCTCGTCGCTCCCGAGCGTCTGAGGTTCGACTTTCGCTGGCCCGAGCCGGTGGGTGAAGAGCGGCTCGAACGGATCCAGGATCGCATCAACCAGCTCGTCTTCCAGTCGCAACCGGTCGTCACTCGCGAGCTTGCCTACGACGACGCGGTGCGTGAGGGGGCCATGGCCCTCTTTGGAGAGAAGTATGGAGATCGGGTGCGCGTCGTCAGCATGGGGCCCAGCAAGGAGCTGTGTGGTGGCACGCACGTCGACGAGACGGCCGATATCGGTCTCGTGGTCATTACCTCGGAGTCGGGCATCGGCAGCGGCATCCGGCGGATCGAGGCCCTTGCGGGGCAGGCGGCGTATGACCATTTGCGGGCAGTCGAACGCTCGCTGGCGGCCGTTTCCGCGGCACTCGGGGTTCCTTCGGATCGGGCGGCCGAGCGCGCCGGCGAAGTCATGGCGCAGCTCCGCGATACCGAGCGGCGGCTTGGCCGGATGGCGGATCAAGTCACCGCGCAGCGGGCAGGTGAGCTGGCGGGCACGGCCGAAAGCCTCGATGGGGCCGGCAAGCTGTTGATCCGGCGCGTCGACGCGGAACAGGTCGAGGACCTGCACCGCCTCACCCTGGCGAGCCTCAAGTCGCTTGGTTCGGGTGTGGTCGTGGTCGGATCGGTCATCGACGGGCGTCCCCATTTCGCCGCCGCCGTCAGTCAGGACCTGAACGATCGGGGCGTGGACGCCCGTGAGATCGCCCGCCGGGTGGGACGGATGGTGGGCGGTGGAGCGGGAGGAAGCCCCGCATTCGCTCAGGGTGGGGGTCGGGACGCCCAGGCGATTGACTCGGGACTGAATGACGCCCGGGAGTTTCTCCGGGCCTCCGTGGCCGGTGAGGCTACGCCCAGCTGATCCCCAGATCCACCGATGAGGGCCGCATGACGCCGCGCGCTGCTCAAGTTGACGGGCCGGTCCTGGGACTTGACGTTGGTGACCGGCGGATTGGTCTGGCGTGCAGCGACCCAACCGGCCTTCTGGCGTCGCCGCTCGGGGTTTGGAGGCGGCTGGACGAGGAGCGCGACGTGCAGCACATTGTGGCGATGGCCCAGGAGCACGAGGTCCGTGTGGTGGTCGTGGGCCTGCCCATCAACATGAATGGCACGGAAGGGCCGCAGGCGGAAAAGACGCGACGATTCGCGGAGTGCCTGCAGCGTGCCGGTCTCCATGTTGTCCTTTGGGATGAGCGGCTCACCACAGTCGAGGCCACGCGCATGCTCCAAGAGAGAGGGATGCGAGCCAAGCGCATTCCCCATCACGTGGATGAGGCGGCGGCCGTACTGATTCTCGAGGCGTACCTGGCAAGCCTGGGGAATCGACCCCAGGCCTGGACTCCCGTGTAGTGCAGCAGCGGGAGCGGCGCCTGGAGGGGCCATTCGACTGGCGGCGGGGCGAGCGGCCCAAGAAGCCGCGAGCAAAGGGGCGCTGGGCGTTCCTGGTCCTCGCGGGGGTGCTCCTCATCGCCGGCGCCCTGGTTGGGTACGGCTATCATGAGATCTATTCGCCACAGGGATCCAGCTCCGCAAGCTTTGCCTTTCAGGTGCGGCCCGGCGACAGCGCCGGATCGATCGCCTCTCGTTTGGAGGCTCGCCATGTGATGCACGACCCGCTGCTCTTCCGGCTGGACGCGCGGCTCCGCGGGCTGGGCGGAAATCTGCGCGTCGGAACCTATTCGCTCCGCCGGAACATGAGCATCGATCAGATGGTCTCGACGCTGAAGTCCTACAACGTCCGGCTGATTCATGTGACCATACCGGAAGGATGGCGGGCAGGTCAGATCGCCTCGCGCCTGAGCCTGGACGGCATCGGCGGCCGTGCGTTCCTGCGGGCGGTGCATCATCCCACGTTCGGCGCCGGCTTCGCCACCGGCCGCCCGGCCCACCGATCCTTGGAGGGCCTGCTCTTCCCCGACACCTATGCCGTGGCGCCCGGCACGACCGGAAGAGCCTTTGCCCGCTTGATGGTGAGACAATTCGCCCTCGAGTTCACGCCGCTCATGCGCTCCGAGGCGAGGAAGCAGGGCCGGTCGGTCTACGATGTCCTGAAGCTGGCCTCCATCGTGGAGCGGGAGGCGCGAGTTCCTTCGGAGCGTCGCGTGATCGCCGGTGTCTACCTGAACCGACTGCGCGCCGGCTGGTTCCTGGACGCCGACCCCACGATCCAGTACGCGCTTGGTCGACCCGGAGACTGGTGGCCCCTGCTGAGTGTCGCCGACCTTCACGGCGTGCAGTCGCCCTACAACACCTACATCCACAAGGGATTGCCGCCCGGGCCGATCTGCGACCCCGGACTGCCCAGCATCCTGGCGGCTCTGCATCCGGCGCGGACGAGGTACATGTACTTCGTCGCCAAGGGAAACGGGCATCACGCGTTCGCGGTCACGCTTCAGCAGCAGAACGCCAATCGGCTCCGCTACGGCGGCCACTAGCCCTCGAAACCTCACTCCACCAGCGGCGCTCATGGCAGCAGGGACAGCCGCCGGGTGGCGCATGGCCAAAGCCCCCGAATCATCGCCTTGCCCGATCCCCGGCTCCTGTCAGCGTGAACCGTCTTCGCTGTGCCTTCCGGTGCCCACAGGCTCCCAGCGCCACCGATATAGCATGAGAACAGCAGGAGAGCGGCATGATTTCTACGAGCGATCTGCGTCGCGGCTTGACGGTGGAGATCGACGGCGACCTTTGGGCCGTCCTCGAATACCACCATCTCAAGATCGGACGTGGCAGCGCCCAGGTGCGTATGAAGATGCGCAACATCAAGACCGGCACGATCATCGAGCGCAGCGTTCAAGCCGGCGAGAAGTTTCGCCGCGCCAACCTTGACCGGCACGTCGTGCAGTACCTCTACCACGAGGGCACGATCTACCACTTCATGGACCAGGCCACCTTCGACCAAATCACCCTGGACGCCACTCAGCTGGCCGACGCCGTGGATTACCTGGTCGACGGAATGGAGCTGGAGGTGCTGACCTTTCAGGACCAGCCGGTGAGCACCGAGCTGCCCAACACGGTCGAGATGACCATTACCCGCACCGATCCCGGGGTTCGCGGTGACACTGCTGCCGGAGGCACCAAGCCGGCCACCCTGGAAACCGGCAAGGTTGTCCAGGTGCCCCTCTTCGTCAATGAAGGCGAGCGCATCCGGGTCGATACTCGTACCGGTCAATACCTCGAGCGGGCATGACGGCCGAACAGAGCGATCTGGATCGCTATATCCGTGAGGAGCTGCCCCGATTCCTGGAGATCGTGACCCGCTCCAAGGTCCGAGAGCTGGAGATCAGCGAGGGAGAGGTCAGCCTCAAGCTTCGGCGCGGCGAACGCCTGCTGCCCGCGGACGAGGGCGGCATCGCCGCGGTGATCGCCGAGAGCGAGGAAGGCCCAGCATTGGGCAACATTCGGATCATTTCCTCCCCCATGGTCGGCCGCTTCTATCAATCCGAGCAGCCGGGAGGAGCCCCGCTGATCACGGAGGGCAGCCGCCTCGAGCGAGGCACCGTCATCGGCGTGGTGGAGGCGCTCCAGGTCCAGACCGAGGTTGAATCGGACTTGATCGGTACCGTCCGGCATGTGCTGGTCGGCGATGGCCAGGCGGTCGAATACGGCCAGCCGCTGGTCGAGGTCGTGCTTGACGGTTGAGGCCTCCGGCCTGAAGTCACCGCAACGGGTGCTGCGCGTGGGAGAGCTGACCAGGTATCTCCGCCGCATGGTCGAGGGCGACCGCCTCCTGCAGGATATTTCCGTGATGGGCGAGGTGGGAAGCCTCTCCCACCCCGGGTCGGGTCATTACTACTTTGTTCTCAAAGAGAATGACAACCAGCTGCCTTGCATCATGCAGCGACGGGAAGCCCTCCAGCAGGGGCAGCAGGCGGCTGCCTTGCGGCCGGGAGTCAATATCGTCGCCGAGGGCGCGCTCACCATTTATGAGCCTCGAGGCTTGTATCAGCTCTCCGTGCGGCGCATCCGTGTTCAGGGCGCCGGAGAGGCGCGACAGCGATTTGAGCGACTCCGACGACAGTTGGAGGCCGAAGGCCTGTTTGCCGAGGAGCGGAAACGGCCGCTCCCCACGCATCCCGCAACCCTGGCGCTCATCACCTCTCCCAACTCCAACGCCTATCACGACGTGCTGACCCGGCTTCGGGCCCAGTGGCCTCGGATCAAGGTCATCGTCGCCGGCTCCAACGTGCAGGGGGAGCAGGCCCCGGCGCAAATCGCGCTGGCTCTGGACATCGTCAACCGGATGACGCGAGCCGACGAGATTCTGCTTGTGCGGGGTGGTGGATCACAGGAGGAGCTCGACTGCTTCAACGACGAGCGCATCGCCCGAGCCATCTTTGCCTCCAGAATCCCCGTCATCACGGGCATTGGCCACGAGCAGGACTACACCATTGCCGACTATGTGGCGGATGTTCGGGCGCCGACACCCACGGCCGCGGCCCACCTCGCCGTCCCCGACGGTATTGCCCTACGCATGACGTGCCGCAAGCTGAGGCAGGATCTCCGGGTGGCAATTGTGGGTAAGGTCGGCGACCGCAGACGCGCCCTTCGAACCGCGGAAGCCGCACTGCTGCGTTTCAGTCCCGACAACCGCGTTCGCGTCCGCCGCCAGCGCCTGGACGAGATCTGGGAGCGGATGTGGCGCCTGAACCGGGCCGATATGGCTCGCCGCCGGAGCCGCCTGGATGGCCTCAGCCGCCAGCTCCAGCTCCTCGACCCACTGGGCGTGCTGGCTCGGGGCTACGCCGTCATCACCGACCCCGATTCGGGTCGGGTCATCAGCACCGTCGGGCAGGCCGCTCCCGGACGCCGTCTCAAGGCCCGGGTCCGAGATGGATCGTTCCCGCTCGTGGTGGAAGAGACTCCATGACCGATGCAGCGCCTTCGTTCGAGGAATCGCTGACCCGACTGGAGAAGATCGTCGAGCGACTGCAGAGCGAGGACGTGCCACTGGAACAGGCGATGGCCCTCTTCAAGGAAGGCACCGAGCTGACCAAGCGCTGCGATGAATTGCTCTCGGGCGCGGAGCTGCGCATTCAGGAGCTGACCCTGGCGGTGCAGGAGCGCTTTGTCCAGTACGATCCACAGGGAGGTGACGAGCAGGAGACAGAGGACCTGCCTGCAGCTCCTGAGCCGGGCTGCTGACTCCGTTCGAGCTCTTCGCTGCCGCCCTGGTTCTTCCGGTCATCCTGGGAATCACATTTTTCGCCAAACGGGCCGCCAAGAAAGGGGAGCGCTACCTGGGTACGGACGATCCCATTGAGCAGTACAACCGGCGGGTCGCCGATATGCAGGCGGGTCGCTTCTGGTCGACGTCGTTCAACTGGTGGCCGGCCCTCCGGAGACGCGAGTCGCCCGGCCCCACGCCTCCCCGCCAGCGGCGACCCAAACGAAGCTTTCGTTCCTTGCGACATCGGGGCCACCACAGATGAGTGGGCTCCAGACGGCGCTGGTAGGCATTGGGTTCGTGGTGGCCTGCGTGCTGGCCATCGTCGTGGCGGCGGGGCGGGCGGCGAAGGAGGGACGTGATCTGGAGCAGCCGGAGACGGAGGACCCCATCGAACGCCTGAACCGCCGGGCGTCGCCGTACTTCGGAAACCTCCCGTCCTTGTGGGAACGGGCTCGCGAACCCCAGACGGGACCTCAGAAGCCGCGCCGCCGGACCTACCGCTCGCTGCGGCGCCGTCCTACTCGCCGCTAAGGGATGTCCGGGGCGCACGTTGACACGGATGCCAACCCAAAGGATTGGTTCACGCCGCCGCGGAGGGCCATGCCGATCGCGGCTGATCAGTCCCAGCGGCTCGCGGCCGTCTGAGCCGGCGGATTCCTCCTAGGAGTCGACGCGGAGAAGCTGGTTGTACCGATCCAGCTCGGCGGCGTCGCCTTCAAGCGTGACGCGGTCCGTGCCGAGGCGCCGCCAGATAAACAGCAACACGTCGGACGCTGAGCCGCTAAATGTGAGTCTGGCCGGAAGCGCTCCCTCCTCCACGTCGATGGTGCCGCTCCCGAAGGAAACGGACCAGGCAGCGTTCCCATCCGTCTGCCGGAAGGCGTAGACCTCACCCCGCCCGTCGACTTCCTCCTCCTCATACTCGGCGGGCAGGTGGATGCGAAGGGCTTCGTCGATTCCGTCGACGGCCATATCCGCCGGTATCGGCTCCTCGCTTCCGGCCGCCGACTGCACATCCCAGAGGTGCACGCATGTCTCCTGAGCCATCCGGCGCTGCCAGAACCCGGCGGACTGATCGAGCTCCCACCACGTCCACACCGGGGCATCCGGTTCCAGCGACTCAAGCCGCGTCAGGAGTCTCTGCAGCTCGTCACCGAACCACTCACCCAGCCCGGGGGACGCTGGCAGCCCCTTTCGCAGCTCGTGCCGTGCGTCCAGGTCCCTGCGGATCGCCACGATCGAGTCGCGATCCATCTGACCGGACGCAAGCACGGCGCTCACCCATTCGTAGACCTCACCGAGGTGCACCATGAGATCGGCGACGCTCCACCCGGGGCAGCCGGTGACGGGAGCCGTTCGGCGGTCTTCCCCAATCTGCCGAATCCGGTTGCCGTCATCACGGAGCCGGGCGAGATACCGCTCCTTGCCGAGATGCGCCATGCCCAGCTCTTTCCCTCGAGTCCTGCGCCTGTGGGGTACTACCCGAGCGTCTAGATCGTTCTCCCGCTGGCCGTCACCGGCTTGGCGCTGGTCGGCTCGTCCGTGGTGCTCCGTCCGAACCGGCGGCGCAGCTCGCCCGTCTGCCAAACCACAAGGATGGGGCTGGCGTTGAAGATCGAGCTGTAGGTTCCCGAGATGATGCCGATCAACATGGCGAGTACGAAGTAGCGGATCGACTCTCCGCTGAAGAGGAAGATGGCCCCCAGCGTCAGCACCACCGTGAAGGAGGTGTTGATCGACCGCACGAACGACTGCAGAACGCTGTGGTTGACCACTGCCTCAAACGGCTCCCCGGTCCGGCGGCTCACATTCTCGCGGATCCGGTCAAAGATCACGATGGTGTCGTGGACGGAGAAGCCGATGATGGTCAGCATGGCCGTGACGAAGGTCGCGTCAATCTCCACGTTCAGCACCTTTCCGAGGATGCTGAAGATGCCGACGACGACCAGAACGTCGTGCAGCATGGCGATGATGGCCGCCGTGCCGTAGCGGAAGGGATGGGGCATCTTGCGGAAGGCGAAGGTGATGTACAGGAGAATGGCGATGGCCGCGAAGAGCACCGCCTCGACGGCGTTCTGAGTGGTGGAGCTGGCCACCGTTCCGCTGACGGACTCGTTGGTGAGCACCTTGCCGACCTTGTGTCCGGCCGTCGCCGGATAGGCCTTGGCGAGTGCCCGTTCGAAGCTCACGACCTGAGACTGCTTCAGGATCTTGGAGCGGATGATGTAGCGGCAGTCGGTGGGGCAGCTGGTGCCGAGAACCGGCTGGACGAAGGAGACCGTCGTGCCGCTGGTGCGGGCCAGGATGCTGCTCAGGTTGGCGCTCTGGTTCTTGACCGCGATCCGCACCTCCAGCTCGTTCCCACCCGTGAAGTCGGGGCCGAGCCGTAGATGGAAGGCGATGAGGGAGATGGCGCCGGGGATGATAACCAGCGCCGACAGCAGGAAGTACCAGTAGCGTTTTCCAATGATGTTAAGCAATGGATCCTCCGGCAACCGGCACCTCGGCCGGAGCGGCAGACTCGCCGATTCCGTAGAGGCCCGGAGATCGGAAGCGGCCCGAGGTCACCAGGATCCGAAGGAACGTGCGCGTCACGATGATGGCCGTGAACATGCTCACTGCCACGCCGATGAACAGGGTCGTGGCGAATCCGGTGATGATGGTGGTTCCGAAATGCTGTCCGAACCAGTACAGGATGGCGGTCGTGATCATGGTCGAGATGTTGGAGTCGCGGATCGAGGTCCACGCGCGATTGAAGCCGGAGTCGATCGCCGAACCCAACGTCTTCCCCGCGCGTAGCTCCTCCTTCATTCGTTCAAAGATCAGCACATTCGCGTCGACCGCCATACCGATGGAGAGGATGAAGCCGGCGATGCCCGCCAGCGTCAGGGTGACAGGGATGAGCTTGAAGATGCCGAACACCACCAACGCGTAAATGATCAGGGCGACATCGGCCAGGAGACCCGGAAGCCGGTAGTACAGCAGCATGAACAGGGCAACCAGGATCACGCCCACGATGAAGGCGACGATGGCCTTGTGCACGTACTCGGGGCCCAGGGTCGCACTGACCTGCTGCACGCTGTTGATGTGCAGCGCCACCGGCAGGGCGCCGTAGTTCAGGATGGTCGCGAGCCGGTGCGCCTCGGTGAGCCCGACGCCGGTGATCGAGGTCTGCCCGCCACAGATCGCCTGCCGGATGATCGGGTCGCTCACGACCTTCTTGTCGAGGATGATCGGCGAGAGATAGCCGACGTGGCTGGTCGTGTAGTTACACCAGTTATTTGATCCCTGACCGTGCAGGGTGTAGTCGACCTCCGGCTGCCCAGTGGTGCCGTTGAAGTTGACGATCGCGCTGCCGGGGTTGATGAACTTGCCGGTGGTGATGACCTTGACCATGGGCGGGTTCGCCGAGGAATTGGCCACGCCCTTGGTGGTGAGGCGTATCTTTTGTCCAGGGGCGAGCGACTGCGTCTTCGTTCCGCTGTCTCCCAGCACCAGCTTGCCGGTGGTGCCGATCGTCTGAATGACCTGATTCTGGTGCTTGGCACCCGGTAGCTCCGCGTCGATGCAGTTGTTTCCCACCACCGACACCTGAGGTTCGGTGACGCCAAAGCCGCCCGCGGCGCGGCTCTCGACGACGTCCCGAGCGGCGCTCATGTCGGAGGAGGAAGGATGCGCTCCCTTGGCTGCGCAGAGCAGCACGCGAACGCCGCCCTTGAGGTCGAGACCCTGCTGGACGGAGACGGCACGGTTGACCACCGGCAGCTTGTGGGTTCCGGGCAGGTCGGTATAGATGGCCACGAGGGCCAGCACCGCTATACCGAAAAATGTCCACCAGATGTGGCGCATGACAGTGACTCCTTGTGACCCTCGAACTGCTCGCCGTTGGGCCACGGCCAAGACAAACCGAATGCCAGGCTGCCCGAAGACGCCTGGCCTCTCGCGCATTCAGTTTACACGTTCAATTGTCCACCCCCTGTCGCATTTCCGCTGCCCGGTTCGTAGCGATGGGCAGACGGCGAGATGAGCCGGTTCATGACTCGTCCGACGATGTGGTCCGCCGGTTTCGAGCACCCGGCTGCCGGCCGGCAGAGCCGGCCGCAAGGACACTCGTCCGGTCTCCTACTGGCGGCGTCCTGCCCGCGCCGGTCCGCTTGCCCCGTGATCGACGCCCAATCGGGCGTCCCGGGCCTGGATGACGTACGTCTCGGCGAGGTTGGTGTCGCCGATGCGAGATCGGAGGCGCAGCTCCATGTCGTCCAGGCTCAGATTTGAGCTGATGACCGTCGGCAGCCGGCGGTTGTAGCGCTCGTTGATGATCTGATACAGCTTCTCCTGCGCCCATGAGGTGGTGCTCTGCGCGCCCAGATCGTCGAGCACCAGCAGAGCGGTCGAGCGGGCTGCCTCGAATAGCTCGTCATAGGAGACGTCGCTGCTGGGAGCAAAGGTCGCTCGGAGGCGGTCAAGCAGATCGGGGACCACGACGAAGATGGCCGGCCGAGCCTGCTGGAGGCGGTAGTTGGCGATGGCCGCCGCCAGATGCGTCTTCCCCGATCCGTGGTTCCCGAGCAGCACCAGCCACTCGAAGCGGGGCCGCTCCAGTCGCTGGGTTTCGGTTCGCTCCCCGCGCTCAGCGAAGATGCGGGCGGCGCGATGGGCTGCCTCGGGGCTGTTCTTGGCAGGCCGTCCACGCGAGGACGGGTCGGTGACAAAGTTCTCGAATGTCTTGCCCCGCAGCGGTCCCAAGTTGCTGCGCTCCTGGAGCCGCCGCAAGCGTCGCTCCTCCAAAAGCTCCTTGGTGCACGAGCAGGGGACCATACGCCCGAACCGCGGATCGTCGACCGCGACGTCGGCCCGCAGGTAGCCGGCTCCGCCGCACAGCGGACAGGCATCAGAAGCCGGTGACGCGGCGCGGCCGGTCCGTCGAGGCGTCGGCACCCGCTTCAGCACCTCACCGATCGATTCCATCGGCCCCTCGCTCATCGATAGAGATGCTGATACTTGCTGCGGAAATAGCCATAGGGATCGCCCTCATCTTCGGCCGGCTTCCGGCTCGCTCCGGCGGTCTTCCCTTCGGCCGACCAGCGCTCCAGGATTGTCTCAACATAACGCCAGTTTCGGCGATTGTATTCCACGCCGGCCTTGATCGCCTCCTCGATCCATTCCCACGGATACTGCTGCTCGGCCGCCCGCAGCTTCTCGGCCATCATCGGCGTCAGTGGGCCGATGTTCTGCTCGTAGAGGGCAAAGACATTCGGCCGGTAGATGCGGATCTCGCTGATCGGCTCGCCGCCGAACACCTCTTCTGCGCCGGCGAAGGTGCCCGCACGCAGCTGTTCCACCGCCTCACGACTGGCGGGCGTATTCAGGAAGTACCATGTTTGTCGGCGGCTCCCTCGTTGGAGCTGGACCTGCAGGGCGGTGCCGCGTGTGACCGCCAGCTCCAGCCCTTCCCGCAGATAGTCTTCAGCCGGCCGCGGACCATCCTCGGCCTTGACGCTCTGCAGCAGGAGGGCATCGTTGGCCAGCTCTCCGTACTCGATGCACCGTGGTCGCCCCACACGTTGGGACAGCACCCACATGAGGTGAAGGGTGACCTTCAGCTCGGGAAGTGAGCGAATCTGCGGCGCAAGCTGCGTGAAGAAGACGTCCGGAACGGTGACGTGCCGGCCCTGCATGCCCTGGAAGCCGTCGAATCCCTCGGTCATCAGGTGGCAGATCGGCGCGAACGCCTACTCCCATCCAGTCTCGTCGTCCTGATACACGGCGAGGTCAAGGAACCGGGTCTGTGCCTCTTTGAAGAACAGGTGAATTTCGCCGGTTGGCCCATTCCGGTGCTTGGCCACGATGATGTCGGCGACGTTGGGGTGCTCGGTCTCCCGGTTGTAGACCTTGTCCCGGTAGATGAAAAGCACCACGTCGGCATCCTGCTCGATACTGCCACTCTCCCGAAGATCGGAGAGCATGGGAACGTGATTCGGCCGCTGCTCGGGCGCCCGAGAGAGCTGTGACAGGGCCAGCACCGGGACGTGAATCTCGCGCGCCAGACCCTTGAGTGCGCGAGAGATCTCAGAGATCTCCTGCACCCGGTTCTCCTGATTGCGGCCCTGCATGAGCTGCAGGTAGTCGACCACGATGAGGCCCAAACCCTGCTCCATGCTCAGCCGCCGCGCCTTGCTCCGCATCTCGGCCACCGAGATATTGGCCGAGTCCTCGATGTACAGCGGCGCCTCGGAGAGCAGGCCGATCGCCTCGGCAAGCCGGTCCCACTCGTCCTCGGAGATGTAGCCGGTTCTCAGGTGCTGCGAGTCGATCTGGGCTTCCATGGCCAGCAGCCGCTGAACCACCTGCTCGGCGGACATCTCCAAGCTGAAGATGCCCACCGGCAGCTTGCTGCGGACCGCCGCCGAGTGGGAGATGTTGAGCGCCATGCTGGTTTTGCCCATGGACGGTCGCGCCGCCAGTATGACCAGATCGTCCGACTGGAGGCCCCCCGTGATCTTGTCCAGATCCACGAATCCGGTGGGCACACCCGTGACCTGACCTCGATGCTCGTGGATGTAGTCGAGCTTGCTGTAGTACTCGGACAGGACGGCGCGGATCGAGCGGAAGTCGGCCCCGAGCCGGCTTCGAGAGACACGGAACAGGATCTCCTCAGCGCGCTCCAACGCCGACTCCTGGCTGTGCGACTGGTCGTAGCCCAAGGCCGCGATCTGGGAGCCTGCGTCGACCAGACGGCGAAGAATCGCCAGCCGCTCGACGATGTGCGCGTAGTACTCGACATTGATGGACGTCGGGACCGAGTTCGCCAGCTGACCCAGGAGCGGCAGGCCGCCGACGGGCTCGAGCTGGCCGCGTCGCTCGAGATAGTCGCTCACCGTCACCAGGTCGGTCGGCTGACTGTCGCGATAGAGGTCGAGCATGACCTCGTAGATGTCGGCATGGGCCGAGACGTAGAAGTCGGCCGGCTGGAGGAACGTTGCCACCCGAGCTATGGCCACGCGGTCAATGAGCAGGCTGCCCAGAACGGCCTGCTCGGCCTCAGCGTTCTGGGGTAGCAGCCGGTCCTGAGCTACCGCCGGCTCTTCGAGCTGGGTCATCCGACCCGTCGCGCGGCGAGATGGTCGCGAGTTTGCGCGCTCGGTTTCTGAGTCGCTGCCGTGTACGCGAGAACGACCCGCGGCCTCGAGGAGATCACTTGCCTCTTCGACGCTGCCGGAAGCGAAGATTCCGCTGGCCCAAACGGGATGTGATAGCCCGGCAGCGCCATTCGATCACGCCCCAGATCGCGTGAGCGGCACGGCCAAAACGACAGGCGCTGGTGCCCCCTCACGTCCCCCTCGTGAATCCTCGTGAGTAAGCCTACACCGATACCCTGGCCCCCAGCGAGCACCCGCGGCAGGACCAGATCGACGGTTCTCGGCAGGCCGATTTGGCCGCCGCTCAGGCTCTCCGTCGATATTCAGCTTGGATGCGAGCGCTCAAACAACTGAATGAATCTCGGCTGAGCTTTTAGGCGAATGCCGAGCTGGGAACTCAGCACGTTCCGCAGCGCCAAGCCGATCCAGTCAGTAGCCCCAGTCGCGGGCGGCTAGCTCTCCTCTTCCGGCACGAGATCCACCTTGAGGTCCGCGTCGATGCCGTGATCGAGCTTCACCGTGACCGTGTGCTCACCGGCCGACCGGAGCGCTTCGGTGAGCACCACCTTGTGCCGGTCGACCTCGACGTCGGCCGAGCGCTTGATCTCGTCCGCCACGTCCTTGGCGGTGATGGACCCGTACATGCGCCCCTGCTCTCCGACCTTGACGTTGAAGGTGAGCTTCAGGGCGCTCAGCCGCTCCGCCAGCTCGCGGGTCTGTTCCACCTCGCGCGCCTCTCGCGTGGAGGTTCGAGACGCGTGGCTGTGCTGCGCCCTCACCCGGCCGCTCGTCGCCTCGACCGCGAGCCCGCGCGGCTGCAGGTAGTTACGGAAGTATCCGGGCGCAACCTCGTGGGCCTCGCCGCGCCGGCCGATGCTCTGGACATCCTGCTGCAGAATGACTTTCATGTTTCACCTGAAATGAGGGAAATTACGGAAGCCGCCGACGCCTATCCGGGCAGGTAGGCCTGTCCCATGGGAAGCTGCCGCTTGAGACCGATGTTATGCCGGGTCTCAATGAAGCGTAAGGTGCCCGACCGCGACCGGATCATGACGCTCTGTGTCCTGGCCGAGTTGGGGCCGAAGCTGACGCCGTTCAGGAACTCGCCGCTGGTAATGCCCGTGGCGGCAAAGTAGGCATCGTCGCCCTGTACGAGATCGTCGAGAGTGAGGACGCGCTCCAGGTCAAGATTGTCCTCGGCCGCCGCCGTCCGCTCTTCATCGTTTCGTGGCCACAGCTTGGCCTGCATGTCACCACCCAGGCCTTTCAGGGCGCAGGCCGCCAGGACCGCCTCCGGCGTGCCGCCGATACCCATCAGCACGTCCACCCCCGGGTGCTCTTCCATGGCCGCCGTGACCGCTCCCGCCACGTCCCCGTCCGAAATGAGCTTGATGCGGGCGCCCGCCATGCGAACCTCTTCCATCAGAGACTCGTGTCGTGGCCGGTCAAGGATGACGACGGTCAGGTCCTCCATGTTCTTCTCGGTGAACCGCGCGATCCGGGTGAGGTTGTCCTTGACCGGGGCATTGATGTCGATAGCGCCCTTGGCCTGCGGGCCGACGGCAATCTTCTCCATGTAGGCGATGTGTGCGCAGGTGAACATGGCGCCCCGTTCCGCCACGGCGACCACGGAGATGGCATTGGGAAGGCCGCGAGCGGTGAGGGTGGTCCCGTCGATGGGGTCGACCGCAAAATCCACCTGCGGGCCATTGCCGTTACCCACGTGTGAGCCCACGGGAATCATGGGCGCCTGGTCCTTTTCCCCCTCGCTGATGACCGTCACGCCGTCCATGTCCACGAAGGCCAGGGCGTCACGGACGGCATCGCGAGCGCCGGCATCGGCGGCGTTTTTGTCCCCGCTGCCCACCCAGCGGGCCGCTCGGATGGCGGCGGCCTCGGTGACACGGACCAGCTCCATGGCCAGGTTCCGGCCCAGCGACCCGTTCTCCGTCATCCCCGTTCTCCTCCCGCGATCCAGTTTCTCATGCTGTCTCGGGGTCACAGGTCGATGGGTTGGCGATGAACCCGCAGCCGCTCGGCCGTGATGACGCACTTGAGCTCGTCGGCCGCGGACGCGACGTCGTCCTCGTAGTTAACGATCACGTAGTCGTAGGCATCCCGCTGGGACAGCTCGAAGTTGGCGTCTCGGGTGCGCTGCTCCAGCTCTTCTCGGGACTCGGTCTGCCGGCGGTTGAGACGGGCCAGCAAGCCGGCGGGTGTCGGTGGGGCCAGAAAGACGAAGACGGCCTGGGGAATCCGCCGCTTGACCTGCAGTCCACCCTGGACGTCGATCTTCAGCAGCGCGTCCTGTCTGCGCTCGAAGGCCTGTCGAACCTCGCGGATAGGCGTGCCGTAGCGCCGACCATGCACGTCGGCGTACTCGAGCAGCTCGTTCGCCGCGATCATCCGGCTGAACTCGTCATTCGAGACGAAGTAGTAGTCGCGCCCGTCAATCTCCGCGGCGCGCGGGGGCCGGGTGGTGCAGGTGACGACGTGATGGATGTCGAAGCCGGATGCCTTCACCTCGCGAATCACGGTGTCCTTGCCGACGCCGGATGGTCCGCTGAACACCACCAGCATGGGCGGCCGGTCGGGGTCGGGATGGGACTGGCTCATGCGGTGCGCCTTCTGCCTCGAGCCCATTGATGCTCGTTGCTATACTCGGTTCCCATGCCGTTCGACATCTTTACCATGGCCGCGATCCATGACGAGATTGCCGGCATGGCGAGGGCCCGGGTGGACCGCGTCATCCAACCATCCGAGCGCAGCATCGCCCTCAAGCTCTGGGGACGGGGCTCCGGAGCCTGGCTGGTCATGTCGGCCTCTCCGCATCCCCGCGTATACCTGGCGGCCGACCGGCTGGCGAAGGGCGCGGAAACGCCATCGCCCTTACTCATGCTGCTCCGCAAGTACTGCGCAGGAGCCCGGCTCGAGGGCGCGCGTCAAGCCCCACTTGATCGCGTCCTGTTCGTCGATCTGACGGGACACGAGCACGGACCGGTTACTCTGGTCGCCGAGATCATGGGCAACCGGAGCAACGTCATCCTCACGCGGGCAGACGGCGAGATCCTGGGCGCCGTCAAGCTAGTGGGTCCGCACCAAAGCCGCCACCGCCGCATCCTGCCCCACGTTTCCTACATGTTACCGCCCTCCCAGAGCCGCCTCCCCGCTTTCGGTGGGGGCGAGAAGCTCGACCCGCTTGACGCCGATGGCCTCACCGCCATTGGGGCGGCACTGGCCGCTCCTCTCACGGACGTCACTCTGGAGCAGACGCTGGTCGGCTTGGTCCGAGGCTGCTCCCCCTCGGTCGCCCGGGACATTTGTCTTCGGGCCGGAGCCGAGCCGGGGACGCCGTTTGCGGGGGCCGCCGGAGAGCCGGTTCTCACCGCGGTTGAGGCGCAATACGCGCTTATGACGACCAGGGCATGGACACCAATCACCATCTCGCGAGACGGCACGGTTGTCGATTACCGAGCCTACGACTCGCCGCCCGTCGAGGGTGGCGCGGCCGCGCCGTCCATGAGCCGTGCCGTGGAGATGGCCAGTGAGGGGCTCGAGTCCGCCGATGCCCTGCAGGCCTCGCGAGCGCGCGTCGGGGGCCTGGTGGAGCGAAGGAGGGGCGAGGTCACCGCGCGGATCGACTCCCTCCAGCGAGGGCTGCAGAGCGCCGCCGAGGCGGACGATCTCCGTCGCCGGGGAGATCTTGTCATGGGCTATCAGTACAGTATCGAGCCGCAATCGGCCGCCCTCACCCTGCCGGATACCGGCGAGACGATCCCGCTCGAGCCGGACCGTTCCCCAGTCGAGAATGCCGAGCGGTACTACCGCCGGTACCGCAAGGCGCGGGAGGCGGCTCGTCAAGTTCCCCAGCTTCTCGAGAAGGCGAAGCACGACGCGGCGTTTGTGGAAGAGCTGGCTACCTACGTTGACTTGGCCGAAACGCCCATGGACTTGGAGCGGATACAGGCGGAGCTCGAGGTTGCGTTTGGGGCCCGGCCGACCTCCGGTCGAAAGACGCGGCGGGAGCCCGGTCGGCCGCTTTCGGTCCGGCTGCCGGATGGTCTGCAGATCCTGGTTGGTCGCAGCGCGCGCCAAAACGAGGAAGTGACATTCCGGCTCGCCGGGCGGGCGGATCTCTGGTTCCATGCCCGCGATGTGCCGGGCGCGCATGTGGTGCTGAAGGGATCGGTGGGGCGAGAGCTGGCCCGCGATGCCCTGGCCGTCCAGGATGCGGCGGCCCTGGCCGCCTATTACAGCAAGGCTCGATCGGAACGGTTGGTCGACGTTCACATGACGCGGGTGCGGGACGTTCACCGGGTCGCCGGAGGGCCGCCCGGTCAAGTCACGCTCCGGCGCAGCGAGACGGTGCGCGTGGCCCCTCGCTCACCCGACGAGGTCGCCGGGCAAGGAGACGCAGTCTAGGGCGTCAGATGCCGTTCGCAGAGGCGGAGCGATCGGAGCGGTCGGATTGGCTGCCCCGCTCTCGGGTGTGAGATGTGTCAGCGAGCCGCGGCCAGCAGCTCCTCGGCGCTGCGGATGGCCTGCTCCCCGGGATCGGCGCCCGCCAGCATCTCGGCCAGCTCCTCGAGCCGTCGCTCACCTTCCAGCGGTTCCACGGTCACGGTGGTCCGGCCCTCCTCCTCGCGCTTGCCGACCCGCAGATGCCGGCTGCCGAGGGCCGCGATCTGGGGCAGGTGCGTGATGGCGATGACCTGATGATGCGCGGAAAGCTCCCGCAGCATGTCTCCCACCACCCGGCCGCTCCGTCCGCCGATTCCCGTGTCCACCTCGTCGAAGATGAGTGTGGGAATCGCGTCGGCCGCGGCCAGAACCGCTTTGATCGCGAGCATGAATCTGGCGGTCTCACCACCCGAGGCGATGCGCTCGATCGGCCGCACCGGCTCTCCGGCATTGAAGCTGACCAGGTACTGAATCTGGTCGATACCTGAGGCCGTGAATGCCGCGGGCCGGCCGCGGTCGTCATCCTCCAGGGGAAGCCCGCCGGCGTCTTCAACGTGCTGCAGCCGTATCTCGAACCGCGCCGGCCCCAGTCCGAGCTGCGCCAGCCGCTCATGAACGGCGCTCGAGAATCGGTCGGCGGCGTCTGCCCGCTGGGCCGTCAGCTCCAGAGCCACCGTGGCCACTTGTCGCTCTGCATCCCGAAGCCGCTCCCCTGCCGCCTGCAGCCGCTCCTCGTATCGTTCGACCCCCTCCAACTCGGCGGCCGCCTGGTCACGGAACTCCAGAATCTCCTCGATCGACTCACCGTACTTGCGCTGCAGACGCGCGATCTCATGCAGCCGCGATTCCGTCAGCTCCAAGCGAGGAGGATCAAACTCGACCGCATCTCGGTAGGCTCGAACGGCGACCGCCAGATCTTCCGCCGCGAACCGCAGCTCATCCGCCCCCTCCACGGTCGTCGCAACGGTCGGATCGACCTCCGCCAAACGACTCAGACAGCGTGAGAGCTCACCGAGCCGGTCCACCGCACCCTCGACGACGCCGTCTCCCTGCAGCGCTGCCAGCGCTTGGCTGGAGAGTTGCGCAAGCTTCTCGGCGTTGGCCAGCCGGCTGCGATCCGCCTGCAGGCGCTCCAACTCCCCAAGCTCCAGGCCGGCGCCGCTGATCTCCTCGACCTGAAAGCGCAGCAGGTCCAGCTTCTGTTCGGCCGACCGCTGGCCGGCGCGCAGCTCTTCCAGCGCCGATCTCGCCTCGACATATGATCGTGCCAACCCGGCGAAGCGGTCCCGAAGTGGTCGCAAACCCGCGAAATCGTCCAGCATGTCTAGCTGCCGGCTCGGCTTCAGGATGGACAGGTGCTCGCTCTGACCATGAATGTCCACGAGCAGGGCGGCGAGCCGTCCCAGTAGGCCCACGGGCACGGGCCGGCCATTGACTCGAGCCATTCCGCGACCGGCGGCAGAGATCTCACGGGTCAACACCAGCATTTCGTCCGGCTCGACGCCGTGCTCCTCCAGCAGCCGGACGGCCTCGTCTCCTGAAGGGGTGGCGAAGACCGCCTCGCACCGAGCCATCGGTGCCCCGTGGCGGACGGCGTCGGGACCGACCCGGCTGCCCAGGGTCGCGCTCAAGGCATCGACAAGGATTGACTTACCCGCTCCGGTCTCGCCCGTCAGCACCGTGAAGGGCGCGTCGAAGCCCAGCACACAATGCTCGACGATCGCAAAGTCCTCGATTCTCAGCTCGAGAAGCATGGGGCTACTGAAGCCGTCGAGAGAGAACCGAATAGAAGTACAGCCGTGGCCCCAGCCGCACGAAACGGGCTCGGTGGCTGCTGGCCGACACCTCCACCCGACCACCCACGTCGAGCGGACACTCGGTCTGCCCGTCGATCGCCAGCATCGCCTCGCGGTCGCCCCGAAGCTCAAGGCAGACGGTGGCCGATCCGGGAACCAGCAGCGAGCGTCCAATGTGCAGATGAGGCGCCACCGGCGTGAGCAGCAGGTCTTCGGCCTCCGGATAGAGGATGGGACCGCCGGCGGCGAGCGAGTAGGCGGTCGATCCGGTCGCCGTCGCCACCAGCACACCGTCGGCGGTATGCGTCGTATATTCGAAGCCGTCGATGTGGATGCCCACGCGAACGGCCCGCGTGCTGGTGCCTCGCGCAAGGGCCACCTCGTTGAGGGCCAGGTGACGGTTGCTCTGGCCGTTCTGCTCCCATCTGGCTTCGAGCACCGTGCGCGTTTCGATCCAGAAGTCACCCTGAAGCACGCGGGGCAGAGCCTCATCCACGAGCGCGGGCGTCAGCTCGGCCAGGAAGCCCACGTGACCCAGGTTGACGCCGAGGATGGGAACCTCACAGGCCGCCATTTCCCGAGCCACTCCCAGAATGGTGCCGTCACCCCCCAGGGCGATGGCCAGATCGCGACCGGCAGCGTCGCGACGCAGAGTTTGCAGCTCGAAGGCCGAGCCGCTGACGGCATCGACACCGTCACCGGCGAGTCGGCGGCGCAGACGCTCGGCCTCCGCCACGGCCACCGGCCGCTCCGGATGGAACAGGATCAGAACCGACCGCAGCGTGGTCCCGACGGTCGTCTGCTGTTGGTCGACGGAAGTGGTCCCGCTCATGGCCTCATGCCGATCTTTCGTTCTCCATGTGCCCGCCCCAGTCTGCGGCATGGGGTCATCCCATGTTCACCCGGCCGCCGCTTCCTCCATGGCTGCCTCGATCTGGGGCTCGAGCGCCAGAACCGTCGCAGGGCGCTCCAGGTGCGCCAGGAATTCGCGGTTCCCGGCAGGCCCGATGACCGGCGAAGGCATGACCCCACGCACGCCCCACCCCTCCGACACGGCGTGCTCGAGAACCCGCTCCAGTACCTGCCGGTGGACGGCCGGGCTCCGCACCACCCCCGTCCGTCCCACCGCCTCTTTGCCTGCCTCGAACTGTGGCTTGATCAGGGTGATGACGCCCGCCGACGGTGTCAGGATTCGGCTCAGCACCGGCAGCACGAGTCGTAGCGAGATGAATGAGACGTCGACCGACGCCAGACTCACCGGCTCCGGAAGCTCCGTCAGGTGGCGGATGTTGGTCCGCTCCATGACGGTCACCCGAGGATCGGTTCGCAGCCGCCAGGCCAGCTGACCGTAGCCGACGTCGAGCGCATAGACGCGTGTGGCCCCGCCGCGCAGCAAAACCTCCGTGAACCCTCCGGTGGACGCGCCCACGTCGAGCGCGGTCCTCCCCTCAACCGCAATGTCGAAACGCTTGAGAGCCGCCAGCAGCTTTCCCGCGCCTCGACCAACGAATTCGTCCTCGGCTCGATCCACGTCGACGGCGCTGTCGGCTTGGATCATCTCGCCTGGTTTGAGCACCCTCGCTCCGGCCACCCGAACGGCTCCGGCCAACACCAGGGCCTGGGCCTTGGCCCGCGACTCGACCAGGCCCCGTTCGGTTAGCACCACGTCCAATCGGGCCTTCGCTGCCTTGGCCACCGTTATCCCGTCAGCAGCTCCTGAGCGGACATGGCAACCGGCTCCTGATCCTGGATGGCGATTTCCGTGGCGTCGACGTGCTCGCCAAAGAGCAGCCGGGCCTGCTCCGTGAAGGTGTCCGCGGCTCCGGTGACCAGGAATTGGTGTGAGGGAGTCTCATCGGTCGCGACAAGGCCCAGGTGATCCAAGACGCTCTGAGTCGTGTGGGCCGTGGATGAAGCGGAATCCACGATGGTGGCGCGGCCTCCTGCCACGGCCTCGAACACCGGTTTGACCAAGGGGAAGTGGGTGCAGCCCAGGATGATCGTGTCGCAGCGACGGTCCTCCACAAAGTCGTGGACGATGCCCTCGATGAGCGACGACGCTTCCTCAGAGCCGGCCGCGCCCATCTCCACCAGATCCACCAGCCGGCCGCACGCCCGCTGATGGACGGTGACGGACGGATCCAGGGCTCGCAGGGCGTGAGCGTATGCCTGCGAGCGAACCGTTCCCTCGGTGCCCACGACCCCGATGATCCCACGGTCCGATCGACGAAGCGCCTCCTCTGCCCCCGGCCGTACCACGCCGATCACCGGAACCGCGAGCGTTTGACCAAGGGTGTCGAGGGCAGCCGAGGTTGCCGTGTTGCAGGCCACCACGATCGTCTTTACCCCGCGATGCTCCAGGTACCGGCCGATGGCGCAGGCTCGTCGACGCACTTCCTCCGACCGGCGCGGACCGTAGGGAAAGTAGCGCAGGTCACCGACATAGATGGTCGACTCGCGAGGCAGCCGGTCGTGGATGGTGCGGAGAACCGTGAGTCCTCCCACGCCGGAATCGAACACGCCGACGGGTCGGTTGTCAGGCATGAGGCGTCACCGGTCGAACCGGGGCGTGGTAGCGGCGCCGGAGGTCGTTGAGGCGAATGGTGATGATGTCGCTCAACATCGTCCGGGTATCCTGCAGCGCCCGGACCTTGGTGTCGTCATTGAACCGCCACTCCACGGGAAGCTCCGCGATCCGGTAGCCCAGCTTGCGGGCGAGGTAGAGGATCTCGACGTCGAACGCCCAGCCGGTGATGGTCTGGAGCGGGAAAAGCGCCAGGGCCGCCGCCCGGTTGAAGGCCTTGAAGCCACACTGCGTATCCTCGATATCGGGCACCGCGAGCACCTGGACCAGCCGGTTGAAGACCCGGCCCATGATATGCCGGTATTCCGGTTCCCCATAGCGGATGGCGCCCACGCCCTCGCGGGATCCGACCACAATGTCGTAGCCGGCGTGGATGGTCTTCATGAACCGGGGAATCTCGGCCGCGGGCGTCGAGAGGTCCGCGTCGCAGAGGAAGATGATGTCGCCGGTCGCATCCAGCACGCCGGCCCGGACCGCTCGCCCCTTGCCCGCCTCCTGGAGCCGCATCAGACGCAGACCGGGAAAGCGGGGAATGAGCCGCTGCACCACCTGAGCCGTGTCGTCGCTGCTTCCGTTCTCAACGACCATGACCTCGGCTTTGTAGGATTGGGTTGTCAGGAAGCTGAACAGCTCCCCCAAGGTGTCCGGCAGGCGCCAGCCTTCGTTGTACGCGGGGACGACGATGGACAACTGGGGCTGACTCGCTCCCTGCGTCGTTATTCCACTCCCCCGTTCCATCAATCTGGCAAAGGCTATCAGTCTGAGCGATCTCCCGTCACGGCCCACGCCGCCGGTCGGCATGCAGTATCTCTGGGCGCCATGGAGGATGAGCTACATCGTGAGCGGCGATAAGCCCAAGGACTGCATCTTCTGCCGCCCCGTGCCCGAGGAGATGCTGCATCGGGGAGATCACGCCTACGTGATCCTGAACGCCTACCCCTACAATCCGGGCCACCTCATGGTCATCCCCTTCCGGCACGTCGGCTCATTGGCGGCGCTCCAGGAGGCTGAGGCCGCCGAGATCATGGACATTACGCGCCGCTGCATTCGGGTCCTGGAGCGGGCAATGTCACCCAATGGACTCAACATCGGCGTCAACGAGGGCGAGGCGGCCGGCGCCGGCATCGCCGGCCATGTCCATCAGCATGTCGTACCACGCTGGGTGGGTGACACCAACTTCATGACCTCCGTGGGCCATGCCAAGGTGCTGCCGGAGATGGTGACCGAAACGTTTGCCAAGCTTGCGCCCCTCTTTGCCGAGGAGTGGCGATGACTGTGGAGCGCCTGTTCGTTGGGGTGATCGGCTCGGCGGCCATGGTTGCGGTTATCGTGCTTTCGGTGATGCTCTCGCGTCCGCATGTGCACCCCACGCTGCGTCTGCGGAATGACCATGCGCTGGCCCCGAAGATCGGAGCGCTCCCCACGCTGCCGCCCCGATAGACCCTCGGGCTCTAGCCGGCGGACGCCCCGAACATCAGGCTGCGAATCGACTCGACGTCGTGCCGGACCGGCCCTTCCCGCGACATCTCCCCCGAGATGCGGTTGCAGCCATAGATCACGGTGCTGTGATCGCGGCCGCCCAGCAGATCGCCGATTTGGGGCAGCGAGAGCCGCACATCCTCACGCAGCAGGTACATGGCCACATGCCGCGGCAGGGTGACATTGCGGCTGCGCTGCTTCCCGGCGATGGCGCCGGCGCCCAAGCGGTAGTAGGCGCACACCGCCTGCAGCACGTGGTTGTGGCTCAGCTCGCGCCGGGAACCGCCGCTGACAATCCCGGCCGCGAGGGAAAGGGTCGGCTCGACTCCATGGAGGTCGGCCAGCGCCAGCAGTCGATTCAATACGCCTTCCAGCTCACGGACGTTGTAGCCCGGATCTGAGGCGAGGAAGGTGAGCACCTCGTCGGGCACCCAGCGGTTGCGCTGTCGTGCCTTTCGCCGGAGGATCTCCAAGCGGGTGTCCCGGTCAGGGCCCTGGATGTCCGCCTGCAGTCCCCAGGAGAAGCGCGAGCGCAGGCGCTCGTCGAGCACCGTGAGCTCCGCGGGCGGCCGGTCGCTGCTGAGGACGATCTGCTTTCCGGCGTCGTAGAGGGTGTTGAAGGTGTGGAAAAACTCCTCCTGCGTCGACGTCTTGCCGACGATGAAGTGCACGTCGTCAACAAGCAGCACGTCGATCAGGCGGTAGCGGCGCCGGAAGTCCTGGGTGCTGCCGCCCCGAATTGCCGAAACAAGCTCGTTCGTGAAGGTCTCGGAGGAGATGTACAGGACGTTTTCACCTCTGGACGCGCGGCGCGAGCCGATGGCCTGGAGGAGATGTGTCTTCCCGACGCCCACACCACCGTGTAGGAAGAGGGGGTTGTAGCTGCCCGCGTTCTCGGCCACCGCCAAGGAGGCCGCGTGAGCCAGCCGGTTTCCGTTGCCGATCACGAAGTGCTGGAACGTGAAAGCAGGGTTGAACGTCGGGGCAGGCTCGTCGGGCGCCGAGGAAAGATAGGGACCGGCGAGGGGCGCCGGTTCCAGAGGAAGCGTGAGCACTCCCGATGTCCTGGCCGCCGGGGGAGGCGAGACCGGTTCCTGAGCGACCAGGAACTCGACTGCGACGTCTGGATAGCCGTTCACTTCCAGCGACTGCAGGATGGCCGGCATGAGCCGGGCGAGAAGCCAGGATCGGGTGTATTCCTGAGCGACCTCGACTTGGAGGAGGCCCGGCTGGCGGTTGACTGCTCGGGTCTCCTGGAGCCATCGAATCTGCGTTGGGCCAAGTGAAGACTGCAGGTCGTCACAAACCAAAGCCCAAAGCGCCGACGCCGTCAGCTCCGGAGAGAGGACTGGGCGAGGGGTGGCGCCCAGCTCGGCCAGCGGCGTGAAGCTGGCACAGAGGGTGGCTCGCTCATCCCCGAGCTCCAGGATCGGGCACCAGGACGAGCCGACGGCCGGGTCAACCATGGCGAGGCAGTTGCCGCAGCGACGATCCGGCTCGTCCACGTCGAGCATGACCTTGCGCATGGTCTGCTCGGCCGTTGCCAGCAGAGCGCTGTAACAGTGAGGGCAGACGCTCTTCTCGCCGAAGACCCGGAGACCGGACTTGCGCGCCACGGTGCCGCAGTCGTGACACCGACCCACCAGTGCGGCGGGCAGTCCCGTCAGGCCACCCTGATCATCCCGTCCCACGGGCATGGCCTGCGACTGAGCCACCGGTTCCTCCCCTTGAAATTGGCCGCCCATCGCGACTGCAGGACCTTCCCCTTGACCTGCAGGCGACTGCTCCGAGAAGCGGCACCTTGACCTTAACGCACTTCATTCCCGTCCGCAACGAGGAGAAAGCCCCCCGAGGCGGCGGAATGACAGGTGAGAGACCGCGCCGGTCATGAAATCAGCGCTGGTTCGCGGTAAGGGCACGGAGAATCGCGCCCTGAGAGCAAATCTATTCGACAGTACGGAATGGCGTGGATGAAGTGGAGAAAGATGTGGATATTCGAGTCAAGGCAGGGGTACAAAGGTGCCATGTTGCATGCGCACCACGCGGTTCGCGCCACTGGCACGGCGGATCGTGGTCGAAACCGGCCCTTCAGCCACCAGCAGGGAGGCGGATAGCGACACTCGGAACGGCAGATCCTCCTGCTCTCGCGGGCTGGCCGGTCCCAGAATGACGACCCGGCGGCCGCCGGCTCGAATCATCAGGACGCCTGCGCCGTCCTTGGGATTGGGATAGACGGCATCCGGTGCCAGGACTCGCACCTGCAGGTGCGGCGCCGATATCCGAACTCCCGCGCGGAGAGCCGTCGTCGGAATGCCCTGGGAATCGAGCCATTGGCGCCACCGTGCATAGGTGTGACTTGGGTATTCCACGCCCGGGTCGAGAACGCGGCCCACGGACAGGTGCTGGGCAACCGCCAGCAGCGAGGCCACGTTCTTGGCGTTCGGCTCCAGGTCGATGAGGAGATCGATGCGGTTGTCTCCGAAGGGGAGCGTGGTGCCCAGAGCGGTCATCAGCTTCGAGGGGTGGCTGCCGCCGTCCACCAGGATCGTCTCGCCACGGTCCGTGACCAGCGTGGAGCCATTGACCAGGAAGTGGAGGCCGTCCGGCGGTCGGTGCTCGGAGCCGAGTGTGAATCCCAACCCGGCCGCGGCCACCACCAGCCCGAACAGCCACTCCCGCCGCGCCCGGATACCACTGGAGAGTGTGAATCGCCAGGCGAGGATGGCCGCCATAATCAGCAGCCCGTAGTAGCCGACGACGAATGCCAACGGGAGGGTTCTGAGTCGAACGACACCCGGCACCAGAACGGCCCAGCGTGCCACCACCACGACCGCGTGCGTCAAGCCGTACGCCACGGCCAGGGGAGGCCCATGTGGATAGAGACAGACCAGGAACCCCGCCAGCATGGTGAAGGGGATGAAGGTCAGCACCACGGCATTGGTCAGCAGCGAAACCGAAGAGACGACATGAAAGCCGATGATCTGGACCGGGAGGACACCGACCTGCGCCGCGGCGGTGGTGCCAAGGGCAGCCGCCAAAGCGGCGGGCAGCCGTCGTGTGGCCCGATCGAGCAGCGGCGTGAAGGCCACGATCGAAGCGGTGGCGATGGCGGTGAGCTGAAAGCCGGTGTCCCAGGGAAGGCTGGGATCGATGCCGGTCATGATCGCCGCGGCCAGCGCCAGTGATACCAGCCCCTGCGTGGGGCGCCCGAGAAACGCCGCCACGAAGACGAGCAGCCACATGATTGACGCGCGCATGCCGGCCACGGTAGCGCCCGACACCAGCCAGTAGCCGCTGATGGCGGCAATGGAAAGCACCAGGGCCGGCCGCCGGGCCGCGATCCGGCGTAGGAAGCTGTTGACGCTTCCCGCCACAATCGCCACCTTTATCCCCGAGACCGCGATGAGATGGATCAAGCCGGTCTGAATCAGAACCGGGGCCAGATTACCCAGCTGTGCCGTGCGGGCGCCGATGAGAATGGCGATCAGCAGCGTCGCTTCCGGCTCCGGCATCGAACGGGAGAGCGTCGATTGGATCCAGTGACGGATGGCCTCGGCGATGCCGATCAGCCCGAGGGACTCGTGGCCGGTGACGAATCCCTTGGGGAACGACATCAGGCTGTAGATGCCCCGATGCGCCAGGATGTCGCGGTATGGCACCGCGGCAGAGTTGCTGGGCGTCTGGAGCGGGCCCGTGAGCTGAACGTCGTCGCCCTGGTCGAAGAGCTGCCCAGGCGCGGTGTGCACCTCCACCTGCCCGGCGGCCGGGTACGCTTTGCCGGAGCGCATGATGGTCTGCACCGCGACCACGTAGTTGTTTCCGGTGTCCCGCACGTCCGGCTCGGCATCGACCACACCCGTAAAGGTGACGGTCTGACCGTTGTAGAAGGAGACATCGCCGGGCCCGATCCGGTGGCGCGTGCTCTCGAACCGCCCCGCGCCCAACAGGAAGACTGCCACCAGGAGGATGGCAAGGCGCGCATGAGGATGGCGCCCGCGGAGCAGGAGGAGCAGTGAGACGCAGGCCGCTGCCACGAGCAGAGGCAGCGGATCGACGACCACTTGAGCGCCCGCCAGAAGGCCCAGGATGAATGCGGCGCCCAGCCAGGCCAGGGTCATCCGATAACCGGTCGACCCATCGAGCGCTCCTCGCGATCGTTTTGGGGCCCGTGTGACGATCTTACCGGCAATGGCGCGGGCTGTCCAGCAGCCCCCGAGAGCGGCCCCTATAATGTGCGTGGCCCGACGGGCCGGATTTCCGCTCAGCAGACCTCAATCTGCTGGGCTTTTTGTTGCCGACCGACTATCGAGGATGATCCATGAAGCGAACCTGGCAACCGAAGCGTATCCCGCGACAGCGGACACATGGCTTCCGTGCCCGAATGGCGACCAAGGCCGGTCGAGCCGTCCTGCGGGCCCGGCGGCTCAAGGGCCGCCATCGCGTCGCCATTTGAAAACGCTTCGTGCTGCCCAGAGCCTACCGGATCGTCCGATCGGGCGACTTTCGAAGGGCGCGTAGCCGGGGCCGAGCCTACCCCGGTCCACTCCTGGTGCTGCACGTCTATCGACGGCCCGGCGAGAGCCTGCGCGCCGGCTTCACGGCAAGCAAAAAGGTCGGCAAAGCGACCGTTCGCAACCGTGTGAAACGGCTCATGCGCGAGAGCCTCCGTGCTAGGCTTGGGCAGGTCAAGCCGGGTTATGACCTGATACTGACTGCGCGTCCCGCCGCCGCAGAGGCGACGTTTGGGGACATCCGGCACGCCATGGAGGAGCTGCTCGTTCGCAGCCGCCTCGTTCAGACTGAATTTCATGCGTAGGCTTGCGCTGCTGTTGATCGCCGGCTACCAACGCCTTTTGTCTCCCCTGCTGCCCACGGCATGCCGGTATTACCCGTCGTGCTCGGAATACACCCGTCAGGCCATCGAAAAGTATGGCGCGCTCACGGGGTCGTGGATGGGCCTGCGACGGCTCTTGCGCTGCCATCCGCTGCACGCGGGCGGGTACGATCCGGTACCGTAGAGCCAAGTGACATGATCCGTGGGTAGTCTCTTCAGCGTCGTCAGCAACCCCATGGAGTGGGCCCTGGTTCACCTGGCGCTCACCGTGGGCAGCGCCGGCGTGGCCATCATCCTCTTCACCGTCGGCATTCGGGTCGTGCTCGCGCCCCTGCAGATCGTGCAGCTCAAGAGCGCACGCGCGATGCAGCGGCTGCAGCCCAAGATCGCGGAGCTGCGCAAGAAGCACGGCAAGGACCGGCAGAAGCTGACCGAAGAGACCATGAGGCTCTACAAGGAGCACCGGGTGAACCCCGCCATGGGCTGCTTACCCATGCTCCTGCAGCTGCCCATCCTCATCGGGCTCTTCTGGGCGCTGCGGCTGCTGGGCAGCACCCCCACCAACAAGCACGGGCACATCATTCCCGTCACCCATCACTGGCTGGCCAGCAGCTACAACCACTACTCGCTGCACGCGTTCCACCTGTATCACGCCCACTTCCTCTGGCTGAGCAACGGCCTGGGCGCGACCGACCCGCTCTTCATCCTTCCCGTCCTGGCCGGCGTTACCCAGTGGATCCAGTCGCGAATGATGATGCAGCAGTCCAGTGATCCGCAGCAGCAGACCATGAACTTCATGATGAACTTTACGCCGCTGATCATCGTGTTCTTCGCCTGGCGATATCCGTCGGGCCTTTCCCTCTACTGGGTGACCTCCACGTTGATCGGCATTCTCATCTCCATGCCCATCACCGGCTGGGGCTCGCTGCCCCGCTTCGATCAGATGATCGCCGGCTTTCTGGGACGGGACAAGCCACAGTCCGGACAGGGACCTGCCGCGCGGAGATTGAAGGCTCGCCCCAGCGCCTCGGCGCTCTTGACGGGCATGGCCCCCGCCGGCGCCGACATCGCGGCCACCAACGGCGACGGTGTCGACGCCGCCGACGCTCCGGAAGAGGAGGTCGACGGCAACCCACAGCAATCGAATGGCCCGAAACCGGCCCGACCGGTCACCCGGCGGCGCAGTGGACGGCCGCGGGGAGGACGGAGACGGTGACTGAGCCGGTGCAGTTCACGGGAAAGAACGTGGAGGCCGCGATCGCCGAGGCCGAGGCACAGCTCGGCAAGTCGCGTGACGATTTGGAGATTGAGGTACAGAGCCAGGGCAGCCGCGGCGTGTTTGGCCTGGGTGGAGAGCCCGCACGCATCCTCGTGCGCGACCCCTCCGCTCCCCCGCCGGTCGAGGTCCCGGCGCCCTCGCCGCCGACACGTGTAGAGTGGGAGCGACCCCAAGCCCGCGTCGCGAGGCCGGAACCGTCGCCGTCACTGTCCGAGCCGGCCCCGGCGCCCGAGCGCTCTCATGCCGAGGTCGGCGAGATCGCCCAGGCCGCCGAGGAGATCGTGGGCGCGATGCTCACCAAGATGGGATTCGACGCAGAGGTGTCGGTCCGGTCCGACGAGGATCCGGTCACCGTGGATGTCGCCGGAGACAACCTGGGCGTGCTGATCGGGCGGCGCGGGGATAGTCTCACGGCTCTCCAGTTCATGGTCAATGTGATCCTTTCCAAGCGGTTTCATACCTGGCCGCACGTGGTCATCGACGTGCAGGGATACCGCTCTCGCCGGGAGCAATCGCTCAGCAGCCTGGGCCAGCGCGTTGCCGACCGCGTGCGCCGCAACCGGCGCCCCTTTACGCTCGAGGCCATGCCGGCCAACGACCGCCGCATCATCCATCTCGCTCTGCGCGATCGTCGCGATGTGGAGACCTATAGCGTGGGTGAGGGCCCAACCCGCCGGGTGGTGATCGCTCCCAAGCGCTGAGGTCCATGACCTCGTACCTGATCGCGGGCCACCTGGCCGAAGACGTCACCGTTGACGGTCGGCGTCCCGGTGGCACGGCTCGCTATGCCGCGATGGCGGCCGCTGGGTTGGGCTGCCGGGTTCGGCTGGTCACGGCGGGGCCCCAGGCCGGTGTGAGTCTGCCGCCGGTCGAAGCCCAGGTCGTCCCGTCCCCATGCGCGACCACCTTCGACATCAGCTGGGCCGATGGCCGTCGTGACCTCCGCCTCCTGGCCCGGGCATCGGAACTTCACGACCACGATATTCCCATCTCTTGGCGCGACAGCGACATATGGCATCTCGGCCCGATCGCGGGTGAGCTGGACGTCGACATGCTCGACGCAGTTCCCGAGGAGGCGTTCCTGGGCATCACGCCGCAGGGTTGGATGCGGAGCCTGCGCCTTGGCGAGGTCGTCCGCCCGGCGCCGTGGCTGGCCGCGGATCGGTTCGTGGATCGCGCCCAGGCCGTCGTCTTCAGCGAGGAGGACCTCCAGGCAGCCGGGTCCTGTGCGGCCCGTTGGTCCAGCCGCGGCTGCGTGGTGGTGGTCACCGCGGGCAGATCGGGCTCAACGGTCTACCAAGCTGGAAGAGCGGCCCACGTGGACGCGTTCGTCCGTTCCCGCCTGGATCCCGTCGGCGCCGGCGATGCCTACGCCGCCGCGTTCTTCATCCGGCTGCGTCAGGGAGAGGATCCCGTTCGGGCGGCTCGCTTTGCCTCGGCCGCGGCGGCGCTGGCCCCCACCGATACCGACGATCAGGGATTCCCGTCGGTTTCCGAGGTTCTGCGCCTCCTCGGGAGCGAGTGATGGAAACCGATACCATCGTCGCCATCGCCACGCCTCCCGGTCGAGGCGCCATTGGCCTGGTTCGGCTGAGCGGGCCCGAGAGCCTCGGCGTGGCCCGGCATCTCTGTCCCGACGTGGACGAGTGGCGGCCCAGATTCGCGACCTTTACCCGCCTCCGCGATCTGTCCGGTGCGGCACTGGACGAGGCGGTTGTCACCTTCTTCGCGGGCCCGCAGTCCTATACGGGAGAGGACATGCTCGAGGTGAGCTGTCACGGCAGCCCGCTGGTCCTCCATCGAGCCGTGGAATCGGCCCTGGGTCTGGGTGCACGCGCCGCACGTCCGGGCGAGTTCACCCTCCGCGCTTTTCTCAACGGGAAGCTGGACCTGACCGAGGCAGAGGCTATCGTGGATCTGGTCGAGGCACGAACCGAGGGAGGCTTGGGACTGGCCCTGCAGCAGCTGGCCGGAGCCCTATCTTCCCGCGTCAATCCCGCGCGAGGCCGCCTGCTCGATCTGGCCGCCCACCTCACGGCGCTGGTGGAGTTCTCGGAAGAGGACATTCCCGACGTGCCCTGGGAGGAGATGCGCGGCACGTTGGTCGAGGTGAGAGCCACCCTCCTCGATCTCCTCGCCGGCTCGCGACAGGGGCAGGTCCTGCAGCACGGCGTCGCCCTGGTGGTCGCCGGTCCGCCCAACGCCGGGAAGTCGAGCATCGTGAACCGCCTCCTGGGCCGTGACCGGGCCATCGTGACGCCCATTCCCGGCACCACGCGCGACCTCCTGGAAGAGGAGCTGTCATTGGAAGGCGTCCTCTTCCGGATCGTCGATACGGCAGGCTTGGCTGAAAGCCGCGATCCCGTGGAGATCATCGGCGTGGAGCGAACCGCCATGGCGCTCGATCAGGCCGATGTCGTGCTGCTGGTGGTGGACGCCTCCCGGCCCCTGACCGAGGCCGATTGCTCCGCTTTGCGTACTGTGACTGGCGCGGCGCCGGCCGGCCGGCTGGTCGTGGCACGAAACAAGAGCGATCTGCCCGAGCGCGTCGGAGCGGCAGAGCTGACCGCCCTGGCCCCGTCGGGTCGCCAGGTGCGCACCTCGGCGGTGGTCGAAGGAGGGCTCGATGGCCTGCGTACCCTCCTCGTCGAAACCTGTCTTGAAGGGCCGCCGCCGGACGGCTTTGTCGTCTCCGGCTCCCGGCACGTTCAGGCGCTGCGGGCCGCCACTGAGGACCTTGATCGAGCCCTCGGGGCACTGGACACGGAAATTCCGTTGGATCTGATCTCTCTCGACATCCGCTCGGCCGCGGCCAGGCTTGGCGAGATCACCGGCTCGGAAGCCGGAGATGAGATTCTGGACCGGGTGTTCAGCCGGTTCTGCATCGGCAAGTAACGGTGAGCTTTCAGGGGTTCTCGGATGACGCGTTCCAGCTGCTTCTCGAAGGCGCAGCCGATCCGGGGCCGGCCTGGCAGAAGGCGCACCGAGAGCCGATGGAACGGTTCGTTCGCGAGCAGATGATGGCTCTGTGCGATGAGCTGACGGCTGAGTTCGGAAGGCCCTACGTGTACCGCCTTCACCGCCCGGAGATCTTTTGGAAGCGCCAGGTCGGCATCCTGTCGGCCAGCGATTCCGTCGGCTACCGACTCGAACTGACCTTCACGGGGCTGACCATCGCGGCGGGTTGGTCCAAGGAGCGGCCCTGGCAGCGGAGGGCCTACCAGGACGCGGTTGCCGACGAGGTTCGCGGGCCGGCGCTCACGGCCATCGTGGCTGATCTCGAGGACCGCGGCTGGGAGGTGGTCGGCCGGCTGCGCAAGCGCCCACCACCTCCCCTTCGCGCGGACCACCCGCGTGCCCATCTGCTGCGAAACCGGACGCTGTCGGCGACTCGTGGCGTGGGCCGCCCGGCCTGGCTCCAAATGCCCGCCGGGAGCGCAGAGGTACGCGCCCTCCTGAGAGAGGCCTGTCCCTTGGTGCGATGGCTGGCGGAAGTCATCCCGTCCGCACCGCCCTGATCGAGTCTTCGGGGATCGAGAAGCGTCCAAACTGCCGTCGGCTGGTTGGCCGACACCGGGTCTGAGCCATGGCCCGTTACGAGCTGCGGCTCGTCTGCCTCCGGCGGGGCCTGAGAAGATTGCCGCCTCCCGGCATGCCGGCCATGGTTGCCGGGTGGACGCCGTCAGCGTGATACCGGGCTGTTGGAGCCGCATCTCATTCCGCCTGGAGAATCTCGGCGACCGGGGCGGAGGACGCCCATTGGGCGGGGAGCCATGCGCCGGCGATGGCCAGAACCGCCCCGGTTGCGCCCAGACTCACAAGGACCGGCATGGGGATGAGGTTGAAGAAGCTCGGTGGAATCCGGGTGCTCGAGGCCGCCTGCCCCATGATCTGGATGACCTGCCGGTGGAGCTGCGTGCCGATGGGAAGACCGACCGGCCCGGCGAGGATGCCGAGGATGGCGGCCGACGTCATCACCATGGCGACCACCTGAGCCGGCGGCATCCCGACCGCCTTGAGGATGGCGATCTCTCGCCCCTTCTCGCGAGTGCTCAGTATGACGGTGGCGAAGATTCCCGCCAAGGCAATGGCGATCAGAATGGCTGCCAGCGATGCGATGATGCCGTTGAGCAGAAGAAAGCCGACATCGGCGCCGCCCCGAACATCGATCGAGAACGGCGTGAAGCCGTGTGGAGCGATGCTTTGCCCCAGCTGCTCGCCGACGGTCGAGGGATTCGATCCCGGCCTGACCTGGATCTCGTAGTCGTCGAGCTTGGCCGTCGGGTCGAGACGGCGCTCCGTCCTCCACGCTCCGCGGAAGAGCATGTCATTCGCGGACTGATCGAGGATCTCGCCCACGATGCGCACGCGCATGGCTCGTCCGTGGAGATGCAGTGTGACGAGACTGCCGACGTGGAGATGGGCCTGCGTGAGCAGGCGGGTCGGGGCCACGACCTCGCCTGGTCGCCTGAACCAGCGCCCCGAGATCAGGGCATATCCCAGCCAGGAGGATGGACGGTCATACCCGAAGTACGTAACCGGCTCCGCGATTCCCGGAACGAGCGGCGACGACTGACTCTCCGAGACGTAGCGCGCGATTCCTGGAGTGGTCTTCAAGGCTCGGAGGATGCGCGTCCGCGAAGGCGGCGGTGGTGGAGTGAAGCCGCCCTTCAGCTTGGAGAGGCCGGCGGGAAGCGGTCCCGTGGGCACGTTGAGCTCCAGCTGAACATACTTTGACCGGTCCAAATGGGCCGCCACCTGTCCGAGGGATAAGTGGAGATCGAGGGCGAACACGATACTCGCGACCCCCACGACGATGGCTGCCAGGGTCATCATCGACCGCGCCGGCCGCACCAGTGCCGTCTCCAGCCCGAGGCTGAGCGGCGGGATGAGGGGTGCCCGCCCCACCAGGCGGCCGATGACGGAAGCCCTCCGGCCGGCGGGCGCCTGTCCCTTGGTGATGGCGGCGATGGCGGCCAGGCGGCCCGCCCGCCAGGCGGGACCCAAGCCGGCCACGATGACGACCACCAAGATCAGGCCCACCACGCCGGCGTCCACCGGCAGGGTCGCCGTCGACGGGGTCGGCAGACCCAGGGCGTGGGCCGTGTTCTGAAGGAACGGGCGGGCCGCCAGGGTGCCCAGGCCCGCGCCGGCAGCCGCGCCCAGCAGCGCCGGCCCAAGCACCTGACCGAGAATCACCGCCACGACCTGGTTGGGCGTGAAGCCGATGGCCTTCATCAGACCGATATCGCGGTACCCGGTTAGGACCAGACCGCTGATGATGTTGGTCACGATCAGTACGGATGCCAGCAGCGCAAAAACGGCGAACGCCAGGAGGAACGGAATCATGACCGAGGTCAGTACGTCGGCGTCACGCTTGACCGAAAGGTAGTCGCTGGTTCCGACCACCGATCCGGCCGGGAGGCGGGCGGCGATCTGCTGGGTGGCCGCCCGGAGCTGGGATGCCGTTCTCGCCGGGGACACCCGGTAGAGCATGAGGTACTCCAGCGGCGTCTGCCGTGTTGTCAGGCCGCGGATGACGCGCGGCTGTACCCAGGCGCCGGCAACCGGACTGACCGAGGCCGCGATGGCGCTGACCCGGAAGAGCCGGTGGCCCCGTGCCGTGGGCAGGGTGATGCCCGTCCCCAGACCGGCTCCGATATCGTCCGCGATGCTCTGGCTCAGGGCGATCTCGCTCTTGGAGCCGGGCCAGTGGCCTGACTCGATGGTCAGTCTGTCCACCGACGTTTGAGGATTCCGTCGCCCCACCAGCATGGTGTTCACCCCCAGCTGAGAGGTGGACCCGCCCGGGCCACTCCGGGCGATCACCGTGGACATGCCCGGCCAGGGCCCGCTCGTCGCCACCACCCGACGCCGGCCGGAGTTGCCGGCCAGCCGCATCGGGGAGACCTTGGAGGCGTCGAATGTCAGCGCCAGGTGCGGGCCATGGGCCCGGGCGAAGGCCTGGTCGTATGGCGCCGTCGTCTCGACGGCGAGACTGACGCCGAGCGTCGCGGCCGCGCTGGAGAGCAGGACCACGAAGAGCACCACGCCGGCCTGCAGGCGGCGCCGGCGAACGTCGGCCAGGAGCTTTGAACGTACCGCCGTCATTGCGCCGCTCCCAGGGCCGTCAGGCCCGGGCGGGCGACGGCCCCGTCCTCGAGCGTTATCACCTGATCGCCGTACTGGCGGGCGAGACCCCCATCATGAGTCACCAGGACGACCGTCTGGCCCGAGCGATTCAGGTCTCGCAGGAGATCCAGCACCTGCTCGCCGCTGTGACTGTCCAGTGCTCCTGTCGGCTCGTCCGCGAGGAGCAGCGGCGGACGGTTGATCAACGCCCGGGCCACGGCGACCCGCTGTCGCTGTCCGCCGCTCAGCCGGGCCGGATAGCTCCTCTCCGCGCCGGCGAGGCCGAGCTGCTGCAGCAGCATCCGTGCGCGATCGATCGCCTCCCTTCGCTTGACGCCGCTGAGCTGTGCCGGAATGATGACGTTGTCCAGGGCCGTCAGGTTGTCGAGCAGGTTGAAGAACTGAAAGATGAGGCCCACCCGGGCCCTGCGATACCGCGCGAGCGCCGCTTCGCCGAACCTGTTGATCTCCACGCCGTCCACCAGCACGCTCCCTCGGGTGGGACGGTCGAGGCCCGCGATCAGGTTCAGCAGGGTGGACTTCCCGCTTCCCGACGGCCCCATGACGGCCGTGAAGCGGCCGGTCGGAATGGTCAGCGAAACGCCGTCAAGGGCGGGAGATTCGGCACCCGAGTCGTAGATCTTGGTCACCTGCTGCAGCTCGACGAGGACTTCCATTCGGCTCTCCTTGTCCGGCGGATTGAGTTCAACGTAGGGGTTTTCGGCACGGCTGTCGTCAGCTCAGGGAGCGATTGTTGACTCAACCGCCGGGATGATTGGACTTCCTGTCGTTCCTGGGAACGACCCAAAATCAGCCGCCGGGATGATGCATCCGGGTGGGGCGCAGACCTAGAATCCTGCATGGATTCGATGGCCCGCTCTTGGCAACGCCTTCGTGCGCTGTCGCCCGCCCTCCTCGATTGGGGACTGGCGCTGCTGATGACGATGCTCATGCTGCTCTCGGCCAGTCCCCTTGCCAACCAGCCGGGAGGCTATGCCGCCACCTTCCTGGTCACGCTTCCGCTTGGTCTCCGGCGCAGGTATCCGGTGCCCGTCTTCCTGGTGACCATGGCGGGCGCCATCCTGGGCGGCGGTCACGTGAACGGCGCGGGTCCGGGCTATGTCGCCATCGCGTGCATCATGATCGCGGCGTATTCCGTCGGCGCCTACAGCTCGCGGCGGCTTCCCTCTCTGGGATTGTTGCTGGCGGCGGGGCTCGTGGTGGTGGCCATCCATGGCGAGCTCCCCGCCATCCCGGCCGAGATCGGTCCGTTCCTGGTGCTCGTACCACTCTGGCTCATCGGTAGCGCGATTCGGTCGCGTCAGCTTCGGGCGGATCTCTTCGAGGACCGGGCGGCCCGGTTGGAGCGTGAGCACGACGCGGCCATGGAGGCTGCCGCGGCCGCCGAACGAGAGCGCCTCGCCCGGGAGATGCACGACGTGATTGCGCACGGCGTCAGCGTCATGGTAGTGCAGGCCGGTGCCGCCCGGCAGGTGCTGGGCTCATCACCGGAGCAGGCTCGCGAGGCGCTGCTGTCCGTTGAGGAAACGGGCCGGGCCGCCATGGGGGAGCTGCGGAAGATGCTGGGCATCCTTGGAGACGGGGAGCCGGCGGCCGCCCTCGCTCCGCAGCCGGGGCTGGAGCAGCTGGGTCCTCTGGTGCGACGGACCGAGGAGGCGGGACTGCCCATCCAGCTCCACATTCGGGGCGACCGGCGCCCGCTGCCTCAGGCCGTCGACCTCGCCGCCTATCGAATCGTTCAGGAGGCCTTGACGAACTGCCTACGATACTCGGGTCTGGCGAGGACCGAGGTCCGGCTGGATTATCGGGACCGGGAGCTGAAGCTCGAGATCCTCGACGAGGGCGGGCACGACCCTTCCCCGGGAGCGGCCGGCGGTGGCCGGGGGCTGGCGGGCATGCGGCAGCGTGTGGAGCTGTACGGGGGCACTCTCGAGGCGGGTCCCCGGCTGGAGCGGGGATATGCCGTCCGCGCCTGGCTTCCCCTGGCGCCGGCCACCTCGTGACCGACACCATTCGCGTGCTCGTTGCCGATGATCAGGCCCTGGTGCGGGCCGGTTTCCGCATGATCCTGGAGTCCCAGCCGGATATCGAGGTGGCGGGCGAAGCCTCCAATGGCGAGGAGGCGGTTGGCGGATGGCAGCGGCTGCGGCCCGACGTGATCCTGATGGACATCCGCATGCCGCTGACGGATGGGCTGGAGGCAACCCGGCGGATCATCGACAGCGGCGGGGGGCAGACCCGGATCATCGTGCTCACCACGTTCGATCTCGACGAGTACGTGTACTCGGCACTGCAGGTGGGTGCCAGCGGGTTCCTGTTGAAGGACGTCAAGCCGGAGCAGCTGATCGCCGCCGTTCGTCAGGTCGGCATCGGCGACGCGCTGCTCGCGCCCTCGATCACCCGCCGGCTGGTGGAGCGCTTCGCCCGGCCGGTTTCGGCCTCGATCGCCGATGCCGGTGCACTACGAGGGCTCACTCCCCGGGAGACCGAGGTCCTCCGTTTGATGTCGAACGGGTTGAGCAACGCCGAGATCGGATCCGCCCTGGTGGTGAGCGAAGCCACGGTCAAGACCCACGTCGCGCGCATCCTGTCCAAGCTCGAGGTTCGCGACCGCGTGCAGGCGGTCGTGATCGCCTACCAGTCGGGTTTCGCCGGTGGGTCGAGCCGGTTGGGTGCTCCGGGCACATCGTGAGCGCCGGCAACGGTTGCCTGCACACGGGCCGGCATGCCCTCCGACCGGACCAGTTTGTGGGTACCGCAGACCGGACAAAATCGTGATCGCCTACACTGGGCGCTTCGCTACACGAGCGCCCCGTCAGTGAGCAAGTAGGCGGAAGAGTACGAGCCAGCCGATCCAGAAGATGCCGATCGGAAGCCGAATGACGAGGAGCGCCGCCAGAACCGGAGCAAGCGCCTTGCGTTCCGCCGTGAACGGCTCCGCAAGGGCGGCCAGCTGTGGATAGGGAAAGGCGAGGGTGATCCCAATCGCTGCAAACTCCGCATCGATGTGGTGAGCCGCCCAGAGGGCGACCGCTGCCAGGCAGATGAGGAGGTAGCCGAGGCCAATAAGCAGATGCCCCGAAGAGACACGTCTGGAGGATCGCACCTGCTTCATGACTGGAACCTGGATTGGTTCATGCCGCTTCGCCGTGGCAAGCCTCGGCGTCTGGAAGGCCTAGGGCTGCTGACGGCGGTCGAACACGACCCGAACAACCGGAAAATAGACATTGAACTAGCCCTTCCACTTCGTCCACCTCCAGTCCGGCCACGGGATGCACACGTGCCCGGTCGGGTCGCACTTCTTTCCCCAGTACCAGTGGAAGCAGGCGCCATAGGACTTGAAGCGCAGCGCCTTAGTCTGAATCTCGTTGTTAAACCACCCGACCGTGAATCCAAGAGCCATCGCGATGATGGTCAGGGTGTCGATCGCGCCTGGCCGCTTAAATCCCTTCGCTACCTCTTTGAGCTTTGGCCAGCGCTTGTAGGCCTCACGCGCTCGGTGGCCCCCATCGAAGACCGGCGCCCCAATGAGGAGTCCCTTTGACACGCCGTCAAGCCACCAACTTAGCCCTTTCCACAACTTCCTTTTCATGCACAGCCACCCATTGCCCAGTGAGAGGTCCTGGCGCTTCTTGGGACCCGCCCCACCGCCGCCGGCCACTACTACGAGGTCTGAGGTCTCGGCAATGGCCGCCGCCGCCCTTCCACCTGGTGCGCGGCACAGTCTCGACGGAACCAGCGCAGCGGCGGCTACAGCTATCGGGCTGTCCCCCGCGTATGCATACGGCTGAACGGTCTCATGGACGAGCGGATCCTGGCTCACAAACTGCCCGGTCGAGGGGTCATACCAACGCGCCTGGTCATAAACCAGACCCGTCCACTGATCAGTAAACGTGGCGTTGTATTGCAGGGGCGTGCCGTTGCCGTCGCCCAACCAGTCCGTCGTCGCTCCCCACGCCGGATAGTTGTAGGTCACCTGTGGGCTGCCGCTCGCGTCCATCAGCACCCGCGTGTTGCCCTGGAAGTCGGCGTAGTACCATTCCGGCGTGGTTGAGGTACCTAATGTCGTCAGCTGCTCCACCGGCTGGCCGTCGGGACCCATGACGTAATCCGTGGTCCCCAGATCGAGCGAGCTGGACCAGGTGTGGGTGCTGGCCAGCGTGGGATCGCCCAGGGCCGTGCTCCAGGTGAGCTGATCGGTGTAGAGGCAGCTCAAGCTGGGTGAGGCCGTCGTGGGTGCGGGCGCATGGCGCTTCACCGCTCCCTTGACGATGGCCGGACAGGGGCCTGGTATCGTCTCCTTCTCCTGCTGCAGCAGGCCGTTGCCGTCGTAGAGCATGGTCTCCGGCCCCTTGAGGGAGTCCGTCTCCTTGATCAGACGGTTCTCCTCGTCGAAGGTGTAGGCGGCGCTGCCGGCGCCCGAGCAGGGCGTGCCGGTGGTGGCAGCGCACGAGGTGGTGTCGCCCTGGCCGTTGTAGCCGAAGCTGGTGACGTTGGAGCCGCTGGTGATGCTGTTGAGCTGGCCGGCGTCCGACCCGGTGGTGTCATGGCCGTAGGTGCCGTTCTGGGGACCGCCCCCATTGGTCGTGGCGATC
>Ga0209810_1001171_pt1 | contig 42874 bp, 44 predicted proteins | sample Coa_R1_7_FD_187159 | JGI IMG/M metagenome (GOLD analysis project Ga0209810, IMG submission 187159) | Surface soil microbial communities from Centralia Pennsylvania, which are recovering from an underground coalmine fire - Coalmine... | ecosystem: Environmental > Terrestrial > Soil > Unclassified... | reverse complement strand
CCTTCCCTTTTATTCCGTTTAAGATTACAATTATTCTTAAATCTCTTTTGCCTCCTTAAGGTATACTGGGTCATATTTAATTTATACCTTAAGGAGGTTTCTTATCTACTATCTTTGCAACAGAGCAGTATTATATCAATTTTATTTTGCTATGGCGTATAAAAGTCATTGCGAGGCCATAAGCTCCTATACGTCGCTTATGTCCGCCGTCTCTCTTGGGCTATAGCGTCCAATTGCTCTTAACATCTCTGACGAATAGGCAGAGGGCAATAGCGACTAAGCCATCTAAAAACGATGCAGATTACCCAACGGAGTAATTGTTTGAGAGCTAAATATTAAAAACAAATCTAATTGCAATGGATGATTATCAGAATGGATGCACCCAAGAAATACAGACCCCTTCCGGGGTCTGTATACTCTCCAAGGAGCTATCTTTTTACTTTGCGAACTTTTCAGGGAACTGCTTGACTATAGCCTCGGCATGGGCATCGGCTATCATCTGCATATGGGCTGCCGCCTTGAGTAGATCAGTGTATGCCTTAGAATAGTCCTTGGCGGCCTGATCGTCAACCACAGCCTTGAGGGTAAGCACGTGTTCCTTTACCAGTTCAGCTACCGCATCTGCCGGAAGTGATGGACTGGCTGAGTGAAGGAATGCACCAAATTCTTTGGTATAGGCAAGTAGGTCGTTTACCGCCTTTTCCTGCTTGGCCTTATCCTTTGTTGCTACCCCCGTTGTATAATCAACGAAGAACCCAATGTGCTTGCGCCATAGTGGTAAAAATGCCTTCTCTGCATCGGGTCCGTAGACTGAGCCGTTTGCCTTAGCAAGGGCTACAGAGTTTTCATCTAAGGCTGCGGCTGCGGCTTTAAACTCAGCATCGCGTCCGCCGAGAGCTGCGTCGGTTGCGGCAGCGGCTAGAAATACGTGCTCCTGGAGCAGTAGATTAAGCTTCGTGCGCAGAGCCGCCGCCGCTGTGTCGGAGGTTGGAGATGGCATCATCATCTCTTTCATCTCCTTTCCCTTCTCCATCATCTCATCTGCGGTAAATCCGAAATGGGGCAATGAGAGGGCGAGTACAACGACTAGAATTAGAGGTAGAGTAATTAAAAATATTCTCCTCATTTTGTTTACTTCCTCCTTGTTTTGGTCTTTATGAATATATACGATTCGGATTTAGCCTTCGGATGTATAGATTTAGATTTGGTGGATATTATAATTCCGGGATGTTTTATCGGGGATTTGTAGCGGATTAATTGCCTTTTTTAATCTCTTCTTCTCTTAGCACCCTTTTTAAGACCTTTCCTACGGTGCTCTTTGGGAGGGAATCTCTAAATTCGATGAGTTTAGGAATCTTAAACGGGGCGAGTCTCTCTTTGCAGAAGAGGATAATCTCTTCTTCCGTTATTTTCTCGCCCGGCCTTGGTACTATAAAAGCCTTTACGCACTCTCCTCTGTATGAATCTGGAACACCGATTGCAGCCGCCTCAATCACGTTTGGGTGCTCGTAAAGAGCCTCCTCTACCTCTCTTGGGTAGACATTATAGCCACCTGAAATTATCATCTCTTTTTTCCTATCAATAATGGAAAAGTAGCCATTTTCATCCATTCTGGCTATATCCCCCGTAAAGAGCCAGCCGTCTTTTAAAACGATCGCCGTTTCATCCGGACGGTTCCAGAACCCATCATAACCTGTGGCCCCTTGACTATAAGCTCGCCCGCCTCTCCGACAAGGAGTTCTTTCTCTCCGCTTTCTAAATCTACGATCTTCGCGTCTGTGCCTGGAAGGGGCATTCCCACCGTTCCTGATTTACGCCTGCCCTTAAACGGATTGGCGTGGGTAGCGGGAGACGCCTCGGAAAGCCCGTAGGCCTCAATGATTTTCGCTCCCGTTGTCCTTTCAAATTTCTCTAAAACCTCAAGTGGAAGCGGTGCTCCCCCGCTCAGGCAGACCTTTACTGAGTCTATGCCATACCTTTTCACAGCGGGATGATTTGCAATCGCCGTATAGATTGTAGGGACGCCGGGAAGTATGGTAGGGCGGTATTTTTTTACGGCTTTCAACATTTCGGCAAGATTGAATCTGGGAAGGATAATGAGCGTTGCGCCAACCATAATCCCCATATTCACACAAACTGTCATCGCATAGACATGGAAACAGGGGAGCACAGTAAGTATTCTTTCTTTTCCATCTGAAATCCCTTCTTCGCCAATCCAGAAGCGAACCTGACAGGCATTTACAACCAGATTCTTATGCGAAAGAACCGCGCCTTTGGATATTCCAGTAGTTCCGCCTGTATATTGAAGGACTGCAACGTCTTCAGAATCAACATCGGTCTCCGTGGGCTGAGGTTTCCCTCTCGTGAGTTCTGTAAATCTGTAGTAACCCTCTTCGGATGGCATGGTTCCAAGCTCTGCTCTTTTTATAAACGGATAGACCAAGTTTTTTGGAAATGGAAGAAAATCATCTACGCTTCCTACAATCACGTTCTTTAAGCGAACTTTATCTTTTATGGATTTTATATTTGTAAGAGCGCGTTTAAGGTTGAGTGTTACTATTGTGTTTGTGCCTGAGTCTTCCAACTGATGTTGGAGCTCCCTTTCTGTATAAAGGGGATTTGTGTTTACGACAATGGCTCCGGCTTTTAGAACACCGTAATAAGCTATGATTATATGCGGAGTATTAGGAAGATAAAGCCCGACTCTGTCCCCTTTGTTTATCCCTAATTCGGCTAGAGAGTGAGCAAATTGAATTGAGAGTTTAAGGAGTTTGCTATATGTGATTCTTTTGCCCATAAATATCAAGGCGTCTCTTTTGGGGTACCTCTCTGCGGTGTTCTCAAGGAGTTTAAACACAGGGATTTGGGGATAATCAAGCGTTTTAGAGACCCCCGAATCATAATTCCTATGCCAGATTCTCTCTTCCATTGTCGCTGTGAGTATTAATTCCCTCACTCTATTTTACAATTATAATACGCCCTAAGACAATCTTTTATTATCGTAATGAGATGCATCCCTTGTCTTGTCCGTGCATTTGTCCAGAATATTAACTTCAAAGACCTCTTGCTTTGTTGAATGTTTAATTTAACATTAAAGCCAAAATTCTGGAGATCAAACGTAGTGACATTTATAGACATATTTTTCTCGAAAAGAGTCATCATCTCACTCATTCTAATCATCTGCATATCACTGATACTTACTCCTTTTCACCTTGTCGGTGTTTTAGGATTTGAGTTTTCAGTAATTATCGCATTCGCTTCGGCATTTATTTCACTCTTTATATCTGCTGAGTTTGTCAATCTTGATTTGAAAAAAGGATTTATGAGAGAGAAAAGGTTCTCTGATGTGGTATCCTCAATTTTTATTGTAGATGTCATTCTGCTTATTCTCCCTCTGGGTATCGGACTCGTAAATTCAAACCTAAAAAGCGACTGCTATATAAAGGAGGGGTTAATTTTTTATGGGTTAATACCTATTGTTACTGTATTCTTTTCCTCATCTCTAGGGCTTCTCTTGGGGAATATATTTCCGAAAAGAGGGTTCTTTTTAGGCTCGCTTGTGCTTGTCTCTACGATATTCTTTTCCCTCTGGGAACTCTATAGCAACCCACCGATTTTTTCTTATAATCCCGTCTTTGGATTCTTTCCGGGTCCGCTCTATGATGAGGCAATCCCAATCACCACCACGCTTGTTATATACAGACTGATTGTAGCTCTCTGGGGCATCCTTTTTCTCGTTGTCCTCAGGCTCATACGCGGTTTTAAATACAATACAGTTAGATTCATGGACATCCTGGCCGTTCTCATATTGATTTCGTCTCTTATCCTATCCCATCTGAAAGCGGGAGAGCTTGGAATCGAATATACAAGGCGTTACATCACTAAGAATTTTCTTACAGCTTCAGTCCAAACTGAGCACTTCGTGATTTACTACACTCCCGGCACACCCGAAGCCAAGCATATTGTGCTTATCGCGGGTGACCATGAATGGAGATACCACCAGTTAAAAGAGTTCCTTCAAGTTAGTTCAAAAGATAGAATACGCTCATACATATATCCCGACATAGAAACAAGGAAGAGGCTCATAGGTGCTGGAGAGACGACAATTGCAAACCCCATACACAGGGAGATTCATCTCGTCTACGATTCATTCCCAAATCCGGTGCTGAAGCACGAACTCACCCATGTCATGTCGTCTGAGTTCGGAATGGATGTGCTTCGAATAAGCCCTAAGATCGGATTGGTTGAAGGGCTTGCAGTTGCAGCCGACTGGAGTTCAGGTGATTTAACGCCGCACGAGTGGTCAAAGGCGATGATTAAGGCTAAAATTGCCCCCGACATCAAAGAAATTGTAGGAATTGGATTCTGGCACGCCCCACCCCAAAAGAGCTATATGGTTATAGGCTCTTTTGTCCGCTACCTCATAGACACCTATGGAATTGAAAAGTTTAAAACCGTATACAGAACTGGAAATTTCTCAATCTATAAAAAGAGCCTTGATGAATTGATCTCGGATTGGAAGACGTTTTTAGACGGTATACCTCTCCCTGAAAACGCTCTGACTCTTGCCGAATACAAATTCAGCGAGCCAGGCATTTTTCAGGCGGTATGCCCCAGAAAGGTGGCACTTTTAAGGAAGAAGGGCCTCGATGCGTTTAGAAATGGAAATCTCTATAAAGCCGGAGAATTCTTTGTCGAAGCTCTGAATTTTGATAAAACCGATCCCGTTCTTATACAGAGCTTGGCATACACATACTACTACGAAGATGATTACACTAAGCTCATGAATATCATTAATGAAGCACAGCCTCTCCCTCGTGTAGATAAGAATATTTTAGAAAATCTTCGGGGAAATGTCCTCTGGCAGTCTGGAGAAGACGCAAAATCCATTTTTGAATCGCTTCTTACAAAGCCCATTCCCGACGATATAAAAAGGGAGATCGAGATAAAGCTCTCTGCCATCTCATATGGCGGGGAGATTGAAAAGAGGGTTCGCGAGTATTTTGGCACGAGGGATAAACTGAGCCAGATTGCGGCGCTTGAAGAGGTCATGAGAATCTTCCCCGGCTATTCTCCTGCCTATTATCTCGCTGGAAGAATTTTTTTTTCTAAAGCTGATTACAAAAGGGCTGCTTTTTTTCTCTCTAAATCGGAGGCGTTGGGACTCTCATCGGAAGATCTGGAGGGAGAGAACTCGCGAATCCTCGGAATCTCTCTCTTTGCGACCGGGGATTATGAAGGAGCCATAAAAAGGTTTGAGCATATTGTAAACACAACCTCGGATAAAGCCCTCAGAGATTATGCGCTCGATTTCATAGATAGATGCAAATGGGCTAAAAAGATATAGGGTGCAACATGCCGTGCCCCTACAATATTCCTTTTCAAAAGGTACGTCCTGTCTCTGCACCGGTTGAACTCGTTGACGTATCCGATATACTCTTACCCCATAAGAATGAGTAAATACAAGATAGCCATTTGTGTCTCTCTTCTTGTTATAGCTGTTGACCAGATAACGAAGATACTTATCCGCTCAAATCTTGCGCTTTTTGAGAGAGTCCCGGTGCTTCCTTTTCTCGATATAACGCATCTGAGAAATCCGGGAGCGGCCTTCGGTATGCTAAATGACCTCTCCGAGAGTATGCGTATGCCGCTTTTTGTGTTCATACTGGTTGTGGCTTTTACAGCGATATTCCTTTTTCTAAAAAAAGCGGAGGGCAGCGACAGGATTCTTATTTTCTCCCTTTCCCTTATTCTGGGTGGGGCTATTGGGAATTCGATTGACAGATTCAGGCTTGGATACGTTACTGATTTTATTGATTTTCACCTGATTGGGGATTCTAAGTATCACTGGTTTCCTTTTAATGTGGCCGATGCGGCAATCACAATTGGCGTTATACTAATCCTATTCGAAGCCCTTTTCTTGAAAAAGACTAACAAATCGGACATGAATTGACACGAATGAAGTAAGCAGAATACAGTATAGAGGACATAGAATACAGGAGCTTGAGTTTTTCTCTGTATTTCTCCATTCGTATATATTCGTGCTCATTCGTGGCTAATAAGGTTGAGAGGATATGTTTACGGGAATAGTTGAAGATATAGGAACGGTTAAGGAAATAAAGCCTGGGACAAAAGAGGTTCTCTTTACGATTAAAACGAAAAATATAGAAGTAAAAGAAATTAAACCCGGGGACAGCATCTCAATAAACGGAATATGCCTTACGGTGATCTCCATTGGAGATGGCGCATTCACCATAGAGGCCTCTCATGAAACTCTCAAAAGGACAAATCTTTCAAAACTAAAAATAGGAAGCAAGGTAAACCTGGAGCGATCCCTAAGATTAAACGATAGACTGGGCGGTCATATCGTAAACGGCCATGTAGATGGGGTAGGAAAGGTGGACTCGATGCGGAAGCGGGGTAAATCGGTTGAAATCTGGTTTTCTCTTTCGAAAGGGCTTTCCAGGTACGTTGTAGAAAAGGGTTCGATAGCGATAGACGGAGTGAGCCTTACCGTAAACGCCGTAAACGGAGACAGGTTTTTAGTTAATATAATTCCGTACACCCAGAAAGCCACTATATTCGGCAAAATGAAGCCGGGGGATTTGGTAAACATAGAGTGTGACATAATAGGGAAGTATGTAGAAAAATTCGTGGCGTGGAGAAAGATACAAGATACATGATATATCTAAAACCTTGGATCATTTATTGCGGCTAAATAGATTGTGATTAAAGACAAAATATCCAAAAACATCTTCCTTATAGGCTTTATGGGTGCGGGAAAGACAAGTGTGGGAAGGGTGCTTGCCAAGAAAATGGGGTTGGATTTTATAGACCTGGACGAGGTGATCAAGAAGGAACTCGGAATGGCAATTCCAGAGATATTTTCAAGGTTCGGGGAGGATTTTTTTAGAGATGAGGAGTCAAAAGCCCTTCGGTCTGTATCTCAAAGAAAAGGACAGGTGATTGCAACGGGAGGAGGTGTGGTTTTAAGAGAAGGAAACTGGGAAATTATGAAAAATGATGGGATTACAATTTATCTTAAAGCCTCTGCCGGGGTTCTGTGGAGCCGTGTAAAGAGCAACACATCACGCCCGCTCCTTCAGGTGGAAAATCCATTTGAGAGGCTACAGGAACTCTTTTCCAAAAGAGTTTCTCTCTATGAAAGAGCCGATTTGATGGTCAATACCGAAAATCTTTCTCCTGCAGACGTAGCGGAAAAGATAATAAGAGAGCTTTACGGCTGAAAGGCATAAGGTCTATGTGGCATTATTGTTGGTGATATTTGTTGAATCAGTAATAGAAAAAAGGAGAAAAATAATGGCTATAAATAAACCGGAAGACGCTCATCGGCTTTTCGCCGATGCATTTAATTCAGGGGACTTGGAATCCATAATCGCCCTCTATGAGCCTGAAGCGGCACTAGTTCCGCAACCCATGCAGGTAGTAAAGGACATCAGTGCTATACGAGAAGCCCTGCGAGGCTTTCTTGCGCTTAAAGGAAGAATAAGTGTAGAAACACAATACATTATTCGAGCCGATTAATAGAAGAGGAACGGATAATGACAAAAAGGGCTGATTTTCTACTTATCGGCGGTGGGCTTGCAAGCGCAACTGCTGCCCAGACACTGAGAGAAGAGGGAGCTAAAGGCAAGATTATTATTATATCTGCGGAAAATTCCCTTCCGTATCACCGTCCGCCTCTCTCTAAGGGCTTCCTTCTCGGAAAACAAAAAAGGGAGAGCATATTTGTTCTCAAAGAAAACTACTATCAGAAGCAGAAGATTGATGTTGTACTCAACACAAAGGCTCTGGTGGTTCATCCTGAAAGTAAAATAGTCGAAACCGATCATGCCGGAGAATTTCGGTATGAAAAACTCCTTATTGCCACAGGGTGTAGTTTAAAGAAACTCAATGTTTCCGGAGCGGATTTATCGGGCATCTATTATCTTCGCACCATTGCCGACGCTGAAGCCTTGAAGGAGGCAATGCCGAGTGCGAAAAGGGCTGTTGTTATCGGCGCGAGTTTTATCGGAATGGAACTTGCCTCTTCGTTTGTTAAGAGCGGAATTCAGACGACGATTATCACACAAGAAAACCTTGTATTTGATAAATTGGATTCCCCTGAAATTTCCGAGTTTTTCATTGAATATTATAAATCTCGCGGTGTCGAGACAGTTCTTGGAGAGACGATAAAGGAATTTCAGGGAAAAGGCCGTACGGGTTCAACAGGCTCACCACGGGTTAAAAGCGTTGTCACAAGCACGGGAAAGACATTCCCATGTGACATTGTTGCAATCGGTGTAGGCGTTACTCCTGATATAGATTTTCTTTGTGGGAGCGGGATTAAATTGGAAGATGGTATTCTTGTAAACCAGTACATGCAGACGAATAAGCCGAACATATATGGTGCTGGGGATGTTGCCAATTTCTTTGACCCGACATTTAGAAGGCACAGGCGAATAGAGCACTGGGACAACGCAATAAAGCAGGGGCAGATTGCCGCAAGGAACATGATGGGTCGGAGGCAGCCCTACTGCGCCGTTTCGTATTTCTTCTCTGATGTGTTTGACATTTCTTTTAATTTTTTTGGATGCACGGTGGATGCTGACGAGAGAATTATTAGAGGCTCAACGGAAGATGAATCTTTTTCCCTCCTTTATCTGAAGGGTGGAGTGCTTAGAGCGATCTTTTCTCTTGAGCTTAGTCCATCTGAAGCTAAAGCGGCGGAATCTCTCATACTAAACCATATCAATTTAAGTAGTATAAAAGAGAAACTGTCCGACAAAACATTCCCGCTTGAAAAAATGGCGGTTCAGACCGTACTCGTTCTACAAGGAGGGGGTGCGCTGGGGGCATTTGAATGCGGGGTTATAAAGGCGATGGAGAAGAAAAAAATTTATCCAGATATTGTTGCGGGTGTCTCTATTGGGGCGTTTAATGCGGCAATAGTCGCTGGTAATCCAAAGAGCGCTGCGGCGACACTTGAAGCCTTCTGGGATGAGCTTGCCATAAACACGCTAGATGCTCCCAACGAAGATATGAGGTATCTCCTTTCATCCTGGTATATTCTTGCCTTCGGTAACCCCAAGTTTTTTCGTCCCAGATGGTTTATGCCCATTTCGTATCCCTGCAATTTACCCATGAACTGGACGAGTTTTTATGACCCCTCTCCTGTAAAAGACCTTCTTCACAAGTATGTAGATTTTGGGAGATTAAAAGAGAGTCCGATTCGCCTGTTTGTAAGCGCGGTGGATGTAGAAACGTCGGAGCTTAAAACGTTTGATAGCTATACCGACGACATTACGCCCGACCACATCCTTGCCAGCGGAAGTCTCCCTCCGGGGTTTCCCTGGACGACAATTGATGGGAAACACTACTGGGATGGTGGAATTGTAAGTAACTCGCCGCTTGATCAGGTCATTGAGCTACTGGGATCGGCAGGCAAGAAGGTCTATATCGTAGACCTCTATCCAGCCCATAAGCCTCTTCCCCGAAATATAATGGAGGTACTTGCGCGGAGGGATGAAATTTTTTATTCGGAGAAGATCAATGAAAATATACGCACAAAAGAGCTTATTGATAATTATAAATGGCTGGTTGAGGAGCTAATGGGCTACCTGGAGCCGTCGGTGGTTGAGCAAATTGAGCACAGACCGCTTTACATTCGGACAATGGGATATGCCCCGCCGATTTCCATTACGCGGATCATATATGAAGGAGAGGAGGGCGAGCCTCCATCGAGGGACTTTGATTTTTCGCGCAAATCCATTGAAGAGCACAAAAGGGAAGGCTACAGAATTGCTAAAAGGATACTGGAGAAAGAAAAAGATACTGAAAGGGAAAGACAGACAAAAAAGTAAGGGATTATCTTCTCACTGCTTTGGAGAAATAGTCCACAAATTCTTCCGGCGTCATGTGTGCGGTGCGGGCGAGTTTTTCTAGCTGCTCCGGGTCTTCAAAATCACTTTTCTTGAGTTTTATCATGTACTCTTCTGCAACCTCATAGGATTCTGTATCAATATCTACGAGACGTATCCTTGTTCTTCCTGTTTTCGGGTCTAAGATCTCGTTGAAGTGTATGGGAACCATTTTCCCTGCCTGAATGCTTATTAGGGCGCCTGAGCCGCCTGAGAGTAGAAATTTAACGGCTCCATAGCCGAGGTCGCGTGTGTATTTTGCATCAAACGGAATCGGAGGGGCGCATCTAAGCTCATACCCTATGTTTTTATCAACTATTGTGATTTTTATCCCCTTTTTTAAAAGGCGTTTTCTCGTCTCATCCTTAACTATCTTTCCAAGGTCAATCTCAGAAAACCTTATGTTTCCGTGTTCATCCCTTTCTACATCCTTGAGGTCTTTAAGCTCCACCTCATCTAGTTTGTCAGCCAGCCCTTCCGTGAGGATTGCGACTCCGTCCTCTCTGTCTATGCTAAGTCTCTTTATGATGGCTCCTTCAAGGATGCTGATGAGTTGAGTTAGCGTGACCTTTTTCTCATGAAACTCCTCCGGAATTATTGTAAGCGTCGCCCCTGACGCTTTTCCAATCCCAAGGGCAAGATGTCCAGTCTTTCTTCCCATAGTGACAATGAAATACCATCTGCCTGTCGTCTTTGCATCTTCCATAAGGTACTGAACGATTCTTGTTCCAACGTGTCTTGCAGTCTCGAAACCAAATGTAGGGGTGTCGCTGGGGAGGGGTAAATCATTATCAATCGTCTTTGGCACATGAGCTACTTTGATCTGCCCTCTGGCTTCTTCACTAACGCGGCTTGCCGAGAACATGGTGTCATCTCCGCCTATGCTCAGGAGATATTTGACATTTAGCTCTTTTAGAGCCCTTACAACATTGTTCATCTTCTCAGGGCTTGTCGTGGGATTCTCTCTCGATGTTCCTAAAATTGAGCCGCCTGTAAGATGTATGCGGGATGTATCCTCAATCGTTAGACCTCTGATATGGGTTTTATCCCCGCGAGAGAGCCATTTGAATCCATCAATAATGCCTATTACGATTTTTCCACGATTAATAGCTTCAATCGTGGCTGCGCTGATAACACCATTGATTCCAGGGGCGGGACCTCCTCCCACGAGAATGGCCAGAATCTCAGATGAGCCTTTTCTATCTTTTGAGTCTGTCATGTTAAATCCTACCTCTATAGGATTAATATTTTAAGGTATAAAGCCTGCGGGAGCATGTTGCAACGTGCTCTACAGAACTATTTTAAAAGAAAGTTTATCAAATTACCAACAGGATTACCAATACAAAAACGAGGGGCGAAAAGCGGATGGAACCGAAGATTGATAATTTTATTTTTTTTCCTGTCCCAGTTAAACTCTAGAGGATGGAAGAAAAAATTCAGGCGGCAAGGGAAATTCTAAATAAGGCACAGGGCATTACCGTACTTACTGGCGCGGGGATTTCGGCGGAAAGCGGTATTCCCACATTTCGTGGAGATGACGGCCTCTGGAAAAAATACCGTCCTGAGGACGTTGATACAGAAGACGCCTTCAGACGCAACCCGGCGTATGTGTGGCAGTGGTATGATGATTTTAGGGCACTCATTTCAAAGACAAAGCCCAATCCCGGACACTACGCTCTGGCTGAGCTTGAGAAACTGGGACCCGACTTTACCATTATAACCCAGAATATAGATGACCTTCACAGGGCTGCGGGAAACACCAATATAATCGAGCTACACGGCAATATCTGGCGTGCGAGATGTACACAATGCTCATATGCCGAAGAAAACCGCGATGTCCCTTTAAAAGAGGTACCGCTCAAGTGTAAGGCTTGTGGCGGTCTTCTTAGACCAGGCGTAGTGTGGTTTGATGATAATATCCCACTCCCGACAATAGACGCCTGCCTGATGTCCATAGAGTATTCTGATGTGATGCTAATTGTCGGAACATCGGGGTTGGTGGAACCTGCAGCGTCTATGGGTCTCGTAGCTAAGCACATAGGAAAGACCGTAATTGAGGTGAATTTAGAGGAGACAGTTAAATCACATCACTACGATATTGTCCTCCTTGGAAAATCTGGGGAGATTTTGCCAAGAATCGTTCCCGCCAAAGATTAATTAGCCACTGATGAAATGATGCAAGATTCATGATGCACGATGCATGTGTTTTTTATACTGTATCTTGAATCATGTCATTTCACAGGCAGTGTCAAATGCACATCCCTACGATCTAAGAACCTACTAATCGCCCCTTTGCCGTCTTCTAAAACAGGCTCTCCATCTCCAACCAACACGGTATAATAATCATACCCAAGCAATACCTTGATTCCTTCCTTTGCCTTTTGCGGGTCTTTGTAAATGGTAGTCGGCAGGAGAGAGAATTCCCCTGTAGGCCATCCGATTATCGCGTCTCCGATAAAAAGGATTCCCTTCCCCTGCGAGAGTAAGAGCGCCGTCTCCCCAGGAGATTTATTATTGGATATATTAATCGCCTTCAGGTCGCCCGGCAGTATATCACCATCGCTGAATGTGTGGTCGGGGGGCTGTTTTAGTAGGGGAGCGTCGCTTTTATGGATGTGAATCTTTGATCCAAACCGGTCTCGCATCTCATAGGCCATTCGCTCATGGTCTTTGTTGGTGAGCAGAATATGAGCGGGCATTCCGAGCTTCTGGAGCAGTTCCATGTTGGATGCGTCCATAATGGCCGGATCAATCACAATCAGTCCATCATTGCTTTTGAAGGCATACCCATTGAAGTTGTAATTGTGCCTTGGTGAAAGCCACGACCACATAAAAATTCCCGGCATGATTTGCCTCATATTAAAACCTCCTATTTTCTGGTATTGATTTCAATCGTGTTGAACAATGGCGAGTACTCCTCAAAGCAAAGAAGCAATAACAACCACAAGGGCTACTCCACAATACTAAAACGGTCTAATGCTTTATCTCTAGGTTGGTATTAGCATATACTGGATGGAATTTTTTATCAAAGTTAGTAGGGGCGGATTTGAAACCTGCCCCTACAGAAAAATTTTATTCTGAATGTATTCTGTGGTAATTTTTATACTGTATTATTTCGAGCGCAGTGCGCGAGAAATGGGAATAAAAGGAAAGCCTGAAAGATGAGTCTCAGAGAAAAAATATCATCGGATTTAAAAAACGCCCTGAGGGACAGGAAGGCAGTTGACCTCTCTGTGCTCCGGATGCTCCAGTCTGCAATCAGGAATAGAGAGATTGAGAAGAAAAGAGGCGACGCGGGACTGACGGATGAAGAGGTTATTGAGGTAGTGACAAGTGAGATTAAAAAGAGGAAAGAGGCAATAGAAGGATATATAAAGGGGCAAAGACAGGATTTGGTGGATAAAGAGAATGCCGAGATTGCGGTCCTTATGGGCTATATGCCCAAGCAGATGGGAGAGGCGGAGATTCGAGAAGAGGCGAAGAAGGCTATTGAGGAGGCTGGAGCAAAAACCCCTCAGGATATGGGAAAGGTCATGAAGATTCTTATGCCTCGCATGAAGGGAAAGGCCGATGGGGCTTTGGTGAACAAGATTGTAAAAGAGGAATTGGAAAAAATGATGAGTTCATAAAATTGGAGGGACAATGAGAAAGATAATCACAACAATAGGTCTGATATTTTTTGTTCTCTGCCCTTTTTCCAAATCTAAGGCGGAGCTTAATATAAGCGAAACTGCGCCCGAATTTAAGGCAACCGATCTCGATGGTAAAACCGTAGATTTAAGTAGCCTGAGGGGGAAATGGGTGGTGCTCTACTTCTATCCCAAAGACGATACCCCCGGATGCACAATTGAGGCTAAGCAGTTTACGAAGATGTATGAGGACTTTCTAAAGGCTAATGCCCTGGTTTATGGTATAAGCACGGATACAAAGGAGAGCCACTGTGATTTCAGGGATAAATACAATCTGAAAGTCCCTCTAATCCCCGATGAAAAACACACCATAATGTCTCTATATGGCGTCAAGGTTTCCTTTGGGTTTGCTTCAAGGGATACTATAGTTATTGACCCTTCAGGAAAGATAGCCAAGGTGTATAGAAAGGTAAACCCAGCCAAAAATCCAAAAGAGGTTCTGGACTTTATTAAGGGTAATTCTGTATAGCGTAGGTTTGCTAATATTTGTCAACCTATGAGATTTGCCTATCCGGTCTATATTTCTGACTAACAAAGGAGAAAGCACAATGGCTGAACCATTAGCAACAGAGACTGATTTAACCGGCGCCGAGGGGGTCACGTGGAACCTATCGGATTTGTATGAGAGCCTTGACGACCCTCGGATTGAAAATGACATTAAAGACGCGCTTTCAAGGGCAAAATCGTTTGAAGGAAAATACAGGGGAAGGATAAATTCAGAGACAATCACCGCCCCATTTCTTCTCGAAGCGGTAAAGGAACTCGAATCCATAAGCGAGATGTCTGGCAAGTTGATTTCTTACGCCTACCTTGTGTTTGCCGCAGACACGAGCAACCCGAGTCACGGGGCTTTTTTGCAATCGGTTCAGGAAAAAACAACGGAGATACGAAAGCACCTGATGTTCTTTGAGCTTGAATGGATCGCCCTGCCGGACGAAATAGGAAGTCGTTTAATTGAAGACGAAGCACTGTCGCACTACCGACATTTTCTGCAAAATGAAAGGCGTTATAAACCACACAGGCTGAGTGAGCCTGAAGAGAAGATACTCGATGAAAAGGCAAACACGGGTTCGCGTGCATTCATGCGTCTTTTTGATGAGGTGATAAACAACATTCGGTTTGAGGTTAAACTCGACGGAAAAGTAAATCATCTGACAGAACCCGAAACGCTCGCCCTTCTCTATGACCCCGACCGCAATAAACGCAGAGCCGCAGCGAAAGGGCTTACAAAGGGGCTAAGAGAGAACGCCCATGTTCTTACATACGTCTTTAACGTGCTTGTTCAGGATCACGCCTCAAACGACCGCCTTCGCTCTTTTCCATATCCTATGGCGTCGCGTCATCTCGACAATGAGATTGATAGAGCCACTGTAGAGGCTCTGATAGTATCATGTGAGAAGAACTACGATATGGTGGAGAAATACTACAAACTAAAAAAGAAGCTGATTGGAATCAGCAAATTCCGCGATTATGACCGGTATGCACCCATATTTCCCGATAAGAAGATAATTAAATATGAAATGGGCAGAGAGATTATTTTAGAAGCCTTTGGCCACTTCTCGCCCAGAATGGCTGAGATTGCAAGAGAGTTCTTCGAGAAGGGGTGGATTGATGCGGAATTGAGGGCTGGAAAGCGCGGCGGGGCATTCAGCCACAGCACTGTGCCAAGTGTTCACCCCTATGTGTTTGTAAACTACACGGGAAAACTCCGCGATGTCATGACTGTAGCGCATGAACTCGGTCACGGAATTCATCAATACCTATCAAGGAACCAGGGATATTTTAATTGTCATACGCCGCTTACCACAGCCGAGACTGCAAGCGTTTTCGGTGAGATGCTGGTATTTCATAAGTTAAAAGAATACGAAAATGAGCCTAAAGCCCGCCTTGCCCTTCTCTGCAGCAAGCTCGAAGACATATTTGCAACCGTATTTCGCCAGGTTGTTCTCACCAGATTCGAGGAAAAGCTCCATCATGCAAGGAGAAGCGATGGCGAACTAACGCCGGGGCGCATAAATGAACTCTGGATTGAGGCCAATAAGCCCATGTTTGGAGACTCCGTTGAACTGACAGAGGACTACGGGTGGTGGTGGATGTACATTCCCCATTTTATTCACTCGCCCTTTTACTGTTACGCCTATTCATTTGGGGAGCTTCTCGTCCTTGCACTCTATCATAAATATATTCAGGAAGGCGATGCCTTTGTTCCCCGTTATATTGAGCTTCTTTCATTCGGTGGTTCGGATGCACCGGAGAAGCTCTTGGCACGTGTCGGCGTGGATATTACTGACCCCCATTTCTGGCAGAGCGGACTGGACCTGCTTAGAGAGATGGTCAATGAAGCCGTATCTCTGGCAGGGTAGGGACGACCCTCGAATGGGGGGACTTATGTATCATAATTTAGAGCTAGGCTCTACGCCGGGCTTATTTGCACAGCTTCCCTCTCCTATCTCTTTGATATGAGCCTCGATTTCATCCAACAGAGCCTTGTCGTCTCCTGCCTTCTCACAGGCTTTTAATAGAATATCCTTTGCCTTTTCTTTATCGCCTAATCTAAAATATAAAACTCCGAAAGTGTCTAGGGCATAGGCAGGGGCACTTTCCTCAGAAGTAGCCCTGGTTAGGTATTCCAATCCCTCCTCGTAGTTCTCTCCAAGCGTAATGTAAAGGGACGCAAGGTTATTGGCTGCCTCTATGTTCCTTTCATCCTTCTTGAGTGCCTTCAGGTAATACTTTTCTGCGTCTTTGTATTTTTTCTGTTTAAAATATACGTTTCCAATATTTACTCGGGGAGTAACTAAATTGTTATCCTTGTCCAATGCCCTTTTATACTCCTTTAGGGCAAGGTCGTATTTGCCCTCGCTTTCGTATGCCACACCCAGGTTGTTGTGTTCCTCGGCGGTTAACGGGTCTTTCAGAAACACGATACTTGGGAGATAGCTGCATCCGGAGATAGAAATGAAAAGAAGAAAGAGAAGACCGAAATGTACCCGATATTTTCTCATTTTCTAATTATGAGCACAAGCCTATCCATTTTTTCCCATTCTTTATCCAACCTTGAAAAGCCTATTTCCTGATTCCCTGCGGACCCGGTGTGCAGAAAAAATACGTTCCTGCTCCTATCATAGCCATATACCACATAGTAGTGGGGCCGACTTATAATCCACTTCCCGATGTCAACGAGCGTTATGGCGGGTGTCCCCTCGTCTATAAGGGACATGAGCATGTTTAGATCCCCGTTTTTTGTTTCCGCCTTGTATCCCATCTCCCGTGCGTAATTCTCCATATCGGATATGAGTGCTCCCTTTAGCTTCGGTGTATATACTGCTTTGGCGATCTCTTCCTGGCTTATGTCGCGGCCATAGAATCTCATAACCGAGGCCATAGCGGCAGGGCCACAGAAGAACCCTTTCTGCTTTACAAACGGCACGTCCTCTATAATTCTCCTATCGTCTGAGATAGAGCTATTCTCATAGGTAGAACCCCACTGAGCGCAAAATACGAAGATTATGGTGGCTATGGTTAGAGTAAGGATAAAAAATCTATTCAATATATAACAGTCCTTCCAGCTCTGCTGAATATGATAAACATTAACATAAAAGAAACCTTCTAATCGGCTGCTGCAACAGCCACTATTAGCACCGTTGCGAACAAAGCCGTTAGGAATACTATCAAGATTAATGTTTCCGCTGGTATATAACCGCCACGATAATAAGCAGCGGCAAGAGATACTCGGTTAGAGACGGATAGGGAAGCCAGCTGATGAATCTGTTCGTCACTCATTTTATCCATTTTTGCCATGACCTCTTCTTTGGAAAGCCTTAAGCTTTTCAGTCTATCGGCCACTATTTTATTCTCAAGCATACGGCGAATCCTTTCCGTATCGGCCTCCCTCGATGGGACTTTACCGCTTGGTAAAATCATCTCCGAGTCGGCCACAGCACACTCGGCACTCCTGGATATCAAAGATACGGGAATGAAGCTAGCCAGAATAACTACTACTGTTGATAACTTATAGATTCTATTAAATTGAAGACTCATAGTCCACCTCCTGGAGTTTAGGGTTTATCCTGCCCTATATAAACCTGCCTTATATCAATAAGGTTTCTTACAAAAGAAAAATTCTCTTCCAACCATAATCAAGAAGACCAGCGGTCTATACAGGTGATGAGCAGGGACAGACCTATACTGTTATTACTGCTATATACCCTGTGGGGACAGTGGTTTTCACCTCTACAACAATATAAGAGAATTCCCTCAGCTCTATATAGAGATCAAATTCTCAATACCTTTAGCAAGAAGAGAATTAAGAGCACCAATACAACAACCACGAGAATTGTTATTAGAACCGCTAATGCGGCATCGCCGCCGGCAGGAATTTTATCGGAAAGGGCGGCAATCTGATGGACCTGTCCATCGCTCATTTTGCTTACCTTGGTCATAATCTCTTCTTTGGAAAGCCCATAGCTCTTTAGCTTCTCGGCTACTATTTTGTTCTCAAGCGCCCTGCGAATCTTTTCCATCTCAATTTCTCTTACCGTCACCGATGCTTTGCCATTCGGTAAGATTAACTGCGATCCAATCATGGCACACTCGGCGCTTTTGGAGATTAGTGCCATAGGGGTAAAACTCGCCAGGATAACCACTATTATTGCTAGCCTGTAAATCCTGTTTCTAATAATCTCCATATCTAAAAACATCCTCCTTAGGTTAGGATTTATTCCATGCTATCCTCACTGTAAGAGCCGCATTAATTTTATCGGGTATTCTATTTTAAAATTAATCCGAAAAGAATCAAGATGTTTTTACTTAAAAAGTATATATTGTGTGTGATTCCGAATCCAAAGAATTTTTCTAGATATCGGGGTTCTTCTGGAGGTGAGTCAATGCTGATTCAATTAAATGTAGGGGCGATTCATGAATCACCCCTACGACCGTGTATTAATAGCATTATTCATGCACAATAATCCTGGCCGTCATTTTCGGGTGTATGGAGCAATAGTAGGTATATGTGCCCGGAGAGGTGAAGGTGTATGAAAACCTCTCATCTGTGTCTAGAACTGGTGAGACGAAGCGTTTGTCTGTGTTCATGATTATGTGCGGCACATCGTCGTGGTTAATCCAGGTCACTTTGGTTCCAACCGGAATTGTTAAAGTCGGGGGCGTAAAGCTAAAATTGTCAATATTCACCTCGTTGCTATCGGATTGGTTCTTTCCAGAACCGGCTGTTTGATCTACCCCTCCCTTTTCTACAAAGCCGAGGCTGGTTAATGAGACTGCAAACACGAAGGCTAAAGTCATTAAAGATAGCTCAGCTAAAAGTATTTTCTTCATTTTTGTCTCCTTAATTTTCGTTTTTATTAATCCATTCTACGCCTTCAGGGATGAGTCAACGATTGCCAGAGAGTGTTTTCCCTGAACATAATTTACGCTTGTTAAACCAAGGAAGCTGCGCAACCTTTCAGCCGGTACTTTCATCGGCCCCGGAGAGGGTGCAGTGCCGGGCTGAGGCTGAGGGAAGGCGGTGGACATCGCCGTGTGGAACGTGACATTTCCTTCAACCTTTTGCATCACCTGATGGATGTGTCCATTTAGCACCGTGACAGATCCAAAACGCTTGAGGTATGAGAGCACCTGCTCACTATCGTCTGTGCCCCATCCCCATTCGGGATATACCGTCCAGAGGGGGATATGGGCAAACACCACGATAGGGGTGCTGCTTGAAAGTCCCTTTATGTCCTTCTCAAGCCATTCGATCTGCTCCTGACCGAGGTTGCCGAGACCCCCCGCCTTGAGATTCAAGACATTGACAAGACCAATAAAATGCACCCCATTTTGATTGAAGCTATACCAGCCCCCGCCCCTTGTTCCCTTGCCGTACCGCTCAAGGTACTGCTTCCCATCGTCGCCGAGAACGTCATGCTCTCCGGGGACATAAAACACATGGCTTGTCTTTGAGCCTTTGAGAATCTGGTCTACGGTGTCGAATTCCCCGGGTTTCGATAGGTGGCTAATGTCGCCTGTGTGTATGAGGAACGCCGGCTGATTGGGCAGGGCATTGATTTTATCAACGGCTGATTGAAACGTTGCAGTCACATCGGGATTCGCCGGTTTACTGAACCCCATATGGCTGTCGCTTATCTGGACAAAGAAAAGTTCTCCTTTGACTCCTCCGGCTTCCCCCTTCGCAATCTGGGCAAAGCTGAATGACTTTGGGACTCCGCCGCTTATAGCCCAAATAACCCCGGTTCCCGCCCATGCCATACATCTGAGGAACCCGCGACGATCAATGCCATCGTCATTGTGGTCGTGAATGATATATTTTGCCATTGTGTCTCCTTTTGTAATTTGGGTTTTATTTGAACTGCCCTTTAGCTATCCATACCACATTATCCATGTTAATATTCCCGAATAGGGCATTAATTTGGATGTGGGAATAAAATAGTTGTTAAAAGAGTCTTACCATAAATGGCGTAGCAAAAGCCAAGGGAGAAGAGCTTGCAAGAGCGAAATAGGATAGCGCGTTTTGAACAGGTTGTCTTACCGCATCTCGATGCCGCTTACAATCTGGCGCGCTGGCTCACGCGCAGCGACCATGATGCGGAAGACATTGTGCAGGAGGCGTATATGCGCGCCTTCAGGTTCTTTGATGGCTTTCGAGGCGGTGATAGCCGTTCGTGGCTTCTCACGATTGTGCGCAATACCTGTTACACATGGCTTAGGCAGAACCAGGCGCACGGGATTGCAACGGCATTTGACGAGGAGATACATAGCGCCATCGGCGATGATGCCTCTAATGCGGAAACGGCGATTCTTCAGAGCGCAGACAACCAGTTGGTGAGACAAGCCCTGGATGATCTGCCCATAGAGTTTCGGGAGGTGTTAGTACTGCGCGAGTTGGAGGGTCTGTCCTACAAAGAAATTGCCCGCATTGCCGACATTCCGGTAGGAACCGTCATGTCGCGCATTGCACGCGCGCGTAAACAGATTGAGCAGAGCCTTACCAATCGCATGAAAAAGGAGGTCTAAGATGGGATGTGAAATGCAAGACCTTATACATGCGTATGTTGATGGCGAACTGGACTTGGTCAGGAGCCTTGAGGTCGAAAAGCACATACAAAATTGCCGGGCGTGCTCCATAACTCATCAAAACATCCAAGCGCTTAGGTCTGCAATGGGCGCGGGTTCCCTCTATTTTACACCCCCTGTAAATCTGGAGAGGCGTATACACTCTGCTTTGCAGGGGACGGGTAAATCTGAAATTAGTCATCGTGCGATGCGGTGGCGCTGGCTCAGCGTTCCCGTTTCACTCGCATTTATCGCTCTAATGATCTGGGTTTTCGAGCCTATTCTGGTCGCTCCTTCCAGGGATAGCCTCCTGATAGAATCAATCATATCCGGCCACGTGCGTTCGCTTATGGTGAACCATCTAACGGATGTATCGTCTTCAGACCAGCATACTGTAAAGCCCTGGTTTAACGGTAAACTGGATTTCTCGCCCCCTGTAAAGGATTTGTCCAATCAGGGGTTTCCCCTAGTTGGTGGGCGGCTTGATTACTTGGAGAATAGACCCGTAGCCGCATTGGTTTATAGACACAGGCAGCATTTTATCAATCTGTTTATATGGCCATCATCGCGCAAGTCGGATATAGAGAGGAAAACGGTAGTGCGCCAGGGTTATAATCTGATTCACTGGGCAAAATCGGGCATGACATATTGGGCGGTATCCGACCTTAACAGCAGTGAGTTGCAGGAGTTTGTTCAACTCGTGCAAAACCAGTCCCCATGAGCAGGGTTTCAACAAGGACACAGGTCTCGGCCGGAGGCGTTGCCTTTCGTAAGAAAGGGAGCCGGACTGAAGTGGTGATTGTCTCAATAGGGAATAACCATCGCTGGCAATTGCCGAAGGGGATTGTCAATACTGGCGAGTCATCGGAATCTGCAGCCATGCGCGAGGTTCGCGAGGAAACGGGCGTTGAGACTGAGATGATCGGGGCTATTGATAAGGTTGAGTACTGGTATTATTCAATAGAGCGCGGCGAGCGCGTGCGCTTTCATAAGTTCGCCCATTTCTATTTGCTCAGGTACAAATCTGGAGACGTAAGAAACCACGACTGGGAAGTAAATGAAGCGCGCTGGGTCGAGATTGATAAGGCGTGTCAAATGCTCGCATTCAAAAGTGAAAGGGAAATCGTCAAGCGGGCAAAAGGGATGATTAAAGAGCTGAAATAGGGCTGCGACGGTTGCAACTACTCTCCGTTTTTGCCAAAATCGGTTAGCATGGTAGTATATCTGTCCGTGTTGCAGGTGCTAACAGGGACGGCAAAGGGAAGAAGGCTCAAGGTTCCAAAGGGAAGGGGAGTCCGTCCGACTACGAGCAGGATAAAAAAGTCAATCTTCGATACACTCGGCGATATAAGCGGCTTAAACGTGCTCGACCTCTTTGCAGGCTCGGGCGGCCTTGGGATAGAGGCTCTAAGTCGCGAAGCGGCTCATGTCACGTTTATTGAAAAGAATCCCGCGGTCTACATGGTAATTAGAGAAAATGTATCACTCTGTGGATTCCTAGACAGGGCGACTCTAATCCGTGCCCATTATGAAGGGGCGCTCAAGAGGCTCAAAAAAGGCGGAGAAAAATTCGACCTTATATTCATTGACCCGCCCTATGTTTCCTACGGGAGGAAAGAGGTTGGCGATTTCATTATGGAAGCGGCAGGGCTTCTTGAAGACGGCGGGGTGGTTGTAATTGAGCATAACTATAAAATAGAAGATTCACCGGAGGGTTTCAAAAGAATTACGAAGCCTTTCGGGGGCACTCAGGTCAGCTTCTTTATAAAGGGTGATAGATGAATAGAAAAGTCGCGATATATCCCGGTTCATTTGACCCGTTTACAAACGGACACATAAACATAATAGAACGCGGTGTGAAGGTATTTGACAACATAATAGTTGCCATTGCGCATAATACGTCTAAGAAGACGACATTTACGATTGAGGAGAGGGTTGAGATTATTCGTGAGGTTTTCCAAAACCGTCCTGAGGTAAAGGTGGATTACTTTCAGGGGCTCCTTGTGGAGTACGCGAAAAAAATGGGGACAAACATTGTGCTTCGCGGTATGAGAACGGTGTCGGATTTTGAATACGAACTTCAGATGGCGCTTTCGAATAAAACCCTTTATCCGGAGATTGAAACAATATTCATGGTCACGGAGGGCACGTATTCTTATATAAGCTCCTCGCTGATTAAAGAGATAATAACCCTCGGCGGTTCGGCTAAAGAGATGATTCCAGAGATTGTGGAGAAAAAGTTAAGGGAGAAATTGCTCAGGAAACAGGAGGTATAAAACTATATGAAACTCGCTGCTCGTGCGGAAAGACTGAAACCATCTGCAACCCTTGCAATCACGGCAAAGGCAAAGGCGCTCAAGGCCCAGGGCATAGATGTTGTCGGATTTGGCGCAGGCGAGCCCGATTTCGACACACCCGAAAATGTAAAAGAAGAAGCGATAAGGGCTATAAAAGCCGGATTTACAAAATACACGGCGGTAGCCGGAATTGATGAGCTTAAAGACGCAATCGTACGCAGAATAGAAGAGGATTACGGCCTTCGGTATGAAAAATCCCAGATCATTGTATCATGCGGTGCAAAACACACCCTTTATAATTTATCTCAAGCCCTTTTTGAGGAGGGAGACGAGGTCATAATTCCATCCCCTTACTGGGTCTCCTATCCTGAGCAGATAGTCCTTGCCGGGGGCACGCCGGTGTTTATCGAGACAAGGGAAGAGGACGGTTTTAAGATTGACCCGGACAAGCTCAAAAAACTCATAACGAAAAAAACCAGGGCTCTGATACTCAACTATCCATCAAATCCCACCGGCGCTACGTACAATGAAGACGACCTTAAAGCGATAGTTGACGTTGCGATGAAGGGTGGGCTTCTCATTATATCGGATGAGATTTATGACAAGATTATATACGACGGGCTTATCCATACTCCGGTTGCGACACTCGGAGATGATGTAAAGAAATCCACGATTCTTGTAAACGGCGTTTCAAAGACCTATTCAATGACCGGGTGGAGAATCGGGTTTGCGGCGGGGGACAAAAGGGTGATTGATGCGATGGGCAATCTTCAGGGGCAGTCCACATCAAACCCTGTGTCAATCGCTCAAAAGGCGGCTGTGGAGGCTTTTGGCGGCACTCAGGATGAGGTGGAGAGGATGAGACGTGAGTTCGAGAAAAGAAAAAACTACATAGTTGACAGGTTAAATAAAATCCCCGGCCTTAGGTGCTTTAATCCACAGGGTGCGTTCTACGTGTTTCCAAACGTATCTAAATTATTTGGAAAGAGACATGCCGGATTGGAGATTAGAAATTCTGTTGATTTCACCCAATTCCTCTTAGAGGAGGCGAAGGTAGCCGTTGTTCCCGGTGTGGAATTTGGAGCGGACAACTACGTAAGAATCTCCTATGCAACCTCAATGGAAGAGATCAAAAAGGGCGTGGACAGAATAGAAAAGGCCGTAGAGAAGCTTAAGTAGTCTCCTTGAATTTGGAATGGGTTTGTTAGGTACTGCTCTTTTCCATTTGTAGAAATGACACTTCAGAAATATTGGCTTGTTCTTTTGCATGTTCAATGGTCATGCTTACAAGATTGCCCTTTTCATCCAAGTCAATATAAAGGTTCTCTGATATTTCCCTCGTCTCCATAACTGGTTCATTTGAAAATTCAATTAGTGCCGTATCTGTATCCGCAAAATACCGAATTTTCATTTTTCTTTCTCCTTAAAGCTTCGATCAAAAAAAGCATTATGAACAGTTTCACTGTCTTCCAAAAGGATCACTCTAAGGTATTTACCTATCAATACTCAAAGTGTTCCGTTTCTGAAGCATCTCCATTTTTCAAGCAGAAACTCAACGACCGGGTAGCGGGACTGTGGCCTCGCCGATCAGCTGCTCCGTTGCACCGTTACCCGAAAGGCCAACGCAACAAATGTAGAGGCAAGGTGTACTGTTAATCTTGATCTCGCGAAACTTTGTCTTCGGGGTCTCATAGCGGCAGAGTTGAAGGATAATCCAGGTATCAGTTAAAGCCTCTCGGCTCGGGCACCGTCTTATCTCCGCCTTGATCTTCGGAAGATTTGATCCGTTCTCGGACTCGGACTTCGAGGTGAAAAACGAAAGAACTTTGTAGATCGTCTTTACGTTCACAATCTTTCTGATCTCGTCGAGGACCGCCGTTAGATTGGTCCCCGAGTTGTTGTAGGTTTCGTCTTCGTGCTCGAATGCGAGGATGATCTTCCGTTCGTCGGGCGGTGGGTTATCGTTGTCGAACCCAGCAGTAACCCAACATAGGTCGATAGCAAGAAGGCCTTTGACTGGCCACCGGCCCTCTAGGTGAGGACGGTATCGCTCCGGGATAATCTGAGATTGGTCCTTCCATACACGCTCTTTCCATCGCTTCGCCCAATCACCGCACCGGATGTCGAAGCCAGCCTCTTTGCCGATATAATAGAAAAACGCCGTCGGAGAGTCGCTCCACGAACACTCTACCGGAAACGCGGCGGGAAAATCTCTGATAAACATCTCAAGCTCGCTAGCAATCCGCTTCGGCTCCATGAAGGCCTCCCCCGCTACCTATTGATTATACGGAAATCCTTTCATTTTTTCTTTTCTTAGGAGTATAATTTAGGAGATTTGTCTAAGTCAACAGGCAAGTAGGTAAGAGAAAGAATATGGAACAACGTCCTAAGAAACTTCTCGACTAAGTTCGTGAGACTATACGGCGCAAGCATTAGACATGAATAATGACCCTGTGACCGCTTTACACCGGACATGTCCTACTTCATAATAAAATGAGGAATAATGCAAATGCAAAAGATAAGGTTTGGCGTCTCGATTTCACTGAGCGGAAGATACTCAATTCAGGGCAAAGAGAGCTTTGAGGGGCTTTGCCTTTGGGTTAGGGACGTAAATCAATTGGGTGGAATCTTTGTTAAAGAATATAGCAAAAAACTTCCGGTGGAACTCGTTTATTATGATGACGAAAGTTCAATAGACAAGTGCCAAAAACTCGTGGAGAGGCTTATTGTTGAGGATAAAGTTGATGTTCTCATAGGCCCCTATTCGAGCGGCCATACACTGGCGGCAGCGCCGATTGCCGAGAGATATAAAAAGATTCTCTGGAATCATGGCGGGTCATCGGATGAGATTTTTGGGAAGGGGTTTACATACGTCGTGAGTACAATTACTCCCGCAAGTAGGTATTCAATCGGCATTATTGATATGGTGAGGGGACTTGATAAAGGAGCAAAGAGGATTTCTATATTTCAAGCGGAAGACAGCGGATTCTCAGCCAGTGTTGTAGAAGGGGCTAAGCGTTACGGTGAGGAAAGGGGATTCCAAGTAATTGGGTTTAAGTATCCATCGGGCACAAAGGACTTTTCCTTTCTTCTAAAACGGGTAAAAGAAAATAACCCCGACATCATTCTTGGCATAGGACGCGCTGATGATGATTTAATTCTCGCCAGGCAGATTATAGAAAATAAGGTAAACGCAAAGGCCATAGGGCTTGTCGTAGCCGGTATAAAAGAGTTTCGGGAAACCCTCGGAAAGGATACTGAAGGATTTCTAGGTTCAAGCCAATGGGAGAGGGGAATTAGAATAAAACCGGATTTTGGACTGAGCCCACAGGAATTTTTCGAGAGGTTTAAAAATACATATAACAAAGAACCTGACTATACTGCTGCTCAAAGCTATAACATAGGGCTTGTTATTGAGAGGTGTATAGAAGAATCGGGAACCCTCAATGACCTGAGTCTTCGAGAAACAGTAAAGAGAATTGAGTTTAAAACACTTTATGGGGATTTTAAGATTGATCCGATTACAGGTAATCAGATAGGACATAAGACGGTAGTCGTTCAGTGGCAGGGCGAGAATAAATACATCGTGTATCCAAAGGAGATAGCGGAAAGAGCCCCGATTTATCCAAAGGCACAAAGATAAAAATAGAAAGTACAGGGAAAAGGCTTCTGAATTCTGCCTCCTGTAACTGTCTACTGTATCCTGTATTCTCACTCTTTTGACATCAAACCCTTCTCTATTTATTATTTGCCATTGTGAAACTACGCGAGGTTGACCTCCCCGGAATAGGGAAGAAATTCACTCTCCATACCGGAAAAGGGATTGCAATTTCCCTTGTTGTGCATAATACGGGGAAAAGAGAAATCTATCTCTTTCCGAGGGGAGGTGAGGAGGATGCCTCGTGTGTGATTGAGTTGTCGGATGAAGAGGCGCGCCAGTTGGGAACGCTTTTAATGGGAGCCTTTTTTACCCCTGTTGTTGTGGACGAGGATAAGATAAACCTTCTTTTAAAGGGTCTTATTATCGAGTGGATTGAACTCTCAAAGAATTCACCTGCAGCGGGTAAAACCATTAAAGAGCTTGATATTCGGGCGAAAACGGGAGCGTCGGTTATTGCAATTCTCAGAAATGAGAAGGATATAATACCAAGCCCCTCCCCTGAAGAGGTGCTTAAAGCCGGTGATACCCTTATCGCCGTTGGAACCAGAGAGCAGATATCCAGCCTTATAGAGCTAGTTGCTACCAGACCGGGTAGATAAAAGGCAGAACCTTGAAATTTAATGTGATTTTAGATTTTGGGATAATCCTCTCAGTGCTTTTTATTTCTGCGTACCTTGTGAGGCGGCTGAGGGTTCCTTCTATACTTATTTACATAATTCTCGGTCTCTCGCTTGGGGCATTTGTTAACAGGCGCAGTGAAGACATTCTCAATATTTTCTCCGAAGTGGGATTGATACTCCTCTTTTTCTTCCTGGGGCTGGAATTTTCAATTGAGCGAATACTCTCGGTTGCAAGAAGGATCTGGGCTGCGGGGATTATTGATCTGATTATCAGTTTCGGCCTTGGATTTTCCACCGGTTACTTCCTCCATTTTAATGTTATAGCGTGTATTTTTCTTGGAGCCATAACATACGCGAGCAGCTCTGCCATAATTTTGAAGCTTCTCGTTGACTTAAAAAGGTCTGCAAACATAGAGACTGAGATAATTCTCGGTATATTGATATTTGAAGATATAGCGGCATCGGTCCTTCTCGCTATTCTCTCTGGGGTGGGAGAAAGCGCGACTGGGGGGCCTGTAATCTTTACGTCCCTGTTTATTCTTGCTAAGATCGCTTTTCTTTTGGGAGCATCGCTTCTTATAGCCAGTGCTTTTGGATCGAATCTAAGGAATATAATTGATAGAATTTCTGGGGAAGAGTTTCTCTCCCTTTTTGTAATCGGCTCCGTGTTTCTGTTCTCCGGCTTTGTAAAATCCCTGGGTATATCCGAGGCGTTCGGAGCGTTTCTCGTAGGGTTAATATTTGCCGAATCGGGGAGGCTTGAACCTGTAGAGAGGATTGCTCTTCCACTGAAGGACATGGCTGTGGCCATTTTCTTTTTTTCATTTGGTGTATCAATAGAAATTACAAGCGACTTTAATAAATTGATAGTGGCCCTTATTCCTCTCTTTTTAGTGACCTCTTTGGGAAAAATCATATCCGGGTATTTAGGGGCGAGACTCTCCGGCCTTGGAAGCATTTCATCTCTCAGGGTTGGATATTCAATGGTGGCAAGAGGGGAGTTTTCTATAGTCCTTGCATACGCCGCCCCCGGTGGGCTTGGAATTCATGCGCTTTCCGGGCTTTATATACTTCTTCTAACCTTCGTCGGCATTCTTTCTATGATCTACGCCCCAAACCTTGCAAGAGGAACAAGGATGGTATTTATCAAAAGAGGATCAAATGCTTAAAAACAGACAAGTATGAGCAAGGGTTTTTGATTCATGTGACCTCATGGTATATCCGCAATTGGGGATTGATTCCCTGTTGTTTTATTTAAAAAGTTGAGCATACTTTTTCGTCATATCAAATATTCCTCGTAGCGATATATAAGATAGTTCAGAGTGAGAGGTAAGCCCAATGCCCAGACTAATTGAGAAAACCTCGGAAAAGATTGGCCTTCCCCCTGGGACACTTATCTATATAGGGAAGAGGAAAACCGACAGGGTAAAGATTACAATCCTTGACTATGATGAGGCGCAATTTCGGGAGATAGAAGCGAAAGAGGTTGAGGAGTGCTTCGAATTTAAAGACAAGCCGACTGTGACATGGATACATATTGACGGCATCCACCGAGTGGAGATTATAGAGAAAATCGGAAGGCATTTTAACCTCCATCCTCTTATATTAGAGGATATTGTCAATACAGGACAGCGTCCGAAAATGGAGGATTACGGAGATTATGTCTTTATCGTTTTAAAAATGCTCTACTACGATGAAGAAGGGAATAAAATAATAGCGGAGCAGGTTAGTTTGATTCTCGGCTTGAATTTTGTCATTTCGTTCCAAGAGGTCGAAGGGGACGTTTTTGATCCAGTCAGGGAGAGGATTAAAAATTCAAAGGGTCGTATTAGAAAAGTAGGCGCCGACTACCTCGCTTATGCCTTGGTGGATGTCATAGTTGACAATTATTTCACAATCCTGGAGAAGCTCGGAGAGAGAATAGAAGACCTGGAAGAGGGGCTATTGAATCCCACCCAAAAAAACCTTCAGGGAATCCACCAACTGAAAAGGGAGATGGCATTCTTACGTAAATTGGTCTGGCCCTTAAGGGAGGTGGTAGGTGGCCTCGAAAGGGCGGAATCAACGCTTGTTCATGAATCTACGCGTATATACCTTAGAGACCTTTATGACCATACGATTCAGGTAATTGACACAATAGAGACATTCCGGGACATGCTCTCAGGAATGCTTGATATTTATCTCTCAAGTACTGGCAATAAGATGAATGAGGTTATGAAGGTACTGACTATTATTGCTACGATATTTATCCCGTTGACTTTCATAGCGGGTATCTATGGGATGAATTTTGAGGATATGCCGGAACTCAAGTGGCACTGGGGTTACCCGTTGGCGTTGATTAGTATGTTTTCTATTGGTGTTTTGATGGTGGTTTATTTCAGGAAGAAGAGGTGGATATGAATATCGGTGGAAAAGTTGGGTTGGAGATTGAATTGAGCTAGTGGTATTATAATTAAACCGTGAACTTGGTTGTGAATAACCTTCCGAAAGATAAGAAAAAAAGGGGTAAATTCATCCCCTTTCTTCTGGCATCTATTCTTTTTCACTTCCTTCTGTTTCTTGTGATTTTTCCCCACCTACTTTCTCGTATGCCTCAGCAGATAAACCCTAAAGAAAAATCAACTCCTATAGAGATAACCGACCTCCCCGTGCCTAAGGAGAAAGAGACCGAGCCGCCTGAAGAGGCAAAGCGCCTCGCCGAGAGGTCTCATCAGGCTCTGGAGGAAAAGACAAAAGATGACTTTACAAGAAGGGGGAGCGTAAACCCACTTCCACAACAGCAGCCCCAGCGTCAGCCACAGAGGCCCCGGAGATCCGAGAAGATAGCAAAAACGGAGGAGCAACCCAAGAGAGAGAAGGTTACTGAAAAATCCCCTAAAATAGCCTCTCTTCCAAAGGGGATTGAAGAGAATTTAGAGCAGCCTAAAGAAAAATCGGAAGGACCGAAACTGCCTAACATTACAAAGGAGCAGCTATTTAGCTCTTCCGCGGGCCCATTTTCACAGAAGGGCGGAGGAGGCCCAAAGGAATTTGAAGGCTCAGGAGACGTAAACAAAAAAGAGGATACGGTAGACTTAAATACAGTTGAATTCAGGTACTTCTCATATTTTGCAAAGCTCAAAGAGAAAATAGAGCAGGTATGGAATTATCCTGAGGCATCGCGGTTAAATGGGGAACAGGGGTCGCTCTTTCTTGTATTTACAATAAGGAGGGACGGTTCTCTTGAGGACATAAAGTTGATAAATCCCTCCGGTTACGCCCGCCTTGATGATGAAGCAATACGCGCAATCCGCATTGCCTCTCCATTTAGTCCGTTTCCCAAAAGTTGGGGGGGGCTGGAAAGGCTAAATATAAGAGCCGAATTCAGGTATGAGATTAGATATGGATGGATGGTGAAGTAATGCCTGCCCCTATTTAACTAGGATTTTTCTGTTCCCCTTTTTTCTCCGTCTCACCTCTCCAATGATGTCCGCTTTTTCTCCAATCCTCTTGAGTTCCTTTAAAACGCCGTCTGCTTCTCCCTCTGATACAACGAGAGCCATTCCAATGCCACAGTTAAATGTCCTAAACATTTCCTCTCTATCTATTCGGCTTTCTATCCTGATTAGCTCTATAATGGGGGGAATTTCCCAGAGGGAAGAATCTAAGAATACCGTACAGCCTTCTGGAATTACCCTGGGTATGTTTTCTAAAAGCCCTCCGCCTGTTATGTGTGCTGCGGCGGAGATTTGAAATTCCCTTTTCAGATGAATAACTGCCTTTACATAAATCCGCGTTGGCTCCAAGAGTTCTTCTCCAAGGGGGCGGCTAAGAGGGGTGGGAATATCAGATAAATCGAGCTTTAGTTTCTCGAAGAAAACCTTTCTTGCAAGGGAATATCCATTTGAATGGAGTCCGCTTGATGCAATTCCTATTACTACGTTGCCGGGTTTTACTTTCGATCCATCTATTACTTCGCCTCTGTCAACTATTCCCATGACAAAACCCGCCAGATCAAACTCTCCTTCTTTATAGAAGCCCGGCATCTCTGCCGTCTCGCCACCCAGAAGAACGCACCCTGACTTTTTGCACCCTTCGACTATTCCTTTAATTATTTCCACTCCTTCTTCGGGTTTTAACTTTGACGTGGCAAGGTAATCGAGAAAAAACAAAGGCTCCGCACCGCATGTGATTATGTCATTGACATTCATCGCCACGAGGTCAATTCCTATTGTGTCGAGCTTCCCTGTCATAAATGCGATTTTAAGTTTTGTTCCCACCCCGTCTGTTGAAGCGACGAGGAGAGGGTTTTTGTATTTACCGGGTGGAATCGAATAGAGTCCGGCGAATCCTCCAATTCCTCCCTTTACATGTCTATTGTAAGTGGACTTAGCAAGTGGCTTTATGAGTTCGACAAAGCGATTTCCTGCATCAATGCTCACACCCGCGCTCTTGTATGTGATTTTTTTTGTCATGAGATGGAAGAATACCCGATGCGAGTGTTCTTAGAAAAATTTTTTCAAAAAATTTTCATTTTAATGAAAAAACCTCTTGACAATAATACTTTTTCCTCTATCATCATACTTAACAAAATGTTTAGCATCACTAAACCCAAAAAAGAGGAGGAAAAAATAAAAGATGAACGGCTTCTCCGATTCGGAGGAACCTCCATCCCGTCGCTTCTGGAGAGACGTAAGCGAAGAGGAATGGAGAGATTGGAAATGGCAGTTAAGGAACAGAATAAGGACTTTTGATCAACTAGAACGATTACTCCCCTTCACAGAGGGCGAGAAAGAGAGAATAAAAAGAACGATTGCTACTTATCATGTATCGATTCCTCCCTATTATTTTTCCCTTATAAATCCAGATGATCCCAATGACCCCGTAAGACAGCAGGCCGTCCCTGTGCCAGAAGAGATAGAGATTAAAAGCGGTGAAGACGACCCGTTGGATGAAAGAGACGATTCTCCGGTCGAGGGGCTTACGCATCGCTACCCTGATAGGGTTCTTATATATATAGCGAGTTTCTGCCCCGTCTATTGTCGCCACTGCACGAGAAAAAGAGAGTGGCTCGAAGGCGAGTATCAGAGACCGAAAGAGGAAATTGATCGAATGATCGCCTACATAAGAGAGCACGAAGAGATAAGGGATGTGATTATCTCAGGTGGCGATCCGCTTGCCGCTCCACTCCACAGGGTTGAATACATACTCCAGAACCTCCGTGCCATTCCTCATTTAGATATTATTAGAATAGGCTCAAGGGTTCCTGTGTTCCTGCCGATGAGGATAAACGATGAGCTTACATCTGTATTAGAAAAATACGGTCCAATCTGGATAAACACCCACTTCAACCATCCAAATGAAATCACACCCTATTCTGAGGAAGCCGTTTTAAGACTCCTCAAGGCTGGATGCCCTGTAAACAATCAGGCGGTTCTTCTCAAGGGCGTAAACGACGACCTTGAGACGATGAAAAGACTCCTGAGGGGGCTTCTCAAGATCCGGGTAAGACCCTATTACATATTCCACTGCGACCCCGTAAACGGCGCCGCCCATTTTAGAACATCGGTCTGGAAGGGGATAGAGATAATGGAGGGGCTAAGGGGTCATATATCGGGGCTTGCCATTCCAACTTATGTTGTTGATGCACCCGGAGGCGGTGGGAAGATTCCTCTTATGCCGAACTATTTACTCTCTGCTTCGGAGGACGCTGTGGTCTTAAGGAACTACGAGGGCGTGATCGTTAAATACGACCCCGACGGGCGCGTCGAAAGGAATAAAAACGGCAACCACCGCAAGAACAACAACTACAGAAACGGTAGGTATAGAGAGGCCGTTCCCGTAGGAATTTCCGGGCTGCTTGAATCTGATGAAACATCACTTATACCGCGCGACCTCCCCAGGGCTCAAAGGAGAAGAACGGCATTATGAAGGTTGGAATAGCGTTTGATTTGAGGTTCCCTGAAAGCCACGATTGTGATGGACAAGAGCTTCTGGACGCCCCAGCCAAAGGGCAATGTCAGCCGGAAGGTTCTATTGGTCGCTTCCGTAGTTTGCACGCTTCTGTAGAGCAATTTCCTGAAGATGTGTTTGAGGAACTGGATTCAATTGAAACCATAGAGGCAATTGAATCTGTTCTGTATAGAGCGGGTCATGAGACACTGAGACTCGGCGGTGGAAGGGATTTTCTGGTTTCAGTTCTCGAAAATCCTGTGGATATAGTTTTCAACATCGCCGAGGGTTGGAGAACGAGGTCGAGAGAGGCACACGTCCCTTCTGTGCTTGAGATGCTTGGGATTCCATACACCGGCTCTGACCCTCTTACGCTTGCCCTTACTCTCGATAAAGGGATGGCTAAAAGGGTTGTTATGAGTGCGGGGGTGCTTACGCCTAAGTTTGCGGTTCTCAGAAGAGCCGAGGACCTAAATCATCATCTGTCCTTTCCCCTGATCCTTAAACCTGCATGGGAAGGGTCAAGTATTGGGATAAGAAGAAATTCTAAGATAGAAGACATAAATGAGTTTGAAGAAAAATTTGAATGGCTAATTAATTCATATAGGGAACCCGGTCTCGTAGAAGAGTTTATTCAGGGGGAAGAGGTCACCGTAGGCGTTATGGGGAACGGGAATCCCCGCGTAATCGGGATGATGATGATTCGGCCCCGCAGAGGAAGTTCGGAGGATTTCATATACTCACTTGAGGTAAAGAGGAACTGGAGGGAGGAAGTGGAGTATATATGCCCTCCTCCGCTCTCTGAGGAAACCCTCAACGAACTTACACGCTCAGCGCTTGCCGCCTATGAAGCGCTTACGTGCAGGGACATAGCGAGGCTGGATTTCAGAATCGGAAAAGATGGCATGCCATACTTTCTCGAAGCAAATCCGCTTCCCGGACTCAATCCCGAAACCGGCGACCTCCCTATAATGATGCAAAAGGAGGGAATGCCTTATGAGGAACTTATCCTTTCGATCCTCGACCATGCCCTTAGACGACAGGGGCTTGAGGCTAAAGGTCGGGCTTGTATTTAATGATCCGTTCTTTTCAGGAATGGGAATCTACAAAGGTGCCGAAGAGGATGTGCTGAGAGAGGTCGAAGCTGTCTCTGGAGCCATAGAGAATCTGGGACACAAGATAGAGAGACTTTCTGTCACAGATGATGTTCCAAAGTTCTTCAGTGAAATCTCCTCAAAATATGTGGATGTTGTTTTTAATCTCTGCGAAAGACTGCGGGATGATTCGTGGGGAGAGGTACTCATGGCTCACATACTTGAGAGGATGGAAATCTCTTTTACAGGCTCAGACCCGAAGGCGCTCTGGCTTGGACTTCACAAGGACAAATCAAAGGCTGTGCTATCCCTTTTTGGAATTCGTACCCCTTCTTTTAAGATATTTACGACTGGGAAAGAGAGTCCGGATGGCCTTAATTTTCCGCTAATCGTGAAGCCAAACCTCGAGGACGGAAGCTTGGGGATTGATTCAGAGAGTGTGGTATGGGACATTGAATCCCTACGGAAGAAGGTGAGGGCGACAATTAAGGAATTCAAAAGGCCGGTGATTGTGGAGGAGTATATTGATGGAAGGGAGTTTAACGTTTCCATTCTGGGAGATAAGGCCATTGCAATAGGTGAGGTTGAGTTTTCTGGACTCCCAGAGGGAAAACCAAGAGTGGTAAGCTACAGGGCGAAGTGGGATAGGGAGAGCGATGAGTACAAGGGTACTTCCACAATCTGTCCGGCGAATCTGGATAGAAAAACTGAAAATAGAATAAGGGATATAGCCCTGAAGGCGTTTAGAGCCATAGGGTGCAGAGACTATGCCAGAGTGGATATGAGAATGGATAGTCTCAGAAGGATTTATGTCATTGAGGTAAATCCAAACCCCGACATATCTCCCGATTCGGGGTTTTCGAGGGCACTAAAAGCTGCTGGACTCAGTTACGAAGCATTTGTTGACAGGGTGATAGGTTTTGCGCTTCAAAGAAAGAGATTGAGATATGATGATAGAGGCACACGGTATGGAAATACGGGATAGAAAAGAGACGATAAAACTTGGCATATAAGTTTTGTTATGGTTCCCAGGGGCATCGCCTATTGTGCTAAAACCTTATGTATGGCCTTCAGGAGCATCTCTACTGTGTATGGTTTCAATAAGAATGTTACATCCCTGCCAGTAATCTCAGCAAGCCTGCCTTTCTCTCCTAACCCACTGACTGCAATAATCTTAACCTGCGGGTCAATCTTGTATAGCGCACGAATAGCAGCCAGCCCATCCATAATGGGCATTACCATATCCATTAGCACTGCTCCTATTTGCTCCCTGTTCTGTGTGTATAATGCTATTGCCTCTGCCCCGTCATTGGCCGTTACCACCCTATAACCATACGCCTCCAGTGTAGCCCCTGTTACCTCTCTTATTGAAGCCTCATCGTCTAGTAGGAGTATTATCTCCCCATTACCCTTGGGCAACTCTTCATTGAGGATTGAAAGAGGCTCTAACATCTACTTCACAATATTTTCTCTACAAATTTCGGGTGCTAGGTGATAGGTTTCTAGGAGAGCACCCACCCATATCTACTCTATCTTAACCTATGCTTTATAGTTATCGCAAGATATGTGCCGAAATAAAAAACAAGAATTTGGATTTCTATGGATCGTCAGAGATGACATTTATCGTTAAAAAGTGAGTTATTTGACGGAATTTGTTATCTTTTTACCCATAACTTATTAACATCGTTAGTTTTATGCTATCTTATTTCGCTTACCATTTGGATTAAGAATGCTATATGACAGATAAAACCCTCTATGCCGCCCTGATATTTGTCTTGACTTATGTCCTTATAAGTGTTCAGAAGGTTCCCCGAATAAAACTCGACCGTGCTTCGGGGGTCTCTATTGGGGCGATTCTTATGGTTCTTGCCAAGGTCATCACACTGGATGAGGCATACGGGTTTATTGACCTAAACACGATTGCGTTTCTCCTCGGCATGATGGTTCTTATTGCGTATCTCAGCATATCCGGGTTTTTTGAGATTATAGCTTCCTGGATGATAAGGGTTTCGGGGAATACATCGAGGATGCTCTTTCTGGTGATATTTTTGAGCGGAATTCTTTCGGCTCTTTTTGTCAATGATACAATCTGCCTTCTTTTTACGCCGATTATACTCTCGGCAAGTAAATCTATTAGGGTCAATCCGATTCCCTTTCTCATAGCCGTTGCAACGGCATCAAACATAGGAAGCGTTGCCACCGTAACCGGGAACCCGCAGAATATGTTCATAGGAGTCCGCTCCCATATTCCATTTATCATGTTCTTCCTAAAGATGTTTCCCATAGGTTTTGTAGGGCTTTTTTTTAACTACGGGCTTATAGGGTTGTTATATGGCAAAGAGATTGGTCGAAGGGTTACATCCAACCTTGAGATTCAGGAACTTAAGATAAATAGAGCGCTTCTTATAAAATCCCTCCTTGTGCTCTTAGCAGTATTTGGGCTTTTCATATACGGAGTGTCCTATCCCTTCGCCGCGCTTATTGGAGGAGCATTGATTCTACTGATAGGTGTGGTTGAACCGAAGTCTGCCTTTGGTGAGGTAAACTGGACACTCCTGCTTTTTTTTGCAGGGTTGTTTGTTGTTATGGGGGGCGTAGAAAAGTCCGGGCTGAGTGAAATCCTGTTTGAAAAGGCTTCTCCGCTCTTTGGACTCAGTTCATGGAAGGGGACGCTTGGCGTTAGCGGTGTGGTTTTGATCCTCTCGAATTTGGTGAGCAACGTTCCTGCCGTGATGCTTTTTGCACCTCATATAAACATCTTCCCCAACCCTCAAAACGGCTGGCTTGTGCTTGCGATGGCGAGCACCCTTGCCGGAAACTTTACACTCATCGGGTCTGTGGCAAATCTAATTGTCGCAGAGATTGCAAAAGAAGGGGGGATTACAATAAGCTTCTGGGAATATTTTAGGGTCGGAGCACCGCTTACGGTTATAACAATTCTGATTGGAGCCTTTTGGCTGCTCTACGTTTAGGTTTACTTTCCCCCTTGCCCGACCACACGCACCGATTTGATAACGACCGGCTCTACGGGGACATCCTGAAATGGTCCGCGATTGCCGGTTTTAACCCCTGCAATTTTGCGCACCACGTCCATCCCCTCAATGACCTTGCCAAACACGGCATATCCAAAGTCTCTGCTGCCGTGATTTAAGAAGTCGTTATCCACGAGGTTGATAAAGAACTGGGAGGTGGCGCTGTCTACAACGCTCGTGCGCGCCATGGCGATTGTGCCCGCCTCATTCTTGAGGCTGTTGTCTGCCTCGTTCTTTATGGGTGCTTTGGTTGGCTTCTGTTTCATGTCGGGAGTAAAACCACCCCCTTGAATCATGAACCCGGGGATTACACGATGAAAGATGGTGTCGTCGTAGAACTTGTCATTGACATAAGAGAGAAAATTTTTGACCGTCTCCGGCGCTTTGTCTGGATAAAGCTCTATCTTAATACCGCCCATTGACGTAGACATTATGACCACAGGATTCCCTCCCTTTGATTTGGCTTTGGCTGATAATGCAAGGCTTGGAATAAAAATGGCAATGAGAGCCAAAAGTATTATTAGTTTATTCATGGTGCGACTAACTATTCCATCCCAAATTGTTTTAGCTTTCTATAGAGGGTATCCCTTGAAATGCCAAGGATTTCAGCAGCCTTTGATTTATTCCCCTGAGCCTCGCGAAGCGCTTGCTCCAGGGCATACTTCTCAAGCTCTTCCAAAGAGAGAAGTATGTGATTCGAGGCTTTTGTTTCATGCCATATCAGATGTGTTTTTAGGTCCTTATCAGTTATCACCTTTTTATCGGAGGGGGATACGGCTACTATTCCCTCTATTAAGTTTTCTAGCTCTCTTATATTTCCGGGAAAATGGTATTGATAAAGCGATGTTAACACGCCTTCCGATACTCCTTCTATACTCTTTGAATACTTATCATTAAACTTCCTTATGAAGTATTCTGTAAGTAATGGAATATCTTCTCTCCTGTCTCTAAGTGGAGGAAGCTCTATTACCACAACCGCAAGCCTGAAGAACAGGTCCTCTCTTAAATAGGTATTTTTAAGCTCTTCTATAGAGCGGTTGCTTGCAGCTATCACCCTTATGTCAATTGGTACCTCGCCTGTATGCCCTATCGGCCTTACTTTGCGTTCCTCAAGAACTCTAAGTAGTTTTACCTGAAGCTCTTTTGGCATCTCTCCTATCTCATCAAGAAAAATCGTTCCCTCGTTGGCTGCTACAAAAAGCCCCTCGTGGTCCCTTATTGCCCCGGTGAATGCCCCTTTCTTGTATCCAAATAGCTCCGATTCAATGAGTTCCTTAGGGATTGCTCCGCAGTTAATTGCGATAAAAGGCCGGTTACTTCTTTCACTCTTTAGGTGTATGGTTTTTGCCAATAGCTCCTTTCCTGTCCCTGTCTCACCGACAATGAAAACAGAGGCATCGGTGCGCGCTGCGGCGGTGGCTTTCTCAAACACGCTCCTCATCACACGAGAACCGCTTATGATCTGGTCGAAGCCGTACCTCTCCGAGAGTAGCTCATTCAGTTCGCTCACCTTACCTTCAAGCTCATGAGTTCTTTGGATTACTCCTAGCTTCTTCAAGAGCACATCCTTGTCGAATGGCTTGGTAATAAAATCCGAGGCGCCGCGCTTTATTGCCTCTACGGCAGTAGGTACAGTGCCGTGCCCAGTAATCATAATTGTATTTATATTAGGATGGATCTCTTTAACCTTTTCAAGCAGGGTAAAGCCGTCCATCGCAGGCATAACGAGGTCCAAAAGAGCCACACAGATGTAAGGAAGAGCGGATGCCTTCTCAATAGCCTCTTTCCCGGAAAAGGCTGTGATTACCTCATACTTTTTTCTCTCGAGAAGCTCTCTTATAGCACTAACCAACTCTTCATCGTCATCAACAACAAGTACGCTACACCTATGCAATCTCCCTTTCCTCCTTATAGATTGGAAGCCTTATCCAAACGCTTGTCCCCTTGCCTTCCACACTATCTATACTGATCTCACCACCATGGTCATGGATAATCCTCTTAGCCACTGAAAGCCCTAATCCCGTCCCTTTGCCAGCAGGTTTGGTCGTAAAAAATGGCTCAAAAATAAATGGAAGCACCTCTTTTGGAATTCCTGTCCCCGTGTCGGATATTAATATCTCTGCTACCTCTGAACCGTTCCTTGAAGCGATTATTGAGAGTTTTCCCCCATTGAGCATCGCATCCACAGCATTGGTTATTAAATCCAGAAATACAAGCTCTAGCAGATTGGGGTCGGCTAATACCTTCAAATCTCCATCTATGCGTAGCTCAAGGTCAATTCCCAGCCTCTTAGAAAGGGGCCTTATCATATCTACCGCTTCCTCCAGAAGTATGGAAATTCTCTCAGAAATCCTTTCACTCTGGGGCTTACTTACAAACCTCAGGAGCCTCTGGATTACCTTCTGACCATAGAATATCTGCTTCTCAATTGAATCGAGTTTCTCAGTAAAATCTATATACTCCGGGATCCGGGGCATATCCTCTTTAAGCATCTGAACCCTAAGAAGCATGGATGCAAGAGGGGTTCCCATGTGATGGGCAATCCCTTCTGCCATCTTCCCTACAATCTGAGCCTTTTCAAGCTCTATTATCTTGTTCCTCATAATTACCCTCTCGCCTATGTCTCTTATGGTTTCAATGAATGCGCCGCCTTCCTGATTCATATATGTAAGTGCTATGCTTACAAATATCCTCCTTCCATCTCCCCGTATTTTCTTTGTCTCATAATCCAACAATTTATCCCCTTCTTTTACACTCCTAAGCCTGTCAGAGAAGCTGACCCTGTCCTCAGGAGGTACAATATCCCATATTGTATTAATCTCTTTGCCATCATCGCAAAATAGTCTCTTTGCTTCCCTGTTCATGATTATTACTCTGCCTTGCTCATCATAGACCAAAATCGCGTCAGTGGTGCTATTAATAATGGCCTGTAGCTTTTCCTCGCTCTCACGAAGCACCCGCTCCGCCCGCTTGTGCTCAGTGATGTCAATGCATGAGCCTATATAACCTGCAAAACCGCCATCGGGAAAAAATCGTGGGACGCCATGATCCAAAATCCACCTATACTCTCCATCGTGTCGTCTCATCCTGTACTCCATCTTGAATTCCTGCCTCGCATCGAATGCGCTGATATATGTATCTAAACAACGCTCCAGATCATTGGGGTGTACGCCCTCAGCCCAGCCATTGCCCGACTCTTCTTCCATTGTCCTTCCTCTAAATTTCAGCCAGCTTCTATTGAAGTATGTGCATAGCTTATCTTTACCGGAGACCCATATCATAACGGGAGCGCTATCTGCCATCGAGCGGAATCGTTCCTCGCTCTCACGAAGTACTTGTTCCGCCTGCTTGCGCTCGGTGATGTCCACGATAACACTGAGGACGATCAGTCCTTGATCTGTCTTTATGGGTTTAAGGCCAATCTCAACGGGGAACTCTTGGCCATCCTTCCTTCGAGCAAAGAGGTCTCGGCCCATTCCCATCGGTCTAGCCTGTGGGCTGGCATAAAAATCCATACGGTATTCGGAATGTCCGCTGCGGAAGCGCTCCGGCACAAGAATCTCGACCGATTGCCCGATTAACTCCTCTCTGCTGTAGCCGAACATTCTCTCCGCCTGCGGGTTGACGAGAGTGATTTCTCCCTTCCGATTGGTCATCACTATGCCATTGGGAGATGATTCTACAACGAGGCGAAACCTCTCCTCAGCATACTTTTGTTGTGTGACGTCTTCTATCGTTCCTTCATAATACAGAACGGTTCCATCTTCCTCTCGAATCGCTCTTGCGTTTTCGCGAATAAAAACCACGGTGCCATCGGGTCTTGTCCATTTTGATTCTAAGCCCCTCACCTCATTTTCCTTTTCAATGAGTTCTTTAAATTGGTTTCTCTGGTAGGTGGGCTGGAATCCTTCCTCCTCTAGGTTGTGCGAGGATAATTCATCGAATGAAGAATATCCCAGCATTTGAACCAGTGTGGGATTTGCCATGAGAATGCGACCATCGGGTGTTGTCCGATAGACCCCTATTGGAACATTCTGAAAGAGATTTCTATACTCTTCTTCCCTCTCCCTGAGTGCCTTTTCCGCCTGCCTGCGCTCTGTGGCCTGAGCCTGCAACTCCATACTGGTTTTTATCAGTTCTCCACCCCGTTTCTCGAACCTTTTTTCTAGGTCTTCGTGTATTCTTTGCAGTACTCCCTCCATATACTTCCGTGCTGTAATATCAACCATAGCTATTCTTATATTGCTGAAATTTCCTCTGTCATTGTGTATGGCTGTGCCTTCTATCTGGGCATGAAACGAGGTACTATCCCTTCTTGATACCTTAATCTCACATGCCTGTCGGGTGGAGGTCTCAATGAGTCGTTTTAGATAAAGATGAAATACACTCCTGCTTTCTTCATCTACAAATTGATAAAAGGCCTGATTGATTAAATTTTGTCTCTCTACACCTAATGAGGCCGCGCCGGTGAGATTCGCTTCCAGAATAGTGCCCTTGTCATTCAACGTAAAATACCCAACAGGAGCAAAGTCATACAAGTCGGCGTACTTGTTGCGCGATTCTTCAAGCTCTGAGAGCGCCCGACGGAGTTCTTCATTCTGCATCTCAAGTTCAATTTGATGAACCCGCAGTTCATGGATCAATTCTCGGACATTAATATTCGATATGTCGTCTAGGTCTTGAGGGGTTCGAGGTAATAATTTCTCGGCACGCTTACGGAGATGACCTGTTTTCCCTTTGGATTGGTTCTGTTTCTTCATTTTGGTTTACACACCAGCTTAAGGTTGGCTCCCTCTTGCCCAGCGGATTCAATGATCCCTCACTAGTCCCTTTTAGATTGCTTGGTTTGCCCTCGGCGTATTACTAGTAGTAGCTTAACACCTCGTCTTCAGACTTACAATGTGTACCAAAATATAATCTTTACTTTCCATTATGAGCAAGGCTATAAAATTCAAATCTTCCTTTCCAATCTTCGAGATTGTAGGATGCAATTATAAGGTCTTTGTGCTCTCCGGTCTCTTCACAACTCACATAGCAATTAAGCACTGCCTCAGGCTTGAACCCAAAGTGATCTAACATCCTTGTAAAACTCTTATTATCAGGTGTAAACCGCACAATAATCTTTTCAAAGCTGTGCTTTAATCCCTCGACCAAAAGGGTTTTAAACATCTGAGAGCCCAGTCCTCTTCCTCTGTAATCGGGGTCCACAATTAGCTTGATCTCTGCCGCATGCTGCCAGTAGAGTCCTTCTTTATGAAGCGTTCCCTTTGCTATAATCTCATCCTCTTTTAAGGCAACTAGCTGAAAGACCTTCTTGTACACGGGGTTTGTAAACCAACTCTCTATGGTTTCCAGCCTTCCCGCATCATCTTTGAAAATTAGAATATCTGATCTTGGTATCCTGGCGAAGAATCTGAATAGATTCTCCAGGTCTTCATCCTCAAGTGGTCTGAGTATTACCCTTGTTCCATCTTTGAGAGTTGATTCTCTTGAATACATAGTCTTAGATTAAGCAAATTTTATGCCATTGGAGAATAAATTAATAATTAAAGAAGAATAATC